>ENA-ORXR01004234-ORXR01004234.1-marine-metagenome-genome-assembly--contig:-NODE-4234-length-12130-cov-29.804530_pt1 | contig 12130 bp, 15 predicted proteins | sample MGYA00237866_ERZ511479 | MGnify/ENA metagenome assembly ERZ511479 | reverse complement strand
CGAGCCGTACGAGGTCTCTCCGCGTGCACCCCGCGTTTTCGCAAGTACTCCCGCAACGTGCACTAGCTCGGAAAAAAATTAAAATGGGGGCCCCTATGCGCATGTTGGATAGTACCCTGTCCTAAAGGCCAGGGGATTGGCACTGAAGAACGCACGGGTAAGTTTACAGTGCACAGGTATGACTGCATCGAAGTCCTAAATTCTTACAGTCATCGCCTCCAAAGTCCGCTTGTCATTCTGCCTTTTCCTTCAACTTGCCTGCAAGGTTGTTGCCCATTCCCATCAGTACATCCCAAGTATTCTCCTCGAATGGCTCAGAAGGGCGACATGGACAGCCCTGGGGAAAGCATATGTGCCCGAAGAACTCATTGCCCTGCACAGGTAGTGCGCATCATATGGCCACGTGGAACGGCTGCACCACGTTCCACTATGACATGTGGGGGACTGCTGAGACAAATGGAGGTGTGGTGGCGGTGTGTTGCTTGTTGCTGTCTCTCTCTCCTCCCTGGCCTCTCCACCACTGCTTATCTATCTACCGGCAGCGCCGTGGTCGTCCATCTGGCCCTCGCCCACGCGCGAGCCCGCCTGTTGCCCAGGCTGGCCCCAAACGCCCGCACCCGACGGCGCGCCCCGCGCGCCCCCGCTTGCACGCGGCTCTGCCACGTGCCCCTCAGCGCCGGTTGCGCTGGCGCCCCCTCGTACGCTTGTGTTCCCACGTAGCGCCACAGTGGCGGCAGCCGCCACGCGGCTGCGCCCCCACGACCCCCGGTGTTGCGGCTCCCACGCAATCCACCGTCAACGGTCGTGTCGGCCGGCCCAATCTGGGCCCAGCCACAGGCAATTTCCCAACTCTGGGGAAATTGCTCCGCCCGGTTGGGCTACCGTAATCTCTTGTCCCAACAGGGACGGCCCATAGACACGATATGGCGCACCCGTGGCGCCACGGGCCAGGGGCGCCATGGCGCCGCTATGGCCTGTTGCATCTGAGAAATATCCCCACAGTGAGCCGGTTGGCCGTAATGACTCTCGACCAGACTCGTAGGATTCTTACCATGAGAAGGATGTACGCGTGATGAACTTTTTCTGGTGGACTGGATGCCGGGCGAGGAGGAGCCCGTGGAGAGGGACCGTCTCTATCGGCTTGATGTGGTGCTCACCAACAGTGACGACGACCAAGACCGGGATGACGACGCGGCTATGGGTGTTGAGGACTTCTGCGTGATGAGCGCTGATGAGAATGGCTACGGGACCGCTTTGCTGCTGGGGCAGCGCGAGCCCCGCATGTCCAACGGGAAGCTCCCCACGGCCGACGCGTTCGCGACGGTGGTTTGGACGGCACGGCCCGCCAACCACACTTCCCCCGTCGGCCTTTTGACCGCGATTGCCGTGCCGACCGCCCAGGCGTGCGTTGGGGGCGGGGGGGGAGACGCCGGCGCCGCCGACGACGTCGGCGCCGCGGACGGCACGCGCCACCGGGTCGGCAGAGTGGCGGCGATGGCGGCGGCGGCGACAGCGGCGGCGGCGGCGGCGGCAGCGGAGGCAGCGGGGCCGGGCACAGCTGGGGCCTGCGGAGTGGTAGTAGATCGAGTCTACGTGGAGGGCCCGCGGCTGACGCTCGTGCAATCATTGGCCACATGAGCCCACATACTTGCTCAACAGAGTGAATCCACAAGTGTGAGCACAAGACCGACCGTGTCGTTGTGTTTGGTTTTTAGCTTCCGACATGGTTTCCCACTTGATTTCTCGCTGTCCACATGCCCAGCATGGCCCTTGTGGCCACTGCGCCACCCATGCCCAATCTTTCTCCGTGGGTCTCATTCAGTAATCTCGCGGATCTCAACATATATCGTACACAATCTTCTTCGATCACATTTCATCTCGTGACTGTCTGTCAGCAATGGTCCAAGTCTGTCGTTCGAGTGCGGTATTCGTGCTGGGATCCATGTTGGCAATACTAATCACGGGGTCTCTGAAAAGCCCGTGACCCGCCACGTTGCGGCTCATTCCTGCTGTGATCGCGTGTTGAAGTCATCGTTCTTGTCTCAAGTCTTCAGTCTACGTCCTTTGTATGTCATTTCTATGATGGGCTTCTTCCCAGCTACGAATGCCCCTTGAGCGCAGTGGAGCAACGTTTGGCTGTTTAAACGGTTGCAGCCATTGGTGGACGTGCTCTCCCGGAGCGTCACCGACCCTAGCACACACAGTCGGCCAACGTGTGCTTGGACGGGCAACTTTGAGGTAGCCCCAGTCGAGGACTTGAAGATGGACGACGGCATGAAAGCCAGTGGGGGGGGGCAAGAGGGTAATCGTACACAGCGTGAGAACTGGTATTGCCACTCCCGACGACCCTCCCCGGGATCGTGCTCTCGAGGCCAAGTGCCCAGGCGGGGATGCGGCGCACTCAGCTGGTGCGCCATGCGCATCGGTGGCTGTGCCAATCCCAGGGGTACGCTGTCGATGCGGCGAGCGGCAGCCGCTGGAAAGGACAAGGAATCCCTCGCGTCACCGTCGCCACTGTGGCGCTGCTCGGGCACCACAACATGCTTTGCCGAGGTTGATGGCACGTCGGCGGACCAGCGCCCATGCGACCGCGACCCGACCCCGCCCTCCCTCGCGACGTGGCCTGGCAGACTGGACGGTCAGCCCCTCTCGAGATCCAACATCTGTGGCGACCCAGGCTCGTCGCTCCGATTCGGCACGTCGACGCGTGGCGTGTCACGCGCCAATACAGGGAGCAGTGGTGCGATGAGCTTCAGTTGCGGCAGCCTTCATGGCCGAGGAAGGTCATCCGAGTCAGCCTTCGAGCCCGAATATAAGGCCGAGAGCGTGACTCATTGGTCACGACAAACGGCAGCATACCGCCGGTCGTCAACAGAGACACGCTCCGAGGTACGGTTGTGTGGGCATTTGGCGAACGGGGCTGGGATCGGTTTCGGGTGTGTGTCACTTCCTCACCGCTGTTGTGCGGAAACAACAAGGATAAGAGCCCTCGCCTCGTCCAGGTCTTCGGTGCTAGGTTCTGTTGGCGGGCGACATCTGCAGCGCTTCTTGCTCGGTCGCCATAGCCAGATGACTGAGGGTGCCAAAAACCAGCTCAAACCTTCAACCACAACGTAGCTTGACTGGCCGAGAAATCAATAGGACCTCATGACATTTGTCTCATTCGTTTCGAATATGTTTTTCGCAACGAAAGCATCCTTCGGAAATGGCGACAAAGAGGTTCCTGATGTTCGCATCTCGTCTGAGGTTCTCTGAATTAATAAGTGCTGTCCTTTTCCTTTTTAGGGTGCATACTAGTGTCGCAAGCGACAAATGGGCGAACAAGAAAAGTGTCCTCTCATCTGTATGCAAAACAAAGACAAGGTAGTTGAAGAATACATTGAGATCGACGATGGAGCCTCATCCTCTATGCCTACTGTGCCAGAAAATTCCATTGGTTCTTCGCCATCGGCAAGCGCTGGCGCCGCCGGCCGCCGACTCCCCGACGGAGGCGGCGACAGCAGCGGTGACCTCGGCGCCCGCCCCCGCTTGCAACACAAGCCTGCGCGCCGGGCCGTGCGCGTGCTCCAGGCTTACGCATGTACGGTTGTCGCCAAGCACTTCTTCCAGGCAGCATGCTCTAAGGACGGCGACGCCGCCGCTCGCATCAGTGGCAATAGCGGTGCCGCCGCGCCAAATCGAAAAGGTGGGTGTACGAGCCGTCCATACATTAAAAAATGCACAAAGCGCAACTAATAGTGTCGTACCTTGCTACAAAAAAAATTCCAACCGGGAAAGCGCAATGGGCAAACAACAAAGGGAGCAATCCCGCACAACAACACTACAGATGCTGTGCAAACGTCAAACTGCTGTTCCAGAAAAGAGATCTGTCCAACGAGACTCACCAGACCCCCCCCCGCCGCGCTGCGACCTCCGTCGCCAGCGACTGCACGGTCAACTTCGATGTGGTCACCCTGTCCGCGTGGCGGCACAAAGCACTCGGCTGACCGGTCGGTCGTGAAGGGCGCACACGCCACCCAGAGAGGCTGCGCGGGCCGCCTACCGCAACTGCGCTGCTGCCGTCACACCTCCCATCCCAGCTCCACAACCTACGGCATCGAATTGCATCGAAGTCGTCACAGCAAGGCGAGCGTGTTGCACCGATGCCGCCGTCTGTCGTTGCTACGGCGATGCCGAGAAGCGTTGTGGTGCCTCTGCGAAACACTGGGGACGCCAGCGCTGAGTGACACCAGTGGAAGCGGCCGCAGAACGATGGCGGTCCCAGACACCTCCGGCAGCTTCTCCGACGGCGGAAGCGGCGCGACGCAACCGCCGCAATCGCGCGGCGCCACTCGCTCTCGTCAGCGCGCTGCGGAGAGAGGGGGCGGCGCCGCGGAAGACTTCCAACACCGCCGCAGCCACCACACGGGAAGCCGCTGCCCTATAGTAACACCACTCGTCTCCATCAATGCGTCCGCCACCGCCGTCGCGACTGCAGACACGGAAGTGGCGGCCACGCCGCTCTGACCTGCGTCGCTGTCGGCCAATATGCCTCCCGCGCCCCCATTGCCGCTAGCCATCCGTCGTTGGTGGGTGGGACCCGACTGGCGCCGCCTCCAAAGACCATGCAGGAGCTTTCTACCCTTCTGAGGAGTACCACTGTACCAAACGCTACTCCAGGACAGCCGACACCCACCGTCGACCTGTCGGCAACTCCAGAATCGTTCACTACGCTACTGCAGCCGCGATGGCGTAGTGATTGTGGCTGCTACTGCGAAGGTGACAATAGCAGTGACACAGTTCCACCTTCTCCCATATCTCGCCACTTGAGATGCCGTGGATGGGGGATTGGGGCAGGGCGGAAGTGACGGGGGAGGACAACCCCGCCACCAACGGCAATCTGGCGCCCCAAGTCCTGGAGTCGTTGTGCCCCGAGATGGAAAAGACCGCCAGCGGCGCAGCCCCAGAGCCATCCAGGAAGCAACACTTTTTCTTCCCACCCCCGTCCTCTTCCTCGCCGCGGCTGAGGCCTCCAGGCCAATCACAGTAGGTGTGTCCGCCGCAGCCGCTCCGAGGAACGGTAGCGGCTGTGGCGGCGGCGGTGACGGTGCCCTTCACTACTCGTGCCGTCCCAAGCCTATGGTTCGCAACCGAGATGTGCGGCGGCGGCCGCAGCTGCCCTCTGCGACCGCCCGACGGCGCCGTGCCCACACGTCCACGCCAGCGGTTGTCCCACAGATCCGAGCCGTGACACAGTTTCTAGTACGCGCACGGGCTTAAAAACGTCCCGTATCCCGCCCTACGCCCCCCTTCACCGCCGACCGCAAGCCGCCAACCGAACTCTTGTCCACAGACATGAAAAGGGAGGACTACAGCCGCTGACCGGCCCCCGCCGCCGGCCACGGCGCCGCGGTGGCGCCGGCTCTCGCGTGGCGCCGTTCACAGGAGACAGTTGGCGGACCGTGGGGATGCCGCGCGTGGCGCCGGCTCCTCGGTGGCTGGCAGCGGTGGTACTCGCGGGGGAGACGGGACGCCACAAAGGTGGGGGATAGGGGCGGGGACGCGACTTCTCGGCAGCGGTGGGCTTGGAGACTGCTTCGTACCCAACAAGGAAAGAAAAAATGGGGCCCTCGACGCTGTCAAAGGAGCTAGTGCGTCAGCGTCAGCCACAGCCCGCCTCTGCTGACTGCGGTGGACACGATCGGGTCTGCATCAGCGTGCGTCCTCTGTGCTGCAACGAGACGAGTGAGGCCGCCTGTCAAACGAAGGCCTCGGCGGCATCTTCCCTCCGTTTGTCCGTCACCACCATCTCCACGATTGGTCTTCATTCGCGTGGTCGCCTCGTATCCTTCTCCCCCACTCGCTCCCCTTGCATCATGCCACTGCCCTACCCTTCCCATGTCAACTTGAAGATCAAGAAACTCTAGGCGTGGCGCTGCGCGATTTGCCACCCTCCCGCGAGCCCTCCGCTGCACGCCGCTGCACGCCACTGCCGGTAGGAATAGAGAAGTCTTCTATTTCAGACTTCCCACAGCGAAAATACAAACACGAGCCGCACGAGGCACTCCACCAAAGATCAGTCTCTCTGCAGCCAAGTGAAATGCACAGCTGGCAACCCCCTCCGCGCCCCCCTCTCCGCTCACCACCCACTGAATCCACTGGCCGCAGCGTCTTGCGCTTCTCCTGACTCACCTTGTCGCTTTCCACATCAAGCGCTGAAAACGCTGCAATACTATAGAGCTGCAGCGCTTCAAGAGCTACAAGCGCTACCATGGAAACAGGCGCTACAGCGCTACTTCCCTGCAGCGCGACAGGCGGTACAAGCGCTACAATCGCAACTTCAAAGCTGTGCCGTCACTACACCGCTTTGGTGCCACTCTATTTATTTACAGATCCAATCGTGAGCTGTAGTGCGGCCGATGCCGACACCGCCGCGCACACGCATGGGCACACGGGGATTGGTGGCGGCCGCTCCACTGCCCCCACTCCTTCTAGCCGCCCACCAGCCGCCCCCAACCTCCGTGGCGCCAGCGGCACTGTCCAATACGGAGGGCCACTACCGTACAGCCGGTTGACGGCGGCCGGTGAATCGAGAAAGAACTCCCACACCTCCAAGAGGTGGGGCAGTGGCGGTTCCGGGACGCCACCGCCGCCGCTGCCACAGCCGCTGACGCCGCCTTCGGACTCGGCGGCAGACGGCGACCGGTCACGCTGGCCGCCACCCTACCCTCGCAGCGCCGATGCGTCTAAAGATGTGTTCCCCAGCTGCGCACGGTCCACAGTGCAAATCCCGGCGCCCACCTCCGCACCTCGTCACCCGTCAACATTTCCGACGGCGGGCGCGTCTTCGGCGCCTTTCACATCCCCCCACACGTCGTGAAAACCGCCCATAGAAGCGGACAAGGACCGAGAGTCACGACCACGCCGCCACGCTGACGAATCTAGGCAGCTCCTAGGGCGCTGAGTTCGCGGGCGCGTCTTAGGTGGCGGGCCCGAGGCGGGCCCCAACAAGGGCCGTGCCGACGGTGGCGGCGAGGAGCTCGCGGCGGAGGGATTGGTGGGCGGGAAGGGGGCGGCGGGGGGGCGGTGCTCCCGCCCTTATTGCTGCAGCTGCGGCCGCCGACATCCCCTTCTACGGCGCCTCAACATGGAGTGATCCGGCCCAGCTGACAGCAGAGATCTCTAGGAACTAGTGGAACATAAGTTGGTGGGGCCGCTGCCGCCCGCGCCCAACGGAAGCGGCGGACGCGAAGTAGGGGGAACCGGCTGCCGCTCCGGCCACTCCCGCATATTATGCCGGAGGTAGCGGCGGCCGAGTAGTGGGGGAGGGAAGCGGGGTTTGGGAGAGACGCCGCGTCGCAGAGAGGAGAAGTGTTCAGCCTGACAACTGCGCAATCTTCGGGACAATGTGCAACCCGGAACGCGTGCACAAGAACGAACCCGAGAGCGACAGTGAATCTGAGGAGCGATGCCACAGTGTTCCCACATATCAACCATGAGTTGGGATGTTCCTTTTGGGTCCTGTCAACCCGTCTTGTGTTCATGTTCCCGCCGAGTTGAACGAGGGGCGTCTCTTCGTATGTCAAGACTGCCTCAGGGTTGAATAAGTCTGGATCCAGGAACAGAGAACCTCATGACAGAAGGCCCTGGCACCCTCATCAAGTCTCCAACAACGCCTCTGTCCATCAATGGCATTTAGAGCCGCAGGGACAGCTGCTCGCGGTAGGTGCGGACCCAGTCCGACACCACGCTGGATGAGACTTTGACAGCGATGCAGTCTTTTTCTACCGAGTGTATCTGGAGCACAGATTGGGGGAGGCTGTTAGCAAAGAAGGTCTTTGCGAGCCCCGCGAGCACTTTTTTTTTGTCCGCTGTCAACAGGAGTTGCGATGTAGGTGCCCGGCGTCTACGCCATGGCGGCTGTAGGCCGGCGATAGGGCAGACATCATGCAGCCGATCTGTGCCGCTATGGCCTGCCAGGCGGCAAGGACGGAAAATGCATCTCGCAATTGCACGCTCTATGCCAGAAGCCTTGTTGAAAGGCACTATAGCGCGCGGGCAGGCTCTGGCTTGCGTATTGGGGTCGACAGAGTACCTCGTTTGCAAGTTCAGACAATTGCACATTTTAACCGCAGGCTGCACATCTTTTTTGACTGACTCAAGTGCATTGTGGGCGTCGCTGTGAGCGGAGGTGTACAGAAGAGGAAACACCGCAATGCTGCATCGTATTCCATATAGAGACTACAAACACACTCCACTTCCGACCATGTGTGCAGCGCGCATGCGGGCCCAAACTGCCTGTGAGCACCTCACTTCTCGACCACGCTTGGAGCCTTCCACTGCCTTTCCATCCCAAGTTCTGCACCCCACCTCCGCTAAAGACAGTCTTCAGCCCTTCCAAAGAGAATACCTGCTCGTCGTGGCGAAATCCAAACGTGACGTGACAAAGAAAACTGCAGTCCGCCCGGCACGTCCCCTCTTGGCCGCACCCAGATCACCCTGCACCATCAATATCACTTCTTTCTCAACGAGGTATCCCACAGTTGTCAATAAGAGCTCTGCTGGAACCATGAATACATCGTGGAGTACAGTCCCTGTGCAAGAAAAGATACTCGGAGGACCTCAGCCCCGAGCATGAGCCAGTCGCAGATGACAGCACATGGCACCCTGCTGTTGACTAAAATCGGGAACGTGTTCCGTCTCCCAAGGACTCTTCAAAGCAATGTGGGATTCTTTCAACGTCCCTCAGCCAATGCGAATACGCGAATCGGGCTGTTTGACAACCCTTTTCCCCGGCACTTGCCTTGTATACACACAGTTCTGTTTTTGACCATCCTGTGGAGTACAGCCAAGTAACTTCGGCTGGCTAGCAGGGACCTCAGATGGAGCCGCCGTCGGACTAAGATCCGCAATTCAAGGCACCGCAACACCCACGCTAGCTGCAGCGGTGGCGTCGCCGCCGCCACAGACTTCTGTGTAGATGCAGCAGACATCTAGCCCCTAGTGATGAATTCAACAGTGGTTGGGCCAGCAACATTAGTAGGAAGCGCAAACTGTCCACCCACTGCCGCGTTCCCGCACGAAATTGCCCGCGACTCGGTCGTGTGGCAGCGCCACGCCCCTCCCTTTTCCACCCTCCAACCCGTACCAGCCCCAGAAGTCCACAAATGACAGTGACAGTGGCGCTTGTGACTCTGACCCAAGTGACTCGCGACAGCAGTTGAGGTAGGACACATGGACCCAAGAACGAGAGGTAAGAAAGGAACAAAAGAATCGAAACAGGATTATTGCATGCGGATCTAAGATCCTGAGTACAGCTGAATCTTGGACTTGAGACTGAAGGCATGGAAAAAGTAACTTCGGTATATACCTTAGTGATGCTCAAATGCGCCGACTCTGACTGAATATTTCCAATCACTTGTGCTCATCGCTGGGCGGTGTCCGCTCTGCTACAGTGCTCTACTCTGAAAAAAACCACTGTACGCTACGCTAGCCTGACTCGTACCATTTGTGCTCTATTGCGAGGAGAACTGCACTTGGCCTCACCTTATTTTTACAATGCGACAACAGGGCACAGATTGGACGCTTTTTTCGACAGCACCAACCACAAAAGTTACTGTTGCCAGCCTTTAACGATCGTCTCAAGCACCAGAGTCTTGGCTACACAGAAGGACTGCGTCCTGGCCACGACTTGCGGCCTCGATAGACAGCCAGTGGTCCTGCGAGCATCGAGACAGCCGCACTCTCTGGAACGGGGCAGCTGCTCCAGTCTTCCGGGTGTGTCTTGTGTATCCACCTCAAGTAGGCCAGTGGTTGGCCGCGGGCGGCGGACGCTCGCTTCCAAGGGCGGGGCTCGTGCCCCGAACGGAGCACCCCGATCCGGGGGATGCGCACATCCCACTTTCGCGGGCCGCCTCGTCCCGCCATACTGATGGACGCCTGTGGGCACTCAGTCGCGGGAAGGGCGGCTGGACACCCCCTTGCCAAAGGCAGTGACGACCGCGGGGGGGCCGCTGACCCGCCAATCGAGGCGGCGGAGCTACCAGCAGGGGCTTGCTCTCGCAACGCCGTCCGCCACCACCCTTTGTCGCGACCACGCGCAGACTAGAGCGCTCGCGGCGACGGGGTGCACGTCACGCCTTTCTTTTTGGGCCAAGGGAGATGGTGAGGGAGCCGACGCGCCCCCGCGGCAGAAGTGACGGGGATCGGGATGGGGGGCTCGACCGTATTGCCGCGGGTCGGCATGCGGGGGGCCACGCGCCTTCCCCCAAAGCGGAAATGACAGGCCGGCAGGAGCCCAAAACCCCCGCCCCCCAACCCCTTCTTCCATTCGACCGGGTTGCGTCACAGGAGCATGTTAATAGGGTTTGGCGGCCGCCGCAAGTCTCAACTGGTGGTGGCCCGTCTGCCGTGACAGGCGGGCCACTACCAGCAGTAGTTCCGACTGCTGCCGCAAGCGGTTGGTGACGAGGGGCGTGTCCTCACCCGCCACCAAACGCTCACAGCCACAACCGGCGGCGCAGTGGTGACTAACCGGGGGTGGGACACAAACGACTTTTTGCCATGTGGAAAGGCCAGAGCGACGTGTGGGGATTCCGCAGGACGCCAAAAACCACACACATTGACATGGTTTTGTGGTGGCTCTTGTGGGTTACAGTTCGTGAGTCGACCCACGGCATATCAGCACATAGAATCTCCCCATGAACAGACAGCCTGACAGTGAAAAACAGCCAATCAGCGCTTTGTCTCTAAGCTGATAATGGCCAATGAGAGCTCGATACTTTCCTTCTGACATCGCGCCATGCTCTCCACTGAGCCAACATGGTGGGAGAGCACCCTCGTCTTGTCGCCTTACTGTTGGGAGATATCCCCACACGCAACAGGCCGTCCACAAAGCACCAGTCGCCTCCACATGCCTTTGTGGATGGACGTTACGGCTGTTCCACATGGCTTTGTGAAGCGCACTTCCTGTCCACTTGGGCGGCCAGACTCGGCGCAATGCTCTTCCTCTCGTCGAGACGCTTCTGGCGGTGTAAAGACATCAAACCCCAGAAGACAGGAAATACCATCCACAAAGGTTTGTGGGAAAAACCTGCGTGTGTGACCCCGCACAGGCCGATTCTGTGACCGAATGTGGGTCCACATGGCCCAAAATGGCATTTGTGTCCCACCCCCGGTTAGTCACCACTGCGCAGGAGTGTCCAGTCTCAGTGTACTCACAGCTGCACTGTGGGAGCTGGTCGCACAAGCAGGACGCACCTGCGACGCTGGTGGCAACAACCTCACCCCCACATTTGAGCCCGGACTCGGCTGTCTGGTACGCACTTTCACAGTGAACTCGGCGACTGCAGCAGCACATCGTTAAGTACTGTGAAACGTGGCATATTGCGTACCACGTGTACCAAGTACGCTCTTCGCACTGTTAGGTTCAACCTGAACGCTCCACCGTTCAAGTAAATCAGGTTGAACTCCGTTCATGTTTTGTAAACCAAACCAAACGCTGACAACCCTGGTTCATATATGTGACTAAGGGGGGCCTCTAATATAATTCCTGGGTGTTTGGGGATTGTTGTGGACTCGACACGCGTACACGAGATCCAGAACAATATTGTCTAAACGCATCGCACGAAGTCCTATTAGAGAGTTTTAGCGGGATCGATTGTGGGATGTTCGTGGGATGGTTGTGGGATCGCATTTCCGGCTGCCCTGCTGTAAGCGCTGATCCCGTGCAGATCCCTCCTCAAAGCTGTTTGGACTTTTAGCTGAAGGTTGCGTGGGATCGATCGTGGAATGGCCTGTCGGAGCAGCAAGTGCCAGCGAGGCGGCGAGGGGACGCGTTTTGAGCGCCTGCGCCTGCCCTCATGCACCCCCGCCCTTTGGCCGTGGCCACAGGGTGCTTTGTTCTGAGCGGCAGCCGGCGAGGAGCACCGGCGCGCCGACACCATGGTCTCCATCGCCCGCAATAGGCTTTCTCGGTGGCGTGCTCGCCGCCGCTCGCTTGCGAATGGCCTGCTTGTCGGTCACGTCATGGGCTTGGACCTGGTTGATATGGCCTGGTTGGTGGTGCGCTACCGCCGAGCTCAGCGAGAAGTTTCTCTGTCCCTGGAGCGCCGTAGGCGCATTCGGGCTGCCTCCTTTAACCTCAACGCTT
>ENA-ORXR01004233-ORXR01004233.1-marine-metagenome-genome-assembly--contig:-NODE-4233-length-12131-cov-248.342376_pt1 | contig 12131 bp, 12 predicted proteins | sample MGYA00237866_ERZ511479 | MGnify/ENA metagenome assembly ERZ511479 | reverse complement strand
AGGTCAAGGTCAAGGTCAAGGTCAAGGTCAAGGTCAAGGTCAAGGTCAAGGCCAAGATTAGGGTGGCTCTGTATGCACGAATGGATTGCTAAACAGAGTTTGCTAAGCGAGCGCGGGATTTGATAGGCAGGCCCTATGCCAGAATTAGCCGAAGTTGAATCTTGGAGAAAACTCGCCGAGCGCGAGATCCAAGGAAAAGTCATCCAATCTGTTTTCACGAGCGAGGACGATATCGTCTTCGATCAAGTGAAGCCCAAAACCTTTGCCAAGAAGTTGAAGGGCAAAACAGTAAACGAAATTTTGCGCAAAGGTAAACATCTGTGGATGGACTGTGGGACAGCCTGCCAACCGTATTTTCACTTCGGCATGAGTGGTAGCTTTTATGTCTACACCGACACGGCTGAACGAAGTAAATGGGTGAAGGCTGAGCTTTTGATGGAGGACGGAACCCGTCTCGCGTACCAGAACAAACGTCGCATCGGAAAAGTTCGTTTCCATGACGACGCCACTGCGGTTCCTCCGATATCAAAACTTGGGTTTGATCCCTATCTCGACATGCCAGCCATCTCGGTCTTCCGAGAAAAATTGGGCAAACGAAAATCACCCATCAAATCGGTATTGCTCGATCAGGCCTTCGCGGCTGGGGTTGGCAACTGGATCGCTGACGAAATTTTGTACCAAGGGAAAATTCATCCTAAGACCCATGCCTGCGATTTGAGCAATGCACAGATCAAGCTGGTGAAATCAAAAATGAAATCGATTATCGATCTCGCGGTTCGAGTGGATGCCGATGATAGCAAGTTCCCCAAGAGCTGGTTGTTCCATTCGCGGTGGGGGAAAAACTCAGAAGCAACGACCCATGACGGGAAGCGCATCGAGTTTTTAACCATTGGTGGCCGCACCACCGCCTACGTACCAGAGCTACAAAAAGCCTAGCGTAAGCCTCTCCAGGTAGGGTTTTGACCAAAAAAACGCAATGAATTGAAAAAACAGGTAAAATCCCGCTTGCACTAGCAGGAAAACTAGCTACACGATGGTGCTTCGATGCACCCGTAGCTCAGCTGGATAGAGCGCCTGACTACGAATCAGGAGGTCGCAGGTTCGAATCCTGCCGGGTGTACTCTTTCTTTTTTCTTTGGCTTCTTTTTCCCTTTGGCCTTCCCTTTTGGCATTATGCGTCAGGGTCCTTTTTTTTCGGCTTTGGTTTCTTTTGCAAGGTCCCTAACCGGGACTTCTCAATAGGGTCCATCCATCGGATTCGGCATAATCCAGGGTTCAATAACCATGGGCTTTTGCTGTCTCCCCTTCAGAGAGCTGACACCGAATTGGATTCCAGAAGCTTCACGTTCTCCTGTTTCTGATATTTGAGTTCCCAGACAGTGCCGCCCTGGTTATGATTTTAAATACGCCGTCGGCACTGGAACCATCTGTCTTGCGAAAGCCAAACCTTCATATCGCTCAAGCGAGCTTACTGCGGATAGACCCCGCCGTCGCCTGGCATCGGGAAAATTTGTTTCAAATAACTGCGCTCCAAAAAGCGCGGCAAGGCGTGGTCGATTTTCAGCAACTTGCAACGAGCAATAAGGTCAAAGTCATCCGAGACATACAACGCAATCTCGTTTTGCTCGGTTTCTTCGGTGATCATTTTAAAGGCCGACTCACGCAAAGAATCGACAATACGCTGTTGCAAGGGAGCCACTTCGGCTTCCCAACGACCCTCGGTCATCTGGTAGACTTCAATCCAGTCGTCATCAAAGGCACCGCTCTGGTCACGGGCGTCGAGCACGTCATCGGTTTCCAACCCTTCATAATAATCAAGGTCGAGAAACTGGCCGTTGCGCACTGCCGTAATTAGGTCTTCTAGTTTTTCAAATGAACTCATATCGTCGCGCCTCTTGTCAAAAAATCATCTCTCTGCAATCGAAATCCGGAGTTTAGTTACATTAGTTCGCCAACAGCTTTTTTAGCGCGCGGGTTGTTTTTTCATATCCCTTTGGGCCATCGACCTGTGGTCGGCAGCTTACGGCTCGATCATCAACGTAGGCCGAGGCCTTCGGCTTGCCTTTGCCGGTAAATAATTCGCAGGCGGGAAACCCATGTTCTTCCAGCCAGGCTGTGATGGCTTTGGCCCCCTTTGCGGTGCTCGCACGTGAGCTGTACAGGGTGACCGCATACTCATCGACGAGCTGTTCCATAAAGGCCAACGAGCCATCGATCGGCTCCCCAATCGTCTCTGCTCCGGCCCAGCCGTCGTAGCTGGCTAACACCCCATCGAAATCGACACAGATCGTCGCGCGTTCAGCGCCAAAGCCACTCCCACTATTTTTACTGCCCACTTTGGTACCGCTGAGATTTGCGTGCTTCACTTTTTTCACCGGCCCACCGGATGCATCAGGAATGGGTGGGGGAGGGCCCGGTTGATTTTGGATAAGCAAATCCATCACCGCCCCGCCTTTGACCCATGGTTGATCTAGCCAAGGTTCACCGCTCCAAGCCATGGTAAAAAAATCGAAGGTGTGGTGTAGCCCGGGAAGACGTAGCCAGGCCCCAAGTTTGTTCCCAGTGCGATGCGGACTTTTCGGATAGGTTTCTGGCGCGCTGTCGAGGTTGAGTTGTTGCCAATTCGAAATCACATCCTGAGCCAAAGCGTACACATGTTCGGTGGGCGCGGGCTGGTCGAACAAGACCCAGAGATGAAATCCACCTTTGCCATTCGATTGAAGGAGAAGGGGATCATAGCCTTTGGCGCAGAGCGCTTCCCACCACGCGATGGCAGCAGCTTCGTTACGACGCGCCGTATCGTCAGCCGTTACGGCGCCGGGGTCGTGCAAGTCGATATCGATGGACATCCATTTGCTGTAGTTGTTTTCACAGCTAGAATGTAAACCGATCAGGTGATTGCGGCGGGTCCCGCTGAAGTGGCGCTGCAGTTTTTCGAGGGTAACCATGTCCTGCCCGCGCATGCTTTTTTGCGGCAAGGTCAGCGCCTTGTAGGTCTTCTTGCTGGTTTCCTTTTCGCGCGCGCTCAAGGTCGTGTACTGCCCCCAAACATCCCGCCGATTGACCAAACGTTCGTCGGCCCAGCGCGCCAGCTCCAATGAGCGCCCGCGCCATTCTTCTCGGATAACTTGGAAAGGACTCGGCATGTGGCCTTTAGGATAGAGTATTTTCGGCCAAAACCCAAGCAGGGCTGTGTTACCAAGTCCGGATGATCTCGACTAACCGCGCGAGTTCTTTGCAACAACGTTAATAACGGGATGCCGTCGGGTTGCTTCTCAAATGTAGAGCTACGATCAACCCTGCCTCACAAATTTTCGTCCCAATTTCATATATTGGTTAACCGAAACCGCTCAATCTCACCCGCTAAACCCATGGGTTCGATAAATTTTGATGAAATATCCGGGTTAGATCTAGGTGGTAAATCTAGTTTTATCGCAATAGTCGTCAAAATTAATTTGCCGGGCAGAGCGCCGATATACCTGTATCCACCGAGCCCATCGTCGTTTAGCTATCAAAAACAGACTGTTTCGCGCTCCAGTGAGCTAGTTGACAAACGTTACAAATATTATGTATAGTGCGAAAAAGCCAAGAGCGCGTTGGCTTATATCCCGAAAGAATCCACACATGAAAACCTATCTATTTCTCTTTATTGCCTTCTGGCTTTGTTGCTCGGTGACTACTCAAGCACAGCGAACTGCCAAGGCTTCTTCCAGCCCAACAACTGAGCGTGATCGCTCCATGATTGAAGGTGCACGTGACACTCTTAATACCCATGACACCCATGATAGCCGAAACCCCTTTGTGATAACCTTCACCTTAGAGCAGCCAGCGGATAGCAAGGGGCTTTCCTTGCAAAATTCGGCGTCCTCCTCAGCCACTGTATCCAACCCAAGTGGGGTTGGGCTCGATCTCGAATTCTGGCTTGAAGGCGCGTTTGACCCCGACGCTGGAAGCATGTCGACTCACATGTACGACAACGAATCGTTGCCTTTGGCGCAGCCCTTCAATGTCTCGCCTTGGTTCTACGATGGGGATGAAACTCTTGATCTAAATATGCCCAATTTAGATGCTGATGCAAACCGTCCGGTGGATTGGGTTTTGGTCACAGTGCAAAAAACCAGCATCACGATCGATACCGATGGAAATGAAGTCGAAACGATTGTTGGCGAAGAAACCAAAGCAGGGATCTTGACCAAGGACGGAGACCTTTTGCGCGACCAATCGGTGGAAAATCAATTCCCAATCTATTTTGATGTGCTGGATAATGCGACGACCTACAATGTTATTATTCGTCACCGCAGTCACTTGGATGTCATTGTCAAAATGAAATGGAACGAGCCTGTGCTTGATGGGTTTCTAGTTTCGCACAACCTTCGGGTTCCGTTTTCATCTTGGTCTGTGCTGGGGACGCCAGACGTTTTCTTTTTACCCTTTCTCGAAGAGACCCTGGTGGAATATAAGCAATTCAAGAAATTGGCAGATACCGGGGATCGTTACGGCTTGCATGCCGGAGATTTTCGCCCCGATGGCGTTATCCAGAATACGGATGACTGCAAATGGAAGTTCTTCTTAGAAAACTACCTCGCTACCGATACCTGGTTTTACTTCGATACTGACAGTGGACTAGGTGAAGACGATTGGATCTCGATCTCGGTTGATGCAAACATGGATGGCACCATTGACACGGTTGACTTTGACCTCTGGTACGACAACCGCGCGAAGATGGGCCACCCAGCCATACGGCTTCCGTAGGCCGCTTGCTCAAAGCTCCAACAAAAAAGACGCCCTTTTAACGAGGAGCGTCTTTTTTCTTGGGTGCTGTTAGGTGCTGATCGTGAAGAGCTCTACTTAGTTTTTCGTAGCCGGTTCGTTTCCGGTTGGGGCCGAAGGTTCTGGTTTTTCCTCTTCATCCATCTCTTCCTTTTCCGTTCCTTCCAACTTGGCTTTGAGCTGCTCTAATCCCGTATCAAAATCGGCTTTTAGCATCGGGACAAAAAAGAATTTCATAATCTTCTTCATTGGGTTTTTCCCCATGTCGCCGCTGAAGTTCCAGGTTACTTTGGTATTGCCATTGGTTTCGCCAGCCTCGAGGTCGAAGCCCGCTTGGTTGGGATTCCAGTTATCCATCTGCATGATGTAGGTGATCCCTGTCTTCGGATCCGCTTCGGTTATTTCAAGCGTGCCGTTGCCGTTGGAACTGGTCCATTTTGACAAGGCTCCAACCCCTGAGTCCGGTCCTTCGTAGGTGTAGGTCAATGAGGTGTCCTTGGCTTTGTTCCACGCCGACCAGTTATCCCACTTTTGTAGACTCGCAATCTGTTCGTAAATCTCGGCGCGAGGGGCTGCGATCTCAACCGACCGATTGACCGAATAGGCCCCAGGAATGAAAAAGGTGATCACGAGGAACAAGATCGCAAGGAGCAGGAGAAACAAAAGGAAGTTTATCAACATTTTCATGTCGATCTTCTTGGGCCCGCTTCCGACTCTGTCAAATGCAATTGTTGGTCGCCGATGGACAAGCGCTAGGTCTGGTTATAAATCGCCCACGTGTCTTTTGCCATATTTGCCCAACTAAATCGTTTAACGTAGTCCAAGCCCTCGGCCGACATATTGGCTTGAAACCCTGGACTGTCTAAAACCGTGAGCAGCTGCTGGTCGAGCGTCTCGGGAACCACCAAGTCAAAATAGCTCGCGGCCGTTCCGCCAATTTCGGGCAGCGAGGCGGCGCGAGCACTGATGACGGGGGTTCCGCAGGCCATCGCTTCGGCCACCGGAAGCCCAAAGCCTTCATAGCTCGAGGGCATCACCAAGACCGCGGCTTGTTGATAAGCGCTCACAAGGTCTTCTTCCGTGACATAGCCGTCCCATCGAATGGCATCGCGCACCCCAAGCTCGATGGCTCGTTGTTCAGGTTCGGGATAGCGTTCGTCACGGGACCCAATGATGTGCAAGCCGACATGCGGCATTTCCGCCCGGACACGGGCAAAGGACTCAATTAATAGCAGCAGGTTTTTATACGGATCGCAGCGACCGACATAGAGAATGCCTTTTCGTGTGGGCTCGGTCGTATCTGCTGTCGGAGCCGTCGGAGGAACAAACGCTTTCCCGACCCCGTTGTACACGACCTCGATGCGGTTTGAGGCAATATTCAGATGGTCGGTTAGATCCCGCTTTGTCGCCTCACTGACGGCAATAAAGGTATCTCCTCGGGCTGCGATCTCTCGCATCATGCGTTGGTAGATTGGAAAGAGCCGCGCTTTTTTGGATCGTGGCGCATGGTTGCGGATGACCAGTGGGATGAGGTCGTGAATCGTATTTACAATGCGAACCTTACCTTGCCGATGCTTTGGTACCCCAAACAGCGGCATCATGTAATTTGTCGTATGGAAGACATCAATGTTTCGCGCTTCAAGAAAGCTGATGAGTTTCCATTGGTTCCGAATGGAAAAAATACCGTAGGGCAATAGTTCAGTGGAAAATTGCGTGTTGGTCTGAGAAATAGTTCGGCGGCGTATGCTGTCGTCGCTGAAAAGAAGCACCACCTCGTCCGGCTCCGCGACCTGCCCAAGTTCACGAATCAGCTCAAGCGTGTGCACGCCAATGCCGGAAAATTCTTGGAAGATCCAACGTGCGTCAATCGCGACTCGCATGTCTATTCTCGCCTCGGTGATTCATACGTTTCACGAAACCATCTGTTAAAATTGAGGCAACGTTTATTTCTTCCCGAAGCTCTTGCCAGAATCCGTTCTTGGCAGAAAATCCTCAAGCAGGCATGGTGGCCTCATGGGAACCACGTTAAAAAATATCTTCGGAACTGGCTCGGTGGTTGGAAGCGCAGCCGATTTTATTCGTTAGCACCGCGTCACTCGCCTTGGATAGCCTGGTAAATGTCTCCCTCAAAGGCCTCGATTCCTTTCGAGTCCCTCAGTCCACATCAGGTCGCTTACGCTGACATCACAGGCAAGCTTAGATGGTCTTCTTGGGCTGCAGGGGAAAGCCCCTTCTGTTGGCGAAACGAAAACCGTAGGTCAAAAAAAATGCCAGAAGCCGAATGGCTACCTGACATTAGTCGAAGGGTTTTTAACCTTCTGGGAGGCGACGCATCGCGCTCTTTTGCTTTGACCCCAATGAAAATGAACTCCTTCATTCTACAAGATTCAAAATTGATTTAAAAGAGATATAAAAAGTTGTTTAAGAGCTTTGCTTTCAAAAATAAGGTATTTGATCATAAGGATTTAATTAATAGCGGACATTATGCTGCGGTAACTTTGATCTAGCAAAATCTCACATTGTTCACACCATTCTTTGGTAAAACAGGCTTCTTCCTGCACCGCGACTTCGGCTTCTTTTTGCTTCATCATTTGGTAGAGCCGATTGAAACCAACCGAAAAACTCTGCCCTTTGATGTGATGGAGGGCCGCTTTGGCTTTGCGGCTTTCGCAGGAAATTTGTTCATCTTGAAAACTCCGAAGTGCGTGTCTGGTCTCGCGAATAAAGGTGTAGAACATGGGGAGGAAGTCTTCTGACTTTTCCTGCGAGCTACGAAAGAGGTCAATGTCGACCAGGGATTCGAGTTGTTCGACCTTCATGGTGACCTCATCCATGGTCACCGATGCGCGGTCGAGCATCAAGCGGAGTACACTGCTTCCACAAGGAAGTTCGAGGGTGACAAACATTCCAAGTTCATTGCCCCAAGCATGCCCTTCTTGATCGCCTCGGACCACCCAGCCAAAGATGGGAGTGAAGCGCTTCGTATGCTGATCCATGCGGCGGATTTGCTGTACAAAATTACGTTGCGCGTCGTCGCCCGCTTTCATCTCAAGAAAGACCCCGTCAAACTGGATCGTCTCCAATGCCATCATGCCTTCGTCGAGACGGTGGAAGCTATGTGGAGTATAGCCGGTCTCGCGCAGTGTTTGTTTTAAGACCGAAACCGCCCCCTCACTCGATTCGATTTCTAGATACATTCTGGTCATGTTATTTTTCTGTTCTATCTATAAAATGCCACGAAATACGCGCTTGTCCAATGAATGATGCCTACTCATTAGTCGCTAAAAGCCCCTTCGTAACGGGGGTTCAAAATGTCATGTAACATGGGTAATGCGCTACACAGTTGTTAACAAATAACTCAGCATAAGTTGATATCTCTAACTCACGCTCTCCCAAGGTTCTTTGTTTATGCACCCACCATCAACGGACCGACACGCTCGGGGTTTTCAACCATCCGCTCGCGCAGAATAAAAATTTGGATTATTTTTCCAAAGAAGGCATCTTATTTCAGCGCGGCTGCTGTCAGAGCCCGGAGGTATTCGCCACCCAGCCGGTAGGCGGAAGCCGCGGTTGCTGATTATGCTTCAGTCGGCGGGCGATTCCGAGCTACTGTCGCCGCGGCGTTTTTGAAAGGGTGTGCTGTTTACGATGGCTTCGATAACCGTGCTAAAAATGTATCCATTTGCGCTCGCGTGGTCGGTGATTTCTTCTACTGCGCAGCGATCATAGTATTCCAGTCCGCGACCCAGGGCGTAGGTCAGGATATTGCGAACAAAGCACCTTGTGAAGTTGTCCTTTTTCTCGCGCGCGAGGATGCGCATGAGCTCTTCGTGATTTCGAAACTCCTCGCCGCTGGCGAGTTTTCCACCCGCATCAATCGTGAAACTCTGGTCCTTGTCGCGCCATTTTCCGATGCCATCAAAATTCTCAAGCCCGAAGCCGAGCGGGTCGAGGCGATCGTGACAGGAAGCACACATGGGTTTCTCGCGGTGGCTTTCCAAACGCTCACGCAGCGTCGCACCCGTGACCGCTGTTTTCGAGTCGTCGAGGTCAGGTACATCGTCCGGAGCGGTCGGCACTGGCGTGCCCAAAATGTTTTCTGTAATCCACCGGCCTCGATTGACCGGGCTGGTCCGTGTAGGCAGAGAAGTAATGGTTAAAATGCTTCCGTGGGTGAGGACACCGCGTCGCCGATTGTCCGCGAACTTCACGCGCCGAAAGTCGTTTCCTTTCACATTTGGAATATCGTAATGCCCCGCTAAGCGTTCGTTGATGAAGCTGTAATCTGCGCTGAGGAACTCGATAATACTGCGGTTTTCCGTGCGAATAAAGCGGAAGAGTTTTTCCGTTTCGGTGCGCATATCCTGCTTGAGATCGGGGGTGAAGGCGGCGAAGCGTTTGGGATCCGGAGAGACAAGATCGAGATTCCGAAGCTGTAGCCATTGCCCAGCAAAATGAGCTTCCAAAGCATCGGCCTTAGGATCGTTCAGCATGCGTAATAGTTGGTCCTTCAGGTTTCTACGCAAGGTTCCCGCCTTGGCCTGAGCAAAAAGTTCTTCATCCGGCATGGAGCTCCAGAGGAAGTAAGACAGCCGGGAGGCGAGGTCGAATTCGGAAATATCACTGAGCTGTTTCGGGTTATCGGGGCTGTCCTGAACCTCCCCGCGGAAAAGGAATTTTGGGGAAACCAAGACCGCGTGCATCGCGAGTTGCATGCCGCGCTCAAAGGGGGCGCCATCTTTCACCGCCATCGCAACCAAGGGCAAGAGGCGGTCGATATCCGCTTTCAAAGCGGGCCGACGATAGGCGCGACTGACAAACATTTCTAGATTGCGTCGAGCCGTTTCCGCCATCTCTTCCCGCTTGGTGGTGGTATGTGCAATCGCGCTGCGATGTCCTTCTGGCAGGGTGTAAGGACCCGAATGTTTGGGGCCTTCTAATTTAAAATCGCCCACATACAAATTCCGATCTCGTTGGCTGCGATCTTTGGCCTTGGGATTGTAATAGTCGTTGGCGAACCTCGCTTCGAATTTGCGTTTGCCTCGTTTGAGAGTGACGGTGCTACGGTACCAATCCGCTTGGTTTCGTTTCGCCTTCACCTCATGCGAGGCGACTTTTTTTCGATCGATAAAAAATTCCATGCGCGGTAGCTCAGGGCCCGCGTGATCCGCTTCCGATAAAACCGAAAAAATGTATTCGCCGTCTTTCACCGCTTCGAAGTCACCGCCTACCGCTCCATTTGAAGCGAGGACTTTAAAGTCGCCACTACTGGAGCCCCCGTTTAGTTTCGAGGCGGCAAGTAGCTGGGTCTTTGGTTTGGGTGGACCAACCTGAATCGCTTCATCCAAAATGCTTTCTGCGGCATCAAAATATTTTTCCAGCAAAACCGGGGAGAGGGAAAGCACATCACCGATGGTGTCATAGCCGTAGCCGGTATCATCCGGAGGCAAAATTTCTGTGGACTTAAAGTCGACCTGCAGCAGTTCCTTGATCGTGTTGCGATATTCGGTCCGGTTAAGGCGCCGTATCGTCACTCGGCCTGGATCAGGTTTGTTGCAATCCACTTCAAACACCTCGCTAGAAATCCATTGCATGACCTCTTCGCGCTGAGCCGCAGAAGGCTGCGGTTTATCCGTAGGGGGCATGATGTGTTCCTGCAGATTGATCCGCACCGTTTCCCAGCCCTTGCGGTCGGCCATCATCGCTATGTCGTCGGCATAGTCGTCAAGACGCACCCCGCCCTTGTCTGCTCCGTCGCCATGACAGTCAAAACAGAACTCTTCGAGTACAGGTAAGACGGCCTTTTCGTAGCTAGGCTCCGCATAGCTGCACAGAGCGAGGGCAATGTAGGCAAAAAGGGTAAATAGGCAGAGGCTTAAACGAGGTATCAATGGGGTGATCATGCAGAAGTAGGTACGTGTCAAAACCAATGAATTCGTGGTACCCGCGCTGAGAATCTGCAAAAAGCCTAGGACATTGGTTTTAGATCGGATGTGCCGAAGAAGAGAGTTCTGGTAGGCTCGTTTCATGTGAACCAACTATCGAGCCTACCAGTGTGGCGCGGAATTTATTCCGCGTTTGTCGCAACGGGGATGAAACCCCGAGTTTGTTAGCCTTCCACCCTGCAAGGCGCCATCAACCCGATTCCGCTGGGGAAAACACGGCGAGCCAGACCGTGGGCTCTTCCGAACTGGTATGCTCAACTCGGTGTTTGGTTCTAGCTGGGATATGCACATGATCCCCCGCTTGCAGCTCAAGCACGCGGTCATCCTCGAAGCGAAGCGTTGCTTCCCCACGCAAAACGGTCACCCACTCGTGCTCGGTTTGGTCGTACCAAAAACCGTCTGGGCTACTCTGCCCAGAAGAGACAATACGCTCCACTCGAACCCCGGCCTGATCACTCAAGACTTGGCTGAGTTCTTCCGGAAGCTCCTCCGGAATGTCCGTGAAGAGATTGGTCACTCTTTAGGCCTTTTGCTTGGCATGAGCTTTAACCAAAATATCAACGATGTCCTTGGGCTCATCCACCAACTGGAAGCGATCCATATCCTTCTGAGAAATTTTCTTTTCCTTCGCGACGGTATTTTTCAACCACTCGATGAGCGGGCTCCAGTAGGTGGAGTTGTAGAGCACCACGGGGCATTCCGCCGTTTTTTCCGTCTGTATCAAGGTTAGGGATTCAAAGAGTTCGTCCAAGGTGCCGACCCCGCCCGGGAAAATCACGTAGGCGCAAGAATACTTCACCAACATGACTTTGCGGGTGAAGAAATATCGAAAGTTAAGCGAGAGATCTACGTAGGGATTGATGTGGGTTTCGAAAGGAAGTTCAATGTCCAATCCGATGGAGGGAGCGCCGGCTTCATGCGCGCCCTTGTTGCCCGCTTCCATGATGCCGGGGCCTCCGCCGGTAATAATCGTGTAACCGGCTTCACCCAGTAAGCGGCCGGTTTCGACTGCGGCAAGGTAATCTGGGTCATCGCTCGGGGTGCGAGCCGAGCCATAAATGGTCACCGCATTTTCAACATCTGCCAAAGTATCAAAGCCTTCAACAAATTCAGATAAAATTCGAAACACCCGCCAAGATTCTGCGGTGGGAGGGGCTGGGTGGGCCGGAGCAGCCAGTAACATTTGCTCATCGGTTGGGCGTTGTGGTTTTTTAGACATAGGACTCTCCTACGCCAGCACGACAAAAGGGCAAGGCGGTTTCTGCTTCGGTAGGTTGGCTCTCCGAGCCGACACACGAACGACAATGTCGGGACAGAGTCCCAACCTACCAACGTTGCAAAACCGCCCCGCATTTGCCACAATCAGCAAAAGGATTGGATGACAAAACCATTAAAAGTTGGGCTAGCCCTAGGTAG
>ENA-ORXR01004231-ORXR01004231.1-marine-metagenome-genome-assembly--contig:-NODE-4231-length-12141-cov-3.203498_pt1 | contig 12141 bp, 5 predicted proteins | sample MGYA00237866_ERZ511479 | MGnify/ENA metagenome assembly ERZ511479 | reverse complement strand
ATAATCACCAGGACGTAGGTTCGGGAAGCTGTATGAACCGTCAGGGTTAGTAGAAGTGATTAAGGTAACATCAAATCCAGCACCATCGGTACCAGTCAAGGTTACTTGTACTCCACCCAAACCAGGTTCACCATTATCCTGAATTCCATTTCCATTTAAATCATCCCAAACGAAATCTCCAATTGAAGCTGGTCGATAGAAACCTCCGTCAAAGTCGAAGTTGGTTTCACCACTAGTCAATACTTCAGTTGTTGTCATTCCGTTTGCAGGATCAACATCACTATCACTTCCTTCTACACCACCAAGATCCATGTATGTAATTTCATAACCATCTGGAGTAACAAAAGTCAATTTGTAAGTACCTGGAACCAGGTCATCAAAAACAAACTCACCGTTAGGGCCAGTGTAAGCTACCAAGTTGACTGGTGTACCGTTACCAGTAAATCCACTTAATAAGACTTGAACATTTTCGATACCCGGTTCACCCGGATCCTGAATTCCATTTCCGTTAAGGTCTTCCCAAACAAAGTTACCAATTTTAGCAGGTGCATAAAAACCAGCATCATAAGTCAGATTGCTTTCCCCACCTTCCAACACTTCGAAGATGGTCATGCCGTTGTTGACATCTGCATCACTATCCAGCTCATCATTATTTCCCTGATCCTGATAGATCGGTTGGTAACCATTAGGTGTTACAAAAGTTAATTTATAAGAACCAGGTTTTAAATCATCAAAAAGGTATTCACCATTAGGGCCTGTAAATTCAGTCAACGAAACGTTTGATCCATTACCAGTAGTACCTGTCAAAGTCACTTCAACATTAGCAATTCCTGGCTCACCATTCTCCTGAATTCCATTTCCATTTAAATCATCCCAAACAAAGTTGCCAATTTCGGCAGGTGCATAAAAACCAGCATCATAGGTCAAGTTGACTTCACCACTTTCCAATACTTCGAAAGCAGTCATATTTCCGTTAGCCGGATCAGCATCACTATCCAATTCAATATTGCCACCTTGATTTACATAAGTACCTTCGAAACCAACAGGGGCACCGAAAGTCAATTTATATGAACCTGGTTTTAGATTTTGGAAAAGGTACTCACCGTTTGGTCCGGTTGATTGAGAAAGGGTAACGTTTGTACCATTTCCTGTAGTACCAGTTAAGGTTACTTCAACGAATTGAATACCGGGCTCGCCGTTATCCTGAATTCCATTTCCGTTTAGGTCATTCCAAACAAAGTCTCCGATAGAAGCCGGCTGATAAAGTCCGCCATCTAAGTCTGGATAGTACTGACCATTTGTTACGGTTACAAAATCAGACATTCCGTTTAATGGATCTATGTCTGAATCCGTTTCTTCGTTGGAACCTTCATCATTATAAGTAATTTCATATCACCAGGAACGTTGATTGTAATTTTATACGTACCAGGTAACAAACCATCAAAAACATAATCACCATTTGCATCCGTTGCAACTGTTCGGGTAATCTCTGTTCCATTATCAGCAGTTCCTGTTAGAGTAATCAGTACTCCTTCTACACCTGGTTCACCAGGGTCCTGAGTGCCGTTACCATTTAAATCTTCAAATATTTTATCTCCAATTTTTGCTGGATCTAATAAGGTTACTGTTGACGAGCTGGTACATCCATTTGCATCACTCACTAAAACTGTGTAAGTACCTGCTGCAAGGTTAGATGCTGTTTGTGTTGTTTGAAACGAAGGATCATCCCACTGATAAGTATAAGGAGCTGTTCCTCCTTGTGGCAAGACCATTGCTGATCCATCATTTCCGCCAAGGGTACTAATATCGACACCTTCAAAATATACAGAAGTGACGTCGGCAGATGAAGTTACTGGTGTAGGTTCTGTCAAGGTAATACTCGTTGTTGAGGTACAACCATTTGCATCAGCTACGGTAACATCGTAAGTACCAGCAGCCAGGTCTTGAATTTGTTGTGTTGACTGACCATTGCTCCAGGTATAAGTATAAGGAGTCACCCCTCCTATTGTTGTCACTAAAGCAATTCCATCAGCAGCACCATTACAGCTAATATTTGTTCCGTTGTAATTAGAGATAACTTCTGCATTGGAAGCCACCAATTCTGGTTCTTCTAATACAACTACTTCAGTAGCTGTACATCCATTTACGTCAGAAACGACAACGGTATAAGTACCAGCCGTTAAGTTATTAATAGTAGCCCCGGTCTGGCCATTGTCCCAGGTATAAGTAAATGCACCGGTACCACCAGTCGCAAGAGCGGAAGCAGAACCATCATTCTCACCAAAGCAAGAAATTACAGCGCCATTATAATCTGAAGTAATTTGTGTAGACACAGAAACTGGAAGTGGGTCAGTTAAAGTTACTGACTTTTGGATCTGACAATTGTTTGCGTCTGTTATTGTTACTGTGTAAGTTTCGTTGTCAAGGCCGGTTGCACCTGTTCCTGATTGGCCATTGCTCCATTGAAAGTTGTATGGAGGTGTACCACCATCTGCAGCAGCAACTGCCGCTCCATCTTCTGCATTGGTACAACTGATTTGTGAACCATTGTAATTAGAACTTACTGTTGCTGATCCATCTAATGTTGGTGGGTCTTGCAAAGTTACTGTTCCCGGTTGTCCACAACCATTGGCATCATAAACTGTAACGCCATAAGTACCGGCTGATAAGTTAGATGCTGTTGCAGAAATTTGGAAGTTAGCTCCTGCATCCCACTGATAGGTGTATGGAGCAGTACCGCCACTTCCACTTGCAGTTGCTGAACCATCAGAAGCACCTATACAAGAAATATCTCTTCCGTTATAATTTGAAGCTACGACTACCTGACTATTTACAGCAGTAGGTTCTGTCAGTGTAACAGAACCAGTAGTTGTACAATCAAAATCATCCGTAATTGTAACAGTATAAGTACCCGGCGCAAGGTTTTCAATTATCTGTCCGGATTGTCCGTTACTCCATTGATAGGTATATGGACTTAGACCTCCACTAACGACCGCTTCGGCTTTACCATCAGCAGCGTTGATACAGCTGATGTCCATTCCATTATAGTTAGAAATAACATTGGCGTTGGCACTGAGGTCAGAATCATTACAAGTCAAACATTCAGGAGTTACTTTGACAGCTCCTGAAAAAACAAGTGACTGCCCGTCAGGGTTTCCTGTTGGTGATTCTACACAAACATTTACGGAAGTCGTCCCTGCAGGAACATCAGACAATGTAAAAGGTGTAATATTTAGAGCGTCACCCTGATTATAGGTATTGATTGTGATAGAAGCAGAAGCACTACCAGCAGTGGCGGTGATATTGACAATTCTACCATCATCTGTAATCTCAGAAAGTGGCACTTCAATGACAAGGTCTCTTGAAGCAGGTCCTTTTGGAATGTAAAGTGTTTCGCAGTAAGAAGAATGGTAAAGCCATGCTTCAACGTAAGTTCCTGAAGAAGCAACAGCGGCACCGGTATTTCTAAAAACGTATAATATTAAAGATTGAGCTTTGCAAGGATCCACCATGTTTGCAACAGACACGTAAGAAGCTGGCTGAAGCATTGTTCTGAAAGTGAAGCCACCTGCTGGAGAAGTTTGTTGTGCAGGAACGGTAGCTGTTTCTGCAGAAGTTACGAATGTCAGAAAGTTAGGGTTGACTGTATTTCCTTTGTAAACTACTTCTGCTACAATTTGAGTCACGTTACCTGAGTTAGGAATATTAATGACACCACCCTCCTGGCAACGGATACCCTGGCCAAGAATTTCAACTTCGATTCCATCATTACAATCGTATTCCCAACCATCATTAGAAGTAACTACTTCGTTGCATTGAGCGACTGACTTCATAATGCAGTTACTTTCGTATGCGCTCCAACCTGGGCACCCCTCACGTCTAGAGCATCTTGCATACCAGGTAGTTTGTGTAATTGGTCCTGGGTCATATGAAGGACCGTTAGCACCTGGAATTACTGTTCCTGTATTACCTCCATCCGGGCAGCCACTTGTTGACATTATCCACATATATTCGATAGCGCCAGAACCTCCAGAAGGAGCAGTAATGTTTTCGATGTTAGCAGGGTTGGGATTGGATCCGCAAATATTTTCATTAAATCCGATAGTTCCACCATCAGTCGTATTTTCACAAACGTTAGGTGTACACGATGAAAGGTTGCCATTAAAATCTCCACCACCATTCCAGTTATTCCCAGAAAAGTAAAACCAACCTGAGATACCGAATTCGCAATTTTTTATATTTGCACCTTCACCTACCTGAAAACCTTTTGACAAGTCAGAAGGTTTGTGTGTAATTGTCAATGTATTACCAGCGTTACATCCCTGGCCGGTCATGTAGCTATTGTTATCGTCGACTTCATAGTAATACCAGCTTTCGTGTAGATCACAGGAGGAATTGCTTTCATAGGTTCTTCCCTGTGAGTTCCATTGGCTCCAATCTCGTTTTGTTTTTAATTGAACGTGAAAATCCCATCTGCAATTAGAATTACTGACATCTACAAGTGAGCCGATCAGAACTGCGGTATTATCATCTGATTCGATAAAGCTTGCACTTCCATCTACAGCAAACTCTTTTATTTCATCCGTCTCGGTGCTTTTCATCCAAACCAAACGATCTCCAAGACCTAAATCACTAGGACCATGGTTTTGAAGATTACATTGACTTGGTGTCTGGATAACCGATTTGGTAATTACGTTGGACTCACCGTCATATGAAGAGCAACCAGAACGTCTGGAGCATCTGATATAATGTGTCGTCCGGCTGATCGTACCAGGATTGTAAGAAGCTGAGTTGGAATTAGGGATACTGATCCAGGAAGTATCACCTGGTGAAGGGGCAGTATTGCTAAAACTTTTAAGCCATAGATATTCCAAAGTTCCAGTACCTCCCGAAGGAAGCGCTGAACTTGAAATAAGAGAAGGGTCATAATAACCCTGTTGAGACTCATTTCCGTTAATGGAACCTGCCGAGGTTACATTACTGCAATCATCATCTGACAACATTTCTGGTTCCAGGTAGAAGGAAGAAAGGATCAAAGTCGAAGCTAGCAAAGAGATAGAAACAAATAGTCTTGAAAAGACGATTGTATTCTTATTGCTTAGCCATCCAAATAAAAAGTGTCGAATTACCCCCATAGTAATTATTGGTTTAAAAATTGTATTGTAAAATTCATGTCACAAATCAACCGTTTGTGATCTTGTTTGTTCAACTAAAAAGATTCGTATTGTATAAGCTGCAAAAAATAAGCCACTGTTAACAAAATTTGTCTGTCACAAAAAATCAAAACACCCACCTAACTTGTTCAAAACCAGTCATATAAACCCTACTTCGTATATGTAATAAAATAACAGCCAAGGACAAGAAGCATTATTTGGGCTATTGAAGAAATATGGATATTGTTAATTTATTTGTAGCAAAAAAGACATATTTAATATTTTTCAATACTGATTTTTTGTTAATATATCTATCAATAAGTTTTTACAAGCCTGGAAACAAGATGAAAATCAAAATCTTGCGATCCAGAAAAATGTCACAAACCGATTAATAGATAGAGGGAATATTGAAAGTAGTTAACAAGTTAAGGAAGGCCAATAAAGTCAGCCTTTTTTGCATTTTGAGTTTACTGTTTGAAAGAAATTAGAGCAATCCAGCTATTAAACTTGGATAATCCTCTATATCATTTTAACAACAGCGTAAAATGTAAAAGGGAGGGAAAATGTTCGTCAAGAGAATTAACAACTCATTGATTAACACATTCAAAGATAATAAAATTGAAGGTAGAAGTAAAGTAAAGCGTTTGTTAGCAGAAGGATAAAGCAGGCTGAATCTATGCGAGAAATGGTCACACAAACTGCAACTGGAAGTGGGTCACTAAATTATGCAAAACCATAATTCTTAATTTGATTGGAAAAAAAAGTAGAAAAAATAGTAAAAAAAATATGGTCTTTATTCTCTCATTTTAGTTAGAAAGGTGTTGGGCTTTCATATCTTCCTGACACAAAACATCAATAAATATAAAAATAAAATACTGTAAATCAGATACTTAAACAAAATAGATGCCTTGCCTTAAGTAAACATTAATCCTATTCTGTAGCATTTTAGTATAAAAAATCTTCTGATATTTGAATTATAACCGCTTACAATTAGAAGTTATTTGCGAATCCACTAAAATCGGAATTATGGAAGCTACAACTAAAACCTCGTTTCTCGAACAATTTTCTCTTTTTGACAGCCTTAATACAGAGGAGAAGCTCCTACTTGAAAAATATGTAGATCACCGGATTAAGCGTAAGTATTCCTACGTATATCTTCCTGATGAACCTTCCCAAACCGTCTTTTTCCTAATCAAAGGAACTGTGAAGATTGGTACTCACTCCAACGATGGTCGAGAGATTATCAAAGCTATCCTCCACCCTACTGCTATGTTTGGTGAGTTAGGCCTAGTGGGAGAACAGAGTCGTCAGGATTTTGCCCGAGCTATGAATGAAGAGGTTCATTTGATTGCTCTTAAAGTTAATGACTTTCAAAAATTGATGGAATCCAATCATCTCTTATGTTTAAAGGTTATTACATTACTCGGCAAGCGATTAAAAACTGCTGAGAACAGATTGGAGTCTCTTATCTTTAAAGATGCTCGTACCAGAATTGTTGATTTCATCAAAGAGAGTGCTAAAAAACGTGGAAGAAGAGTTGGATATGAAATGCTACTAAAGCATTCATTAACTCAGCAAGATATTGCTAATCTGACTGGCACTTCCCGACAAACAGTTACCTCTGTATTGAATGAATTAAGAAAAGCAGATTTGATTTATTTTAATAGAAGAAGCATTCTCATTAGAGATATGGCTAGACTTGCTTAAAAGTATATTGAAGTTGTTTAAAATTAATGTTTCATGCCTTCAAAAGCTTATTGTGAGGTGTCGTAAACGAACGCGGTTTTTGAACCACAAAAGGTATAAAAGAACATATAAGCACCTTCCCGTTCCGGGCAGACGGGCCTGTCCGGATGGCCAGACAGACTCGACCGTAAAAGAGCACATAAGTTTAATAATTTGCTTCACAAATCATTTCTTAAGTGTGCGCCGATCCTCGCTTTTGTAACACCTCATATTTTTCCCCATCCATTCCGATTACAGTATTAGCAAAAATAGCCTGCGTTTCCTTTTCAAACATCGTAAGGTCCTCATAACGAGAGGAATAATGGCCAGTTATCAGTTGTCCGACCTCTGCAGCTTTTGCTATAGTAGCAGCATCTACGGTTGTACTATGCATCGTCATTTTGGCCTGTTCCAGTTTGTCCTGTAAGAAGGTGGTTTCATGATACAGCAAATCAGCATGGCGAATAATGGGGATGATCGATTCATTATACTGCGTATCTGAGCAGTAGGCATAAGCTCTGGGTAAGAGTGGTGGAAGCACTAATTCCCGATTAGGGATGGTAACTCCTTCCGGGTTGATAAAGTCAGCTCCATTTTTGATTTCAACAATTTGCTCGACAGTGAGTTTATACTTTTTAATTTGCTTGGGGCGAATATTGAGTAAAGGCTTTTTTTCGCGAAACAAATATCCAGTGGTTGGTATTCGGTGGATTAACGGAATAGAAACGACCTCGATAAAGCCGTCTTCAAAAATAAGCTTAGAAATATTGGTATCTACCTCATGAAAGCGGAGTGGGTATGATAGGTGACTTTCACTATATTTGATTTGGACTTCAATCAATTCTTTTAATCCTTTCGGAGAAAAAATATCCATTGGTTTTTCTCTTCCTCCCAGACTGTAAGAAGTCAATAAGCCAATCAGACCAAAAATATGATCCCCATGGAGATGGCTAATAAATATTTGATTAATTTTATTTTTTCGAACAGCTAATTCACCCATTCGAATTTGCGCGCCTTCGCCACAATCAATAAGGTATAATCGGTGCCCAACTCGAAGGACTTGAGATGTAGGAAATCTATTATAGGCAGGAATCGCAGAATTGCATCCTAAGATAGTGAGCTCAAATTTCATTCTTCACCACCATCCGATTCTAGCTCTTTTTCTATTTCCCCCATCATTACATAGTCCTTTGACTCTTGTACCGTAGGAATAATAGTAAGCACTGTATCTAGTCGTGAGATCTTAATAAGCTTCTTAACACTATCATGAACTACCCCTGTAAGGATGAAACTACCATCGTTTTTCCAAAGACGCTCAGCAGTAAGGATTGCACTTAGGCCTGATGAATCAACAAACTTGACCCCAGCCAAATCTAATATTAGGTTTTGGACGCCTTTGTTCCGTTGAATAACGAATTCCGATTTCAGATCTGGAGCCATCAAGGTATTGAGACTATCTTCTTCTATAGTGATTACTGTGTACTTGTCCTGGTTGTCAATTGATAACTTCATAAAATATGTATGTTTTGTAAGATTCTAAAGCAAAGTTAACTATTTAATTGGTACAAATTAAATGTTTATCCGACAATGATTATTGCTTATTTGTATCCTTTGACTGTCAAATTACCCAATTGCGGTTAGTTCTGCTTTTGAATATAAGTTTTATACTCCACCAATATCCCTTGAACTTTATCTACTATAATTGGTTTATACCTTTGAGTTTCATTATAGTATCAACTCTATTCAAGGACAACCAACAGACATCAGATATTTCAAAGTAAGTCTTCTAATTCCGAACTAATTAATATAGAGCGGGCTTTAGATAGACTGTCTTTTAAATTACATCCTTTACAATTTGAATAAAAACAACCTTTTTTTAACTAAATATTAAAACAAATTAATAGGTGATAAACGTTCTGTTACTGGCACCATTTTTTCAGTATTAGGATAATATTCACTACATTTTAGACATTTGCATTATTAATTGTTGTAATCTTTAGTAATTTGCATTAATATTGTTTTCATTGGTTTTCTATAAAAAAAAGCCAAAAATAAATAGCAAAAAAACGACCTAATTTCCAACTAAAAAGGCCGAACAATTAGAAGCTATGTTTAAGTCATAAAAGTTATTACCAATCATGAATAATCGAAGATTTTCTCCAAAAGTCAAAAAAGTTATCTCCCGCAGCCGTGATGAAGCCATCCGATTGGGTCATGACTTTATTGGTACTGAGCATTTACTGCTTGGCATCATGAAAGAAAAGTCAAGCCTTGCATTGAGGGTACTAGATTCTTTAGATGTGAATAAGACGGATTTGAAGCAGAGTATTGAAGAATCAGTTAAGCGTAGCTATTCACCAAATGCGACTCTTAATGTTGGTAATTTACCACTCAACAAGCAAGCAGAAAAAGTACTTAAGGTAACTTTCCTCGAAGCAAAGATGCTTCGTAACGAAGAAATTTGCCCAGAGCATTTAATGCTTTCTATATTGAAGCACAACGAAAGCCTCGCTTCTCGTATCCTTCAACGATTCAACATCACTTATGAAAGTTATAAGTCGGAGTTAGAGTTTGTTCGTCAGGAACGAGATCTTTCTGATCCTGGTGTTTTTAATGAAACACCTAACGATCCAGACGAGCCTTTCGAAGAAGAGGATGCAGCACGCTATCAAAGAAAAGGAAGTTCTAAGTCAAGAACTCCTGTACTAGATAATTTTGGTCGTGATATTACTAAACTTGCTGAAGAAGATCGACTAGATCCGATCATCGGCCGTGAGACTGAAATAGAGCGGGTTTCTCAAATCCTAAGCCGACGTAAAAAGAACAATCCAATTTTGATTGGAGAGCCTGGTGTTGGTAAGACTGCCATTGTTGAAGGACTTGCCTTACGCATTATTCAACGTAAAGTATCTCGTACCTTGTTCAACAAACGAATTGTTATGCTTGACCTTGCAGCATTAGTTGCTGGTACCAAGTATCGTGGTCAGTTTGAAGAACGAATGAAAGCTATCATGTCAGAACTTGAGAAATCAAGAGATGTGATTCTTTTCATTGATGAGATCCATACTATTGTAGGTGCTGGTGGTGCCACTGGTTCACTTGACGCTTCCAACATCTTCAAGCCAGCATTGGCGAGAGGTGAGCTACAGTGTATTGGTGCTTCTACTTTGGACGAATATCGTCAGCACATCGAAAAAGATGGCGCACTCGATCGTCGATTCCAGAAAGTAGTTGTTGATCCACCTTCTCCGGAAGAAGCAGTTGTTATTCTTAAAAACATTAGTGGTAAGTACGAAGACTTCCATCACGTAACTTACTCTGACGAAGCTATTCAGGCTTGTGTCATGTTGAGTGAGCGATATATCAGCGATCGGTTTTTGCCGGATAAGGCTATTGATGTATTGGATGAAGTAGGTGCTAGAGTACATCTTAAAAATATCCACGTTCCTAAGCACATCGAAGAGCTTGAAAAGAAAATAGAGGAACTAAAAGATAAGAAAAATGCTGCCGTCAAAAATCAGCAATATGAAAAAGCAGCCGACCTCAGAGATGATGAGTCGAAGCTGATGCGTCAATTGGAATTCGCGAAAGTGGAATGGGATGAAGAATCCAAGACTAAGCGCTACCCGGTTGATGAAGAAGATATTGCTGAAGTGGTTTCTATGATGACAGGTATACCAGTCAGACGTGTAGCTCAAAGTGAGAGCAACAAGTTGGTAGGTATGACCGGCGATCTGAAAAAAGCGATCATAGGCCAGGACGAAGCGATTGAAAAAATTACGAAAGCGATTCAAAGAAATCGAGTTGGACTGAAAGATCCTACCAAACCAATTGGCTCATTCATTTTCTTAGGACCAACCGGTGTTGGTAAGACTGAGTTAGCGAAAGCATTAGCCCGATATATTTTTGATTCAGAGGATACACTCATTCGTTTAGATATGAGTGAGTATATGGAGAAATTTTCTGTCAGTCGTTTGATTGGTGCTCCTCCCGGCTATGTCGGTTATGAAGAAGGAGGTCAGTTGACTGAAAAAGTACGACGTAAGCCTTATTCTGTGATCCTGCTTGATGAGATTGAAAAAGCACATCCGGATGTATATAATATCCTGTTACAGGTATTGGATGATGGTCAGCTGACTGATGGATTGGGTCGTAAAGTTGATTTCAAAAATACATTGATCATTATGACTTCTAATATTGGTGTACGCCAGTTGAAGGATTTTGGTCAGGGTGTTGGTTTTGCAACTGAAGCAAGAATGAGTTCTGCGGAAGATGATTCTAAATCAATTATCCAGACGGCCTTGAAGCGAACCTTCTCGCCTGAATTTCTTAATCGTATTGACGATGTAGTTGTTTTCAACAGCCTTGGTAAAGAAGAGATCTTCAAGATCATTGATATTACCCTGAGTGATTTGCACAAGCGATTGGAGGGTATGACTTATTCATTGAAGCTATCAAGTCCAGCTAAAGATTTTGTAGCAGAGAAAGGCTTTGACCCACAGTTTGGTGCAAGACCACTACACCGTGCTATTCAAAAGTATATTGAAGATCCATTGGCAGAATTCATTTTAAATGAAAACCCAGCTGACGGAAGTGCTTTTGAAGCAGTAATGAATAAAACTAAAGACGGATTGGTTATTTCTCTTTCTAAAAAAGTGAATACAGAGGCCAAGAAGTAATTATTTCTAAAGATAAGTTAAAAGTACACTTGGAACATTCAAGTGTACTTTTTTCTTTTTATCAATGAAATTCACTTTCTTTATAGGAACTTTGAAGATTTTCCATAAAAATCCCAGAGAATCAAGGACTTAGGAATCTTTTCAACACTTTTTATGTTATAAATATAGTTCGCTGACAAATTGTGTACGTACGCATGTAACACATTTTTTGTCAAAGAACCATAAATAATAAATAGGAATAGGAGAAAATAACATTTATTAAATTCATGCTCAGTATATCAAATGTATTTAGCTAAATTAACTACCCTTATTCCACAAGCATATATTTTTTCACTCTAATAATTATCATTTGGCAAAAAGAAACAATTCCTATCACAGAAGAGAAGCTAAACCCAGCTTCCGTATCAATCATCAAATCAGAGTTCCTGAAGTTCGTTTAGTAGGGGACAATTTCGACGAAATCAGCGAAATCATCGGGCAAAAAGTAGAACCAGGTCTTTTTACGACCAAGCAAGCCCAGGCTCTTGCAAAAGAAGTCCAACTTGACCTCGTAGAAATTTCACCTAAAGCTAAACCTCCAGTTT
>ENA-ORXR01004228-ORXR01004228.1-marine-metagenome-genome-assembly--contig:-NODE-4228-length-12147-cov-3.834134_pt1 | contig 12147 bp, 13 predicted proteins | sample MGYA00237866_ERZ511479 | MGnify/ENA metagenome assembly ERZ511479 | reverse complement strand
TTAAAGATGTTCAGGAAATGTCTAACGGCGAAATCGAAATCGAAATGTTTTATTCCTCTTCGGTGGTAAAGTCTGTAGAGACTTTTGACGCTGCAGTTAGCGGCATCCTTGATTGTGATATGACCGGTGGTGCTTATCAAACAGGTAAGAACCCAGCATTCCAATTCACTGGTGACTTAATGGGTGGTTACGGTAACCCTTATCAGCAAATGTCATGGATGCTACATGGCGATGGTCGTGCTGCACTAAACAAGCTTTACAACAAATATAAAATGGAGTTTGTTGGATGGTGGATCCCGGGTCCAGAGTCACTAACCTCCACTAAGCCTATTCGCAATGTTGCTGACTTTAAAGACTGGAAATTTCGCTCTCCTCCGGGTCTTGCCACTAAAGTATTCGCTAACCTGGGCGCTTCACCTATCGTAATGGATTTCACTGAGATCTTTACGGCACTTGAGACAGGTATCATAGACGGTGCAGATGCTGCCAACCTGACTAACAACATTGGTTTGGGTTTGTACGAGATTGGTAAGCACACTAACTACCCTGGCTTCCACTCAATGCCTGCTGACCACTTGGCTTGTAACAAGAAAGTTTGGGACAAACTACCAGCACACCACAAGAAGATCATGACCGTTGCTATGGAAGCGCTTGCACTACGCAACGCAACTAAGAACGAAGTCGAGAATGCTGCAAACGCCAAGAAATTACGCGGTGAAGGCATTAACCTCTACGAGTGGAGTCCTGAAGAGCTAGCTAAGTACCGTGATGCGGTACAGAAAGGCTGGACTGAGTTTGCTACAACACCTGAATCAAAAGACTTGTTAGCCTCTCACATTAAGTTCTTGCAAGGTCTTGGTGCAATGAAGTAGAAAGGAAATCCTATTATTTCCTAGAGACGGCAGGGCCTAATCACCCTGCCGTTTTAGTTTTGATCGATAAGTTAGCCATACTGATTAGGGGAGCAAGTCATGATCGAACATAAACAGCGAGGCTGGGTAGACGCATTCACCTGGCGTTTTAGCAGAATAGCGATGGCTATGCCGGGACTAATCGTCATCATCATGATGTATGAAGTATTCATGCGCTATGTGTTGGAGCTACCGACCATTTGGGTCAATGAAATGAGCCTATGGATGGCTGGATGGGTCTATCTGTTGGCAGGCATCTACGCGATGCAACAACGTAGCCACATCAGAATTACTTTGCTATACGACGCAGTACCACGCTGGTTACGGCACTTTTTCGATATTCTTAGCACCCTCCTCATTGTTATTTGGGTGGCTGCAACACTGTGGGGTGGCTTCAACGAAGCGTGGGAAGCCCTCATGACTTGGGAACGTTTTGACAGTGCATGGGCTCCCCCTATACCTGCCATTACCCAACCCTTAGTATTACTCATCGTATTAATTGTCGGCATACAAGCCGTTTCTAATCTGATTATGGATTGGAACGAGGAAGGTGACGGTATGGAGGTCGACGAAATGCAAGTTGAAATTGAAGAACTCAAGCGTGCACAAGGTTTAATAGACGATGACTTGCGTGCCAACGACGTGCTTGAAAACAACAAGGGCTAAGAGGAAACTACTATGGATGTTGGAGTCATATCCCTAATCCTCTTGACGGGGATGATTTTTTTACTGGCAATTGGCATGCCTCTGGGCTTTGCCTCAGGCTTTCTAGCGGTTGTTGTACTCGTTCTGAAGTTTGGACCGGATTTACTATTTCGTGAGTTTGGGGAGGGACCGCTCGGCATTATAGCGCAACGAATGTATGGGCTCACAACGGACTATGTGCTCATATCCGTGCCCTTGTTTATACTCATGGCAACACTGCTAGAACGTTCGGGTATTGCCAAAGACATGTACAGCTCACTATCAATCTGGCTTAACCGCACCCGTGGCGGCATCGCCATTGTGACCTCAATAATGGCCGTTATCATGGCGGCCATGTCCGGTATTATTGGTGGTGAAGTGGTTCTGCTGGGTTTGATCGCCCTACCTCAGATGCTACGCCTTGGTTATGACCAAAATCTTGCGATAGGAACTATCTGTGCTTCTGGCTCTTTAGGCACCATGATCCCACCGTCGATCGTACTCATCATGTATGGCCTCATCACAGAAACATCGATTAGTGCCTTATTTAAAGGTGCCTTCGTACCGGGATTATTATTAGCACTTTGCTACATCATTTACATTCTTGTTCGCACAAAGATCACTCCGAGTCTTGCCCCCTTGCCTGAGCCATCAGAGGATGATCTCACTGGCAAAGATAAACTCGTTTATGGAACAGCGCTGCTAGCAATAATCGGCATCGTTGCAGTAGCAGCAATTATGGCACGTAGTCTTTTCTTCATCCTTACAGGTGGTGTTGACGAAGACACCGTGGTACTAAGCGAAAATCAGCTGTACGTACATGGTGGTATCATCGCCGCATTGCTAATTTATTTAGTTGGGGTGATTCGCCCTAGCCGTGTCGGCGCGGCATGGAAAGTGGGTAAAGGCATGGTGATTCCCATGGGAATCGTCGGCGTGGTACTCGGTTCTATTTATGGCGGTATCACGGGTATCACTGAAGCGGCCGGCATGGGTTGTACTGCGGTACTCCTGGTCATAATATTCCGTGGCGAGTTTAGCTTAAGGCTAGTCAAAGAAGCCTTGATGCGTACCTTCAAGTCTACGGGTACCATTATCTGGGTAACCTTTGGTGCAACCGCACTAGCTGGCGCTTACACGATTGTTGGCGGCCCAACTTACGTTGCCAACTTAATTATTGGTTATGAGCTACCAACGATTGGCATATTGCTTGTGATGATGCTGATGTTCCTATTCATGGGCGCATTCATGGACTGGGTTGGAATCGTACTGCTGGTAATGCCAGTGTTCTTACCGATTGTGATGAAACTACCAATTGATCAAATTGGAATATTTGCACCGTTCGTGGATGACCCACGCTTTATACCGGTCTGGTTCGGTATCTTATTCTGTGTGAATATGCAGGTGAGTTTCTTATCACCGCCATTCGGGCCTGCGGCGTTCTATCTTAAATCAGTCGCTCCAGCACATATCACGCTGCCTGATATCTTCCGCGGATTCATGCCGTTTATTGCTATTCAGTTGCTTGTCTTGATGGTGATACTGTTCATCCCGGAACTAACAATGGTGTTTAGATAGAGTTACACAGTCTGTTTTACGCCTGAATTATTAACAAAGCACTAAGGAAATTCGAATGTCTCAACCTAAAATTGGTTTTATTGGTCTGGGTTTAATGGGTTCTGCTATGGTAGGACGCCTACAGGATAAAGGCTATGACCTGACTGTTGTTGCCAATCGCTCACGTCCCAATGTAGACGCCGCAGTGGCTCGGGGAGCAACAGAAGCCGCTACCGCCAAAGAAATGGCACAGAACAGCGATATTATTATGCTCTGCTTAGACACCAGTGACAGCGTTGAATCTCGTGTTCGTGGTGACGATGGGATTATCGCGGGATTAAAACCCGGCGCAGTAGTTATAGATTTTGGTACTTCGTTACCTGAAAGCACCCGAACGTTGGGGGCTGAAGTTATCGCTGCGGGTGGGCAGTATTTGGATGGACCTTTGGGCAGAACGCCTCAACACGCTAAAGATGGCTTACTCAACATCATGACAGCAGGTGATAAAGCTGCTTTTGACTCCGTAGAGCCTACTTTGAAAGACTTGGGCGAGAATGTCTTTCATCTCGGTGATTTAGGCGCAGGCCACACCATTAAACTAATGAACAATTTCTTAGGAATGGCCACGGCTAATGCCATGTCTGAAGTCTTCGCAATGTCAGATGTTGCAGGCATCCCAAGAGAAACCGTCTATGACGTAATGGCCGCTGGCCCGCTACGTTCAGGCATGATGGATTTTGTAAAAGGCTATGCCGTTGACGGTGACCCATCACAGCTGGCTTTCTCAGTCGGTAACGCCACTAAGGATGTGAATTACTACAATCAGATGGTGACTGAGTCGGGCGCAGAATCTGCAATCGCTCCGGCACTTAGTACTGCGCTAAATGATGCGGTTGCCAAAGGGCACGGTGACAAGATGGTTTCTGAGCTGGTTGAGTTTTACTCAAATAAATTATCTGGGAAGTCGTAATCTGTGTTAGAGACAAGGGGCGCAATGTCCCTTGTTTATGTTCAAAGCACTACCCCTCAAGTACTCGGCACTTCACTCCCTCAAGTAGGAACGCCTGCCCTGTTTTCTGATAAACCAAGTAGCACTGGCTGCCCTGCTTTCTCAAGGAAAAGTGATAGGCCTTAGGCACTTCCATTAACTGACCATTTAAACCAGGCATTGATGCAGGATCTTGTGTCGTGCGCTCAACCTGTACGTCACTAGTTTGCGTCAATGCTCTACTAGCCAAACTCACCTTTGCCCCATTCAGGGCGCTACTTACCGCTTGATTTAGCAAGCTGCTGGTCTCAACAGAATGTTGAATTAGCACGGCAGCTTGCATGGATTCAGTTGAGGGAGTGGTGGGTGTAGCGACACAGGCACCTTGCAGAGCTGCTGAGACCAAAAGGAGCATTTTCTTAAGAGCGGCCATAATCTTCCCTCCCACCTATTTATACGTAGTTCGTAAATAATCCATACGAATCTGCTCTAGTAACTGACGTTTCTTAAAGTAAGGATCATTTTTCAGGTTACCTTCAACATCAATCGTTTCTGCTCTACTAGCGGTAACCGGCGGGCAGGTACTCGTGTTTCGATATTCCAATGCCGCTTTCAGCATCACCTCTTGCTCATCGCCTAGCGGGTGCATGACATCTTCCGTGACCTGACAGCCTTGAACACTCTCACCAATGAATGCAGGAGCATTATTGGGTGAGAATCCATCCGCATAATCACCAAAACCTTTCTCATTTTCACTACGAAATTGTATGGTTGAGTATGTTGTACCGCAATTATCAGTTGGTGAGAAGCCATAAGGTTTTCCACACGTCGTGTCACCAATCAAGACAACATCCACATCGATCCCACGTAGGGCATTAATCAGTAACTCACTTGCCGAACAAGTACTACCACTGGATAAAACAAACACGCGATTAAGATTGAGTGATGGTAATGGCTGAATAGCTGTGCCCGTTACCAATCCCAATGTGGTATCAATAAAAGGGACGGGTATAAGCGTGTTGCCTGTGCGCGGATCATTTGTCGGGTGCTTAGCGTTAAACACCGTTTTTGTGAACACTTTATCATCACTAAGCGCTGAGCCTGCGATCATATACCCCAATTGCGCAGAGATCGCGACGAGACCACCGCCGTTGTAGCGAAGATCTAGCACTAGGTCATCAGGCGATTCTTCAGCCAACTCTTCCATTGCCTCTGCCAATGCAATCTCTGTATTTCGAGTGCCAAAAGTATTGAGTGCCAAATAACCGACCTTACCCGACGGCGTGTTGATAATGCGGGTTGCTTTGACTGGCTCGTTTGTGACAACTTCTGCTTTTAATACGACGCTGCGGGTCGTAGTTTGTCCTAAGTCGCGCACGATAAAAGTATGCTCTTCACCCGCTACGTCAGGAAACAACCCCTTGTTCAAGGTGTCAGTGTCTCCACCATTAATAAAATCAACACCATCAATGGCTATAATTTCAGTGCCGCGTGTAAAATTTGCATCAGCAGCAGGTGAGTTAGGCTCCACATAGGCAATACGGCCTTCACGGGGGGGCGATGCTTTTATAAGTTTGAACCTTGCGCCATAGCTTAGCGCCGCACCACCGGACGTTAACTGCAAGTATTCAGTAGTATCCTGGGCAAAGTGAAACTGGTCTCGTGGTGTACCTGAGGGCGTTTCGGCCGTCGTTACAAGCTGGTCAAAATAATCTATAGGATCATCGATAGACGCTGGATCGCTATCGATGATTTCATCATACCAAAGGTAGGTATTATTGCTCCAGGAACGCAGCCAATGCTTTTCATACAGCTTAGAGCCCGCTATGTCTGGGTAAGCATCACCATTGATATCCGAACCCGTGCGTGGGTTTTCGCAGCGATTTTTAAAATTGCTCTCACTCGCAAACACCCCTTGATTCCAAGTGGGAGCTGGAACACTGGCAACTGGAGTGGTTGAACTGTCACCACTGCCACCACCACAGGCAGAGAGGAAGGGCACACTGAGAACAAAAAGAGTGAGTATTCGCTTATTAATCATGAGTAGCCTTAGTTGCCTTTATTATATTTGCTTACAAAACGACCAGCGCAGACTCTAACATCAACAATAAGCCAAGTACAGTACTCACAGGTCTGGTCGTAGCACGATACTAAATAAACGCTTGTGCGACGAATTGGTTTACACGACTAACGAATGCAACCCTAAAGGCTCTTCAATTCATGCGTCCGCTGACTGCAATATAACGCTCATCCGGCCCTTCGATTGAGGGACTGAAGTACTGCAATAAAGCCACAATCACCCTGCTGCGTCCACGCTTATGCGTATACACATTTTGTATACGGTAGTGATAGGGACAGCCGCGTGTTTTAGGGATGCCGCGATCAACCTGAAGTGGCTTGGTTTGATTACTGGCCAGATTTCGCATACGCAGGCTCATCACCGCCGGAGGATGGTTATACATCATGCCTTTGCATTTAGCCGAGTTAACTGTCTTTTTGCTGAGTCTTAAGCGATAGCGTTTCTTTGAGTTTGAGGCAAAAGTGAGGCTCTCTCCTTTCTTAGAAAACTCCTTATCTGCTGAGCCAGAATTTTTCCAGTACCTAAAGGCGCTTCGGGAAATGACGCGTTGCCCGTCATTTTTGAAATTGATTCTGAGCTTTTTTGTCAGCCTAGCAATTTCGCGTCTGGATCGATTGGAACGCTTCCTCATCTTTCGTGCTTCAGTCGCACCAAATTCTCCTTTACCAAACTTACAAACACTGTAAGGGCGACCTATCCACTCATTTCTAACCGTATTAATGAAGGTTGTGGTTCGACAAGAGACATCAGACATGCCGTTATCTTCTGTCGTTGTAAAAGCAAAGTATTTGCCGTTGGCCGAAAACCCAACATCACGCAGTGTTGAAACGGTGCCAGCAATCGCATTACTGCCCAGCAATATCATTGAAATAACGGTGCAAAAAATGAGTTTCATCGAAATATCCTTTTCATGTTCTCTTAGCCAATTATAGTACACCAATACGCCAAATTCATTCTAAGAATATCACGTGGTTGTCAACGAAGCCCCCCAATCGGGCGCAGAATTGCAGCCATCCATCACTGTTAGCAAAGCCATTTATTATCAAAACCGATTACCTTAACTTAACGGCTCAAGCGCAATTAACCAAGGAGGGCAGTCAATGTATTATCATCTGTACAGGAATGTATTTTATCATCAGCTACTTTCAGCAATTCAGGCTGAGATTAACGAGGAGGAGCTACCTCGCTCAGTGTGGGATAGTGCTGCAATTACTGAGCAGACCAGCACTCAAACAGGACATCCGCAGAAGCTTGCTAATACGGCGACAAACACTAAAGCTTCTCAACCTGAAGGCTAGGCCGTTAACGTGATCGCAACCCCATAAATCCTTGGAACAATACGACAGCTAACACTAATGCGCCACCAATTAAGGTATTACGCGCCGGTGTTTCATTGATGATCAACCAAACCCATAGCGGTGCCAGCGCAGTTTCCCCCAATGCCAATAAAGGGACTTGCGCCGCCATAAATGCGTAAGCAATTCCCTTTATATCAGCAGAACCGATGCCACCAGAGACCATCACCACAACGCCAGCGATAGCAGCAATCAATGGACAAATTATTCATGCTTTTAGGGCTGATTCAAATATACTCATGAAGCTGCCCATTCCACACTGAGAAAACCAATGAAGAAACTGGCTTTACTGATTTCACCCAGAGCAAAAGGTGCGTATTTCAATGACCTTATTGAGGTGGCGAAAGCTGAACTCGCCTGGGCGATTGGAGCTGATCAAGCCATTGCTTATAATAAGATCGGCGCGATGGAGTTTCTGGTTATTGAGGCAAGCGAATCACAACTGCCGTTACTTTCTAGACTCTCGGTTGTGTATGGAATTTTTGAGTATCAGGGCGATCAGTTCACGCCACTGCCAATTGAAGCGGACTTTAAGCTTCACGAGGACTTTGTGTTTGGTGCCAAGTTTAAAGGCAAGACCAACGAATTGCTGACACAACTGCTAATTAATGTCGGTTTACAATGCATCGAATATAAGAAACTTAGTGATGTGAAGCTGCTTGACCCAATGTGTGGACGTGCAACCACCCTACTCTGGGGAATGCGTTATGGGATGAAAACCAAAGGTATTGAGCAAGATGCCAAAGCGCTGCCGGAGATTCGTCAAAACGTTAAGAAATGGTGCAAGATACACCGTCAGAAGCATCAGTTTAAAGACGGATTTGTTGGTGGCAAGGCAACTAAAGGCCAGGATAACAAATTTATAGAATTTGCTATGAATGACACCTCTATGCGGGTGATTACCGGAGATTCCAGCAAGGCCTGTCGCTTATTAAAAGATGAGAAGTTTCATCTCATTATCAGCGATCTACCCTATGGTGTGCAGCACTTCACCACCAACCAAACACGCAACCCGATAGCAGTCTTGCAGGATTGTGCCAAGGACTGGTGTGACAGCCTGAAGCCCGGTGGCGTGATTGTGCTGGCCTTCAATCGCAATATTCCGAAGCGTAAGGAATTGATTGCGGTGTTTGCTGAACATGGCTTGACGACCATGGAGTTTACCGCGCCACACCGTATGAGTGAATCCATTGTGCGTGATGTTGTCGTGTTTCGCTCTAAAGGCTAAAAGCCTTCTGAACTGGCTCGCAGTATTTAATCAACTGAGATGATGCATACATCTCGCAAAAAAAACCTTTTCTACTATTACAAATAGAAAAGGCAAACAAAAACTCTGTTTTTATTTACTCAGTGTAAAGCAATTAACGCCTCTTCCAGTAAGGCACTCTACGGTTCTTTTTCCACCTTTTGTAGTTGCGATGCCGTTTATTCCACTTTTTGTTATGGCGCTTTTGCCAGCGTGGAACGCCTCTCCGTGCCTTTTTCTGGGCACGTTTGGCAGCGCTTTGGGCACGCTTTCTGGCAGCTGCTTTTTGGGCGCGCTTCTGAGCAGGTGCTTTTTGAGCGGCAGCCTTTCTTGCAGCAGCTTTCTTAGCAGCCCAAAATCGCTGTGTGGCCTTTAAATTAGCTGCTCTAGCACGCTCTTGAGCTTTCTTTTGAGCTGCTGTGCTAGGAGGCACTCCATTTTTGTAATTTACTTCACTTGGAGTGTAGGCTGGCCTTGCAAAAGCCGTTGAGCCAAGCATCACCGTCACAATAAGTGCGACTGTCATAAATACCCTTTTCATATTTTTCTCTCCGTTGCGATTTTTAGTGGGGTAGGTACATAAACAATGCACCTAAGTCACAATGTATCTTCTTTCTATTTACTTGGCTCAAAGTAATTTTTTCCCATAACCATTAGCAAAGTTGATTTCGCGCCCGTACGCTGAGGCGGCGTGTTTTCACGGAAACATGGAATTAGGTTTAGTGGTTAGTTTCCAGACTGATGAATAACATAAAAAATGCCCCCTCGTTATCATGCATTTCGCAAGATATCAGAATCCCCTTTATACTGGGATTTCCATAGCCACCGTTAAATCAAAATGATCATAGTCATTTTTACAGGATTAATAATAGTACTCAGCTTCCTGCCGCAGTTCTGGGTACGCCGCGTTATGAAACAAAACTCCCAAGACTTACCAGACATAGAAGGTACGGGTGGGGAATTGGCGCAGCACCTGATCGAACGCTTTAAACTAACTGGCATTGGGGTTGAGGAGACGGAAGAAAATCGGGATCACTTTGACCCAATAGATAAGATGGTGCGATTAAGCCCCAGTAATTACAACGGTCGCTCACTAAAAGCCGTTGCTGTAGCCGCTCATGAAGTTGGGCACGCTATACAGTTTTCACGTCGCGAAGAAGTCTTTAAACTGCGCGAAAAGTATATTCCTCAAGCCATTAAAATTAGCCAATATGGAAAGTACGTACTTTGGGGGTCACCCGTTGTGGCGCTTGTTTTAAAGACTCCGGTAGCGCTGATCTTACCGATAGTTATTAGCATCACGATGCAAATAATCTCGGCACTAACCTATCTGATCGTGCTGCCTGAAGAGTGGGATGCAAGTTTTGGCAAGGCACTACCAATCCTTGAGGAGGGTTATATTTCTGAAGAGTATCTGCCAGCAGCCCGCACCGTATTGAAGGCAGCGGCGTTTACCTATTTTGCGGCAGCCTTGTCTAGTATGTTGAATTTGGGTTATTTGATGCTATTGCTTAGACGATGATCAAACCTGCTTAAGAGAAAAAACAAAAGAGGCCACCGAGTGTCCTCTTGATGACGGCATAGAAATCACCGCACAACGCCCGCCAATCTTCAGCATCCGCAACATCAAGCCCAAAAAGCAACAGCTCAGTCTTCTGCGTCTTCACCGTTTTCAGCAGCAAACCTTCCACTGCGTCATAATCCAGCGCCCGCTTAAACGGCGGAAGCGTTGGCCTTTGATAACCGCCTCAAGCACTGAACTCGGTTTGTTAAGGCCTGACATACGTACTCAAGCCATTAAATGCAGTCAATATGCATTATCTACTTGGTTATTTCTTTTAACGAAGAACAAATAAAATACCATGTTTTGGCGATATTTATTAATACAAAATATGAACATTATTTGAACATTAATACATGATTTTATTATTCAGGTACGAACCCTAATTATGAAAACTAAGGTAACTCAGCCATCGGAGAAATCAAAGCAAACGCCATTATCGGGCACTGCCTTGCGTGTCACTCTAACCGCGATGTTGCTATCTGGCTGTTCCAATAGCACCTTGGTAAAAAGCTACAGCTTATCCGCCTCCAGTGTTGCCTATACAAAAACAGTCAATGAACTGCTAGACGAAACCATTAATCATGTGATCGATGTTGATTCAAAAGAGCTCCTGCGTACCAGAATCGGCACCAACCCTAAGCAGATGCTTAAAGATAAGAACAAGTCGATGAAGGCTTTGATCGGTGAGATCAATAATCTACGCCAGCAGATCTCGTTAATGAATAACTATTTTATCAACCTGCAAGCTCTAGCCGACTCGACTGTTAAAGATGATGCGGGTGTCAATCTCGGAAGAATTAGCAGTCGCATCCAATACATGAACAACCGACCACGCTCTGCAGATGACAGTACGAGAATCGATAAACTCTTCAGCGAGAAAGAAGAAGGCTACATCAGCCAAATGGCGAGCATGATTGTTGGTTCTTTTTACGCAGCAAGAATTGAAACAGCCCTGCGTCGTGATGCACCCATCATCGCTAAGCAAATGTTAATCCAAGAGAAGCAGCTGAAAGTGATTTTAGGCATTTTGCAAAATCGTTTGGACACGGCGAACAGAATGCACCTAACTGACAAGGTCATCATCCCTTATGCGGCCATCAAAGACCCCTCGTTTAATCAAGACGAATGGGTAAGCAATCGGCGGAAATGGTTCCAGCTTGAGCAAGCTGCTCCAATTTTTGCAGATGTCCAGGCCGCTCAGAAAGCGTTACGCCTTGCTTGGGAGGATATTTTAAGAGGGAAAAAAGATATTGGAGCAGTCGACACGATGTTAACCGATGTTAATGACTTCCTCGGCACACTTCACGCCTTAGATCAATCCAGAAAAGACGAAAGTTACCTATCCCATCCACTAGGAGAATAAATCATGTCGGCAACCGTTCAAGAGTCATTAGATTCACTACGCAACACCCGCAACGTACTAAATGAAATGCCTGGTAACCTCCGAAACGGGTGGTCACTAGAGGATCAAATTAAGTTTGCAGATGACTTGCATCGTATTTCACAACGAATTCTACAGATTGAAACGGTCAAGATGACCAAGGGAAACCAAGCCTTTAAAAAGCATGAGACTCAACTAAAAAAGGCCTCTGCCAAACTAGAAAGCTTCTCAGAGAATGAAAGTAATTTTCTGTTGATGGTTCGCAATATCAATAACAGTTTGGGAATTTTAGATGAAATTGTTGAGCTGATTCATTAATCGTTACGTCAGGAGCTACACATGAAAACAACACATAAAGTCCTACTCGTCTCTAGCTTGATC
>ENA-ORXR01004225-ORXR01004225.1-marine-metagenome-genome-assembly--contig:-NODE-4225-length-12164-cov-12.887979_pt1 | contig 12164 bp, 19 predicted proteins | sample MGYA00237866_ERZ511479 | MGnify/ENA metagenome assembly ERZ511479 | reverse complement strand
CAGGATGCGTCCACGCGGAGCGTCAACGCTAGTTCCATTGCCGAGTTCTGTGCGCGCCAATATGAGTCGCGCTCATGCGCCTTATTGCGTGGAATTGACCTTTATGAGGTTTCTGTCGCTACCCGCATCCTCATCGTAACAGATTACTCACACCAAAATTCACCTCTTTCCGCTTGCATTCCGTCTTCGCCGTAACGTGACCTCGCCAATAATCGTCTCCAAACATGGGAGACCCCATGCCGATCGGATATACTGAAATATAACAAAGCGCCAGAGAATACGATATAATCTGCCGCTTGCGCTGTCTGGAGGATTATTATACGCTCCGAGAGAAAGCATACTCAGATCCGAATATGTCGTCGAGACCCATATTCCGGATTGTCATGGATATAGTGCCTGGATAATTTCCTCTGAGACATATCCGTGACAACCCCTGATCCCCACTCCCAGGAGTGGACGTGTCGTCGGTACCCGCCGAATGGTCAGGGGCCCTTAAGGCCCTCTTGAAGCAGCATGCACCCCTCTGGGGGGGTAACTTGGGGTTGATTCGCGGTGTAGAACACCGCATTCGGCTGAAGCCCGGGGCTGTCCCCGCGAGGCAACACCCCTACAAGGCCGGGCCTTTGGCCCGGGAGAGAGAGAAAGCCGAAGTCGAGCGCATGCGCTCTATGCGGGTCATCTAACCCTCCAATGGGGAATGGGCTAGCCCAGTCGTTATTGTGCCGGAGCCTGATGGCTCGGTACACTTCTGTATTGATTACAGAAAGCTGAACTTCATGACAGTCAAGGATGCATAACCCATTCCTAGGATGGATGAGTGCATAGATTTCCTGGGGGCTGCGAGGGTGTTCTCCACCCTGGACGACAATGCGGGCTACTCGAAGATACGAGTAGCCGAGGAGAAAGAACACCTTACGGCGTCCAAGTGCCATTCGGGCGCGTGGCAGTGCGTGCGCCTCCCCTTTGGGTTGTGCAATGCTCCCACCCCATTTCAAAGCTCTATGGATATGATCCTAGCAAGGGTAAAATGGAAGATATGCTTAGTATTTCTGGACGACGTTATCGTCTTCTCAAGTTCCCCAGAGGAACACTTACAACGCCTCGATGAGGTGTTGACACGCCCAGGAAAGGCAGCGGTCACCTTGAAGGAGGCCAAGTGCGACGTCTTTCAAGAAGAGGTGGACTACCTCGGTCATGTTATCACAACGGGAAGAGTACATGTCCTGGAGAAGAATCTCCGGGCACTGAGGGGCCTTTGGTATCCAGAGACCCAAACCCAGATGAACAGTTTCCTGGGTATGTGCGGCGTATATCGTCTCATCGTGGCCGACTTCTCCAAGATAGAGAAGCCCCTGACAGTCTTGACAAGCACCAAGCTTCCCAAGAGGCTACCGTTCCCTAGGGAGAAGGAGAAGAAAGCTTTCTAAAAGCTAAGAGGACGGCTCTTAGCCACCCCCACCCTCGCTCTCCCGAGGAGAGACGGTCACTACATCGTAGATGTAGACGCCAGCTATGAACAGCTGGGTTTTGCTTACATCAACAACAACCCGATGGGGAGCATCACCCCATCGGCTACTATAGCCGCCCTCTTCTCCCTGCGGAGAAGAACTACTTCGCCACCGAGATAGAGGCGCTCGGCGTCGTCTGGGCAGTGACCTACTTGAGGTCATCCCTCGAGGGGGCAGAGTTTTTGGTCCGGTGTGACCACCGGGCCTTACTATCGGTTCTCACGAACATGAGTCCGAAAGCGCGGATAAACCGCTGGCGACTCCAATTTACGGAGTACACCTATGAGATCCGGTGTAAGCCGGGTGAGGACAATAACGTCGCCGACGCGATATCGCGTCTGCCCACAGAGGGACTCGACTCGATTCCCTTGGACAAAGATATCTTGTTCCTGGCCATCGAACCCCGGGCGAGTGACGCCTTAGAGGCCGCCTCGCCAGACTAAGCCCCCATGGGGTCGCTGACGGCCCGACAGATCATCCTCGGCCAAGCCGAAGATTCGTTCTGTCAAGAACGGCTGAGAGAACTGGATATTATTTCGCCACCCGACCCCAAGTGGGGTCGGAAAGCCTTCTTCTTTCGAGAAAAGAATGGGCTCCGATGCCGACGTTCCGTATATGTGAGAAAGCCCCAAGTGGTCATCCCCGAGGCGCTGAAACAGAGCCTTTTCCGATACCAGCACCAGGTGGTGTTGGCCGGGCATCCCGGCTCGCGGAGGATGTATGACACCCTCCGCCGGTATGTCTACTGGCCTGCCATGGTAGTAGAGGTATAAAAGCACGTGAAGAAATGCCCAGCATGCGCGAAGAACCGTCTCTCCGAAAGGAGGCATGCGTCTACAATGAAGCTGTTTCCAGCTCTCGAGCCCTTCTCGGGGCTCGCAATGGACCTGTTAGGCCTATTGACCACCACTAGGGGTGGTCACAAGCATGTGCGGTTCATCTGTGACCGGTTCACCAAGTTGACGCGAGCCATCATGTAACGTGACGCGACAGCGCTGACGGTATCGTCAGCGTTCATTGATACTTGGGTGGCTGCCTATGGCATCCCCGACTCTGTCCTTACGGAGAGCGAACCTCAGTTTGCCACGGTTTATTACCAGAGAATCCTAGAGTTTCTGGGTGTAGCCTCGAACTGTACCTCTCCCAACCACCCCCAGACCAATGGGCAGGTGGAACGATATAACCGCATCTTGGTGCGGCAGCTCCGGTATGACGTCGCGGGGAATCTGAACGAATGGGACAGTCATCTGTCCCTCCTTACTACTGCGTATAATACGCAGGTGCACGCGAGCACTGGGGAGATCCCCTTTGTCTTCGTGAGCCCTGGACGGCTCCAGCTTATTGGCATGGAGCGCATTCCTCGGCTTAAACAAGCCGAGGAGAGAGCTGAGGACGCCTCCACGGAGGCGGAACAGTATGTTGAGGACCTTGCGGACCTCATCCCGGCGGTCCACCAGCAACTGGTTAAAGCCCAGAACACATATAAGCGGGCGTTCGACGCCCGCACGAAGCAAAAGAACAACACGGTCAAGTCCGAAGACTAGGTCTATTTAGACGCCCACCCTTGCTCTCCAAAGAAGCTTGGGTTCGAGACCCAAGGACACCACATGGTGCTACAAACCGATGGACATCGGTTTCTGGTAGAGAGCCCTAGGGGTCTCCGTACTGTGAGCAGTGAGCGTGTCGCTGGTGCCCCCGCACCACCGGTGCGGGATGCCAAGTGAACCCGGGCCCTTAGGGCCCAAGCCCTCTTTAAGGCGGGCGACCAGATTAAGGAGGGCCCTGAATTCGTGTTCGAACGATTTCTCAACCACGGATGGGATGGTAAAGGACAATTGAATGTCCTGGTCAAATGGTACGGGTGTCCTGAAAAGAAAGCCCCGTTACCATTTGCGTTTTCCCTCTCTAGAAAGGCAATTCGTAAATACTGCTTGCGCGAACGTGTCAAGCTCCCCGCCTTGACGTGCGAAGGTGTTCTTTTCTCAGACCAAGTCGGAAGACAAGCCTTAGGGACCCTTGTGACTTCAAGCCACATGCAAAGCAAAGAGCACAAGAAGAGAAGCTAAGCCTGTTATGCCCTATGGGGCTCGAGACCAGTCGATCGAAAGAAAGACTGCACCCACCCCTTTAGGGGTGGCGACAACGGGAGACAAACAAAGCAACCGGGGGACTCTTGGAACACCTGGTCACCCTAGGGGGACCACGCCACCGACCCCTGGGGCGGGCACCGTAGCCAAAATCATAGTCCTGGCTGCGGTCCTCCTCGGGCGCATAATCCTGCGGCCCCAAGAAGTCCGGCGGGGTCGCAGAGGGGCCGTAGTCAACCCCATAAAGGGGTTGAGACGAAGAACTAGAGCCCGCCCCATAGTGGGGCGGGGGAGGAGACGGCGGACATCGAGGCGCCGCAGGCCAAGCAGCCCCTCGGGGCGGGGCCGACGAGCCGGCCAAGTGCCGGAGGGAGCACCCGGCCACGACCGTGCTTGTGTCCGCCACGGCGGTACCGTACTTCTGTGACAAGAGACGGCCGAGCGTCTCGATTGTACCAAGATGTTAAAAGCGCCCGATGTCCGGTTCCCCCAGGTGGCGGGACACAATCGCAGCAGCCTCGTTGCGCAGCGGCACCAAGGTGCGGCTCAACGCCATAATGAGGGTATGGTCCACCCCATCATCGAGAATGGACGGGAGTTCCCCTAGGGAACGCCCGAAGCTTGACCATATAGCCGGGTTGACGGGAGGAGGGGTCCCCAACTGGGCCGACCCCTTCCAAGTGAAAAGAGAAAAGGGCGCCAGAGGGGGAACTGGGGGTCCCCCAAGAAGAGGACTCGTCCCACTGCTACCCCCAAGGGGGTAGACCCAAAGGGTCCGCGCATGTCGGCCTAGCTCTCGGGCCACGAAGGCCGGGCGCGATCGCGCCCCCCACAAGGGCGGCCTCAGGACGACGGGGGCGGAGGACGTAGCGGCCGGGGCCGTCGGGGGCTCTGAAGCCACCACGAGGCAAACACGGGCCGACCCATCATCCTCGAAGTCCCGATACAAGTGTCGGATGCGAAGAGCGGCGGACACGTCCCTCCCATAGCGGAGACGGGGGCCCCCCAGGCCCTCCGAGACGACTAAGGTCCCCTCTTCGTCCAAAGTCTTGGCACAACGGAAGACCACTCGGGGTTCCCCAAGCCACAGAAGCCAAGAGGCTGTCGCCCGCTCTTGATAAGTCGGAGGAGCTCCGGATCGGCCTCAAGAAGAGACCGGGCCGACAGGTCTGCCAAGCACAAGCGCTCGTTCGTCACGTCTGCAAAATCCGACCGTATGGCCAGAGGCAGACGCCAGAGGTGTCCGTCGTGGCGAATTCTTCCAAGTAAGACATCCACCACCTGGAGGGCCCAAAGGGCCGCCAACATCAGATGATATGGACCCCCGAGGGGATCCCCCATGAGCTGAATCCCCTGGAGTGCCACCATCTGGGGCACCCGCGCGGCCATGCCTCGGGGCGCCTCAATCTGCTCCCACCACACTGGTGTGGTGGGGTACAGCCCTTTGCGAGGTTCCACAGAAACTTCGCGCACCTCACGCCGTTCATACAGCGTGGGACGGTTGAGGGAGGTGCGGATGGTCCACTCCCCCATCGCACCCGGCCCATAAAATCCGCTGTCCAGCTCCCCCACCTTAGGTGGAGGGCCCGGGTGATACTCCCGGGAAAATTTGGGCTTGTCCCCCACCTTGGGGGGGATGTCGCTTACCTCGAAGTGCTTAAGCACTAGGCAAACCCGCCAGTCCTCCCGACTACGGAGGAAGGGAAACTCCGTCGCCGTCCCCTCGGGGACGGCGTTGAAGGAACCATACATCCCCCAGATGGTCGTCCATATGAACGTCATGCGACGTCTTTCGACCGCTTCAAAGCGCTGTTCGATTATGGAACCCCCTATGGGGGTCCAAGGGTAACGCCCATTCTTGTCATCGACGACCGCGAGGGTCGGCCAAGAGGCCGACAGGTGGTTTGACAGGACATCGTCATCGATGTCCTCCTCGGGACCCAGAAGGGTGCCCGCCCCCTCAGCCTCACGATCGCCCGCCATGGGGGCCGCAGCGTCAGTAGCCGCAGCAGACGCCATCCCGCCTCGAGAGGCGGGGAACCGGGGAAAAACAGGAAGCCCCACCATGGAGTGGGGCACACGAACGACTCGGGGCGCGGGGAGAACCCGGTCGCGCCCGAAGGTGTCGTCCCCCCCGTGTGACTACAAGGGTGCCGCAAAAAGACCCAGCCTTATGGGACTGGCCCGAGACTCACCCGTCTCGGCGAGCCCGTGGGTTCAACGCCAGTATGGAGTCCTGGAGCGGGCCCCTAGGGGCACGCTGACAAGACGTCACGGGGCGGGGTTTCCCCAGTGGCCAAGAAGGGGGTGGCGAGACACCGCCCCCCGTCCCGCGTGACGCGGGCCCTGAGGTGGGGGATATGTGGGGGAAACCCCCTGTCAGGGGTGACACGGCCCCCGGCATGAGCCGGAGATGGATCGTGACGACTCAGGTGATACCCACCCAGGAGGGAAGCGTGGGACACCCCCCTTAAGCGGGTGTCCAGGGAGCCCGAGGGCCACACACGAAACGACCCCTCTAGAGGAGCGCGGGGGGATGAACACCCGATGGGGCCACCCTGGAGGGGCCTTACACAACCGGGGGAGACACGCGTCTTCCCGAATCCGGTCCCTCTGGAGGGACCGGGAAGCCTGTGGAAGCGTCTGCAATCCGAGCGAAAGCCGGACCGAGATCTGATCTCGACCAGGGAAAAAATCCCAACGGAGTCGATCCGGGGGAATTAAAAAAGCTTGGGATCAGTCCCTGAGGTACTGCTTTTGTGTAACTTCTGAGCTCTAGGAAGTCTTGGTGACTTTCCTGCTTCCGCCCGAGATGGGCGGGGGTCCTCTTCCAGTGGAAAGGTAGTCCAGGATGCTGGGCAGGGGCCACTAGAGGCCCGGGCCTGAGACCGTGTCCCGTTGGGCACCGGTCCTCACATGGTGACGCCCGCGGATCGGGATTGTGCACGTCCTGCGTCTTGTTTCTGGCGGTATATGAGTGTATGCTTTGGGGTCATCGTGCGTATTCGTATACATCAGCGTTGCATTTGCGCTGCTTCCGTCCTTCTGGTGCGCTTCGCGCCTGGTGATCTCGACGTTCGTGTTTTTTCGCCTGTGTTTCGCCCCGTATCCTGTGCTGGGTTTTCCTACGGGGCTATACCTCGTCGGCTTTGAAGGCAGGATCCACTACAAGCGGTAGAATAGACACTAGAATCGTTTATTGCTGTGTTCTGAATTTTGGCCGATCCCGTCAATGTCAAGAAGGGTGATCAACTGCGCGAAATTAGCTCTCAGCCGTCCATTCGGCAGGGTAAAGTGGATCCGCCAATAGGCAGTTGACCAAGACCCGGTCTTGACTTCGAAGATATCGGCCAAAATTGGGAAGACAGCAATACAGATGCCTTCGTCTTGATTACAGTGAGGGCTCGACGAAAAGTACCCCAACCTCTTCGTCAGCGACTGCCACGTCATCCAGAGGGTGGCCCCGTCGCAGATGGATCAGTGGAAGCTGAATCATGTCGATATGAAAGCGCTTACGTCGAGCTTCTATGTGCGGTGGAAGATGCACGGCAGCAGTCTGTCGCTCGACGGCAACAACCTTTACACGTCCAAACACGGGCGCCGCAAGGACCATGGTGAAATTGAGCACAAGCGGCCGGCGCTGTGCGTCATGGCGCACTTTTCGCCCTTCTGGGGTGTAGTTCTGGTCTCCTCCTTCACTGAAAAACCCGTGTCCAAGAAGCCACTTTCCAAGCGCTTCCGCGGCGCCAAAGGAGTAGCGATGTGCAACCGGTTGGAGTTCAACCGGCTGTACGCCGGTTTAATGCGGTTCCTTCAAAAACCGGCGGACAACCGATATTGAAGGGAATGAATCAGGTAAACCGGTTGTCAAAATTACAAACACAAATACTTCATAGCTGGTGGACTTCCAGGCCGTGTCTCCGACTGTCGATGGTGCTTGCGCGTCCAAGTCAGCTCAGCAACCCCCCCCTTGCGCCTATGTGAACAAGCACATCCCACAGGTCTCAATATTCTCTGCGCACACGCTGCTTTGCTTTCTGGCCCACTGTCGTCGTCGTCATCTCCGCAGTCGCGGGAACTATGGGGTCGGGATCACCGCCAGCGGCACTTTTCCCCTCCTTTTCCATACCACCTGGGTCATCTTACACACCCCTTGGCATCCCTGACGCGGCCGGAACAAGCATCGTATCTTAGGAAGAGGTCCAAATAGGCTTTCCTTTCGCGCCGGAGGCCAATTGACAGCCACCTGTGCGATTCCCATGGGCAAGAGCCCGTACGGGAAAGCGGACGAGCGATGCCTACGACTAATTTGTCGAAGAGATAGACGCAGGCGGAAAGAACGGCTCGTGCCACCTCATCTGCATCCACGAGGGCCACCGCGGACGGCGTGACGGCATTGTGGTACACTCGGGCGGAGCCTCCAATCTTCGGCGTTACCTTTCCAACGATCACGGCATCAAGAAGTTTTCCGTCCCGACGGCCGGTGCCGCGCACATTTTAGCACTCGAATGCGTGGCGGGTGCGCCGTGCTTTTTCCATCTGAGGCTGTGATTGGCACGTTTTGGCTTCGATGACGACGGTCCGAGCGCATACTCACAGAACACGAGGAATCTATCTTACATTACTTGAACCGGTTTAACTGGTTCATCGGTTGCTTCAAAAAGACGGTTCAGGCGATGTTTTCAGGTAGGCCGATTGCACATCGCTACGATGGAGCCTTCTCGATAGCTAAGAGCAGCGTGCCCGCTAAGTAGTCCCTGCTCTCTCTCACGGGCAAGCCTTGGGGAGGCGTACCACTGGTAAACCGTCCCAAGCCGGCGCGGCGGTTGCCGCAGCCGCCGCCCCCTCCATCTCCCCCGCCCCCGCCACCCCGGCCACCACCTGGTCTTTAATTCAACAATATGGGAAGGCGAGGCGCTCCCGTAGCGGGCGGAGCTGTCGATGTTGTTGCCAATGCCGGTGTCTACAAAGGCTGGGGCGGTGGAGAGCTGCAGCCTTCTACGATCGGTGGCTACCGCGCGTCGCTCCTCGCCCGGATGTCCCCCTCCCCGAGTGCCAGCTCGGCATATCTGTCCTCTAATTTTTGATGTCACGGCTGCGCGTGGCTCAGGTGGCCATCATGATGCCTGCTCCAATTCTTCTCGAGACGACGCGGTTCTATGGTGCGTGTGCAAAGCGTGAGAAATGCTCGTTCTCTGAAGAACTGACACCTCACTGCACGGGGACATGCGGGGTGGGGAACAGGAAACTTCTCGACTGGCCTCCATGGAGAGAGCCTGTCCCGAGGCTTTATTGGCAGGCCGCTTGATAGTACATGCCTGTGGGCCCTGTTGTGTGGACCTCTTAGTTAATCACGATCTTGGAGCCAGTCTATTGCAGGTTCTTCGGGTTACAGGTTTGCAACTAAGTGACCAATGTGCTAACAGAGGCTTCAAAGAGGGGTGTCCCAAATCGTTTTTTCCGTGTAGGGGGCTACAGGCCGGTCTTTCTGAGGTTTTTAGTGGCAAGAAACCACCGTTTGTTTCTTGTACTGTATGTGAGCTCGAGCTGGCTCTAGTGTCCATTCTACTGACCGCCTCATTTGAGCCTCTCAGGCTCATTTGAGCCTATTTTTGATGCCTCTCTGTGACAATGTTCCCGGCCTCGGCTGCTCTTTCTGAGAATAGCTCTGGACTCAGCGCAGTCCACTTCCCTATGAGCCAACTTGGCGGCTCTGTATGATGAAAACTCGGAGGGGGTGCCCCAGACACCCAGAAAAGGCCGCGTTTCCAGGCCATATGAGTGGGATCCTCATTTGAGCCTCATCTCAGGCTCATTTGAGCCTCGGGAGCAGTAGAGTGGACACTAGTGTTCCTGGAAATGTTTGGCGAGCATGATTGTCTTCTGTCAATCCAGCACAGCATGGTCATGCCTTACACGAGTGGGGCCGCAGTTCGTCCGTTTCTGTGCGCGGTTGAAAGCACTGTGACAAGGCCCAACCCAGTGAGATGCTGTCAGCTGTCCCGAGATGGCCACGTTACACGAATGGACCGCTTCAGAAAGCCAATGGGCCGAGAAAGGAGAAAGGTTCTGGGATGTCTCATTCATGGGACACGCACCATATAGTATCCGCTTCGGAGGAGCAGCTTAGTTTCCCCTCACGCACCGCGAGCAGCCGCTTAAGGTCCTGCTGCCGAAGGGGCTGCTGTCGGCAGTCATGAAGAAGATGGAGTGTGGCATCGTCGGCTCCATCGCGCTGAACGGCGGTTTGGATGGTCTCGGCGGCTACGGGGAGGTTGACCTACACATGGAGGTCGACCTGTACGCATCGCGAGGTCATGCAAGACAGCGGTTCTAATTATATCCAGAGATTCCCATACAATCGATATTCCAGGCGTATTTGGTCCAGATGAGGGCCGTGCACGGGCCTGTATGCCGTTTTCCGAAGACGATGCGCTGGACAAAAGTTGACGCCAAGCTGCATTGTTCGACCTCAGACGAACGCGCAAGGCTGTGGCCTCCGATCCAGAACTTACCCCCACATGCTGCGGCAGGTTGATCGATGAGCGAAGATGTATATACTTTGTGAGACACCGAATGAGGTGAGACCAACATGATAAGAGTCAGCCAATGAAATGAGCTGTGGAACAGGTAGCCCTCATGAAATGAAATGAAAGATTTTTCGTTGGGAAACACGGACTTCAGAGCACTCCCTGCAACGTCGGCCCCGAGTCATATTTGCAAAACGTGGCGCAACGTGGCGCAAATGTGTTTCATTATGAAGGAAATGGGGCCGGAACGCCCCCGCACCATCCTCGCCGACCCGATTTGGGATTATTTTGAACCATATCAAGTTACGTCAGTACAACACAGATGTTGCCTTCAGAAATGGGGCCGGAGCCGAACCGACCCCATTTCCGGCAGGAAATGGGGTCGGTCCAGAGCCGACCCCATTCTGCTAAGCTCTCTCATTGGTCGAGCGAATCGAAAAAGTATCGCAAATAGCACGCCGAAGCCAGCAACGTGCGGCCGTATGATCAGCCTCGGTTTTCACAATCATTCAGAAACGAAAAATCGCCGATGTGGACCACTTATCTTGAAAGCGGGCCCACGGCGCTGGAAAATATTTTGGCTGAGGTGTGCACAGAGCGAAACGCATTCGATCTCTTATTCGTCTGCATGGCGCCCACGCATCGCTCACACGGCATTCTGAAAGGGGGGGGGCTGTCGAGTTATGTGTGCCGCGCCTGTGGTGGGCCACCCGAAGCCCACGTGGAGGCAGGTCGTGGCTCGTGGGGCGGCACGGCCGGTTGACAGCGTTGCTTGGAGGGGAAATATCGGGCCGGTCGCTGTGCCACAGCGATTGGGGCTCCCTCAAAGCTGCCTGAGGGGGTGTGGGAGCCTGAAAGGTCGCGCCTGGATGGCGGGGCCTGTGATCGATGCCGCTTGGCGGGGGGTGGCCGCAGAGCCACCGTGCGTTAGTGGCAGGGGCCCGCTAGAGAATTTCCTGGGGGGGGTGGTGGGGGGGCATTCTGGAGCGTATCAGCGGTGAAGGGGAGTCTTTATGTGGCTGTCGGCAGTGGTCGGCCGGACACGCCATTTAGAGGACCGCACTGGCCGCCCACTATTCCGAAACGCCGTCGTCACGCCCATCCCGCCGCCGCCGACGTTTTTCCACCCACCAAACCCGTGAGCACGACCGACACGATCCCTCATCCACTCGCTGACCATGCTGGCCGCGCTCCGCTCGCATCCTGCCTGCCCGCCCCCCCCCCGTCCCATCCCGACGCCGTCAACTCGCACCTGTTTTATTGTCCCCATCTCCACCTCGTGCCCCACGACGGACGGTTCGCTGTCCCCTCCTCCTACACCGGATCGCTGCGCACGCGCGCCGCGCGTCCCCCTCCCCATTCCCGCCCCCTCCCCGGAAGACGCGGACTGCGCGCCCGTGCTGGTCTCATCCATACTTTCTCCCCGCCGCACGGAGTACGATCGCTGATATGGACGGCCCCGAGGTGGAGCTTTCTACCACTGCCGCTCTGTTGGCTGGGGACGACGGCGCGGACGTTTCTGCTGTTATGCAGGCGCACGTCAACATGGTCATGGCTGTGGGCCGACGCGCGCGCGCGCGGGGCATTGCCCGAGGACGGCAGTATCATGGCCCCACTGCGGGGCGCCGTGGCAACACGCGCGGCGACTTTGCGGCCGGTGTGCACAACATTCTGCGGAACTACTTCGATGTCGGCGGGCTGCCTCCTATCTGCGATGAACGCGACTTTGAGACGCGGTTCCGTGTCCCCCGCGCCGTCTTCCGGCGTGTATATCTGGCTGTAAAAGACGAGCCTTTCTTCCAACAACGCATTAATGCTACGGGGAAGCTGCAGGCGCATCCACTGCAAAAGGTGGTGGCAGCCTTTCCCGTCATCGCCTACGGTGAGGCAGCCGACCGAGCCGACGAGTACTGTAACGGTTCTCAGCACCACCACTTTGGTTCGTCGTCCAGCCGAAGTGAACTCTTGATCAGCTCGGTCCGTCGAAGGAACTGCCCCGGAAATCGACCCACAGCCCAGCCTTCCCCCAACGGGAGGAG
>ENA-ORXR01004224-ORXR01004224.1-marine-metagenome-genome-assembly--contig:-NODE-4224-length-12168-cov-19.807460_pt1 | contig 12168 bp, 10 predicted proteins | sample MGYA00237866_ERZ511479 | MGnify/ENA metagenome assembly ERZ511479 | reverse complement strand
TGTGCCGGACCTTTTACATCGAGAGGCGACCGTTTTGTCTTAAACTCGGGGCCGTTGGAATCGCTGTCGAAAGACGGATGAGGTTGAGGTGAGGCGGTAGGAAACGTCAAAACTCGACACGAGATAAACTCCTCACCAGAGTTTTGATCGTTCTGGCGAGTCTGACCGGAAGGCATGACTGCGGGACCCCCGCCCGGTGTATCAACAACTGCTGCCGCAGGATTATCGCTTGCGTAAAACAAAACTATTTATTCGGTATTCCGTCGTGAGTGCCGATCCTGCGGACGGTCCTAAATTTAGGAAAAACGCACTTTGGCCGAACACAAGATTGTCGGCGGTAATTTCCGCATGCCCAATTTTATCTTGTTCTGAATTTGAATAGCTGTTTCAATCAAGTGCAAAGGACTTGGCATGACGTACTCTCAAATCCGAAAATTCACAGGGCTCGCGGTTTTTGGGACATTAGCTCTTAGCGCCTGCCAAAATCCATCTCGGACAATTGCTCCCGTGGCAGATTGCAAAATTTTCACGGCGGTGCTCGGGACAGGACAAGATGCTGGGAAGCCGCAAATTTCCGTCCATGCTGACCCCGCTTGGAAAGACCCGCCTCAATCGGCCTTGGCGGTCTCCTTGGGCCTTATCAACCGCGAGGCGCAGACTCGTTATATTTTCGATGCCTCGCCGGATATGAAACATCAACTTTATTGGCTCGACCAATTAGATGATGGCCGAGGCTTCGCGCTGGACGGTGTATTCCTCACCCACGGCCATATGGGGCATTACCTGGGATTGGCGCATTTAGGCCGCGAAGCGATGGGCGCGAAATCCATTCCTGTTTACGCCATGCCAAGAATGGCAGACTTTCTCCAGAGTAATGGTCCGTGGGATCAACTCGTCGCGCTCAAGAATATTGACATTCAGAAACTTGCTGATGGCAGCGACGTGGCGTTGAGCGATGGCCTTGCCGTCACGCCATTCACCGTGCCGCATCGCGGCGAATATACGGAAACGGTTGGCTACCGTATTTCAAGTGAAGCGCGCTCTGTCATCTATCTCCCCGATATTGACAGCTGGACGGAGTGGGAGGGGCAGAATGGGTCATTAGAGGCACTCGTTCTCGACAATGATCGGCTTTATTTAGACGCGACATTTTTCAGCGGCGCAGAATTGCCCGGCCGCGATATGAGTCTTATCCCTCATCCGACAATCTCGACGACTATGGCCGCGCTCTCGCATTTGCCGGAATCAGAGCGCGCGAAAATCCACTTTATTCATTTGAACCATTCCAACCCCGCGCATGACCCCGGAAGCGCCGCGTCCCGAGAGATCGTAGAAAAAGGCTTCGGCGTGGCGCGCTCCGGCGAGGTTTTTTGCTTGGATGGAAAGGGGGAATGAATAACGTGTCGACATCAGCTCCTCACTTGAACCGCGGCCTCAGCCATCCCATTTAAAGCCTATGACCGATAGCTCTTTGACCCCCCGCGAAATCGTTTCAGAATTAGACCGCCACATTGTCGCGCAGGCTGATGCCAAACGCGCCGTGGCGATTGCATTGCGCAACCGCTGGCGCCGCCGCCGTGTGGCTGCGGATTTGCGCGATGAAGTGACGCCGAAAAACATTCTCATGATCGGGCCCACGGGCGTCGGGAAAACCGAAATTTCGCGCCGCCTCGCGAAACTTGCCCAAGCGCCATTTATAAAAATTGAAGCGACGAAATTCACGGAAGTCGGTTATGTCGGCCGCGATGTTGAACAGATCGTCCGTGACCTCGTCGAAGCGTCTATTTCTTTACTGCGCGAGGAAAAGCGCGCGCAGGTTCAAACACAGGCCGAAGAAGCTGCCGAGAGCCGTATCATCGACGCGCTCGTTGGCGCGAGTGCATCCGACACCACGCGAGAGAAATTCCGCCAGAAGCTGCTGTCGGGTGAGCTGGATGATAAAGAAGTCGAGATAGAACTCGCGGATAAAGCCTCCCCGTTCCAAGGCATGGATATACCGGGCCAGCCGGGCGCCGGTGTGGGCATGCTCGACCTCTCGGCCATGTTCGGGAAAATGGGAAAAACGAAAACGGTCAAGCTTCGCATTGGTGATGCACATGGACCGCTGCTGTCAGAAGAAGCGGATAAGCTGCTGGATGATGATGCGACTAAACGCGAGGCCGTTGAGCGGGCCGAGCAGGATGGTATCGTCTTCTTGGACGAGATTGATAAGATCACAACGCGGTCAGACGCGCGCGGCGGGGATGTGTCCCGCGAAGGTGTTCAGCGGGATTTACTGCCGTTGATTGAGGGGACAACTGTCTCCACAAAATACGGCCCTGTGAAAACGGACCATATTCTCTTTATCGCCAGCGGAGCCTTTCATGTGGCTAAGCCGTCTGATCTTCTGCCTGAACTTCAAGGCCGCTTGCCGATCCGGGTTGAGCTTCGCGCCCTGACGGAAGAAGATTTCGTGCGTATCCTCACAGAACCCGAAGCCAGCCTTATCCGGCAATATACGGCGCTGATGGCAACGGAAGAGGTCACATTGGATTTCACAAAAGACGGGATCGCGGAAATCGCTAAACTGTCTGCCGAGGTTAATGCGAGCGTCGAAAATATTGGCGCGCGGCGCTTGCACACCGTAATGGAAAGATTACTCGATGAGATCAGTTTCACGGCCTCGGATAAGGGCGGGCAGACATTTGTGATCGATGCGGATTACGTACAAGAACATGTCGGCAAGCTCGCGAAGGATCAGGATTTGAGTAAGTTTATTCTCTAATCAAAAAGCGAGAGAACTTGCGCGCGGTGGGTTCGCATAACGGCTTTGGAATAGCCCGCTTTGACCATCACATGGCCGCCGAAATAGGCGGCCCAAATCAGCTCCGCTTTGTCAACGGCGGGCGTGTCTTTGACGCAGGCTCTGATTGCTTTGCGAAGGGTGGACAGCGCCTCTGCTACCGATTTTTCGACATCAGTATCAAAAGGAGATTGGTCAATTGCCGCATTGCAGAGCAAACAGCCCCAGCGTCCTTGCGGGGTATGGGCGGCCTGCACGAGGGTCGTCATCAAATTATTTATTCGCTCTCGCGGCACCAAAGTTTCGTCCCGCAACATCGCGACGCCGGGGGCCAGATGAATCTGGGTGTAATCTGAAATCGCGTGATGGTAGAGCGCACGCTTATCGCCAAAGCTCGCATAGAGAGAGCCTTTGTTCAGGCCTGTCGCCGCCATAATATCTTTATAGGAGGTGCCTTCAAATCCGTGTTCCCAAAACACATCCCGCAAGGCACTTTTGACTTTGGCTTCATCAAATTGACGGGGTCTGGCCATTGGCAGTCATCTCACAGCTTACTCTCTCGGATGTGATATTGCGTTAATTGAATGTGTGGTCAAGAAATGCTTATAAGACATCAAGCCGCCGGGTGGTTTCCCCTCCTTGCCCGGCGGCTAAAAATTCCCGCTCAACGCTTTAAGAAAACATACCATGCGCCGCTGCCGCCATGTTTCAAATGAGCAGGGGCGTAGGTCGCAATTAGAGGCCGGACGGTTGGATCGGCTATCCAAATTGGAAAATTACGCCGCAAAACGCCGTCGCCCCGCAGCCCTTTGCCCGTAATAACCAAAAGGCAGGTTTTATTTCGATTGGCGGCGCGAATGATGGCTTTATGGAGCGCCGGGCGCGCCATCGATTGTGTCATATCATGAAGGTCAACCTTGGTATCAATTTCGACACGGCCGCGCCGCACACGCTTATCCTGATTTACATCAAGGGATTGCGGCAGGGGTTTGGTCGGCTCCGCAGGGGCGATGGGAATGCGCATCATATTGGCAAAGTCTTCCCGCGACGGGAGCGGCTTGGCACTGCCTTTGCCCTTAGGCCGCCGCCGCGGGCTGACGGTTTGCGAGACATGCCGCCAAATTTTCGTCTCGCCCGGTTTTAGCGGACGATCCGTCATGAGACAGCCGGCTCCGCCATATATCGCGGCAAAATCAGGGTCCATTTGACAGGGTGCTTTTGCACACCCGCGCGGTCTCCGGCATCATAGCCTGATCCAAAGAATAAGTCCGCTCGCAGCGGTCCCTTGATGGCTGACCCTGTATCTTGCGCCGTCACCAAGATGCCCGTGGGCACGCCGCGATAATCTCCGGGCTCTGTGGGCAGTGTTGTTTCTAGCCATGCGAGACTGCCGTAAGGATGATATCTCGGGTCAATGGCGATTGCGCCCATTCCGGTAAGTGGGACACGCATCGCGCCTTGCGGCCCTTCGCCTTCGCGAATGGCTTGTTCGGTGAAATAGATATAGCGCGGATTTTCATTCATAAGGTCGCGGGCCGCTTTGGGGCCATTGCGCGTCATCCAATCGGCTATAGATTGCTTTGAGGCTTGCTCTAAGCTCATCTCTTTGCGCGCAACCAGAACAGCGCCAATTGAACGATACGGCTGTCCGTTATTAGCAGCATAGGCAGCGCGCAGGATGCGGCCATCACCATATTTCAAACGGCCGGAGCCTTGGATCTGAAGGAAGAAGACATCGATCGGACGACCATAAGCAATGACGCGAGACGTGCCGGCATTCACCTTTGCGCGAGGTAACTTCAGGGCCGCCGCAGTTTTAGGTTTGGCGAGAATAGGTTCCGAAAAAATGGAATCCGGAGCCAAACGTACATCGACTTCCGGTTCATAATATCCTGTCAAAAGACCCTCATTCGCCGTCGCTGTCGTTAGGCTTACAGGTTTAAACCAAGCTTCAAAAAAGCTGCGCGAATCTGCGGGACTTGGATTGATGGAGGCTAAGACAGCGGCGCCTTGGCATGTCGCAAACCAATCACGGTATCGTCCATATTGCGGAAGATTGGGATTTAGGTAATCGCCGGGTTCGGCGTTCGCCCAAGTCTCGCACCCTTTTGCAAAAGCATATAAGGCAGGCCGGCTGTCATGTGCACCCCAATGCGGCAGCGCAGCAAAACCTGATGGGGCGGGCGCTTCTATAACTCGCTCCGGGGGCGGCTCAGATGGAACCGGCGGCGGCGTCTGAACAATGGGAGCAGGCGGCGGCGTTGGCAGCGGCTGCGCGACGACGACCTTATCCGGCGATCCGGTCTCGGGTGTTTCAGTTACGACCGGATCGGGCATCGGCTGAACGTCAGGTACAGTCGAGCATGCCGTCGTTAAAATTGCGGCCCCAAGCAGTCCAATAAGCTTTTTCATATCTATGCTGTTGTATCGGGAGACGGGTCCGCTTCTTGCGGGTCGCCCTCACTCGGTTCGACATTTGAAAGACGCCAATTTACATCATCGCCTTTCATATCCCGCTCGTACTCCCAAACTTCCGAGACCGAGGATAAGACATCAGGGTCACCCATAACGAGCTCGCCATCAGCATCGCGCAGAGCAGAGGTGAGGTCGGCTTCATACAGCACAGAGATATGCGCAACAGAGCCTTCCGTCTTAGCGGCCTTGATAGAAGCTTTCCGCAAGCGGCCTAAATCCGTGATTTGTGTTTGGCCTGCGGTTTCGCGTGCCGTGATCGCTTCGTCGTAAATGGCGTATGTATCCGGCGTCAGCAAATCCTTCAAAAGGTCACGGTCGCCGTTAGCGAAAGCTTCCAGTATCATGGAATAGGCCGCTGTTGCGCCCGTCATGAAATGGGCAATAGAGAAGCTCGGGTCGAGCTTAGTGATACCGGAGAGGCCAAGCCGTTCGACTTCGGGGTCGGGTTCCGGCGCTATCTTGCGGTTTGGATCGTCCATTCCAAAATCAACAGGATCTGATTTCTCCTCGGGAACGCCGCCAAATCCCGTCTGTTTGCCCAAAACAGAGTAAAAAACGATGACAACAACCGTGGCTAATGCAGCATAAATGATGACGTCGAACATGGTAGGCCTTTATCTTGCGGTTTGTCCGCCTATATACGGACAATTGACCGCTTGAGTGAATATAATTGTTAGCTAAGGTGCGTCGCAAACTGTTTCAAGGAAAGAGCACTATGGCCAAGAAGCCAAAAAAGGGTGAAGAGACACCCGCAGAAGACACACTCTCAATCGAAGGAGAGGCTGCCGTTACGCCTGAGGGCGAAGCAGGGCAGGGGCCTATGCTGTCTGTTCTCGCGCAATATACGAAAGATCAAAGCTTTGAGAACCCGGGCGCACCCAACAGCCTGCGTTCCGGACTGCCGGCACCGCAGATCGGCGTGAACATCGAAATTGGCCGGCAAATGCTGGATGATGACACGGTTGAGGTGACTTTGATGCTTAAAGCTGAAGCGCACCGCGACTCGGATGTCGCCTTTATTGCGGAACTGGAATATGCGGGCCTCTTCGCTTTTCAAGGCGTTGGCATTGAAGAGGTGCAGCCTCTCATTATGATCGAATGCCCCCGCCTGCTCTTCCCGTTTGCGCGGCAGATTATGGCAGCAATGACGCAAAATGGTGGATTCCCGCCCATCCTACTGGATCCGCCCGATTTCACAGCCATGTTCCGTGATGAAATGATGCGCCGCGCACAAGAAGCTGCCGTTAACTAAGAGCGAGCTGATATATTCATTTTAATACCCGTTTCTGTCATCAGTTACGGGTATTTTTACGCCTTCGGTCTTCACATGCGCGTCAAGTCGGGTATGAATTACAGACTTAATTTTATTCGCAAGGTTCGTCATGCGCCTCTCTATTGAACGCTCTGCCCTTTTAAAGGCTCTAGGACACGTCCAAAATGTTGTCGAAAGACGAAATACGATCCCGATATTATCCAATGTTCTCTTGAGCGCGGAAGACGGCCAGCTGACGTTCGTTGCAACTGATTTGGATATCGAAGTGTCCGAAGCGGCTCAGGCGGATGTTTCTGCTCCGGGCCAAGTTACGGCGCCGGCTCATACGCTTTATGATATTGCGCGGAAGCTTCAGGATGGTTCGCAAGTTGTCCTGCAGATCAATTCAGAGGATCGCCTAGACGTTGATGCCGGGCGCTCGCATTTTACCCTCCCGCTCCTGCCGTCGGGTGATTTTCCGAAGATGACAGCGGACGGATTTACGCATGAGTTTTCTATCTCGGCAAAAGCTCTCTCCCGCTTAATTGATAAAACACGCTTCGCGATCTCAACAGAAGAAACGCGCTATTATCTCAACGGCATTTATGTGCATGGCCATGACGGAAAGCTTCGCGCCATCGCCACTGATGGTCACCGTTTGGCATTGGCCGAATGTCCGGCACCAACGGGTGCCGGCGATATGCCGGGCGTCATCATACCTCGTAAAACAGTCGCAGAAATCCGCCGCCTTATCGACGGGCTCGATAGCGATGTGCATGTCAGCGTGAGCGAGGCGAAAATCCGCTTCCGTACAGGCGAAGCGGTTATGACCTCCAAGCTGATTGACGGAACTTTCCCGGACTATGAGCGCGTCATTCCTAAGGGGAACACGAAGGAGCTGACGATTGATAACCAAGTCTTCAAGGGCGCGGTTGATCGCGTCGCGACGATTTCTGCCGAAAAATCGCGTTCGGTTAAGCTCAGCCTGACGGAACATAATTTGTCTTTGACGGTGAACAACCCCGAAAGCGGAAATGCAAATGAAGATCTGCCGGTTGATTATGCGGCTGATCCGCTGGAAATCGGGTTCAATGCCAAATATCTGCTGGATGTGGCCGGTCAAATAGAAGGCCGCGACGCAACGTTTTTCCTCGACAGTCCGGCCTCTCCTGCCTTGGTCAAGGATAGCGAAGATGAGCATGCCCTTTTTGTGTTGATGCCGCTTCGCGTCTAGCGCCGGCTCGTGCCGTCGATTGCCTCTCTGAGATTGATTGATTTTCGATCTTACGCAGCCTTGGATGTCGAGTTTGAGGCCGGAGCCGTTGCGCTTTACGGGCCCAATGGGGCCGGCAAGACAAATCTTTTAGAAGCTATTTCCCTATTGTCGCCGGGGCGAGGATTACGCCGAGCCAGCCCCGATCTCTTGGCCCGCGTTGAAGGCGGCGCTGCGCAGCCTGCGTGGGGCATTAACGCGGAATTTTCGCCAAATGATAACATAGAAATATCCCGTATCTCTGTAGGACAAGTGCCTGAAAACCCGCGCCGCAAACAGCTCAAGATAGATGGCCGCTCCGCAAGCGGGACGGAACTGGCTCGGCATATATCAATGCTGTGGTTGACGCCTGCACAGGACCGTCTCTTTACAGGGCCTGCGTCAGATCGCCGAAAATTCATTGACCGCTTTGCCTTAGCTTTTGCGCCTGATCACGGAACCAATGTGATCAGGTTTGAAAAAGCGCGCACAGAACGCAATAGGCTGCTCTCCGATGGGATGAGCGACCGCGCTTGGTTTGAGGCGATAGAGGCGGATTTATCTCACTTTGGCGCGTTGACTGCCCGGGCGCGAACCCGGACCGTTTCAAATCTGCAGGCAGAGATTGCCTCTCGCGAGACTGTATTTCCGAAATCGCTCATCAGCCTTGATGGGTATTTAGAAAAACAATTTACGGATGGTGAATCCTTGGAGGCGATTTCGACGTCTTATAAAACGTTTTTATCTGAGACCCGCCAAACAGACCTACGAGCAGGGCGCACTTTAGTCGGTCCGCATCGGACGGAATTCCATGTGACGCATTTGGCGAAAGCCATGCCCGCAGCGGTGTGTTCAACGGGTGAGCAGAAGGCGCTTTTGATTGGGCTGGTTTTGGCGCAGGCGCGCGCCTTAAAGGAAAGATCGCCGACTTTACTGTTGGACGAAGTTGCGGCGCACTTAGATTCTACGCGCCGGGCTGCCCTGGCTGACGAGTTACTGGATCTCAATTTGCAAGTTTTTATGACCGGGACTGACAAGAGCTTATTTACGGATTTCGGCGACCGCGTGCAAATGTTGCAAGTGGCCGATGGGCAAATCATTTGACGTTATCTGTGCGGAAAATGTAACGCCTCGTTCTACGTAAACGTAAAACGAGGCTACAATACCGAAACGGGGCGCAGTTGTCCGGTACTGATAGCGTTAAATGAGCCTTCGAACATGAACAGAGTCTGAATGCCTTCTTGAGAAATTATTTTAGGAGTTCCGGAAGGTCTCTTGCGTCGCCTGCCGCCCGCTTTTTTAACGCGGATTTGAGAGCGGATGATCGATTAATCATTGCTAACCCCAATCGTCTCGCGTGACTGATTGGCGCCAATCTCGCGCCTGAAATCTCATGAATTCCATGCGTTAGCGCTCCGAGAGCGCGAACATCAACGTCTCTCCAAAGTTGGTATTCAAGCAAGCTGGCAACGCCAACGTCCTGTCCTGTTTCCCGCGACATTTTAACGCCCTCAGCCAAGGCGGCTGCGTCTCGCAAACCCAGGTTTAATCCCTGCCCGGCGAGAGGATGAATGACATGTGCCGCGTCCCCGGCGAGCGCGATGCGGCCAGCGGAGAGGGTGTCGGCAATTTGCAAGCGTAACGGATAACTGCGCCTCGCCGATATACAGCTCATATCACCAAGATAGCAGTCCATTTTTTCTGAGAGCAGCCCAATGAAGTCTGCTTCAGGGATAATAGCTGCGGCCTCGACGGCATTTTTGGGACCGGACCAGACAATCTGGCTGCGGTTTCCGGTCAGCGGCAGAACCGCTAAAACGCCGCCCTTGATGATGCGCTGCCATGCTAATCCGTCGTGTGGAAGCTCGTGTGATATGGTAGTCACGAGCGAGGCGGCGTCATAGTCAAAACGCTGAACGGTTATGCCTGCCTTTTTCCGCAGAGATGAGTCTCTGCCATCTGCAGCAATCAAAAGAGAGGCTTTGAGTTTAGCCTGGGCGACGTCAATACTCACGCCGTCCACATTATCGGTGACGCTTTGTATGTCCGTCGGCGCAATAATCCGGATGGATTTAGTCTGATAAACCCGTTCGATAAGAGCGGCCTTTAAGGGCGGGTTTTCTATGATTGCGCCTAAGCTGCTCCCAGACCCGTTCCTGTCGCTCTCAAAATGGAGACGCCAAGGGCTGTCAGGCGTCCCTTCCGTTACCAGCATATCCTTTATGGGTTGCGCTCGATGTTCGATCTCGAGGCCTAAGTTTTTAAACAGGTTCAGAGAGGTCGTCGACAAGGCACTCACGCGGCTGTCCGTGCCGGGCTCAATTTCGCGGCGGTCCAGGAGCGCGACTGACGCCCCGCTATGGGCGCAGGCCAAGGCTGCTGTCAGGCCGACTAATCCGGCGCCGACAACGATAACATCATATTCCGTCTTCATAGCTTTTACATAAGCGCCTTGCGCGCAAAGAGAAAGGCGGCAAATGCGCTGAAATCTTAGGTAAATCTTCAGTCTTTTTAACTCCGCATTCACGCTTCGCATTTACATTTTGGTAAGCGTTTGACCAACTTTGGACCCTATATGACTCCGCCGCCTTCTGCCACTGCCAACCATAACTCCGGCTATCAATATGCGCCGGAGGATATTCATGCCATGATGGCAGAGGTCACAGGACGGCAAGGCAATAGTTTTTGGCGGGCCGTAAAAGCCATTTTGATGTGCGTGGTCGGTGTTGTTATTTTTCTTAGCGTTCTGGCGTATAATCCCTTTGATCCAACGGCCGACACGGCCGGCATCGGCATTGGCCGTCATCCATTTGGATTACCCGGGGCCAGCCTTGCGAACCTCTTTATGCAGACTCTGGGTTGGGGCGGATTACTCTTTGGAGCATTGGTTTTATTGTCAGGCATTCGTCGTCTTCTGGGACGCGTCGGGCCGCGCACGACCGGGCAGAAATGGAAGCGGTTTTGGATTGGCGTTGGCGCAATAATACTGGGCACAATGACACTTTCGGCTTTTCCAATCCCGCAAAGCTGGCCAATGGCAAGCGGATTAGGCGGGTGGATCGGCGATATGCTGCATTTGACGCCGAAAGGCTGGTTTGATGCGTTTAACATCCCGCTTTCAAGCCTTTGGGTCGCAATCCTGTCCTTTGCCGGGGCGGCTTATCTCCTCGCACTTTACTTGGGCGTTGTAACCAAAGACCTTTTGGATATCGCCGATGCTGCCGGTCTCGTCTGGGCCTATATTCGTATCTCAATCGACCGATTTTCGGCTTGGATCGTGCGCCTTTTCCGAAAGGGTTATCAGGAGCCTTTGGATACTCAAATGGCAAGCGAGCCCCTTTACCGCGACATCCCGGATACGCCCGCCGCCGTGCCTGAGACCGCAGCTTATGCACCCGCCCCAATCGCCGCGCCTGCCGCGAAGCCCAAGCCCAAGAAGAAAACGGCAAAGCGTAAAACGACGAAGAAAGCGCCGCAGCCAAGTTTCGATTTCTCAGGTTCTGACGAGTATGTCTTACCCGGACTTGATCTCCTCAAAGCCCCGCCGCCGCGCAGCACAATTCACGATGAAGGCGCGCTGCGCCGCGCGTCCGACCAGCTCCATAAAGTTATGGGCGATTACGGCGTCGACGGCGAAATGGGCGGCGTTAGTCCCGGCCCAGTCGTTACGCTCTTTGAGTTCGAGCCCGCCGCTGGCGTAAAGTCCCAGCGCATCATCAATCTCTCCGATGACATCGCCCGTAACATGAGCGCGCAATCCGCGCGGATTGCCGTCGTGCCGGGACGCAACGCGATGGGCGTTGAGCTGCCGAACCGCAAACGCGAAATGGTTTGGCTGCGCGATATGCTCGCCAGCGAAGTTTTCCAAAATTCTGAAGCGTCCTTGCCGCTTATTCTCGGCGAAGACATTGGCGGCAAGCCCTTTGTCGCTGATCTCGCCAAGATGCCGCATTTGCTCGTCGCGGGTACAACGGGCTCCGGTAAATCGGTTGGCGTCAACGCCATGATCCTCTCGCTGATGTACACGCTCACGCCGGAGCAATGTAAGTTCATTATGATCGACCCAAAGATGCTCGAGCTCTCCGTCTATGACGGCTGCCCGCATCTCCTCGCGCCCGTCGTGACAGAGCCGAAAAAGGCGGTTGTCGCGCTGAAATGGACCGTGCGGGAGATGGAAGACCGCTACCGCAAAATGGCGAAAATGAACGTTCGGAACATGGCTGGCTTTAACGAGAAAGTCGCAGAAGCGAAAGCCAGCGGCGAGACCATGACCAAGACGATCATGACGGGTTACAATAAGGATTCCGGCGAGCCGGAATATGAAACGGAAGAACTCGAATTCGAGCCCATGCCTTATATCGTCGTTATTATCGACGAGATGGCAGACCTTATGATGGTCGCCAAGAA
>ENA-ORXR01004223-ORXR01004223.1-marine-metagenome-genome-assembly--contig:-NODE-4223-length-12169-cov-21.569716_pt1 | contig 12169 bp, 11 predicted proteins | sample MGYA00237866_ERZ511479 | MGnify/ENA metagenome assembly ERZ511479 | reverse complement strand
GGGGGGGGGGGGGGGGTGCAGCGGCGGAGGCAAGGAGGAGGAGGGAGGAGGAGGAGCCCGACGGGGGCGGCGTGGCAGCGGCGCGGGACGACGGGCGGGACGGCGGCGGCGCGGGCGTTGCGGGTGCCCCAGAATGAGATTCCAGGCGCGTCCCACGGACCCGCCAGTGGTCCGAACACCCCATCAGCAGGGCAGATATCGAGGGTACAGTAAACTGGAATCTGTTCCTCTCATTGGCTGAGGGCGATGGACCCGCTTTTATTAGACCGGTCCACTATTTTATTCTTGAGAGCTTTGATCGAGCTTTGATGGACCCTGATCAATGCTGGTAATACCAAGGTTCCGAATCGGCGATCACTGCGCTCTCCATCCCCGGCGACACGGTGTATCCGGATATGTCGAGTCATCTCGACACCACGATTGTTTTAAATCCTGCTGCTGCGCGCCGGCGAGTTCCGATAAAGTTGTGCTGTGTGCAGAGGCCGCAGCTCCCAACGTGCGATCATTCGCCCGCTGCACAGGGTGTGCGGAAGGTCCAGAAAAGTGCAGCCACAACGTTAAATAGCCCCTTTCTGGTCCCATTTATCGTAAATGTGCGCACGGGCATGCCCGCACTGCGCTGGGATGCGGCGCGCTGTCTGACTTGGGCGTGCAGGCCCCCCAGGGCTGGTACGTAGTGAATGTAAGTTGCTCGTGTGCTGCTCTCAAGTATTTCTAGTTTCCTCTGAAAACCTGTTCGAACGCTGCAAGCACAAGCTGCAATTGGAGGCTGCTGAGAATAATGTTGACGGAGGAGTTCTTTTGCTTTTTTGAAAAATATTTTCAGACAGATTTCTATCAAAAAAGTACATTCGTGGTTGTCTGTGTTTGCTATCGGTGAACAGATCCAATGAAAGCTCTTCGAAGAGGGCTGCACGCTGCTGTAGGACGATCTGACGCAGTCACCAGTTCTGGTGCAATGTAGAAAAACCGTTCTGAATAAAAGTTTACATATTATGAATCATCATCATGCTCCTGTGGACCAGAAGAAGTGACGTAAGCCAGACCAAGTGGCTGCGCTCAACTGGCTGCCCTACATCTGATTGCAAACCTGTGTTTGGCTCAATGTTCTCCCACGCAAGCCCCTCGCGGCCCTCAGGGCCCGTCGCTTCATGCGCGCCCTGCAACGATCCTGGCCCCACCCAGACACCACCTTCGCCCTCACCTACCTGTGCTCGGCACCTACCCCCCCAGACAACCACGTGGACGCATCCTCCGGACGAAAACGCGGGCACGCAGGTGTGTCCCTGCCGCCCTGCCAGCGCTGTTTGCCGATTTCTGCGAAATTTTAGGGGGACCCCTCGACGGATTGTCCAAGCGCGTGCACAACGCCCTCGCCGCGCCCCCCCCCCCGGGCACACGCACGCGCGGCTGGCGACGCGCGCCCGGAGTGCCCCGAGCGCCCAGGCGGCAACCGGCCCTCCCCCCGGCTCCCGCCCCCCCCCCGCGCACCGCCCGCCGCTGCTCGTGCAGGCGCGCGTCGCGCCACGCGGCGACGCGGAGGGTGGCCGGGAGCGCTGCGCTGCCGTGTCGCTGCACGCCGGGCCGCTCGAGCACCGTCCCCCAGTCGGGCACGGCGCACCAGCGCTTGCGGCCGCGCGTCGAGCGTCGCTTCGCGACGCGCCCGCGCCGTCTGGCCGCCGGCCCGTCCGCCCGCGCCCTGTCCGCCACCGCGAGGTGCCCCGTCGGCACGCTGCTCCCACTTCGTCCGTCCGGTCGGTCGTGTCGCCACTTGCGGCACGTCGCGCTGCCTGACCGACGGCGCACGCCGCGCCCGCACCTCGTTGTCGGGCGTGGCCCGGCTGCTGGTGGACGCGGCGGCCGCACCGCACCTCCCCGCTGTCGACCCCCGCCCCCTCCCCCCTCGTGCGGCGTGTGTGGAGCAGCGACACGCGGGTCACCTACCACCAACGTTGGAGGGGGGGGGGGGGGGGTGCCGAGGGAGAGAGGAGAACTTTGGGCCAGCGGTGGGGTGTGTGCTTCGACGTTCTAGGGGGAGGACGGGGGGTGAACTCGACCGTTGTCGGTGGTCATCGTTGCGGGGATTGCGTCCCTCGGCGGTACTGGGGTGCTGAGGGTCAGGCAGAGCGGCCGTTCTTGAGCCGCACCTGCTCCGACGGGGCGGTCGTCATCATGGCGGCCCGCGTTGGCAAGTACCTGCTTTTCGAGACGCTGGGAGAGGGCGCCTTTGGCAAGTACGTTCCGACTCTGCTGCTACTCACCGTGCTTTTTTTTGTGTGGCGAGGGGTGGTGCTTCTGCGGGAGAGGTGTTGTGCTGGGAGGTTTTATGCGACGAACCATCGGCTACGTGGCGTGGTCGGTGATGCTTTGAGGCTGTTTGCGCGGTTGGTGCCGAGTTGGCGCCTTTTGGGCGTGCGTGCGGTGGGGTTTCCCAACGGTCGTCTCCTGCACGCCCGAGTTGATGTCCTCACTGCGCGTGAACCGGACGGGCGGTGATGACCTGTGACCATCCGATGGTCCGTGATGGCGCCCAGGGTGGACGCGTTTGGCTGTGCTCTGGCCGCTTTTGCGCAGCGCCGATGTGCGGGAGTGTCATCGGGTTGCCGCTGGGGCGGTGGTTACCTCCTGCGCGAATTGTGAGAGGCGCGCGGTGGCGGCGGGTGTGATAGGATTCTCGCTTGACGGCGCCGGCCGGGCTCCAGCTCGTAGGGTTTTCGTTGAGGCGTGGTTGCGGTCACGCCCTGTGCGTAACATGTCATGGGCCCTGGGACGGGGCGCTTGTCGTCTGGCTTTTATTTTCCCGACTGCGTACTGGTGTGGGTGGTGGATCTAACATTTCTTTGGATGCTGATGTTCCTGTTCTTCTGTGTTGTTCATGTGTTTGTGTTTGCTTTGTCCTCATCTCTCGTGCTTCAGAGTGAAGCTAGGCGTCCATGAAGATACGGGAGAGCAGGTGGCCGTGAAGGTGATGGACAAGTCAGACATCAAGGCCCAGGAGATGACGATGAATGTGCGACGGGAGATTGCTATTATGAAGGCCCTGAAGCACAAGAACATTGTCAACCTGCGCCACGTGCTCACGTCGGCCACCAAGCTGTACGTCGTGATGGACTTGGTGACCGGCGGGGAGCTGTTCACCAAGATTTTGAACGAGGGCAAGCTTCCAGAGAACGTGGCGCGCCGCTTCTTTCAGCAACTCATCGACGGCGTTGACTATTGCCACCGTCGCGGTGTGTGCCATCGGGATCTTAAGGTATGTGTCGCATTTTTGCTCGCAACTGTTGGTAGCGCTTGCTTGTGTCTGCTCTGTTTGCTTTGCCCGTCGGCTGTTTCTCCTTGCGTGTTTGGAGTACTGACTCGCGAGCGCTACTCGTCCTGTGATCTTCCCGTTGGCCTTTACTGCTCCCGTATGCGTTGTGTCTGGCAGCCTGAGAACCTCCTTATTGACGATACCAATGGCGAGCTCAAGATTACCGACTTCGGGCTCAGCGCCATGAAAGGCGCGTCGACGACAGAGGAGCTCCTTCACACCCAATGCGGCAGCCCGAATTACTGCGCCCCTGAGATCATCTCGCGTGCGAAGCAGGGGTACAGTGGCCCGTTGGTGGATGCCTGGTCATGTGGCATCATCCTGTTCGCTCTGTTGGCCGGCTACCTCCCCTTCTACGACGAAAACACCAAGGCGCTGTACCGCATGATCCAGCGCAGCGACGTGGTGTTCCCGAGGGCCTTCCCGCGGGGCGCGCGGACGCTTGTAGAGCGTCTTCTCCACAAGGACCCGGAACGGCGACTGAAGCTAGCCGACGTGAAACGCGACCCTTGGTTTGTCATTGACTACGAGGGGGACAACGCGCGGCCGGCAGAGGGCACTGAGTCGCCCGCCGCGGCTGGCGTGAACCGTGGGCGCAGCAGCCGGCGGAAACGCCCGAAGCGGAGACAGGAGGAGCCGGCGCCAACGGGTTCCACGGAGACGCTCCCCTCTTCCGCGGCGGGCTCGTCGGGAACTGTTACTGCTCCGCCACCACGGCCGCGGCCGGTCACGGCGGATCCCTTGCCGCTCGATGCGGCCGCGGCGGAAGCGTCTAGCCGCCGCGACTCGGAAGCTGCTGCGGCGGCGGCGGCAGCAGCTACTGCGGCAGCGGCGGCAGCGGCTGCTGTAGCCGCTGCGGCAGCCTCTGCTGCCGCTACTTCTCCGTCCCCTACCGGGGACAAACGGGCTGCAGTGCCTGCACCCGACGGGGCTGTCTGTCCGCAGCCGGTCCCGCCACTGGCTTCGCCATCGTCGATGCCCGTTTCAGAAACGCCTGCGGCGCAACCCGACGCTGGGGTCAAGGATCGAGCTGCCGCTCTTGGCACCGCAGCCGAGGATGCCCCCTCGCCTGCCGTGTCGCCGGTGCAAGAAGAACTAGCTGTGGACCAGTCCACTGGGCCTGCCCCTCTCTCCTATCTTCCCTCCGTTGCGGAAGAATCGTCGACTATTTTCACCGGCGTGCACGAGTCCGGCAATGCGGACGACTCGGATCCTGTGTTGAACCGAGCCGTGGCGGGCGCGACCGACGGCGTGGCTGCACCGCCTGCTACCCTCATGGCGTCTGGGGGGGCGAACCCGAGTGCTACGGACATCGCGCACAGCCCGAGTGAGGCGACCTCGGCAGATCTCAGCGGGCGCGTGGGTGTGGATGCGCCGAGGTCAGCGGAGGTTGAACGTGGAGGCTGGCCAACAACGTCCACCGCTCCTCAAGTGGTTGTCATCCCCAACTCGAGCACCGCCGACCGCGAGCTCTCCCCCGTCACGCCGGCTGACGCGAGGAACAGCATGCTGCTCTCCTTCGCGTCGTCCAAGGAGTCGTCGCGTTCCGCTCGAGCGCTTGCGGACGGCGTTGGTGCGGATGAGGATGCAGTTGCTGCCACCGAGAGCGTGCCGGCCAATGGTCGCGCGTCGTCTACCAGCCCGTCTGGACTGGCTCTTCCGTCGTCTCCGCCGTGCCCACAACGAGATTTCGCGACTTTTCCGTCGACCAAGACAATGGAGCAGCCAATTGTGTCGCGGGCCCACGAGGACCCCCACGCTCTGGAGCTGCGCTCCGTCTTTGCCGCTGTTGTAGGCGGTCGGCAGGACTCGGTCATGCGCCGGGCCAGTGATGCGAGTGCCAGTGACGGGGATGTGCAACGCACCGAGCAGCCGTCTTTGCCGTTTTGGGCGCAGAAGCAGCTCACGCCGGTGCACCGAGCGTCATCTCCTGTTGCTCCCACGGCCTCTTCCCGGGAGCCGCATCGTGCTGATCTGGAGGAGGGCTTCCCTCGACGCCGATCGGCGGCGGACGTAGGGTCGCCGCTGGACGCGGGTGCCATTTTTGGTGTGCACCTTAGTCGGCGTTCCTCGGAGCCTGGTGAGTCGCCGGCAGTGTCCATTGCGGCGGCGGCTTCTCGTGATGGGACGGAACCGGCTGTGGCGGACAAAAGTACCGCGCTCGCCACCGTCCCGTCTTCGGGCTCGGTTGGGGCACCTGATGACGGCGCCGCCGAGGAGTCCGCCCCCCCCTCGGACCCTTCACCTGCGGTGGCCGCACCTGTCACGGTTGTGGAATCCGAGCCAGCCGTGCCGTCCAGGATAGAGCAGGCCCGTCGGCTTTTTGAGTCCTCAGCCAGTGTCATCCGAGCACCATCGGACGAGTACAGCTTTCGGCAGCCTACTTCCCCGTTGGTGTACGCCCCTGCCGTGTTGCCAGCCCTGAGCGCTCGCTGGCCGCCGCTCTCCTCGGCTGACGCTGTTGACTCCTCTATTCCGGCGGCTGCGGAGCGGTCTGAGGTTGAGCGCGATCAGAGTGGCGACGCCGTTGAGTCCCGCGACGGCGCTTCCTCGGCTGAGATCAGTGCCGGTGCCCAGGAGCTCGTGGGCCGTGAGGTGCCTGGTGACCCAGGAGCGCACGGCAACCCGGGTGAGTCTGGTGACCGGGAGGTGTTCGCGGACCATGCTGGGCCTGTTGATGAGCATCCCGCGGACCCAGAGGCGTCTGCGGACGAGGCGGTGCTTGTTGCGGAGGCGGATGGGCCTGTGGGTGAGGCGGAGGAGCCTTCCAACCAGGGGAATGTCGACACTTATGAGCCGCCTGCTGCTGGCGGCTCGGACGTTGTCTTTCCTCCTGGCGTGTCCGTTTGTCCCTCATCGGACGCGGTTGGTGCGGAGGCGGACCTGGCCAAACGCGAGTCGCGGTCGTTCGCGGAGGCGACATTGCCATCCTATCCAATGAACGACTTTGAGGACGCTGAGGCGGCGATGGAGGAGGAGGATTTGGCCACTGCGGCGGCTGGTTTGGGGCTACCGCTGTTGGCCGCCGCGGACTCGACGGCCTTGGCTGCGGATGGCTCGCAGCCCGCTCGGCAACCGGTAGCGGTGGAGCCGGATCTGGCGGCCTACCAGGTCTTGGGGCGTGCGGTACCGGACGCACCTATGTCGCCCTCGCCTCTGCAACCAATCAAAGACAACGAACGTGCCGTCGAGGAGCCAGCTCTCAAAGAGCTGGCGGGCCCGCCAGACGCTTCGCTTGACACGCACGACAGCGATGTCGAACATGAGGACGAACCAGAGGACGACGACCCGCGATCAGTTCCTGCTCATCGTATCAAGGCGGCGGTGCAACGTTACCAGAAGCTGTTCCAGCTGGAGAAGGGCGTTGGAATCTTGGCGAGCCCGAGCTTCAAGTCGCGGTCGGCCAACGTTGGCAACCAGAAGCAATTTGGTCGGCTAGCGGCCTTTGAGGGCGTGCTCCCCGTCGAGCCGCAAGACGAGGCTGCAGAGGCAGCGTCTTTGGCAGTGTCAACGGAGACGCTGCAGCTCTACCGCGACGCCAAGTCCGTCACGGGGATGTGGGGCATCCTCCTCGTACAAGAGGGGATTGGGCGGCAGCGAGCCGCCAACGGACCTACCATCGTCACTCCGGATGCGAAGCAATCTATTTCGCTGGAGGAGATCGACGCGTTTGAGCGGCTGCTGGACTTCTGGCAGCGGCAGCGGGACCGGGACCACACGCTCGACGACATCACGCCATTGCCCGACAACGAGGCGGCGTCGCTTCGTGCTTTGCTATCGACCCTGCGGCCACCGCCAGCGGACGATGTCGGCGAAGCGGTCGAGATTGTTGACGCCGACGAAGCGCAAGTGCTCCTGTCACAAGAGCAGTCCGCTGCTGGGGAGCAGATCGATGAGCCCGATGACACTGCAACCGACACGCCGGGTCTGGTCCGGACTGAGGCGGGGACGGCTGGCCACGGGGACTCCTTCCATTCGCGCGCCTCCAACGAGGACGGGGAGGACCACCGGACAGACAGCGACGGTCGGAGCGTAGACGGCAAGGACTCGGTGGTAGTGCGCTCGGGCATGAAGCACTCGACCACGACCGAAGATTTCTCCCCACCGGGCGCCCCCGAGTCTGTTGGCAGACGCTCAGGCTCGGCGCCGCAACTCCAACCCGATGAGGGTGATTCCCCCAACGGGTCAGCGGATGCGAATGGTGGCGGCGCGCTGCCGGCGATGGCGCTCTCTACCTCTGCAGACGCGAGCAAGCGGCCGCCCAAGCACTCTCGCAACGGCAGCAACGGGAGCGGCATGTTTTCCAGTCGGAGCGGCAGCAACCATGGCGGCGGCCAGACAGGGGGCCTGGGTCGGAAACTGCTCCCGTCGGAGAAGTCGGCGGACGGCCTTGAGACGCTCGCGTCGGCCAAGTCCGGGTCGGCCGGCGCACCGTTGCCGGCGGGGGATAGTACGGTGGCAGGCATGAGCGCCTCTGATGTCGGGGGCTTGAAGGGCGGCGCCAGCTACAGCAGCGTCGGCAGCAGCGGCGGCGGCAACGGTGCGGGCTCGAGCTCTAGTGCTCCCGTGGCGCGGTCTCGCTGGGGCTTCCGCGGTATGTTCGGGCTGCTAACCGGGGCCGCCGTCGCGCCGCCGCCACCTGTACCGACCGCGCCAATGACGGAGTTCAAGTCGGCGCTTCCGCCCGAGAAGTGCGCGCTCGTCCTCGGCCGCGTCTTGACGTCGATGAACTGCAACGTCATGATGAAGAAGGGCGAGTCGAAGGTGCGCGCCGAGTACCCGATGAAGCGCGGGGAAAAGCTACTAGTGAGCGTCTCGGCGCATAGGGACGTGCACGCTGGGGAGACCGTCATTTCGTTCAAGCGGTCGCGGCGGGACCGGTCCCGTACAACGGGGTCGCCTGAGTTCAGCGAGTTTGTGGCCAACGTGCACACCAACTTCCGCCGAGCTACGGGTGGGGGTGGTGGCGGCCCTGCGAGATGATGCAGGTCTCCGTCTATTTTTTTTTGTCGTCTTGCCCGTTGCCGCGCGGGCCTTTGTAGGGTCTTGGAGTCAGAGTGGTTTTGTTCGTAGTCGATTGTCTTCGCCCCGGAATGCTTCCAGCTCGCGACTCGGGCGCAGCGGGGTGCGCGTCATTGCGTGTTACTCTTTTCTTCGTTTTTTCTGGTGCGAGTGCAGAGCTGGGTGTCCTGTACCGCGTCAATTTGTTCTCGTTTTTGCCTTCATTTCAATGCGCCCTGACGTCTCCCCACTCACAGCACCGACAGTTGGCGATGTGTAACAAGTCGGAGGGCTCCTGTGGTGGATGACTTTGGAAATCCTTTTTTGTGGCATTGAACATATCGACGTTAGATACGTCTAATGAAAAGACGGAGTTTCCAGTGTCGACAAAATCTAAAAAATCTCATGTTCGCTGTCCTGTAGCGTGGTGTGTGACCAATAAAAAGATTTCACCACGACTGTACACCCGCTTCGGGGACGAAAGCTGCGAAGCACCGTCCTGATTAGGGGTGTCCAACTGGTTTACTGAAATCATTTCAAATCGGTTGATGATTGGCCAGAAAATGGCGATCGGTTTCAAACCGGTACCGTGAGACGAAAATCGGCAGAACCGATTCGTATTTAAATACTTGTAGATCCGACAGAGTCTGACAATTGTGCGACACTCATTCATGCGTGTGCAACGGATCAGCTCCACGTGTAGGATCTCAAGAGAAACGGACCCACGTTCTATTCTAGAGATTAAACATCTAGAATCGATCGTGGGGGCTGTTTCCAGCGCCTGAGAGGCGGTAGAGTTGCAAACGATTTAGATCCAAATCCCCCTCATGACGCCATTGCGATGGGGCCACTTTTCCCGCGTTCTGCTGCTCAACGTCAATTTCTCATCCGATTTGATGCCGTTGTAGCCTCCTTATTGCTCGGGGGGACCTCGCATTCAGGCGATAAAACGGCCAGTCATGAATGTGGGGGGCGTGGGGGGGACCGAACGTCGGCGCCAATGCTCGGCGCTGGCTGTCGGCATGCAGGCGGCGGCGTGCCCACGAGCGGCCGCGCCGCCGGCGCCGCCCCACGGGCGGGCCAGGTGGCTGGTGTGGCGGCTGCGGCCGCGCGCGCCGTGGCCGAGGGGCATGGGGACGTGTGTCCGTCGGGGGCGGTTCCGACAGCCGATCGGGCGGGAAGCGCCGCCGCCGCCGCCACCCCCACCGCTGCCGCCGGCTGCCAAGCAGCGTCGTGCAGCGCACTGTCGGGGGGCGCCGCCGCGCTGGTCGCGGCGGGGTGGGGACGTAGCGTCGGCACCCCCCCCTCCAGCACCCAATGGCCACCGGCCCACAGCGCCGCGGCCAGTGATGCGTGGCGCCGTGGCGGCGGGGTGCGGTGGGGCAGCCAAGGCGTGCCACGCCCCGGCACGCCCCCCCCCACCAACAAGGGCCGCCACGCGGTTTCCGCCGCCACCACCCCGGCCACCAGCCGCCGCGCCGCGCGCGGCGCCGCGCCGCAGAGGGAAGATGACCGGCCGGCGGTGACGGGGCTGGGCGGCGTAGTGTCGCCACCACCACCCCCGCAGGTGCCCCCAGCGGGAGGCATGGTCGTCGCCCCCGGGGCGGGCGCCGCGTCCGTACCCGCCTGCGCCAATGCCGGGGGCCGCGACGCCACGGGCGCCTCCGTGCTGGCGCTCGCGGGCGCTGAGGAGGCAGCGGCGGCGTTTTGCGCGTCTGCGAACAGGCGAGGATACGCTCCGTCGCCGTCGGCGGCAGTGGGGGCGGCCTGGTCGACGGGGACTGCTGCCACCGCCGCCGCCCCCACCGCTGCCACCAACCGCGGATCGAATACGCCTGGCGCGCCGCTGAGGGTGGCCGACTAGCCGTCGGAAGCCGGGAAAGGTGAAAGAGGTGTGGCTGCGGCCGACGGCGGGGCCGCTCCGGCGGCGCGGCAGCCTGCGCCTCTACAGGCGGCGCCGGTGGCCGTGGCGCAGCGAGCGGTCCCGCGTTCGGCGGCCACCTCTGCTGGTTGCACCATGGCATCGGTGGGGGCGGGTGCGCGGGCGGCGGTAGGGTACGCTCCTTTCCCTGCCCCCCGCTCGCCGGCCCCAAAGCCGCGCGAGAACGCGGCACAGGGGCGTCGGTTTTGTGGAGTGGCGGCGGTCGCCGGCAGGGCAACGGCGGCCGCGCCAGCCACCAAGCGAAGGGGATTCGCGGCGCAGGTGGCGGTGGCGGCAGCAGCAGCGGGCACCGCGGCAACGCTGCAGCAGCGGTTGTCACACAAAGCTCGTATGTGCGGAAAGGCACTGCTTGCGGTTTCATGTCGGTGCAAAACAGCAGGATGGAGTGGGATTTAGCCCATTCTGACTGCGTAGGCGTGATCAGGAGCGTCACTTTACCCAGGAGGAATGATATAGTCAAGCGCCGCACGACTTTGGTTTTTGGCATACTACTCACCCAAGAGTTGTTGCCCTTCGCCACCAGGCATGCCCAGGCATCCTGTGCGTGTCAGCAAGAGATCCGACAAAAAAAAAAACACCACGTGACAGTCGACCGAGGAGCTCAAGTGGGATAGAGGACAGTCCCTGGTCACGTCGGTGTGCTCAGCATGGTACAACAAGGGCTCCTTCATGCTCATATGACACCCTTCCTGCTGCCCTTCACGCGTGCCCCGCGACCGATGAGAGCTTTGAACGAAGTTGGTCCGAATGAACCTTGTAGATTATTCTGATTAGGTCCAGCGGTCAGCAGTTTTCTATTCAATGACTAGACGATGTGCAGCCTGAGTACAGCACGTCACAGCCGCAGCACCTTGCATGAAACAACGATTGAAAGGCCTCAGAACGCTTGAAGTCTGACCGACACGGCTCCCAAGACAGCGACCAGGCATGAGATTTCAATTAAAATACATGGATTAAAAGCTCTCATATGAGCAGTGTCTGATTATCTGTTGATGGCCGCTTTTCGGTCTGCTAGTCACAACCTCTGGTGCACGGTCTCTTCCATGGGCCCCGACTATCTGAGGCAAGGGTCACTGCCCGCACGCCGCCATTGTCTCACAGCCCCCCCCTCCCGACCCAGTATGCGAACAAGGGAGAGTTCATGCGTTGGCACTATGGGGGAAGGAGCTAGGCGGGGTAAACGCATGAGCGGAAATGGCATGAGGTCACCATCGCCGTGCCCACCGTTGCGTCGGTAGCCAGCCATGTGGCTGTACGTGGGCACCTGCTGTGGGCTGCTCCGATGGTCCGGACCGCGGCTGTGCGCGTGGCAAAGAGAGTAGAATAACTAGGAGCTGATTGCTGGAGTGTTCTGAATTGTACGTCAAGGCGATGCTAGCACTGGCCAATCCAATGGAGCACGTGCCTTTTTCTGGCACTGCCCCATCTTGTGGATAGCATATGTGCGCTTCTGTGCCTGCCTATACCTATATCGATTCCCACTGCTTTGTGTTGGAAAAAACACTGCGGCTGGTCTCCCATACTGTACTCGTTCCTTCTGACCAGCTGGAAACAAAACGGGAATTCTCTGTTCGCGCGTTTCTCGTAGTCTAGCAGGGGCGCCTTGGCAGATGACACGTCGGCCGCGGCGTGGTGGGCAGCCAAGCAGGAAAGCACACAAAACGAGGAGTTCTGTAGCGGCGACTGGCTGCCAGTGGGGAGAGGAGCAGAGACGGCCGAAGTAGCAGAGAAGCGGGACGCGGTGCGGGATCGAGACAGCACTGGTGGGGCGGTGGGAATCGGCCACGTCATGTCCATGATGACGTCAGCAAGTCGTCAGGCTATTGTGGGTCGAAATTGACGACCCGCCCACAATGCAAAATTGCGCCCCCGCCCCAACCCCTCTCAACCCCTCCCCAACCCCCCCCAAGCCCCCC
>ENA-ORXR01004221-ORXR01004221.1-marine-metagenome-genome-assembly--contig:-NODE-4221-length-12171-cov-9.613114_pt1 | contig 12171 bp, 10 predicted proteins | sample MGYA00237866_ERZ511479 | MGnify/ENA metagenome assembly ERZ511479 | reverse complement strand
CGAGGCGGCGGCGGCCCACGGCAGCAGCCGACGCGGGGTGGGGAGGGCGCCGCGGCGGCCCGTCGGGGCGGGCGCAGGGCCGACGCCAAAGGGGCACGGGGGGCGGCCGGGGGGGGGGGACGCCCGGTCTGGGGCGGGCAGACACCAGCGCGGGGCACCCCACCGCGACGCCGGCGGCACCGCGCGCGCGCGCACGGCGGTCGGTGGACGGCCGCCGACGCTCGAGCAGCGGCGCCGGCGGCGGGGGGGCGCTGCCGCCGGGACCGCCGCCGCGCCAGGGGGGAGGCTGCGGCCTGCGGCGGCGGGGGGCAGCGGGGGCGGCAGACCCGCCGCCGCCAGCGACGCGGAGGGAACACCCCTGGGGGGCGGTGGCTGCCTACGGCCGGGTCACAGCGCACGCAGCTCCGCCCCCCCCCCTTCCCCGCGGCTGGAAGCAGCGGGTGCCGCGCCAGGCGCCACACGGAAGCGGGTGCCATGGAAATCCCCATCGCGCCCAGATGTTGGGTGATGATGCATCGTGAAGTGGGCGGCCGAGAGTAGAAATTAGGTCCACAATGCAATTTCAAATGGGGAAGTATCACAAGTCAAGCCGCAGCTGGCCGTCGATTTGATCCGAGGGGGCCACCTCCGAGCGCTCGGCCGACACGGTGTGGGTACAGTCAGGGTTGTCAGCGTTTGGTTTGGTTTTCAAAACGTGAACGGAATTCAACCTGATTCACTTGAACGGTGGAGCGTTCAGGTTGAACCTAACAATGCGAAGAGCGTACTTCGTACACGTAGTACTCAATATGCCACGTTTCACAGTACTTAACGTTGTGCTGCTGCAGTCGCCGAGCTCGCTGTGAGAGTGCGAACCAGACAGCCGAGTCCGGGCTCAGATGTGGGGCACAGCGCCTCGGAAATTATCGAGGTCAGAAACTGCGATACACTTGAGAACACTGTTATTTCATCGCTCTCACGGTCGTTCCATTTCTAGAATTTTGGTGACGTGAGCCTGTCATGGCCGATCCTTGCAACGCAAGTATAACACCTGCGCGTCATACGGCTGATAATGTCGAGCAAGGCTGCCAACATGTGTCGCGCTCGTCTTTCAGGGATAATGCGATAATCCCTGCTCTTGTCTGTCTGGAACACTGCCGCAGAGAATGTAGAAGCAACGCAACATAGATCTAGGGTAACATAACTTGCACACGCTCGGGTGTTGTTTCACTATAGGTCACGACAGCAACTTGCCATACGTCACTCCAACAAAGCGCACCCTCGACGACCCGCGGCCGGGGAGCTGCCTACTCCCACGCTGCACGTACCGCTTGGAGTACAGCAGCAGTGCGAGGTGTCGTGCGCCGCATGGTGTCGTCTGCAGCGGACAATGCCCCGACGTACTGGCTGCCTTCCCCACTAGACTTAGTAAAACCGCACCGCGAGCAAGGCGCCAGTGCCTGGTGACCACGCAGCAGCGACGACTCAGAGACCTGCACATAGTCGGCCACAAAGAAAGCCACATCCAGCAGCACACGCACAGGGAGTCCATCGCAGTCCTTAAGCAACCACCCCGTCGTCGTCCCCATGGTAAGGTCCTCCGTGATGGCACGGAGCACGTCGTCGGAGCAGCTGCTGGGCGGTGTGACCGAGATGGTGCGGACGGCATGCCGGCCGACTCGATCACCTACCATCCACCCAGGGTAAAACATGTAAACAGCGCCCGCCGACACGTTACGACCCAAACGGCAGATGAAGTCGTCCGAGTAGAAGGCGACCACGACGTGAATTGTACGGGGGACGCCAAAAGCAGCGTCGACCTCGACAGCCCGACGAGCACCCACTAACGGAGGATTGGCGACACCAGCTCGTGCACTAGGATGCACTGCCAGAATGGTGGTTGGGTCGTGCTGACCCCCCCCAGCAAGCAGCCACCCAAAGCCATCTAGGAAAGGCGGAAGCCAGTGGCGCCCGACAATGCGTCCCACCTCAGAATCATCGGGTGCCGCGCACACCACCACCAGGTCACCGGCGTGCACTTCATGGTTTTGGGAAAGCCCATACTCCGCGCCCGCAAAGAAGATCCGGGAGATCCGCACCTGGTGGTGAACAGCGCCGTCGTCGAGCACCACGTCGACAAAGCTGGAAACCCCGAACCGCCGCGACGCCAGGCCAAAGCAAGGCAGGTCGGGGCCCGGCGACAGCGACGCGGCCTGGTTCTGGAAAAACTTGGTGTCATAAAACTCGGGCTCTAGCTCCCGCGACGTCTCGTCGCGGTTGTCTGCAACGAAGAAGCGGTTGAAAGTGGCCGCAGATTGAAAGTCCGGCTGCACATGAGCGCTCGGCAGGACGTACAAAAAGGGTGGTTGCGTCTCGGACTGACACAACGGGAGGCCACAGGTGCATCACCGCAGGAGCGATCGTTTCGCGTACAGTTGTGACGCCGGGAATCCGCTTCCCCGGTGGGCGGTCGTGGTTCATGAATGCCCGTGCAATGTTGAACGTCCGCTCGGTGAAATGACCTGGTCCGTGAAGGAGTAGAAACGAAAAGAAGTCCTCCATCGTTCGGAATGGACATGAGCCCGGTGCCACGTCCCCTTGCTCTCCAAACTCAGCGCCCATTTCACCGGGTGGGCCGTCCCATCCACCGGGCTCGCCGCCGCCGCAACCATCGTCGCCCTCCTTGCCATCGATGACCTCGCCGTCGGTTGTCGACGATGCATTTTCGGATGGGGAGGCGCTAGCGTCCTCGCAAAAGAACTGCCACGCTTGCTCTACGTTGGGCCCATCCCAAACCCCACTTGCTCCTCCAGGTACACCATCAACCAGCGGCGCGCCTCGTGGTTCGGCGTCTGCCGCACCGGCACCTAAAGAGTCTTGGTGGGGGCAGGGTAGCGGTTGTGGCCCAGGAGGCAGCGTTGGCGCGCGGGGAGGTGGAAAGAATTCCGGTTGAGAACTGGGTGATGGTACAGGCGTGAGAGGTGGTGTGGAGAGGTGAGGAGGGGTGGGTGTAGGCGCCACACCATGGACGCCGGCGCCCAACCCAACATCTCGTGCACAGCCGCCACTGCCTAGTGAAGGAGTGACGGGGGCAGCCAACGGGGGCACTCTCCCTGCCGTGTGATTGGCTGGCGAAGGCCCGACGTCGTCGTCAGCCGACTCCTCCTCGGGGTTGTAATCCTCAATATCGACCGAGCGGGGAGCTCCCTGCGCCCGAGACCGAAATGAGCGGCCCATTATACTTCCATCTCAGATAGCAATAAACACAGCACAGAAGCAAAACAAGCTGCCAACTCGGGCAAGATCCGCGTCCGCGTCAATACAGAAGAGGTCAAACAGCTGCTACGTGAGCTCGCGGCGTGCACTCATGATCGCCACCATGACAAGACATACGAGAACGGGGAGCAATCACTGTCCAACAAAGGCACGACAGTGCGCACATTGTCAACCCCGTCGCGGACCCCAAGAAGTGCCACCGTCCGCAACCGCCGCCCAGATCTGACCCCCAGAGCCTCCTAGGTACCCGCTTCTCCCCTTATAACTTACCTACGATGGACCAGCAGCACTTGGCTAGGCAACCCCCGCTCTCAGTCTCGGTCGTGGTCGAGCTCGAGAAAGGGACATGCAACGAAGAGGGCCTGGGAGCCGTCGTTCGTGCCTGTACCCGCGTATTAGCGAGCGACGCGAAGACCTGCCGCATCGGCTCGGAGCACGTCAGTGGACTCGACGGCCCATGTATTCAGGAAAGTCCCCAAGCATTGATTGAATTTTCTTTTTTCAAGATCAAGTCCCTCCCGATCATATCGTTGATTCTCTTTATATTTCTCGCTGACTCTCGGCAACTCGGGGATGGAAGTGCATAGGAGGGCTTCTCAGCTGTGGTCTTCCCCTCACCGACAGTGGCACTACCTCTGGCGTACGTGTGCCGGGCAAGCTGCCGCATTTTGATGTGCATTGCAACGACCACGGCCGTCAAGGGACCGTGGGGGGAGAGCCAGAGAGGACACCCATGCGGGCTTCCGCCGGTGCCCACTGCGAGGTGGTCGCGTCCTTTGCCGTCGAGTCTTGCGCAGGAGCGGTGACTGGAGGGCTGCTCGGTGCTGCCTAGGAGGAGTTAGGTAGTCGCCGCATGGGAGTCGTGGGGTGGAGCCGTGAGGCTGTGAGGCGCATTTTGAGGCCTCCGCGGCGCGCCACACCGCTCCAACCAGCACCGTACCACACCGCCGTGGCGCCCCGAACTCAGTGGGGGACGCTCCCACGCGGGAGGGGAAGGTGATGTAGCGCTCTCGGAGGAGCGGTCGCCACTGGGGAGACGCTGGCGTTGACGATACGGCCTCTCATCATCCCTGCTCGTACCCCCATGGCCCCCTCGACTCGGAGCCCACAGCAGCACCCAGCCCCTGTGTGGCACGTGCACTTCTCCCGCTCTCCACCGTCGCGATAGACGGCGTGGAGCGGTCGGGCGGGCTGTCGGCAGGGCGTGAGAATTTCCAGCGCTGGCAGAAGTGGTGGCGCGACGCGCTTTTTTCCGAGCCTGGGCAGGTTTTTGGGCAAGCGGTGGCGGGGCCAGGTACAAGAGGACGCCGGCCGGTCGTTGTAGCCAAAACTTGGCTGCTCCTCACTACACACAGCACGCCCTTCTCCCCGAGTACCGCGCTGTCATCCATCCTCTTCCCTCCCATCACCCGCACCACCCCCTGCTCCTACCACCGTGTCGCCGACGTCATTTCCCCTCGCTCGTCGGTCGGCGCGGCCGGCATGATGCAGCGGTCCAAGCGGACCCGTGACTCTATCGGGGAGGGCGCCAGTGGCAGCGTCCGCTCGCTGACGGACGCCGACATTGCCGCCATCGTCAACACCATGGAGCCCCGCATGACCGCCAAGGTGATGGGATCTATTGCGGACGGGGTGGTGGACGTGGTGGCGGACAAGGTGGCCCTGTCGGTCGCGGAAAACGTGGCGTACAAGATGAGCGACGAGGTCATTGATGAGTTGACTGATAAGGTGGCCGTCAAGGTAGTCCACGAGGTGGCGGACTCGGTGGCGCTCAAGATTAGCGCTTCGGTCCCGTCCGACGCTCGCGTCCAGATCATTATCGAGCCCATCTGCGCCGCGCTGGCGGATGCTGTCGTGTCGCTTAAGGAGGCCTTTCCTGAGGTGGCCGAGCTGGCCGCTGCGGTGGCTGTTCCCGTCGTCGGGGCTGTCCATGCTGCTGCTGCGCAAGCTGCGGTCCCCGCTCAAGTGTCCTTGGCTTGGGAGCAGATGAGCATGGACCAACTGCGCATGGAGCTCAACCGCGTCGCACCGTGGCGCGTACTGCGCCCCGTCGACAATGAAGTCCTCAACCGCTTCATCCCGCTGCTGGCCGCGGAGAACTGGGACGTACTGTCGGCACTGTGCCCGCAAGCCCGCCGCGGGCCAGGGAGCAACCAGTTTCCGCACCGCGGCGCTGACCGCATGGCCTACACGACGATGAAGACGGTCAAGCACAAGGTGTCGGCGTCCGGGACTGTGCCCGAGATCTTTCGCGACTGGATATCCATCCGGGAGAGCGACAAGAGCCTGCGTCACCAGGCCTACGTCGCTCACACTAGGAACTCGCGCAACGACGGCCGTTCCCACATGCGGCGGATGGGCTACAAGCGCCTGTGGTACGCGTGCGAAAACCGCCACCGCCCTGGTGTTGATATCAAGATGTTACACCCCAATGCGGTCCAGCCGCCCCCCTCCCAAGCGGCGGGTAGCGACTATTTCGCCTACCAGCGGTCTGTCGTCGTGTGCGCTTCGGGTCGCCTGCAGCCCGCGGAGGATAACCAGCGCACGTCGGTGCTCAAGACGACGGCCTGCCTGATGACAGACGCCGAGGACCTGCTCAACGAGTACGCGCGCACGACGTTCTCCTGGCGCGACGAAACGCTTGCGGCCGTAGCCCGCAATATGCGCGGCATCATCGAAGACGTCCAGTTCAACTGGAACGAGCTATGCCCCGCTGACAACGTGGGCACGCGCACGAACGGCCCTGGGTTCTGGCGTTTGCTGCTTCCCCGTCTCACCACGCGCGTGGACGTTGCCGTGGAGGTACAGACCTTGTCTGAGGACAACATGGACCTGCTCGACGCCGGCCTCGCTCTTCACGACGTCCCAGAGCACGTCGGCGTCCTCGTGGGTGGTGACGACGACGACTTTGGCATGGACGAAGATGAGAAAGTGGACGTCGGTGGATACTTTGTAGGGCGGCTTCTGGGGGCGATAACACGACGGCAGATTCGCGACAGCCCGGGCTTGGGTTGGGCACCTTCTGAGCGTGTTTGCATTGTATGTCTTTGTAGTGGCCAGTGCCGAGCGGGTGGCTCTGGGGGGCGGGGACGTGTTGACGAGGGGGACAGCAGCGGGAGGATCGGTGGAACTTTACGGGTTTTATTCTTGGAAAACGACCGGTTTTGTTTTCTTCCACTTGTTCTGAGGTGTCTCCCCAGTTCCATTTTTCCCGACGGGCCGCTTTGAACGGGAGCCGCAGTGCGCAGCGGCGCGTGGCGGCCGCCACCGCCTCGGCTCCGCCCTTCCGCCCGCGCCGCGCGTCGGCAGCCACTGGTCGCTAAGACGGGAACACGGTAGAAAAGGAACGCGGATGCACTCAGCCACATGGGGCTGCCGAACACACTTACTTTCTCGTATTCCACTACCCGCATCATAGGTCGCTCGTGTTCAGCTGAGCTTCATACGGCATGCCCTACGATGACCTTGCCGGATATCCGCGACTACGACTCAACACGACCCACTCGTTCTTGTCACTGTGCGTTGTGCAGGACATGACATCGTCCGCAACGCAATCCATGCCACAGTTGTGCATCGCCAGAGCACGCCTCACGTTGGACCGCATCTTGAGAAACATGTACGACTCCTCCCTCAGCTCGTGTACATCTCCACAACCACCCAGGTGTACCAATGGCTGCACAATGGCGCCTGGAAGCGATGGAGAGGCAGAAAACAGAGCAACCACTCGGAAGAAGCCAATACGCTCATCTGCGTCATGGATCCGCCCCGCCACATTGACAGCCGTCCGACCAGTGGATCCAGACACGAGTACCGAAACCGCATCCCCCAAGCTCAGCCCATACGCATCACCCCGGCTGGCTCGGCTGTACCAAGCCATGGTCGCTGCTGCTCGCATGTATAACGGCGCCACAAGACGCGCACCGTGTGGTACAGCGTCCGCCGACAGTTGTTTGCTCACAGCCCACTGTGCAGAGGGCTGCGACCAAAGAGGAAGTGCAGAGGCCATGGCGCGTTTGACCCCTACATGTTCCATCCACGAAGAGGGAACGCCAAAGGCCGACGGCTCCAGCGCCAGACGAGAAAAAAACTCAGACAGCTGCATTTGCCGCATAGCGCGCCCTGCGTCGTCTTGCCCATTACCCCGGGAAATAGCTCTCTTGAGAGGCTGGTGGGCCCCCTCCAGGCCCATCTCAGAGAAGTGTCGAGCATGGCCAACGCCGCCGGCGGGCGACACAATGTGCTCCACTTCCCGCATGCGGTAAAGGTTGGGTACGTCCACCGCTCGCTTCAGCAGCACGCAGTCGAGTCGCTCGCAAACGCGCGATACAGCGTGCGTGAAGAGTTCCAGCTCGGGGCCAAGTGCTCGGAGCCTAGGCGTGCACGGCACGCGGTAGCGCCGTCCAGCGGCACGCGCGGGTAGTAGTAGAGGTTGACCGTCCAGTCTCGTAGCAGCTCCAGGAGCTCGAGGCCAATCGCAATGGGTGCCTGCAGCGGAGAGTGCACTGGCTGTCGCAGCACTCTGTTACATGCAGTAGGAGCGACAGTCAATACAGCTGCCCATTCCGAGATGGTGAGCCCGTTAATCTTCTTTTTCTTAGGATTGTAGACCTGCGTGCGCCGTAGGAGCGCCGCACGTAAGCAGTCCCGTAAAGAAGCCTCCAAAGCACTCCTCTGCTGCTCCGACAGAATAAAGAACAGGGCGGACACCAGCTTTCTCGTCATACCGTGGAACACGAGGTGATCAGGAGCGGGCAGTACGGATTGATGCCCGTCAAAGTGCCCGTCTGGGAAGGCTGCGGCCCATACATGGAAGATTGCCCCGTCCGTGTGCGGGTACAGTCCTAGCGACTGCAGACCGATCTCCATCTCGGACGGCATGATGACCGCAAGAAGCCAACTCGGTCGCCCCCAACGAAACCCGATGCGGCCGCACCACCGTCCCCGCCCGCCCTCAAAGAGCCACCTTCCGCGCCCGCGCGGCGCCCTCGCGGCGCGCGTCACCACAAGACCGCGACTAGACGACGTCGGTAGACGGGGCAGATGTGCGCGATACAACGCTGCAGGAGGAGGTGGGGATGGGACATGGGGTTCAACGCTAATGTATTGTTCGGTCGGCTCCGAGGGCAGACCACAGCTGCAAAGACCACAGCTGCACCAGTACGGGCGCTCACGAACCGCAGCCGCCGCGCTCGAATGATGGAACCTGACTCAAAGTAGCAGGGTAATGTAACAGGGTAATGTAGACAACTATGAGGTCAAAACATTCACTTAGATGTCGCTTGCCTCTCTTTGTCAGCAAGGCTGACGGGTTTGGTGCACTGAAGAGACCAAGCCATTGGGTGAGCTTGAGGTGTACCCTCGTGGCCTCGGATGTGTGTATGTACCGAGCACTGTCGCGTAGCCATCACCGCCCCGTCGGGTGCTTCCCCCCCCCCGCCTTCTGCCCGTGACAAGGACGGCGTTCGCTGTCGCGGCGGCCGCAGAACTCCCGCCTCGTCACCCGAGTGGTCGCTGCCGTCGCCACTGCTTCCACTGGAGCGGCATACATGCCGTCGCCGCGCCTGTGCGGGGAGGCCTGAATGCTGCCATTCGGCGGCGGAATCCGGCCACAGCTGTCAGGGGTGTCACGGCGGCGGCGGTGGACGCGCCGTAGGCCTGAGGTGGACGTCTGCCCCATCGAGTGGGCAGCACCACGACTGGCCATCTACCTTCTGCACCCCTCCAGTCGTCAGCGAGGGGGATGGATCCATGCAGCCCGACGGAAGAGGCCGTCGACATGATCTCCCCGGTCTTTGTCGATACGACTAGCCCTGTCGCGGAAGGGGCTGTTGGTGTCAGCACCGAGAGCGCGGGGAGGCCGGACGGTGCTCCATCCTCCAAGGAGCTTACGGCTCTGTCGTCCACCGTCCATCGGCTGGAGAAGAGCGCGGCCGCTGCGACGGCTGCATGTGCCAGTACCAGGATGCGCATGGCCAATATGGAGCTACAGTGGCAGCTAGCGTCTGTGTCGCTGTCGGGGCTGAGCGCACTTCAAGATGTCCTGCCATTTGATCGGTTTGCTTTGGGACGTGCGTTGGCGGCGTGCGTGCGCTCTCGTCTGCTCGAGCGGCTCCGTGTTTGTCCACCCCGCAGGGTGGTGAGCAAGGGTTCCTCGCGCAATCCGGGTATGCTCGTCTTTGAGGTCGACGGGACGCGACTGGCCATGGAGCAGCTCGTGCAGGAAAAGAACCTGGTCTGCTCAACGACTTCTCATTCACGTTCGGCAGTGACTACGAGGACAGTGTCATTGAGTGGCCTCAGTGGTTTGGCTCACGCATGCTCCATGTCGCCCTCTGTGGTTCATGCGGCTAAGTGTCGCTCGTTTGAGCACAAGAACAGGCAAGTGATTACTCGGGTGCTACTCGAGCAGTACCGGCACATCGACGGGCGCGTGTTTTTTGTGTGCGGGCGGCACCCTGAGCGTCGTGAGGTGGACGTCGCCGTGCGAGCCACCGAGAGATGGGACGACCGGAACAAGAAGTACGAGTCACCTTTGGTGCACAACACGATGGGCAGCAGCGAGTTACCAGCTCTGGCCACTTCCTTCCCTGGCAGCCTATCTTGGAGAGAGAGCCGATCGAGCGGGGTTGATGGGGGGGCAGATCTGGGTGGGGCTCCCGGTAAGCTCCTAGTGACCTTTCCATTTAGCGTCGTGCGTGGCGTGTGTCCTGATGTTGTCGCTTTGTTGACATAATCAAGTAGCTTTTCTCCGTTCATACCAACGACAATGTGAAGGCCCCCTCAAGGTCCTCAGTCCAGCCAACAGGCCCGAAGTACTGACGTCGCTCGTCACACCAAGTCTACCGCGCCCCCCTCCGACAAGTGGCCATGGCGCCGCACGGCGACAAAACTCGCGGCACGTCACGGAAAATGCCGGCATGACGCAGCATGTCACGCAATGCCCGCACCACTGAGCATGTCCCGCAAAAAGCTCGCACAATAAGATGGAAATCTGCTTTCTCTGGCAAAAGTGTCGAGCAGGGTGAGACGAGACGACTGCGAATTCGACAATTCTGGAGAATTTCTAGAGAAGGGAGTACAAATTCTTAAAGATGCGTGCAGTGGCACACGCGAGAAGGATGACCTCTCCTGCTGGCTTGGTTGGGTTGCTGCTCCGCTCTGGTCGACCTCAGGCGCGGCGTCACATAACACCGCGGCGAAGCGTTCTGTGCGAGTTGCCCCGGTGAGGCGGTCAGCGCCGCCCCCGACGCCGTCACGGCCCACACGTATGGGTAGTCGTCGCTCACGAGCTTGGGGGTAAAGAGGTACACGAGGCAAAAAGCGGCGGGGCTGACGGCGGGAGCGACGCGCACCGCCGTGCCAACGGCCACGTCGGCGAACCGCACGACCACCCCGTCCGCCCGCTCCACCGCCGAGGTGGTGAGGAAACAGGCGCGACCTGCCGTCTGCACGCCACCGCCTGCTGTTCGTCGATGTCGACACGGTCACCCCGGGGAACGTCCTCACCGAACTCGCGGGCGTGGCGCTGCGGTCGGGGCTGACGCTGCTCGCCGTGAGCCACCCCCACGAGGTCCACGCCGAGCCACGAGAGCACCGTCTCGAGGGAGGGCGTTAGCTCCCCGAGGTGCTGCAGCCGCAGCTCGAGGACGAGCCGCCGAAACGCCACGGAGCGGGCGCCCCACGGCGCGCGCGCGCCGCCGCGGGCGGCGCCGACGGCGGGCGGCGCCCCCGCCGGCACCGATGGCGCCGCCGTCGGCCCACCTGCGGGCGCCGCCGCTACCGGCGGTGGGGGACCATCCCCCCCCCCCCCCCCCCCCCCCCCCCCCCCCCCCCCCCCCCCCCCCCCCCCCCCCCCCGCGTCGGGCGTCAGCGCGGCCATGCCGACCGACGCGGCAGCGAGCCCCTTCCCCCCCCGACGCCGAGTCGAGGGCGACGCTGTATAGCGACAGCCAATCCCGCAAGTACTGGTATTGGGGCACATACGGGCTCATCTCCACTGCACCGACAAGGGCAGTCGTAAAGTCAAGAAGCACCCGCCCGCGGCGCTCTAGCGTCACGAGCCGCAGCCGCGAGTCGGGGATGCGCACGACGCGGCGGCGGCGGGAGCCCCGCGACGCGTGCTGCACGTCGAGGGCGGAGAGGGAGAGGCCGAGCACCCGCCGCGCCGACCACCCGCCAGCGCGTACGAGGCGGACTACCGACACCGCGTCGGTGGCGGCGGGCGCCGCGTCGACAGACCAGCGGCCGTCGTTGTCCTCGTCGTCGGCGCCGTCCCCATCGTTGCCGGCGGCACCACCACCGCGGGCGTGACCGCTAGACGACGCGCCGCCGCCGGCGGCCGTGCTCCCCCCACCGCCGTCGCCGCCGCCGGCGACGCCGCCGTCGCCGTCGCCGCCGCTGCCCGGGCGCCCCCACACGGGCGCGAGGAATTCGGCCACGCCTTCCGCCCCCCGCCGCTGCTCATAGTGGACGTGGTACTTTACCGCCGCCGCCACGTCCGTGCCCGCCGTGCCGTCGGTGGCGCTGCCGCCGCTGCCGCCCGCCGACGACGCCCGCCCGCCGCCGCCGCCGCCGTCGCCGCCCATCTCCGCCCCCGCCGACGCGCCCGCCGTGCCGCCGAGGCCGAGTGGGCGCCCAGCGGCAATCGCCGCGGCCACCGCCCCAAAATCCACTGACGTCGCCGAGGAGGTTACCGACGCGCCGTCTGCGGGGAGCCCCGCCGCCGCCGCCAACCGCCCGACGCCACCACCACCAACCCCACCACCACCGCCGCCGCCGCCGCCGCCACCCGCCCCGCCACTGACGCGCGGCACGAGGCCGCCTCCGCCCGAGGAGGCGTCGGAGAGCCCCACCGACGACGTGGACCTGGTGCGCGGCACCGCCCAGCCGGGTGCCCCCCCCCCCCCCCCCCAAGGG
>ENA-ORXR01004220-ORXR01004220.1-marine-metagenome-genome-assembly--contig:-NODE-4220-length-12172-cov-9.915916_pt1 | contig 12172 bp, 12 predicted proteins | sample MGYA00237866_ERZ511479 | MGnify/ENA metagenome assembly ERZ511479 | reverse complement strand
CGTGTCCCGCAGTCGTACCAGGCCATGATCACGGGCCCTTGCAACGAGGAGCAGGAAAGGAGCCTCGGACTCGAAATATAGAATTTCGTGTCTCCCGAACCATGTATGATGCCTGTCATTGTAAAGCCTATCCCATATTTGAGGCATGAGTCCATAGCCGTGCATGGGTGTCGGGGCTCTCACGTGTGGCCATGCTGTCGGTCGCGCGATAGCTCCTCACGACTGCTCACACAATCTCTCAAGATTGGCAGAAGGCTGCCACCGGGGCCTTCTGGAGTGGGCGCGTGCAACACGCGGGATGCGTTTGATTGGTGAAATGGACGATTTGCACCTGAGAGGCTGCGAGTGTCTTACCATCGTCTCCTTGGGACGATTTCCCATCGACGCCCCATCGACGCCCCGATTAGACATCGAGCTGCCGAAAACAGTGCTCGATATAACCATCGACAGTCCCATCGCGACTATAAAAGCGATGGGAACTGGGGCCAAATCTGGGGCGACAGAGCAACACGAGTGAATCTGGCAGCTGCTTCCGGAGCGCCCCGATTTGACGACGGAGCACGTGCGACACTGGCACGGGCCCGTTTTATTGGATGCTGGACCATGTACAGCAGGGCAGTGGTCGCGGGGGGGGGTGCTGGTCGCGGCTGGCGTCAGCCAGCTCGCCTCAGCCAAGTCTTTCCCACTCCCGCAGCGCAGAGCGGCCTCAGCGCTTCGACCTGTTCACCAACTGCGCTTGGCACTGAGGTGGCGCCCGCCGGCCTGTTGGACCGGCTCTCCGGCTCTGCGTCGGGCACCGTTGGGTGAGAGCGTGGTGCGACCGGGCGAGGCGGGCCTGTCGGCGCCCGGAAAGCAGCCGCTGGCGCCGTCACCGCCGCCGCCTGCGTTTTGCAGGCGCGGCGGTAGCAAGAGCGCCGCGGCGGGTGGCGCCGTCACGAGTGCTGGCACGAGCGTGGCGGGGTGGTCGCCGCCACCGCCGCCCCCGGTGCTTGAAAGGCGCGGCGGTGAAGTGAGCGTGACGGAGGGGGCGCCGTCACCACCCCGGCTGTTTTTTTAGCACGCGCGGCGGGGGCGAAAGCGTGGCGAGGGCGGGCGGGGCGGGCCCGTCCGTGCGCGACCGCGCCTATCGCTCCATGCTCCATGCACAAGACCACAATAATGCCAGGCAGCTCAAGAGGTGTAGGACGCGCTCGGCTGCATCCGCGTGCCTCAACCTCCCCCGCCTCATGCTCTACACCTCGTCACGCCCACGGATAAAACTCATTGACAAAGTAGCGCATGGCGTGTCGGTCGGCCGCGGGCGATCCGTAGCCAGCTGGAGCGGCCGCTAGGCCCTTCCTGGCTGCCAAGTCCTTGAAATCAGGCACGAAGTGTAGGATCCGCCGTATCTTGCTCAGGGGCACCCCACGAATCGCACTCCCTCCGTTGGAAGGCACGGCCCACTTGAGTCTGTCACACTCCCGCTGCCAAAAGGGGCACCCAGGCTCCGCATCCACCGTGTCCATGTCGCAGACCACGGCATAGTCGTCCTCACGACAGCGGATGATTGCACGGACCTCCCCAACGTGCAGCTCTTCCTGAGCGCGGCCGGTATGGGAGTTGGCGCCGTCGCTTCCGCTGCCGTACGCGTGGCTCGAACCCGCATGCCCTCTGTCCGCGACTCCATCTCCAACGCAGTTGGTGGGCTTGTCAACGGCAAATAGGATGGAGTCGATCCCCGGCCGCTCATCGCGGAAGTGGGGCGACGCCCGCAGCAGCTGCTTGGTCTTGGTGCCACAATTAAACTCTGCGGTGAACTCCACAGAGGTCAGAACAGGCACTTTCCGGGTGGGCGGCAGCTTGAACAGCTCGCCCAACTCGGCGAGCCCGGGACGCTGGGAGAGGACGCCAATGGTGCGTCGCGTCAAGTAGTTCGCCGATCGCCTCCGTGGCTTGGTCGTCTCGTCAGCGGCGGATGTATCCCGGCCGGTGGGAGCCGCTGGTAGTCCCCCGCCTCTGATGTGAGACGGTGTACTTGCACTGCTTGCTGCAGGTGCTCGGCCGCTTCCAGCCGCTGAGGCGCCACCTCTGTCAGCAGCTGCTTCTCCTCCGGCGCATGCCGCTACTGCACCACCGCCGCCTTGTGCTGCTGTTCCACTGCCCACTGCAGCTCCTCCGCCGCCGTCCGCCGCGGGTGCGGAGCCATCACCTTCTGCTTGTGCTCCTCGACCATATGCCGCTGGTCCTCCGCCGCCGTCCGCTAATGGTGGTACGCCGTCACCTGCTGCTTGTGCTCCGTAGCCATTTACAGCAAGAGTACTGGCACCACCGGTAGCTGCGGCGGCGCGTTGCTTGTCAAACGGTGGAAGCAACGGGCAGGTCAGACGGGCTTGAGCGTCTGCAGCGTCGTTGCGCCGCAGAACCTCGCGGGCGCCTTGCGCTGGACGCACCAACTGCCCGGTAAAAGTGTCGATGGCCATGTTCGTGCGGCGGTAGAACTGCTTGTCCTGCTTGTGGGCTGCCTCGTTGGCGCTTGTGTTGCCCTGCCGCAGGTGCCCATGATAGCGTATGGAATCCATGGTGTGAGTCAGAAACTTGTGCACCTTGCTCGTGTGTACATACCCGAGGATCGGGGACATGATGTTGAGCACGAAGTTGGAGGCCTGCTTCTTGATGGCCTCACCCTCCTCGATGGACATTTTAGCAGGGGCCGAGGACGTGGTCCACCCAGAAATGCGCGCGTAGAGCTCGGCGTACTCGGCAAACATTATGGTGACGGCGTCCTCCATGGGGGTGTCCCCAAAGGCGGCACGATACACGTCCCGGTCAAACTTGAAGCCAGAGGGAAGCTCCTCGTCATCATCGGGGTCCTTTCCACCAAACAACCCCGCGCTGTTGCCGCCGCAAGACGATTTGCCCGCAGACGTCTTAGCCCGCGTTGCCGCCGGGGTGCGTGTGCGGCCGCGTTTACGACCACTTTGCGCCCGGCCGCCGCCGCCTGCGGCGCGTACGTCGGCGGCCACCTTTTCCTTTACAGGACGAGGGCGCCCACGGCCAAAGATACCGGCCACTGCGTACGCCAACACGAAGACCCCGGCTCGCTGGTCCGCTCCCGTAAATGTTGCTTGCTTTTCCGTCTCTGCAGAAATGTACCTACAGGACTAAGGGCGAGCACAGGCACAGGGGATATACCCGACGACAGCGTGACGTAGCCAGAAAACAGGACGCAGTCGCGCTCGTTGTCAGAAAAGAGCCCGTCGGGAAATAGAAACGCAAGGAGGCCAAGAAACACTATGCGTGAGCAACGCTAAAGCACGCGACACAGGCTTACCCTGGTGGCACGCGGCTGGCTCTGCTGCGCCGCCCCATAAACTCAATGCGCACGTTGGCCACTCGGAGCGTTGCATCAATGGTCTCGCAAAGAGGGTAGTACCCTTCGCATATGTACGGAAACACGCGCACAAGCCTGTGGACTAGCAGGCGTGTTACGCCCATGTCCAACACCTGCAGAGTGGTGGTGAGCACCATAGGACAGCATACATGGATCCACGGACAAACAAGATGGAACGGCCTCTCCGTTAGACTGGCTCGTGGCGACCGACGAATCCGGGACCCGCATGCACGGGTCCACTGACCAAATAACAGGTACCAGACGAGTAGCGCGAGCGAGCACTGAGCAGGTCAGAACTAACGTACGTGAAGAGCATCAAAGCCAATAGACTTGTACAGAAGAAAAGGCGCCGTTGTCATGCCGGCCATGCCAGCGACCACAGGTACCCGGTTGTGCGCGCTTTCCATCGCCTCGAGCTTTGTGCGGCGCACGCTCTCCCGCTGGTAGCGCTTGTGCGCCGCCCCCTCCAGCTGCCGCTCAACCGTCAGCACCGCGTCCCTCTCCCCCGCACTCAGCGCCGCAGGGGCTCCCGCCTCCTTAACGTTAACGACGCAGGAAGAGCAAGGATGTTGGCAGCTGCCCCCCTTCAAGCACAACACGGCCTTCTCCTCAGGCTGGTCGCTCATGTATAGCATCAGGCGGGGGAAGGCCACGTAGGTGTTGCCGTCCTGCTCGTGCAGAACACCGATGTGGCTGGCCGTGACGGTGGTTCGGAGGGCCAGGTACAGGACTCGCTGAAGGATGGCGCTCCGGCGCTCTCGGCCGCGCATCTCCGCCAATGGCTCCTTCTGCTTTCGCACGAGCGGGATGTAAGCAATCGGCTCCCACTCCAAGTCCCCAGTAACAACGTTGACGACGCGAACGCGTAGCGGGTACAGCTTGTGCGTTGATGTGGACAGGGAAGGAAAAACGTGAAGAAAACGAGCGCGAGATCCACGGACGCAAAGGGGCGCATAGTCAGTGTTAGAATCAATGTCACGGCGGACCAGGACATCCACAGCAGTCATTTCCGACACGGCAATGCGGCACTCACGTACTCTTGCTCAAGAAGTCCCACCAGCTCGGCCTCTCCACGACTGTGTCATGTACAACGTACCGCCCGACCAAGATAGTTGACTCGCATCGCTGTGTATGTGGAGCCCAAACACAAAACACGTGCCGTCCTTCTTTTCGGCCATGAGAGCCGCCTCGTTGAGGCGGAACGCGTCGCCGTCCAGCGGCGTCTCGCGGATGTTGGAGGGTGGAGCTGGGCCCGTCTCGCCGCTCCACAGGCGCACCTCCTTGCCCCGCTTGAGCATGCCGAGAATCACTTCGAGGACAGGTCGAAAGTATGCGACATACACCTTGCCGTCTACGCGGAGGGGGCACTTCAACCATCCAGCGCCGAGGGCCGCGTCGTCCACGTCATCGCGGACCGCATCTTTGAAGGCATTGACGGACCTAAATTTGTCCCGCAACGTGTCGTCGTGCCCTTCATCCACCGGCATGCCAGGCCTTGCGCCGTCCTCGATGTCGAGCAGGTCCCACAGCTTCTCGATCCCTTCCAGCGACAGCCCTCCGCCGCCGCTCTCCAGGGCAAACCTTTGCACCGCTCGCAGGCGAAAAGAGTCAAAGCGCCCGGAACGCCAGCCCTTTCGCCGGTCAACAATCGGCGCGCAATGTTCCTAGTCCCCCTCGTCCTCATACAGCGCCTGGACCGCCGTCGCCACCGTCGTGTACACGTACTCAGGCTCGACCGACGCCTCCCCCGTCGCAAGGCGGCGCCGTTTGACCGAGCGACCCGTGTCCTCGCGTAAAACGGGGCGGCGCGAGATGGCCATGAGAGAGAGGATGTGCCGCCGCACTTCTGCATTGAGGTCCTTCTTGGGGTCGAGGGCGGACCGCTCAGCAGCACCGGCGGCAGCTGACACTTGCACGTCCTCAATGCTGGCCGCCGCGCCACCGCCCGAGCCCCAGCCGGCGGCCGACGCGGGGCTGGCATCGACTCCCGCACCCGGAGCCCCCGCGATGATGACTCCCACGCCCTCGGTTTGGGCAGGGAGGCTGCCCGCGTCGCCCCCGCCGCCATGTCCCGACACGGGGTCGATGCCGGAGCGGTTGCCAGCCGCACTGGCACCTCCCGCGGCACGTTGCTCAGCGACGTTGGCGTTGACTTGGGCAGCGGCTGGTGGGCTCAAACTGGCACCGCTGCCGGCATCCACAGGGTCCGACACGCTTGCAGTGCTGCCGGTGGGCGGCAGGCACGCCGCACCGGCCAAGTCCAAGGCCGCCTGGCTGCTCATCTCGCCCCCACGTCCGCCAGTCGTCGAGTCCCCAGGCGCAGCAGTAGGTGCCACTGCCGCCTCTCTGGGCGTCGCCGGGGGAGGCCTCCCGGCCGCCCGGCCCCGCCCCCGCCCCCCTGCTTGATTGGAGTCACGTAAGTGACTCATGCGGTGCAAAACCAGGCCGCCCCGCGTGGAGCACCGAATGAAGCATGTGGGGCAATCAAGAGCGCTTCGAGTAGCTGGACGGAGAGGGTCGTCATCGTCAGGCGCGTCACCGGGGGAAAGGCTGGTCATTGCGGCACGCGGGGGAGAAGCAGCCCACAGGAGCGCGGTCTGCAGCCGGCTGATGGTGGTCACGCAGACCAACGGACGCGCAACGCTATACGAGAATGGGATACACACGGTGGTGGCCGCCCGCCGTCAGGCGGACGGCCGGGGACGAAGTGATGGGAGAGCGGCCGGCACGAGCCAGGAGCACGGGCAGGAACGGCACCAAGGAGGGTAGCGGGGACCTGCGGGACAGAGGCATGCCCACAAATAGGGTCGAGAGCCGAGCCCGCTCTTATTGCTTTGAGCCATGCGAGACGAGAGAGGCGCGCCCCATGCGGCCTCACCTGCGCACAACTCCACAGCAGGATGCAGAAGGCGTCACGAGAGAAAACAGACAGCGCGCTCGCACAAGACACGCATTCCAAGAAATGTTAGGCGATGAGAACAGGTGACCACAACACATTGCCCCCTTCTCACAAGCAAGCAGACAGGCACCACACGGAGTAAACTGGCGCCACTCCGCGCGGAAAAAATGGGGAGCAGCTGACGCAGCTACACGCTAGACTCTCAGTAGCTGTTAATCCCTCGTACTCACAAACAATCGCTGCCGCGGCGACAAGAAAGTCGCCAAAGCGATAGACAGCCCGGCTCGACGTGAAATGGGAGATGTGTCGTGTCCGTCGGTTGTACGCGCGCCGTGGCACGCGCGTGGCACGGCTGCCGCCATGACGAGCGGCGCTAGAGCGCGACACGCTCATTGCGTGGCGGCCGTCGCGCCACGCGATGTTGCGAGCCGAGCTCAACACACACCGGCGGCGCACGGAGCGCCCGACGCGGAAGCACAGAGCCGGGCACCACGCCGGGCGCCGCGACAAGCGGCTTTGGCACGTTCGACGGCGGGGGGAGTCGCTTATCGCGACGCCGGTGTCATGAGGGAGGGGGGGGGCGTCGCGTATCGCGTCGCTGCCTCGCTGCCTCTTAACGCGCTCGCAGTTGTCGGCTGCCGTCAACTGTGGGAGCTCTGACACCGGAAAGAAGCAGTCGAGTCGCGCTCGTGTCCTCTCGGCAAAAGTGCATTCGAGTCCACTCGTCTCACGACGAATGCCGGAGATGCGATCAAATGCGGTTTTCTGAACCGCCGAGATTCAATTCCCAGCACGTCCTACTACAGTAGCCCCGCAGTGCTTTCTTTCCGTAGTGCCATACACTGTGCCACCGCGGGATACACGGGCGCCTGTGAGATTGTACACGTGTCTGAGGGGGGCTAATGTGCGGCAGAGTACTGCGTTTTGGCCAACTTATCTAGGTCCATCCATCCCAGTGCCGTGACTTCAGGAGGTCGGCCGGTCAAAGGAACGTGACCTTGTGCCCTCGCGGGACAACGGGCCTCGTCAACGCCGGCCTAGCTCGTGATGTCGCTGACGAACCCTCCTGCGAAGAACTCCACCGCCGTCCTTGCGACCCCGCGACGGCTGCCGTACCAGTACCTGACAACTGAGCTCCATGATCGCTTTCCATGTTCTGGGCGACGGCTGACTTGTGCTGGCAACAAGCCTCGTGCGAAGGCGCGGAGCTGCCGGCGTACAGGGGTGGTTGGATTGCCCGCCTTTTTTTGGCCCGCCGAATCAGTGCTCACCATCTGACAGGAGCGGGCTGAGGGTTGCGTTGTTTGTCCGCTCGTTGAACGGCGGGCGTGAGCGACGCTTGGCGGTCTGGTGGCTTCTAGCCCGCTCTAGTGTGGCCCGTCATGCCTATCGCGGCTTCCTGACCGACCGCTTGACCACCGACTCGCTGCTTGCTCGCTCGTACCCTTTCTTGGTGCCTGGCTGGCCGTTTGCATCCATTCTTTTTGCGCCAACTGCGGCCGCGCCTAGCGCGGAGCCTCGAGGACGTGGTCTTGGGGTACGTTTCTGACGGGTGGGATGACAACGCGTGTGATTGCGCCGCGCCGCCGCTCCACCCCCCGTGCCCGCATCACGGCGGGCGGCCCTTGGCCGGCGACACTGCCCGCCCGCGCCTTTAAGACAGAGGAGCCCGCGAGCCTTGGTCGCTCCAGTGCAACCACCCATCCCAGAGCGACTCACACCGACGACTCGCTGGTCGCTTCTCCACCCCCCCCCCCCCCCCCCAGCCCCACCCCCCCCCCCCCCCCACCTGGTTCGACTCCGAGCCTACCTCCTGCTCTCGTTCCCACTGGCGCCGTCATGTCGGGCCAAGGCGGCCGAGGTGGCAAGCGCCCGCTGACGGGCGGGGCGCCCGCCTGTGCGGGGAGCAGCTCCAAGACGGCTCGAGTAGCGGAGGCACCTGCATCGATCGTACACGCTCAGCAATACCCGCCTGCGATGGACGGCATGCGTGGTGATCCCGGGGTGCCTAACAACGCGGTACTCCACGGCTTGGGCGGGTCGCCAATGACGAACATGTTGGAGTTTACGGCTCCTCCTCCACCGCCCTTGTTTGAAACGTCTTTCTTCCCGTTCTCCCCGTCCACGGCAGCGGCGGCGGGGATGCCGTCAACGATGGGTTTCCTTGGCATGCCGAACGTGCCCATGGCACCCGGCCTGCACGGTTACGGCTCCCCCTTTTCGGGGGCGCCTGCTGCTCTGCCGAGTGTTCCTGGGGCGACTGAGCCAATGCAGCCGTTTGGGGCATCGTTTAGTCAGCAAGCGCCGGGCCCTGTTGCTGCCATGGCGGCGCGTGTCTACAGTGGCGCAGGCGGCAACTCGGCGTCGACGACGGCGGTGGCAATGGCGACGGCGGCTTCGGCATCCGCGGCGGCCGCCGCGACGCCGAGGGCGGCGTCGGTCGGGTACGGTGTGCTTTCGCCTGCGTCGGCGCCTCGGTCGACGACGGTTTCGGAGGGAGCGGCAGCCGTTAATCCGGTGGCCGGCGTTGAGACTGCGCCACGGTCGACGGCCGCCGTCACCGGGAGTATGGCCATGGCAAGCGGGCCGGCTACGGGGCTCATGGGGGCAACCTGGGCACCGCCCCTCCTTGACGGGCGTGCCTCATCCGCCACGCAGCCAACAATTTCTCCGCCCCGGGCTTCTCGCCCCACCGGGCCGCCGCTGATGTCGCCGACGACCCCTGTAGCACTGGAGCGCCCAGCGACCCCACCCGCCCTGAGGCGGGCGGGGCGACGCACCGGGCCCCCTCGTCCGCGCATTACGTCGGCGCCCACTCGTCCTTCGTTGGGTTCCACTTCGTCGGTACCCCCTCCGCGCACGGCCGCCCCTCTGACCCCTGCTTTGAGCTCGGGCGCTGCGATTGCACCTGTTTTGAGCTCGGGCGCTGCGATTTCCCCTGCTCTGAGTGCAGGCGCTGCGGTGGCCCCTGGCCCGCCCATGGCGAGCACGCCGACCCCTACTACGGCCGCTCAGCCGGGCCCTGTTCCTTCGGCGAGCACTCCTTCGGCGCCGCCGCCGTCGGCGCGTGGTCGGCGCACTCCTCGCGGTCGTGCCTCGCGAGCTGCCGCTGGCGGCACCCCGGCTGGCCCGGAGGGGCTTGCGGCGACGGGACACACGGCACGAGCGGTCAACACCAACGGTACACGTCGTGCTCAGGGTGACGACGTTGCGGAGCTTGGAGCTGCAAGTGTGGTGCGGGCGCTGGAGCAGGGCTTCTCTAGAGCCAACGTCATGCACCTGCTCAACGGCGTGACAAAGGTTGTCAGTACCCTGGAGGACTCCGTCAAGGCTATTGGGAACAAGGTGCAAACGCAGGGCCATGCAATGGAGAACCTGGGCGTCTCCATCGACCGTCTGCAGAAGTCGACGACGGCGGCGGTGCCGGCGCCTGAGCGCCGCCGTTTCCGGGGCTTTGTTGACTCGGACGGCGACTATTCCGACTATGAGGAGCTCAAGGACATCTGCGGGATGACGCTCGCGGGCGGAGCGCCGTTGCTCCAGGATGCCCAGCAGCGTTTGGTGGCGACGGGAAAGAAGGTCACGGAGCTGCAGCGCGGGACCCTCAAGATGCTCTCTATTCGCCGGCGTGTCAAGGCGCGCTACTTCAGCCACATCGGGGGGGCAACGATCTCTAATCATGTTCTGCCCTACGGGGACGCGGACTGGGAGATGCTCATGGAGGAGACGATGGCGGACCTTAAGGTCGACGCCCCCGCCGCCTACGACTTCTTGACGTCTGACATCTCGCCGCCTGCCAAGCGTGTGCCGAAAAACAAGGGCAAGAACAAGGGGAAGGAGAAGGCCAGGCGCAAGGCGAAGCGCGCCGGCACCAGCTCTCACTCTGTCGACAACTCGAGCTCCTCGGGATCCAGCTCGGGCTCTGACAAAGAGGCCGAAAAAACCAATAACGCCGCTGGGGCCAAGAAGGCCGCCACCAGCAAGGCGGCCGACGGGTCCAAGGCGGTCGAGCCCGACCTCACTGTGCGCGCGTACCAGCCCATGACGCAGTCGATCGCGCACGTGTTGGAGGCGATCAAGAAGCGCGTCATCCCGGTATGGTTTTCTACGGTGGGGTCCCGCCGCAAGACCATGGCCAAGGCCACGGCGGCCAACTGGCTTGAGAACATGAACAATATGCCGGATGATGAGGACGAGATCACCGAGCAGCAGCGCAACGCACCCGTGCGACCGCGCTTCATCTGCTCTGACGACGGGCACGGCGCGCTCTTGGCGGCCGTGAAGGAGATGTTCACCCATCTAGGGGTTGCGGATCGCATCCGGATGCCAAGCGGTCTGGGAGACCATGAGAACGTGCACACCACGACCGGGCACGTCGCCCTCGCTGCAATGTTCGTGCGCGCAGAGCTCGAGCAGATTGCGGAGGGCATTCGCCGAAAGCGTCGCGGCAAGGACAACGGTTGGTACGACCGCTGGCGTTGGGAGCTCCTGACGGTGCACCCACTGATGCCGACAACCACAGAGCCGTGGCGCGGCTTTGTCGTCAATGACGTCAACTCCCCGACGCGGTGCGAGTTTGAGCACCCGCCTGTGCCAATCAACTCTGTGCGTACGCGCACGGTTCGAGAGCGCCCCACTCCTACCGGTGTCGTGCCAGGCCCGCGAGCGCGACGCGGGGCCGTCACGGGTACCAGGGCATCCAGCGGGGGCGTCAGGGTGGGTGGAGCAGGTGCAACGGGCCAGGCAGGTGGCGGGAGCGGGGCCACTGACGCGGCGGTAGGTGACCCCGTGCTGAGCTCTGTGCATGTAGTCGGGCCCGCCGAGGCGTCCGATGCGGTCGGGGCAGCGGGGGGGGGCGATGCGGTGGGGGTGGCCGAGTCTTCCTAGGCCGCGTGACGGCCAGAGCGGCGGTAGCGGCCAAGGCGGAGGGAGCTGCCGGTGTCATGCCGGGAGATGCAGCGGCCTGAATCCCGTTGGTGCCTGGTTCGATGGTACGTGGTAAGCCATCCTACGCCGTGTGCTTGCCGCTTCACTTGGCGTCTGTCTTTTTGCGCACGTGGTTTGGGCTACGTGTCTGTGTTGGGGCTTGTACGCCTTGGTGCGTCTCTTGTAATGTTTGTACGTGCGTGCTGGCTCTGGTGGTGCGCTTGATGCTTGCTTGATGTGCATGTGTGAGCATTGCGCATTGTGCGCGTTTGCTTTCACTCTTTGAGAAGTGATTTGTTGGAGCGTACGAGATGGCTCTGGCCTGCCATCAACACGTGTCCATTGCTTGTGTCTCTGGTCTTGCTCGTGGTGTCATTGGTTGCTGAGGAGTAGCCCGTGAACGGGGGGAGGCGAGCAGCGCGTGCGCTTCACAACGAAGCGCCCGCGCCCGCCCCGGTCCCGCATCCAGGCCACCGTCGCCTGGCAGCGGGCTGCAGAAACGCACCATCACAGGCCACAAATCCCAGATCCAGAACCACCCGCGATCGGTACAGCGCAGCGATGGCGGGCGTATCCCAGACACACCCTGGCAGATACGCTCACCGGACACGCTCACCGTGGCCGCCAGATTCGCTGTCTTTCGATGGGGAGGTGTTCCATCGAGAAGGTTTCCATCGCGGTTCCCATCAACCTCCATCGAACTTCACCAATCGAGCGCCCATCGAAAATCGGCCCTCGATGGGAAATAGTCCCAAGCAGACGATGCACTCTATCATCATCCAACTGCGCAGCGGACCCCATCCAAAGCCCATCCAAAACGCGATTGGATGGGCAGTCGGCGGGTCCCGACGATGTCATGATCATCTGCTTGGGACTTTTGGTCCATCGACATGTCATCGCCGCGTCGATGAGCCATCGACCCACCGAAAAATTGGTCGATGAGGCCCATCGAACATGTCATCGAAGCCCCCATCTCG
>ENA-ORXR01004219-ORXR01004219.1-marine-metagenome-genome-assembly--contig:-NODE-4219-length-12173-cov-3.609292_pt1 | contig 12173 bp, 13 predicted proteins | sample MGYA00237866_ERZ511479 | MGnify/ENA metagenome assembly ERZ511479 | reverse complement strand
GGCCCGCCTAATCCGCCCGCGCCAACAATCGCCACATTGGCTGCCAGCAATTTACTCTGCCCCGGCCCGCCAATTTCTTTGAGTACGATGTGGCGCGCATAGCGTGATATTTGGTCAGGGTTCACGGTCTCTAATCAAACAGCGGCGTCGACAGATAGCGCTCGGCGAAGCTGGGTATAATCGTCACGATGCGCTTGCCTTTCATTTCGGGGCGCGCGCCGACGATCATGCTGGCGGCGATGGCGGCTCCTGAGCTGATGCCGACGGGGACGCCGTCTTCGGCGGCGACATGTTTGGCGGTGCCAAAGGCCGCGTCATTGCCGATTTTCACAACATCATCGATCAGATCGGTATTGAGGACATCCGGCAAGAAGCCTGCGCCAATGCCTTGGATTTTATGCGGCCCCTTTGTGCCCTCGCTGATCATCGGGCTGCCTTCGGGCTCCACCGCGATGATTTGAATGTCCGGGTTTTGCTCTTTGAGATATTTGCCTGCGCCCGACAGAGTGCCGCCCGTGCCAACGCCCGCGATGAAAGCGTCAACTTTGCCTTCGCAATCATTCCAGATCTCGGGCCCGGTTGTTTTATAGTGGATAGCAGGGTTGGCCGGATTAACGAATTGCCCGGCCTGCACGGCGCCCGGAGTGGCTGCGCAAATCTCATCGGCTTTGGCCATGGCGCCCGGTATGCCGCCCGCCGCCTCGGTCAGAACCAACTCCGCGCCGAGCAGTTTCATCATTTTGCGGCGCTCAATGCTCATTTGCTCGGGCATAACGAGGATGGCTTTATAGCCTTTGGCGGCGGCGGCGAAAGCGACGCCGATGCCGGTATTGCCCGATGTCGGCTCCACGATTGTGCCGCCGGGCTTGAGCTTGCCTTCGGCTTCAAGTCCTTCGATCATGGCAATGCCAATGCGGTCTTTGACAGAGGCAATGGGGTTAAAGAACTCTAATTTGTAACACAGATCGGCGGGGATGCCGTCCGTGATGCGCGGAAAGCGCACGAGCGGCGTATTGCCCATAGTTTGCATGATATTGTCGTAAATGCGTCCGCGTCCGGCTGTGTCGGTCATGATAGGCTCCGTTAGAATTATAAGGCCAATATAGGCGGGCGAAATCTAAATGCGACTGCGAAGATGAAAATATTTGATTTTTTCGGGAACCTATGGATTTGCCGAGAGTTTAGCTATCTCAGGCCGCATATTTCAGTGTGGGGCCGCATATAAAAGGAATATATTATGTCTAAGTATTTTAAAGCCGCGACCCTGATCACACTTATCTCAGGCGCCGTTCTTGTCAGTGCATGCGCCACAGTCGAAGGCATGGGCAAAGATGTCGAGAAGACAGGTGAAGTCATTTCGGATGCAGCCAAAGGCACAAAAAACAAAATGTAGGTTTTACCCTATACGGGCTGCCATCTTCCCTTAACTATCGTGATCTTCCCTGACAATCGATAGACCGCAGCCCATTTCCAAGCCCGTCTGCTTCCCCTGCAGGCGGGCTTATTCATGTTCTAATGCCCGAGACTTTCGGCGTTAGGGTCAATTACAAAACGTTTGTCGCAATATTTGCACACGACAAAGCTGTCATCGCCCATATCCATAAAGACGCGAGGATGGCCCAGAGCGCCGCCGCCGCCATCACATTTCACCCGTTTGCTCTGGACAATTTCGGTCTCAACAGGGGGCAGGGCATCGGGATTATTCGTCAGGCTCATATTTGTCTCTTTATCGGTTTGCGCGGTTGCGGCGCGGCGGGATAGCGACTAGTTAAAAGCCAAATTTCGCGGCGTCAATCGCTGCCGTCATTACATTTGAAAGCCTTATGTCTCACCCGCCGTCCCATATCGCCCCCGCCATTGAGGTTCGGGGCCTGAAGAAGACTTATAAAAAGTCGCGCAAGGCCGAGGCCAAGACCGCTTTGCACGGCATTGATTTGACTATTCCGCGCGGATCAATCTTCGGATTGCTCGGTCCGAACGGGGCGGGGAAATCGACGCTTATCAATATTCTCGCCGGGCTTGTGATTAAGTCCGAGGGGCAGGCGTCTATTTGCGGCTATGATATTGAAACCCAAACCCGCCAGGCCCGCGCCTCTATCGGCATTGTCCCGCAAGAGATTGCGATGGATGTGTTTTTCACGCCGCTGCAAGCGTTGGAAATTCAAGCGGGCTATTACGGCGTCCCCAAAGCCGAGCGTAAAAGCGAAGAGATTCTCCAAGCGCTTGGCTTGTGGGAAAAGCGCGACGCCTATGTGCGACAGCTCTCCGGCGGGATGAAGCGCAGATTGCTGATTGGCAAAGCGCTGGTGCATAATCCGCCCGTGCTGATTTTGGATGAGCCGACGGCGGGCGTGGATATTGAGCTTCGCCGCCAGCTTTGGAAATATGTGCGCGAGCTCCACGGCAAAGGGACAACGATTATCCTGACGACGCATTATCTCGAAGAAGCCGAGTCGCTCTGCGATAAAATCGCGATCATCCACAATGGGCGTATTACTGCCAATGAAGATAAAGATGTTTTGATGGGGCGTCTGGATCAGAAAACTTTGGTCGTAACGCCGGATGAAAATCTATCCGATGTGCCCGACAAGCTTAGCGATTTAAACCCCGCTCTGCGCGCGAATGGCGCGCTGGCCATCACCTATCATACGAATAAAATCGGAATCCCCGAATTGCTAGACCGCATTAAAAAAGCGGGTATAACGGTGGCCGATTTGCGCACCGAAGAACCCGACCTCGAAGACGTCTTTATGGCGCTCACATATGATCAAGATAAATAGAGACTGATATGAACACCACAAAATTAGAGACTTTAATCGAAGCCGCTTGGGATAATCGCGCAGAGCTGTCACCTGACACGACAGGGGAGACGCGCGAGGCCATTGAGGCCGCAATTGACGGTCTGGACAGCGGTAAAATCCGAGTGGCGAGCCCGCAAGGCGATGGGTCTTGGACAGTCAATCAATGGGCGAAAAAGGCTGTGCTTCTGGGCTTTCGCATTCATCCCAATGGCGTGATGAGCGGCGGCCCGGCGGGCGGAAACTGGTTTGATAAAGTGCCGAGTAAATTCTCCGGCTGGGGCGAGGCGGAATTTAAAGCGGCGGGCTTTCGCGCTGTGCCGCCCGCTGCCGTGCGCCGCGGGGCCTATATCGCGCCGGGCGCGGTTCTAATGCCGAGCTATGTTAATCTCGGCGCTTATGTCGGCGAAGGCACGATGATCGATACATGGGCCTCGGTCGGCTCTTGCGCGCAGGTCGGCAAGAACTGCCATATCAGCGCAGGCACAGGCATTGGCGGCGTGTTGGAACCGCTGCAAGCTAATCCGACAATTGTCGAAGATAATTGTTTCATCGGCGCGCGAAGCGAAGTCGTCGAAGGCGTCATTGTCCGTGAAGGCTCCGTGCTCGCCATGGGCGTATTTATCAGCCAGTCGACCAAGATTTATAACCGCTCCACAGGCGAGATCAGCTTCGGCGAAGTCCCGGCTTACTCCGTCGTCGTCCCCGGCATGATGCCCAGCAAAGACGGCAGCCACAGCCTGGCCTGCGCCGTGATCGTGAAAACGGTCGACGCGAAAACGCGAAGCAAAACGGGCGTGAATGAGCTTCTGCGGGATTAGGCGCTCATATGAATAGACCGGGCTTCATCGTATTTCTTATTACCGTACTGTTCGCCTTGGCCGTGGGCGCATATGCCTTCTCGGTGTTCGGGCCGAGTAAAGTTACTGTTCATAATCAATTAGATGTCTCAATATGTGCGAGTTGGCCAATCGATAATGAGCTTTTGGTCGAACCGGAAGCGAGCGCAAGCAAGGTTTTTAGAGTCAAAACCGATGGCTCATTTTCCGTCAAAGAGTGCGAGAGCGGAAGAGATTTGGGCGGGGCGCACTATTTTTCCCCGCATATACCTAATCACCATATCATTCGAGTGTCGCGCGAAGGCGTAACGACAGGATAGACCCCATCTTCTTCTGGCTAAGTAAATATTTATTGCGTTTCTGCATCTCCGCTTACGTGTTTTTGCTTGTCCTGATAACGATTGGCTCAACAGGTTGGAGTGCTGTCAATTGGCCGTTCGAGCTATTTCTAAGCTATATTCGGCATGTTCTTATTTTAGCGCCATTGGTCGCTGCGATGGCATGGTTTGCATGGCGAAACTCATTTCCTGTTTTACTCATTGCTGTGGCGCTCGTGGTGTTTCCGTTTGCTACTTTCGATAAATATCGAAAGCCAACTCATGCAAATTGTCAGTCGGAAAGCTGTCTGAAAATTGTCTCGTTAAATCTTCGAAAGCGGTCTGATGCCATAGAGAAATTTGCGGCGACAGACGCGGTGCAAACGGCCGACATTATTGGACTATACGACATACCGCTTAATTACACGCAGGCCCGTCTTGAACGCCTTTTCCCGGATTATGATTATGTCCACCTGATGAGCCGTTCTCCGCGCGATGATGCGTATATCGGCAGTTTTATCGCCATACTGAGTAAGCGTTCCCCTAGCGCAGAAATATATGAAGGCATTTCTGATGCGCACAACACATTCGCCCCGAGAGGATATATTGTTCTTCCTGTGGCGATAGATGGAAAGACAATCCATATTACGGCTCTGCATACGCGCCTGCCCTTAAGTCATGCCAGTGCACGTCAGCGCGATATATTTTTGGGTCAAATTGTGCAACGAAATGAGGGTCAGGAGAATTATATCTATATGGGCGATTACAATCTGACGCCATGGACGCCTGAGTTTAAAAAGCTTTCGGGAAAACGGGCAGGCGATCCGCGCTTGATCTCGACATGGGACGCGCAGCGGTTCTGGACGGGTATACCGATTGACCACATCATGGTTAGTGAGAATGTCGAAGTCATCGAGTCCCGTATATTAAACGGTGTGGGCTCCGACCATTTTCCGATTATGGCGGTTATTCGGGTGCATTAGAAGTTTACTTGACGTCATACTCAATAATCACATTGCCGACTTTTTGGCCCGTTTCGACATATTCATGCGCCGCGGCAATGTCTTCAAAACGAAATGTTTTATCAATAACGGGAGCGTAATCTCCGGAGACGATAAGCGATCTGAGATGTAGGATGTCTTTTTGTCTCATGACGGGCAGAGGGAATAGAACGCGATAGTCCCCGAAGATTTTCGTCCATATTGCAAGAAATGGATTTTCGGCTTTCGGGCCTAATTCCGTCGAGATATATTTTCCGCCTTTGACGAGCAGCGGCTTGCATTTGGCAAATGTGCTTTTGCCGACGGCGTCAAATACGGCGTCGAATTTTTCGCCGCGCAGTACATCCGTGAAATCCTGCGTTTCATAATCAATGACCCGCGAGGCGCCCAAATCTTTGACGAGGTCAAAATGCTGCTTGCGGCAGGTCGCGACTATATCTGCGCCCATATATTTAGCAAGTTGTATAGCCGCAGACCCAATACCGCCGGTTCCGCCATTTATGACGATACGGCTTCCTGGGCCTATTTTTGCGCAGCGCAGATCATGCAGTGCGTAATGCCCGCCCTCGCAGGCGGCGACCACATCTAAGTAACTCAGTTTTTCCGGAATGGTGGCCAGCATGCCTTTTAAATTCATGGCTTTATATTCGCCGTGACCGCCAAAATTATAATTATCCTCGCAATATCCAAAGACTTTGTCTCCGATATTAAACTCAGTCACCGCGGCGCCAATCTCGACAATGTCTCCTGCAAATTCACAACCTAATATCGGATAGCGAGGCTTTGTCAGGCCCATAATGACGCGAGCAAATTTTGGCTCCCCCGCGCGAAATCCGCAATCTGTTCGGTTGACTGACGTGGCTCTAACGCGGATTAAAACCTCATTATTTTTGGGGATTGGTCTGTCGATCTCTTCAATAGAGACGACCTCCGGCCCGCCAAATTGATAACAGATTGCCGCTCTCAAAACGCGCTCCCGTCCTTGCGGGTGAAGACGCGGTTTGGCGTGCCATTGGCGTCGATTTTCAAATCGATGTCGGGATAGACGCCGCTGTCAATTTCGGGGGTGCGTGAGCCGATGACCAGAAAGACGACGTCTACATCGGTCTCATTTTTCATATGGTGGCCGTTTCCGTCCCCGGCCGGATGCGCAGTGCAATCGCCGGGTGAAAGTTTCTGCTCACCGTCATCGTCGATAAATGTGGGATGGCCTGAAACGATATAGACAAATTCGTCCTCGGCGGTGTGCCAATGGCGTTGCGATGACCACGCGCCGGGCGGCAAGGTGATCAGGTTCGCGCCAAATTGCGTCAGACCGCCCGCGTCACCAAGTTTGCGGGCCGAGCGATTGAGACATGGCTTATCATAGGGCGAAGGATAGCCTGTGCCTTCACGGCGCGGAGCGTTTTCTAAATCAATTTTGGGCATTTAGGGACTCCCGGTTCGGTGCAAATTCTTCGATCATATCCAGCGAGCGTTTTTTGAAATCCTGCTCAATACTCACGCCGCTATTTCTGAATATCATCCAATTCCCGCTTTGATATTCAGGCCAATCAGGACTACCCTCCGATATCGGCGTGCCTGTTTTAATGAAGCTGAATATGTAGTCCTGAAAGGCTGACGGCGTATCAGCCATTATCGTGGCGGCTTCAGATCCGTGATAGGCGCCGGGCTGCTCGGGATCGCGAATGTCGTAATAATAGAGATAGCTCGGCACGCCCGACTTCTCCATTTCTCGTATCGTCAGGCGCGAAGCTTGTAGATAGCGGTGATCGCCAAAAAGACTCATGAGCGCGATACGCGGCGAGCCTTTATGCGCCTTAAGATAAGGCGCAAAGACTTGCGGATTAGAGCTCCACAATGCGGCATAGCTCTCATCGGTAAACCCCGCCCCGTAAATTGTGCCAGCACCATCCAGAGACGTCCCGCCTGCCAGATAAGGCACTTTGGCCTGCCGGCCTTGCGTGAATGTCTCTGAGGGCTGCCGGGGCAAAAGCGGGCCGCCAATATAAGGCAGGTGATAATGGGGCTGCGCGTTCACCAGAGTCGCTATGGGCGTTTCAATAGAAAATTCAGGCGAGACCTCATCCACTCCGGGTACAGGCCAGGTTGAGTTACCCGCCATGCTGATGGCGCGATGAAACAGGCCCTCGGCCTGCGGCGTGACCATCATGAGCTGAACGGCCATCCCGCCGGCGCTGTGACCCATTATCGTAATGTCTTCGGGGTTGCCGCCAAAGGCGCGGATATTTTCGCGTGTCCAGTCCAGAGCCTTGACCATATCGGCTTGGCCAAAGTTTTTCGGCGCGTTCGGATTGCCGTCATTATAAAACCCGGCATAGCCGAGGCGATAATTCAAACTGACCACGACAATCCCCTGCTGCACCATAATGTCAGGACCCAGATTGCCGTTTCCGGCTTTAAGTCCCCCGCCGTGAAAATAGACGACAACAGGGTAGGGCTTCGATGTCTCATTTGGCGTGAACACATTAAGCGTCAGGCACGCTTCATCCATTGGCCAAACTTGGCCCTCGGGCAGCGTTTGCGGGCAGGAGGGCCCAAATGTCTCAGCGCTTAGCGTCTGCGTCCATGGCGGCGGGTCTTGGGGGAGTTGCCAGCGCTCGGCCTTGGCATAGGGGATACCCTTAAAGGAAATAAGATCGTCTTGGCGACTTCCGGATACCGGGCCGGACGCCGTCTGAACCAAGGCGTTGTGGGTTTTATCAAAGCTTTGCGTTTCAGGCGGCGCGGAGTCGCAGGCGGATAAAATTAAGCCCAATATTATCGCGGCGATCCATTTCACAGCGGCATCTCGCCTTCATGTTCAAGCTCGACCGGGCCGGTCATGATAACGTGATCATCAGTCCCGCGCCAATGAATATCCAGCCGCCCGCCATCCACATCGACGCGGCACATGCGCGATAATCTATGCTGGCGCACGCCCGCCACAACGGCGGCGCAGGCGCCTGTGCCGCAAGCCAGCGTAAGCCCCGCGCCGCGCTCCCAGACGCGCAATCGAATGTGATCTTCGGTGATTTTCTGCGCAAAGCCGATATTGGCCTGCTCGGGGAAGAGCGGATAATATTCCAGCATCGGGCCGAGGCGCTCTATGTCTATCGCCGTAATGTCATCAACGAAGAAGACGCAATGCGGATTGCCCATACTGACCGCGCCGGGGTTGGATAGAACAGGATCATCAATCGGCCCGACTTTGACGTCAATATGGTGAGTATGCATGGCCTCTTTGAGCGGGATATCCTGCCACTCCAGACGCGGCTTACCCATATCGACAGAGACAGACAGATCGCCGGCTTTGCTGGCCAGAAGTAAGTCCGCCGCTGTTTGGATCGCCATAGTGTCTTGGCCGCTCTCGCGCATATACAGCCACGCCGCGCAGCGCGTTGCGTTTCCGCAGGCATCCACATGTCCTCCATCTTTGTTCCATATATCCATATAGAGCTGGGCGCTGCCATCGGCGATTGGCGGGTCAAGCAGAACGATGATCTGATCTGCACCTTTTTCGCCCAGCGGCCCGCCGGATGCGCCAACGCTGCGTGCCATATCGGCGGTCATGGCAAAGCTGCGCCCGCGCGCATCAAATATTGCAAAGCGGTTTCCCGCGCCGTTCATAACATAAAGTTTCATCGCGCTCATATATGCACCAATGCGCCGAAAAGCAAAGCTTGCCGCGCGCCGCCTCGCCGCGTATTAGGCAGTAACGAAATTTACACCGAGAGAATATCATGACGTTTAAACATCTAGCGCTTTTCACGACGGCATCAATTCTGACTTTGGGCCTGACCGCGTGTGGCGACAATACGGCGACAACGGATAAGGGCGAAATGCAAATCAACACAGACATCCCGAATTATGAAAGCCACCTTTATCTCGAAGACGTGGAAGGCGCGCAGGCGCTGGAAAAGGTTGGCGAATGGAATGACGCCTCAGCGGCCAAGATGAAGGGCGATCTTTATAATGAAATCAGCGCGGAGCTTTTAGAGGTCTATAACTCCCCGGAGAAAATTCCATATGCGTCATTTCGTAAAAACCGGATGAATAACTTCTGGCAGGATGAAGCCAATGTACGCGGGGTTTGGCGTCAGACAACTCAGAATAATTATCTGCGCGATAATCCGACATGGACAACAATTTTGGATATTGATGCCCTGGCGAAAACCGAAGACAAAAACTGGGTTTACAAAGGAAATAACTGTCTCGCCCCGGGCTATATACTCTGTTTAGTTTCGCTCTCTGAGGGCGGCAAAGACGCGACAGAGATACGCGAATTTGATATGCGGACCAAAGACTTTGTTGAGGACGGATTTGTGCTTCCCGAGTCTAAAGGCAGCGCGACATGGCTTGGCGCCAACAATCTTTTGATTGGGCGAGATTTTGGCGAAGGTACTTTAACCGAGTCCGGCTATCCGATGATCGCGAAAATGTGGCGCCGCGGACAACCCATGAGCGAGGCGCGCACATTGATGACGGGCGAGCTCGAAGATGTCGGCGTGTGGCCCGGCACATTTGAAAATGCGCAGGGGCGCGATGAAATTTTAATCACGCGCGCAACGACGTTTTATGACACAGAATATTACTGGATCCCGCGCACAGGTGATGACAGATATAAGCCTGTAAGACTGCCTGTGCCGACCAAGGTTGAGTTATCAGGACAGCACGGCGATCAAATGCTCGTGCGCCTTCAAGAAGACTGGAAGGGCTATGGCTCCGGCGCGCTCGTCTCGTTCTCGGTCAAAGACTTTATGGATGATGCAAGCATTGACACCGTATATGAGGTGATTAGCCCGACGGCGCGCCAATCCATTGGTAATTTTGGCGTCACCAAGTCCGGCCTGTTGCTGAGCCTTTATGACAATGTCGCTGGCTCGGCTCATATGTTCACATTTAACGGCGGTAAGTGGAGCGGAAAAAAACTCGATTTCCCTGAAAATGGAAATATCTCTATCGGGTCAACCCATGACAAAGAAGACATCGCCTTCATTTCCAGTGAAAGCTTTTTGCAGCCCGACACGTTATGGATGATCGATACGTCCGATGGCGAAATTACCGAAGCGAAGAAACTGCCCAGCTGGTTTGACTCGGGCAGTATGGTCGCTGAGCAATTCTTCGCCACATCAAAGGATGGAACGAAGGTTCCATATTTCGTCGTGCGCGGCAAAGATATCGCGATGGACGGCAGCAACCCGACGCTGCTTTACGGCTATGGCGGTTTTGAAATTTCGATTAATCCATCTTATAGCGCAACGATTGGCAAAGCGTGGCTCGAGCGCGGCGGCGTTTATGTCGTCGCTAATATTCGCGGCGGCGGCGAATTTGGCCCCGCATGGCACCAAGCAGGTTTGAAAACTAAACGCCAAGTGATCTATGATGATTTCATCGCGGTGGGTGAAGATCTTGTCGTCAAGAATATCACTACGCCGGAGCATCTGGGTATACATGGGCGGTCCAATGGCGGACTGTTAATGGGCGTGATGTTCACGCAAAGGCCTGATCTGTTTAACGCCGTAACGATTGGCGTTCCGCTTTTGGATATGCAGCGTTACCACACGCTTCTTGCAGGCGCGTCATGGGTTGGCGAATATGGTGACCCGGATGATACGGGCGCAGAAGGAGAGTATATCCGAACGCTCTCGCCATATCATAACATCAAGGCAGGCACCGAATATCCTGTTCCCTATATCTATACCTCAACCAAAGATGATCGCGTTCATCCGGGGCATGCTCGCAAATTTGCGGCGCGCCTCGAAGATTTGGGACTGCCCTTTTATTATTATGAAAATATCGACGGCGGTCATGCCGGCGCGGCGAATTTGAAAGAAACAGCCAACAGCCAAGCCTTGATTTATAGCTATCTGTGGTCACAGCTGGGCGGTGACGAATAATGAAGCGTTATTACAGTATTCCGCTTCTATTTCTCGTCATTGGCGCGGCCATCGTCGCGATTCTGCTTTATATGCTCGGCGCGAGCGGCTTAACCAAGCCGCTAATGTTAGGGGATATTTACCTCACCAAGTCGATAGCCAATCTGGCGAAAGACGCGCTATTTGTGCCGCTGAAACCCGTCATGTACGCGCTGATTATTCTGTCAATTGGCGCGTCCATCGCGACGTCAACAGGAGGCCTTGGCGCGAAATTTATTCGCGTTGTCGGATTCTTTTTAGGCTTTTCGATTATTGGTGCGCTTGTTGCCATCACCGCCTATTCGTTATTTCCGATTGATGTTTTTGAAACCCCCGAAGCGCTCGGTCTAACGGCAAATGAGAATGTTGAAGCCATTCCATTTTTGAAGAAAATTTACGGTGTGGTCACCAGCCCGCTGATGATTTCGATCTATGCAGGTTTGATGCTTGGCCGCGGTATAAAATCACTCGAGGCTTCCAATCCGGGTATTAGCAAACAAGCTGATGCCGTCTCGGATATGTTTATTCGCGGCTTCATTAAATTTCTTTGGATAACAATTCCTTTGGCCGTATTTGGCTCTCTGACATTGGCTTTGAACCGCGAAGGCGGCGTGGCCTCACTGATTCAATTGAGTAAATTATTGCCGATTTATCTTGGGTCTATGGCCATCGTCTGGGCGTTGATGATTGTGATCAGCTCGCGCGTTTTAGGGCATGGTTTAGGATTTATGGGGCGGGCTTTATTCCCCCAAGCTGTTGTTGCCATTGCAACAAGTTCGTCTATGGCAACCTTGCCGGCCACGCGCATTGCCTGTGATCAACTCGGCGCAAATGCCGACGAGGCCACGCCGTTTTATACCATTGGCGCAACGATCAATATGGTGGGCACATTGATGGGGCTAACGCTTTTATCGCTTTATGGGATGCAGGCTTTTACCGGCGAAGTTCCGGCGCTGGCGGATCGCTTTGTCGTGGCCTTCCAATCGCTGATTTATTCAACCAGCGCAGCGGGCGTGCCAAGTTCTTCGATTGTGCTGCTACAGGAAATCCTGACCAGCCATAATGTTTCGGGCGAATTTGCAACCTATGTCACGGCGATTATTATCACGATGGATACGCTCTTCCTCGACCGCATGCGCACTATGCTCAATACGCAGTCGGACAGTATGAGTACGGCAAACGGGCTTAAACTTTACTATCGTAAGCCCAAAGTGCTGGCCGACTAGATATGGATATAACCCGCCGTCATTTCGCGCTGATGTCCGCTTTGGGCCTCGGCGCGGGCGCGGCGGGGTGCAGC
>ENA-ORXR01004218-ORXR01004218.1-marine-metagenome-genome-assembly--contig:-NODE-4218-length-12173-cov-11.179563_pt1 | contig 12173 bp, 12 predicted proteins | sample MGYA00237866_ERZ511479 | MGnify/ENA metagenome assembly ERZ511479 | reverse complement strand
GGGGGGGGGGGTGTGGGGGGGGGGGGGGGGGACAGCAGGATGCGCGCGGACCGCGCCAAAGGCGTGGCCGCTACGCTCGTCTTCGTGTTTTCCGCCGATGCTGCGACGGGAGTTTTCTGTCCAGAAGATGATGTGGGTGGGGGGGGGAACGACCAGACGGTCGTCGTCCAGCTGTGGGCTGGTCGACCGCCACCACCAGTACCACCGCAAGTGTCGCCCCCTGGGCCGCCTGGTGAGGATGCGCGCTTCGGCAGCATCGGCTGCCGAGTGTTCTCCGCTGCAGGGCTCGTCGACGTGGAAGAGTCGGTCGACATGGACTGCGACAGTCGCCTGGATGTCGAATTGGCCCCGCTCGAGCAGGACCAAGAAGCCGCGCGCGCCGCCGCCTTGCCTCCTCCGCGACCTCTGCGGCTGCGGCGCGCCGAGTTGCGCTTTCGACGCTTGCTGCCGCTGGTGCTCGGGCCGCTGCCAGGACTCGGGCAAGAAGAGGGTGTGGCCATACCTGGCCCGGAAGAGTGAGCCATGGTGCGAGCGGGGGGATGTAAATGACGGTTGTGACGATAGCAGGTGGAACGGGAGGCCAGGTGAGGCTGTACGGAGTGAGGAGACAGGAGGCAAAACGAGCGGATGGACTGGCAACGAGCCGCTCGACAAACCAGTGGCATCGTAAGTGAAAAAGCTGTGAGTGCCCTTCTATCATCGGTGGTCAAAGGGGAAGAGACTGCAGTGCGCTCGACGGTCGCCGCATCAATTTCTGAGGGGGGGCGGGGGGGGCAGGCAGTAGGCGTAGGGCGGACGAAAAGCGACCAATACGAGACGCTCCGACGGATTGCCGCGGTGTGCTGCGAGGGAAGCCCTGCCAAAAAGCACGCGCGGCCGTGTGTGCCTCTTGGAGGTGGGGCACCCCCCGCCGAAAGCGAACAATAAAAAAGCGGGAGCAGTCGCGGGAGCGGAACCCCACCTCCACGGCGAAAACGGACACAAAAAGGGGAGAGGACCACAAAGCCACCAGGCAACGCGAACCATCCCGGGTGTTCGCGACCCTTCGCGGTACCGCTCATCAGGGTCGTGGTGTCATCACCGCCCGCAGGAGGCATGAATCGGCCGCGACGAGGCGCCACAAGTCGTGTGCCGTCGGAGGGACGTCCAGGAGAGCGCGGACTGTGGCCATCTCGCAGCCACCACCGTCACCGGCGCTGCCGTCGCCGCTCGCCGCGTGGCGTCGCACTCTCCCCGCACCCCCGACGCGCTCGCAGGCCGCTCGGTTGGCGACCGAAGCGGCGGCGGCGGCGGCGGTCGCGAGCACCGCGGCACCGAGCCGGCCGACTCTGCCGCGGCGCGCCGTCGCAGGCGCGGCGGCAGCGGCTGGGGGTACGCGGCGCAGCGGCAGCGGCGGTTGCGGTCGTGGGGTCGGTGACGGTGGCGGCATCTCCTCCTCGCCGACGGCCGCCGCGACTTGTGCCCAGTGAATCCCGCACCGCGCCGCTTCTGGCGCGCCCCTTGTCGGGGGCGGCCGCTCTCCCGGTACTCCCCCCCGCCCCCAACCCCCCCCACCGGCACGGCCTCCGCGAGCACCCGACGGCGCCGCCGTGCGCCACGTTGGCGCCCCGTGTAGCGGTAGACGGAAGAGACCGTAGGCAAACGCGGCGAAGGCGGCCGGGAGGGCCCAGGCGAGGATTCCACGCGCCCTCCACGCGCCCTCTTCTTGTCATTGGCAAGTGCCAACAGAATTTTTGAGCGACGCGTCACGCTGCGAACACTGCCCGCCGTCCTCAACCCACCGCTTCTGAGTGCTCGCGACCTCTCCTCAGCTCGTGGGCTGCACGATGGTGTCCTCTTGCGTATTTCTTGTCGTAATCGGCTCTGCTGTCGTATTGAACAAGGCAGCCGGTTAGCGCATCAAGTCGCACTTGTAAGCACTTGAACGGACTTCCCAACGCTCTTAATGACGTCCTAATCGTGTCGCCAACACGCCTGAACGAGTTTTTTGGACGGGATACGAGCAAACACTCTTAGCGTGCGAGGAAACACCCATTTTCAACGAGCGTTCACGAGGAATGCGATGGAAAAACGGGCTCGTGGTGGATCCAGCAACGAGGTGCACTGCGCAGTGTGGCCGTCGACCTCGACCTGATATGCACCTCTACGACTGTAGTCACCGACGTCAGCGCAACGGTCTCTTGTGCGTGGCGGTCACCGACATCTCACCCTCGGGCGATGATCGCAGAGCTCTCCCCGCCCCCTCTCTTATCTGATGGCTTGGTCATCAGATTCGAGCTGCGGCCCCTCGCGCTGCCCTTCCCTGGCCACCCGACAGTCCCCGCGCACCCTCTTTGAGGGCATGCTAGCCCACACTTGCGTGCGTCCTGACCCAGCAATAGCTGCCGTCCCCATGGTTTTGAACCAACTGGGCGGTGCTTGCCAACCGAGCGGACCCTCTGCTGCTTTGGCTTGTTCCCCTGGAGCGTCTTTGATCTGCAGGTGGCGCGCGGTCCCTTAGGAGACGGGCCCTGTGCTGCAATTTTATCTCATTGCTATGAAGCCGGCTTGCTCATAACCGCACGCTGACATCGGAACCTGGCGCTCGTCGGTCCCAACGGGTGCTGGTGCCACCGTTCCTCACCCCATGTTTGGTGTCAGTGCCGCCGTCCCCCACCCCACGTCGGTTGTCTGTGCCACCTTCACCCCCCCCCGCCGTCGAAGTTGTTTCAACCTCTCCTATCTCTGTCTGCTGTCGGTGTCACAGCCCGCACCGCTGCCCCCGTCTTTGACCCTGTGTGTGCCCCAACGCGACGTCACCATGGAGTATGAGAACAAGCGGGCCCCCATCATCGACGCGGCGATGCGCGCCTGCCTACGCGCGGACAGGCTCCTCAAGCTCATGGCGATTGGCCTCGAGGAGGCCATCGAGATTATGCTCGATGATCCTGTGGCGTCGACGGACGTTTGCACGTTGCTGGTGGCGTACACCCCCGGGACGACCAACTGCTTCCCACGGTACCACGTCAAGCTGTGGCACGACTTGGTCGCCATCCGTGTTTTGCAGCGGTTCAACGTGCAGGCGACGCCCCCTCCGGTATTCCGCAACTGGCTGGGCTTGGCAGACGACTCGGGCGCTCGCCGGCGTCGCGTGCTGTTGACCTGGTTGATGATGGTCAACCGAGAGTGCATGGTCAGTGGCACACGGGTCCTCTACGAGAAGGTCTTGTACCACTTGTGCAACACACAGCTGCCTGGCGTCACGGCCCGCATGGTGCAGCCGGATGGTATGGCCCCGGACATGGCCGACGCGCAGGCCCACGACTACTACGCACTGCGCTTCGAGCGCAAGGTGTCCGCAGACGGCCTCCCGCACGACGGGCGTCCCAAACACTGTGTGAAGGTGTTCGGGCGGCTTTGTCTGTTTGTCATGGCTGGTACCGTGCTAGATGCGTTCACCAACACTTGGCGGCACATGTGGGGAGTGGGCGTGCGAGTTGCGTTTGCTGAAGCTCTGCGTGCCATGGTTTTGGACGAATCATTCGAGTGGGACTCCACTGCACCTGCCGACCATCCAGCAGGGCCGGGCACTTGGCGCCTCTTGCTGCCCAGTCGGCGTGAGCGTGCCGCGTGCGACGTTAGGGTGCAGACCATGAGTGAGAAGGACATGCAGGGCTGGGATGACATGTAGGCGGGATTAGGCGTGTACATTAAAGGAACACAACTGTTTATCGGCCACACGCTCGGGACAGCTCTGCCAAAGAAGAACAGCTCCACGCACGCGTACCAGTCGAGCGTACAAACCGGCTCATCATTCGCGAAGACCGCGGACCGTCAGCAAACGAAGAGGCCGTCGCCGTCGTCATCGCGGGGAAGGGGCGGTCGCTCCGCCGGCAGCGGCTGTCACGGCTCTGTGACGATGGCCGTCGCGTCAGATGCGTTTGGGGGGGACAACGCGTCGTCCGTCGCGTCGGTGGCGCCACGTACCGCGGGTGTTTTCGAGTTCGTCACAGTGCCGCCCGCTGCAAACCCGTTATCATCGTTGGCGCCATTGCCAGACGCAAAAGGAAGCGAGGTGGAGCCCAAAAACCGTGCGGGAAATGCGGCGTCACAACAGCCGACGTCCCGGAAACCCACGTGCAGGGGTGGCTGTTGCCTGCTGCCGGCCGGGGCATTCCGCTGGGGCTGGCTGAAAAAGGTGGGTACGGGGGGAGCCGACAGATAGAGCAAGACGAAGTGCAAGCGTGGCGCAAGAAAGCGCGGCAGCCAAAAGGCGCGCTGTGAGATTCCTGTACTCAGATCGTGCTATCTGCTAAGGAACTAGCGTGTCTTCACTCGCATTAGCACCCGGACTAAATCAAATCCACAGATAACAATTACTCAGAGCATTCTGGCGTTGTGTAAGAGGCGCTTGCTCCGTCCCTGCCAGAATATCCGCGTCCGGCAAACTCGGATCCAATTCGACTCCTGCCACGACACGCCCTGACACTTCGCGCCTCGACCGCAACGGGCACCAGAGAATCAGCAACCGAGGACGAGGCCAACCGCGACACGCGTGGTCCCGGTGCTCTCCCGTGGGAGGGGCGTCGGTGTGGAGGAGGAAGGGCTAACTGTGCGGCCCAACACCATCTCCGCGGCCGGGGTAGCGAGGCCATTTGAGGTCCTGTGCAAGGTCTGCCGCCGTCGGCGGCGGCGCGGTCACCAGGCGACAACTGTCGTTGCCGCCGACGCGGGTACCGCCGCAGCATCTTCTTCAGAGGCTGGCTTTGCCGCCCCCGCCAGTGCGTCGGTGGTGGCCGCAACTGCGACAGTCCGTCGCGGTTAGCCGCGGCGGCGGCCGGCTGCCGCCTCCGGCACGACCACGAGTTGGGTCGGTCGGCGGCCCCAGTCGAAAACGGCGCCCGCCGCCACCGAAGGGGCAGGGTCGGTGGCAAACGCCGCCCCCGCTGTGTGCGGCAGCTGTTCTGGCCTCTGCATGGGTGGGCAGCGCCAAGGTGTGCCGCTGTTGGCGGCGGATAGTGCAGCTGGTGACAACCGCGGCCACCGCGCTGATGCGGGTACCGCCGCCGCTTCTTTTGCGACCGCTTGCGTTGCCGCCCTCGCCATTGCGTCGGCGGCGACCGCAACTGCGAAAGTCCGTCGCGGTTATCCGCGGCGGCGGCCGGCTGTCCCCTCCGGCACGACCACGAGTTGTGTCCGTCGGCGGCCCCGATCGGGGACTGCGGCCACCGTCACCGACGGGGCTCGTGGCTCGGCTCCAACCACAGCCGGTCGTCACTACTTAGTGACGCTGTGTCGCTACGACCCAGAACGCGGACTCGAGGTCGTTCGCGATGGACGCTGACATTGAAAGAGAAGGCGAGAACCGCTGCCCACACTGCCCACGGCGGTTTGTGCGTCACGGAAATCTCGTCCAGCACCTAATGAACCAGCACCAGGAGGAGATGGGCTTAACCGCAGAGGCGCCCTCTGTCGAGCCGCCCACCTTGCCGGCTGTCCCTCCTGCATCGCGCGAAGCGGGGGGAACCCCGGCAACGCCCATGAGCTTCTCCTTTTCCCGTCAACATGTCGACGGGCGGGACTCTGTTCTCTGCAACGGTGCGCAACCTGAATGCCAAGACGGCGCTGCTCTGGCGTCTACCTGTTCGACGACCCCGTCCAATGCGCAAGCCGTGCCGGTTTTGGGCACAACCGCTGAGAAAGTGCGGAGCTACTACGCGGCATTCGGCGACATGCAGCGGACGCGACTGCTCGTCCCGTCGTCATCAACTCAGTTGTCGGCGTTCGACACAAGCGAACTCAAGGACATGCGGTTGTTTGCTCTGTCCGCCGGTGGCAGTGGCCTGTCACAAAAGGCGAGAGCCGAGTACTACCAAACGACTGTGCGGGCCGAGCGGGCCGCTCTTCGCGCACAGCGCGACGCCGAAGTGGCCGCACTTGGAAGGGTCTTGGAGGAGCTCACGGAGGATCAAGGCAGCGATTCGGACGGCGACACCCCGACCGGAGGATGCTCTGCGGCACCGGTGGCGGCGGGCCCCCATTTCTCAGCGGCGACTGCCAACTCGTCGGCGGGTCAGGCGCCGGCGAGGCGTCCCAAGAAGACCAGCCTGCGCAAGCGCATTAAGGCGGCTGTGTTGGCGGCACAAGCGGAGCTGGAGGCCGCCGTCGGGCCCCTGGAGACGGCGTTTCCAACCGAGACATCATTTGTGAACTCGCTGAAGGGCGCGACCTCACGCTGTCTGGCTGAGCAGGGGTGGCGCGTGTCGGATATTGTCGATGGCGATGACGTCTACAAGTTCTACAGCCGTGAAGTCATGCTCGCGGCATTCAACGCTTTCAAGCGCGCCACGTCGCGCTGCATGCGTGGCCAACGCAAGTTCGCCGCCGACGGGTCAGTCCTCCGGTCCGGGTCGCTTGACAGCGACCTCTACCTCCGCGAGCAGGATGACGTCAATCGAATGCACGCCGGCCGCTTCCTGAATGGCAAGCCGCTGAAGGTCTTTACCGTGGCGACGCAATTCTTCTCCGACGCTACTATGGTGTCCAAGAATGGGGGTAAATGTGCATACCACGTCTTTTGTTGAGGATGACGCTCTTGCTTGGGTGTCGAGGTCTCGTGTGCCGCTCATCCGACCTGACGCGTACCTGATCCCCGCCTTACCCGTGCGCAATGATTCCTTTTGGCTGTTGCTTGTACACGTCCTTGCCGTTTCTGTATGCAGCTCATTACGTGTACCCAATCCGGGTACGTTTCCCTAACATTGTCACCGGTAAGGTGGAGTGGATGACCGTCGGCTTCATCCCCATCATCAAGCCAAAGAACCAAAGTGATGAGGAGAAGACGCGCGTGCGGATGCTAAGGGATGAGGTGCTCCAGCGCTGTTTGGCTGTTCTCCTGCACGACTTCATCGCCGCCAGTCAAACTGGGGTCCTTTGGGACCTGCCGGGGGAGGGACCAGTGTGGGTGGTCCCGCGCATCGTGCTCTACGCCGCGGACCAGCCCGAGGAGCGGCACCTCCTTGGACTGAAGCTGAGTGGTTGCAAGTACCAGTGCAGTCATTGCATGCTGGAATAGAGCCAGTCGGGTTATCCCCACCGCGACCCACCCCAAAGAGAGGTGCTCGATAACGTCGAGGCGCAGCTGTTGTCTGCCAACTTGTTCAAGAGTGGTGGCAGCGCCGCCAGGCTGGAGCAGCTTTCGGCATCCACGTCGATTGTTCCCATTGTCCCGTTGCTGGCGGCAGTTCACGGTCTTGGCACTGGCAGCCTGGCCCTGTATGACATCTTTGGGTTCGACCTTCTCCATGTATGTGTCCTCTTCCTCTTCTGGCTGTCCCATGTGTGTATGAGCGCCCTGTTTTGCGAGATCCTTTTGCCGCTTGTAATGTCCTCACAGTCAGCAATGGCTGTGTCAGTGTCAATGAGTTGCTAACCTTTGAAGCCCGCGCCCGCGCTCTGTTCTTGCATGCGCGCCGAGTGTCCTTGTACATGCGACCTGTTCGTTGCGTCCCAGGTCATGAAAATCGGTGTTGTTCGGGTACTTGCACTTAAGATTCCCGCTCTGCTACAGGTGCTGTGTAAAGGCGGCATGTCCCGGTTTGGCATCTGGCGTAAGGCGATTGTGGCGATGGCCGAACGCGCTCGGCATGTAGGCCGCCTGCCAGACGCTTCCACCACGGCTCCCGGGTACGTTGTCTTTCTCCGTGTGCAGCTTGTGGGGTCGCCATTGTCAACAGATTGCGAGTGCGCGGCGCCGACTGGCCTGCGGCGACGAATGTTGGAGCGGGTGCCTCGCCGCTTCGTGTGTCCTTGGCGCGTTGTCGAAGACCATATCCACGAACACGAGGCTACCTGATTGCATTCTGACCGCTGTTTCTGTGCACTGCGCTCCTTTTCTTTTTCCACTATGCTGTGCGCAGCTACCTTGTGACCAAGGGCGTTAAGCAGGCCACCTTTACGGGCAAATCGTGGCGTCACGGTCTGATGGTGCTGATGTTTATGGTGGCAGGAATGGTGTCTCGTCGGCAACCGCATTCAACAGAGCCACTCGACCTCGGAAAGAAACGAACGCGGCAGGCAGCAGCGCGCGGCCGCAGCAAGCGCTCTCGCCGCGCCACACCGGCTGGTTCCAGTGCGCGGGTCGCGGGCGACTCTGGGAGCTCCACGTCCGACACCTGTGCCTCCAGCGGCGACTCGTCGGACGCATCGAGCGCTTTGTCAAACGACACGGCCAGTGTCTGTAGCGACGCCACCTACAGCGACGCCGGGACCGACAACTCGATGTCCGCTGGAGAGGAAGCAGAGGACGTCGCCCCAGTGCCAAACCTTGTCACCACCAGCGCTGAGTACAAGGCTGCGTTTGGCAGCAAGCCGACGCACGATGCTGTTCTCGAGGTCGTTTGTCGTGCGGCCGCCATCATGGCCAAACTATGTGGGGACAACAAGGAGGAGGGATACAAGATGAACGAGGTGGAAGCTAAGACTTTGTCGGAGGAGTCGTTTGAATTTGTCACCAAGTACGTGGTCGCGCTCTTCGGCGCGGTACACACTACGAAGTTCCACGCCTTGGCGTACCACCTCCTCCCTGAGCTCCTGCTGCGCGGTAATGTCATCGAGGCCGACACATCCTTGAACGAGGCGCTTCACAAACTCGTCAAGAACATGTGGGACAACACCAACAAGCAGACGGCATCTGTTTTGCTGCAGATGTTACGTGCGGAGCAAACACTCGCGCACATCGTCGAGACCGACGCCTTTCACTGGTGCCAATCTGGTGAAGAACTTAACTCGGACATTGCCGGTGGCGCCGCGAGCGGTGCGGCAGACCCCGGGGTGGGCACTTGGAGGGACGATGCTTTAGCTGCCACTAGCAACGAATGCGGCGTCGATGACGGAGTGACCGACACCGACAACGACAACGGGGCCAAACCGGGCCCGCCACGCGGGAGCCCTGAGCTGGACGTGCTCAGCGTCTTTGACGAGCTTGCCACCGCTGGGGATTTCGACGGCGTACCTGTCGAGTCGCCAACTGAGTCGGAGGAGCAACATGAGGTATACGACGGTCCTGCCGACGTCTGTGGGGCACGATCCACTCGCCGACGAGTGCGCATCTCTGGCAAGCGTGCGACGGTGGCGCAGGTGGCAACAGCGGACGGCGGCCGGTTGCGGCAGCTCCCGAGCCTGCTCGAGAGCCACCCCAACCTTGCGGGGTGCTCTGCTGCTTCTCAGCTGATTACAGCAAACACGTTCAAGTTTGACGCACGGCTGGCGTGGCGCTCGCGGCCGGTCGGGCAGCTGTTGCGAGCCACCCGCGAGCTCTACCACAAGCCGTGGTGGGACCACGTTCTGTACAATGTGACCGGCGCTGGTCCTGGCGCCGAGCCCCAACTTGGGCTCGCGCGCCTACTCCTACGTGCCGTCGACGGGCGGCGCTGCGATTTTGTCGTCGCCCAGCGCCTAGAGGACGCTGATGCGCTTCCGGGTTGCGTGTTGACATCCTTCAACTGCAGGAGGAAGAAGTGGGTCCTTGACCCGGCCACTGGCTTCCCAGAGCTGGTCCTTGTCCCACTGTCGGACGTGGTGCGGCTCGAGCACGTGGTCCCTGACTTTGAGGACCTGGCCGAGCGTTGGGGCATGACGGCGACGCCGACGACCGTCCCCGACTCACCTCGGGAGCGAGCAGAGCAGCGCTTCTTCACGAATGCGTTCTTCCCCTGGACGAGCAACAGCATCACGGACGCCCCTTGAGCGGAGACCGGGTGGGGCCTTGCGACTCCCTGCAAGTGGCGAATGTGCCAGTGGCGTGCGCCTGGAGCCCGAGGGGAGGCCGGCGGGGTCGGGGGCGAAACGAGCAGTGAAAAGAGGGCGACTCTTTACCTTTTGTAGCGCCTCAACATGCTGTTTGGAAGAAGCAACGTTCCAGGTGGCCTGACTGCTCACGTCTGCCCAGGTGCACGTGTAGCTTCCGTGTACTCAATAACTACAGTGGCCAGCTTCCCACCATCCCCCCCACTGCGGACTTCTTACAATGTACATCACCACGGTTACTGTTCCAAAACGAAGTGTTCTTTCCCTGCCGTGCTGCAGCCAACAGTCTCAACGAACCGCGCAGGTTGCGCCCTCAGCGACGCGTACTAGACGGTACGAGCCTGCGTCAAGCACGCCACGGTAGAGTCCTACATGGAACCCCATTGGCGCATACCGCGCTGTCAGCCGCAACGACAGGTGCTCGGAGGTGTGCTAGACGCTCGTGTCGAGCAGTCTCCTTAAACCTCGGCTGATGCTAGACTTAAATGACGGCATCCTTCCACCAACGCAAGGGTGCGCCTCGGCGGTGGTGTGCAGCCGTTGGCCGTGGCCTGGGCACGCGCGGTCAGCGTATTTTCTGGCGACCGCTTCAAAGCAGCACCGACTTCCACACAAATCCGTCCTCGACCCTTCCAACCTGTAGCTGACTCTGCTCTCCCCGTTTTCCCGCACAGCGTGGGCCCTGATTGGCCGAATCCAGCGATTGACAGAGAAGCGCAGGCCTCCGGCGCTCGTCGGAGTGTGCAGCCGAGCGGGCTCGTGTTTTTATTTAACAACCGCGTCTGCCAGGTGCCCACAGGGCCTGCCCACTGCCTCGACACCGCACGGCAGCCGCGGCCCACTGTGCGGAACGGCATCCAGGGTCACTGGAGAGCACCCCCGCTCAGAGTCGTCTGTGGGAGCCCACTTCCACTGCAGGACGAATAAAGCCATTCGTTCGGGATTCGTCTCCCGGACGTGTCCTCGGATGAGCGCCAAACGATTTCGCCGCGTTCGGGCTCGTCCGGTATCGTTCGGGATTCGTCAGGCGGCACCGGGTTTCCGACGATGACGGCTAAGGGTGTCCATGATCCAATCGTCAATCAATATCGACCGCGTCACCGCATGTGTGGTTGTTGTTGGCCAGCTGCACAGGCTGCTGATTGCGGGGAGAATGTCAATGCCTACGGCGTAAGCGACATGGTCCTTCTGTAGCTAGGCCCCTTCCGTAAGATGCTGACGTCGCAACTACTGACGAAGCGCAGGGAAGCGGCGACCGGGCTGAGGGAAGGCGATGGCCGTGCTCAGCGCCTCGAGACGGTTCCGATGGTGTAAAGTTGACAAACCGGACGACGCGCTCTTCCGCTGCGCAAATTGTTGTGGGCGAAATCGCCCATTCCGGCGCCATCCAGACCGGTCCGCAGGCTTTTTATGGAGCTTTTTACAAGAATTGCGCGTTTGCGCGTGAACACACGATAAGCACCACTGCGCTGCGGTGGTGGAGGTGGCCTCCAGGAGCACCAGCGTGCGGTACTGTAGCGGCACGCCACACGCCGAGGTGTGTGGTCGTCGACGGGTGGCTCCGCCTGCAAGTAGGCACGGCTGTAGAGCAGTCTTGGCGAACGAGGCGCAGCCCCCGCCCTTCCCCACGGCCGTCGTCACGCCGGCGGGGACGACGGCAGCGCCCCTCTCCGTCGCCTCTGCCGTCGATGCGCCGCCGTCGGCGGTGCGGGGGGGGGTTGTTGGACGCCCTGCCCACGCCCCCGGCGGCGCTGAGGACGGCGCCGGTGAGCGCGGGGGGGGGCAAGTCCTCTTCCTGGCGGCGCCGCCGGCGGCCGCCGCGCCGTTGCGCGCGCGCCTCCGCGTCAGGCGTGCGCGGTCGGCACCGGCACCGCCCGCGCCGGCGGCGGCGGGTTTGCGGCGGTGGTGGCAGCGGCGGCGGCGGCGCCCGGCGCGGTGCGCGTCGCCCCAGTCGAATGGACGGGCGGCGGCAATGACAACGACGGTGGCGACGGCGGCGGCTGGCCCTCACCCGCCGTCCCGGCGGTCGCCCCCGTGCACGCCGCCGAGCCGGCTGGTGCGCCGCTCGCCGCCGCCCCCGCCGCGCCACGCGCACGCGCGGTGGCGGGAGCGGGGCGACTCGCGCGCAACGCGTCGACGGCGGCACCGCCGCTGACGCGGGCGCCGACCCCCCGCCGTGGCGCCGGCGCGTGCGGGCGGCGCGCGCGTCGGCCTGCCGGTGGGGGTCGTCGTTGGGGTGGTCGACGCGGCGCCGCCGCTGACGGCCATTGGCGGCGCCGACGGGGCGGCGGTGGCGGCGGGGGGGGGGGGGGGGGGGGGGGGGGGGGGGGGGGGGGGGGGGGAGACGAACCGCCCGACGCGGCTGGCGTGGAAGCCGACGCCGCGGC
>ENA-ORXR01004215-ORXR01004215.1-marine-metagenome-genome-assembly--contig:-NODE-4215-length-12176-cov-12.990247_pt1 | contig 12176 bp, 16 predicted proteins | sample MGYA00237866_ERZ511479 | MGnify/ENA metagenome assembly ERZ511479 | reverse complement strand
ACATTGTTTCGCGTTGCAGCCAATAGCTGGCCGCCCCGCATCGTCACATGAACCGTCACACGAACGAAGCCGCAGCTAAGAAAGGGCCTCAGATGTGGGGGTGAGGTTGTTTCCACCAGCGTCGCAGGTGCGGCCTGTTCGTGGCGTCGGCTCCGCCGCCGCCGCCACGGTGCGGCCGCGGAGCCCGCCCGGCAGCCGGTCGGTGAACATCCCCGCGCCGCCTGCCCCGTCCGTCACCGAGTTCCAGCGCCGACCGACACGGCGCGGCCTGGACACCATAGGCAGCCTTGCGCGTTTGTCGACGAGGGGGGGGGCGACGGTGGTGGCGACAGCGGCGGCGGCGGCGGGTGCGCCTACTCCTTCGCCCGCGCTGTGACGGTGCTAGGGTCGTCGCCCGACGCGCACGAGACGCTCGGCTGGGCGGGCGCGTCCAAGGTGTCAGCGGTCATTGTGCACCGCCGGCGGTCAGACGTTCGGGGGACGCCGGGGGGCGCCGTTGCCGCTGCCGCCGCCGCCGCCACCGCCGCCGCCGCCGCCGCCACGTCCGCGAGCGGGGTGCTCTGCAGTGGCGGGGCCGACGCCCCCGCCGAGGCTGACGGTGGCTGGCCAAACGTCCTCGACGATGGCAGCGGCAATGGGAGCACCCGCATTGGGGAGGCGCTGCCGCTCCGCTGCCACGTGCGGCTGGCCGACGGGGACGTGCTTGTATTTGGGGGGCGGGGGGGTGCCTATGTGCTGCTGCACGTCGGCCGCCTCGTTGGCGCCCGCGGCGGCGGCGGTATGGGTGCTCGCGCGCCTTGACAAGCTCCTCTCCGCCGTGCCGATGGTGGCCGCCGGCGGATTTTACGCGACCGCCCGCCACGAAATGTTCGCCGACGCGGCGGGCGCCGCGGCCGTCCCCCCCGTGCCCGCCGACAAGGCGGCGGTGGCGGCGACCGTTGGGGTGCCCCCTGACGTGGCCGCCGCGAGGCGCGTGTGGCGCTCTGACACGGGCGCGGCGAGCGACGCGCCACGTGGGGACGCGCTGCTCGCCACCCTCGACGGCCTGCTGCCCGCCGTGGACGCGGTGCTCGCCGCAACCACCGCGCGCGTCGGCGCGCTCGGCGACGGGGCCGCTGGCGGGCCGCCCGCGCCGCGCTTCCTCGCGCGCAAGGCCGTCGCCCTCCGCGTGCTCGTGCCCCTCTAGCGCCTGCCGACCGAGGCGGGGCGGCTGGCGCTGGCCGCCGCTGTGCGGCTGTTCGTTGCGCAAACGACGCTGACGACGCCGGCGGCGGCGGCGGCTGCCGCGGCGGCGGGCCCCGGGGGGGGGGTCGGCACCGACGCGGCCGCGCTCGCGGCGGGGCGGGAGGCGCGCAACCGCGCGTGCCACGCGCCCGCCGCCATTTGCCGGTGGCTCACGACGGCGGCGCCGGCGGCCATTTTCCTGCGGCTCGCGACGGCGGCGCCGGCGGCGGCCGCGGCGGCACCGCCGAGCGCGGCCGTGTCGGTGACCGCCGGCACGGACGGGGCGGTGGCGGCGCCCAACAACCTACTGCCGCTCGTCGGGCCGCTGTGCGACCACAGGGCGTCGCTGCTCGGCATGCCCGCGGGTGCCGCGCTCTGCCCGGGAGACATGTGCGTGGTGCTCGAGGCGGCGGTGGTCGCGTCGTGGCTGCTCGTGCCGCCGCGGGCGGTGCCCGCCGCGGGGGCGCCCGCGCCCACGCCGCCGCCCACGGCGGCGCGTGATCTGGTGCTCGTCGGCCTCCTCACCCCCGCCCCGAGGGGCCCGGAACGAGGGAGTGTCCAGTTCTTAGCAAATCGGGGTTGTGTCGGAAATCCACAGTGTTTACAGATGAAATCGGTTCCCGCAGTCATCTGGAAAGACCCCCCGACGTTCACTGTGGGTTTTTTCATAGTTCAACGACACGAGAACCCCAACAGCTCTGCACACCGCTGTACGCGCCAACTCAAGGGCTCGCGACAGGTGTGGAGCGCGCCCAACAGGCATCATGTGGAGCCGCGCGGTGCCGCATGAGATAAAAAAAAGGGCGCGCTCTCCACGATCAATTTGAATGCAACTACCGGCCCTGGCGATAGATCTGGTGCAGTCTTTCTCGTGGTCGGCTCCGTCTTCATCCGTTCCGACGCCTGACGCATCCACCGGGCATACCCTGGCGCCAATGCGCGCCATGTGCTCGCCCCTGAGTGACCCTCGGTCGGTTGGTGACCTTCCACTGATCGTGTTGGTTGGCCCACACCCCCCCCCCCCCCCCCCCCCCCCCCTGTTTCCCCCCCCCCCCCCCCCCCCCCCCCCCCCCCCCCCCCCCCCCCCCCCCCCCCCCCCCCGCCCCTCCGCTTGGTTCACCCTGCCCCCCACCCCGCACCCCCCCCTCCCCCTCTCCCGGTCGGCCGTCATGCCTCCACGCGGGCGCTAGGCACCGACCAAGGACCCTGCTGATCTCCACGAGGCCAGAGGCGCTGGTCTGAAGCTTGTGAGGCTCGGCGGGATGACGACCAAGGCTTTTGCGGCGCGATTCCGGATGTCCTACGCGCAGGCCCGCTACTTCGTTCTCAACGGAGGTGTCTTGCGCCGCCGTGGCCCGTCACCCTTTTTCAAACCTGAGGAGGAGGCGCTGCTGGCCAAATTTCTTGCCACCAACGCGACGATCGGCCGCGGGCTCACGCAAGATTCTCTCTCTCGAATTTGCGCCCTCTACCTGTCTGAGCTGTCGTCGGACCGGCAGGCGGCGGCCCGGGCCCGCTTCAACGGCTCTCTGACGCCGGGGCGAGGCTGGGTCTCGTGCTTCCTCGACCGACACCCGGTGCTGAAGAATTACCGAGTTTGCACCATTGAGGAGGGGCGGGCGCGCAACTCGAGACCCGAGGTGGTGACGCGCTCGTACGCTCTGTTGTCGCTCCTGTACCGCGACTAAAAAATCATTTTCGCGCGACAGGTGTGGAACATGGACGAGACCCACATCCACGCGCGGTCGTCGGCGATTTCCAGCCGCATGGGGATTGTCGGGGGGGTGGGCATGAGCAAGCCGGAGGTCATCCTGCCCCCATTTTCTTCCGGGGCTGGCGCTTGTACGGCCGCCTTCTGCGTGTCGGCGGCCGGTGTCGTGGCACCCCACTTTGTGGTGGTCGACGGCCAGGCTCCAGGTCACGGCATCGTCACCGTGACGGGGCCTGACGGCTTCAAGAAGGACGCGGCGCTCGCGTCTTGGCTGAATGACGGGGCCATTGTGTCGAGGCGGTCCCCTCCAGGGATGGAAAAAGCAGTGTTTGATGTTTGGTGTGAGATGTTTTCCAAGTTTGCGCGGTCTTACTACCCCGAGGAGGCCAAGATTCTGTCGCTGGACGGCGCCAAGGTGCACTTGTCCCCAAAAGGCCTGCTCGTCCTCCTGCGGTCAAATGTGAACTTCATCGCGGAGCCGTCGCGAATGTCACACATTTTGCAGGCGCTCGACAACTCGAGCTCCTTTGGCCGCTACCAGCCCAAGGTGCGGTCGCGGGTACGAGAGATTTTTTTCGAGTGCCGCGATGCTGCCCGCTCGTTCAAAACCCCCGAGCTCATGCGCTCCATTGCCGGCGCGGCATCCGAAGCGCTGACAGAGAGCGCACTGCGCACGGCGTTTCTGCGCGTTGGAATCTGGCCGCTGGGCCCTAGCGCCGTGAGCCGTGAGGAGCTCAGCGAGGAGGCCGAAGCCCCAGTCGCGAGTGTCGACCTCGAGTTGCTGACGAGACGGCTGCCCCCGTCCGTTCGTAGGGACATCAAGTGCCCAAGGGTGGTCAACGGGACACTGTCGACCGCCGGACGCGGGACCGCGCTGACCGCGCCCGAGGTTCTGGATGCTCTCGAGGGTGAGGCAGCCGCCAAGATGGCCAGAAGAGCGGCGAAGGAGGCCGGAAAGCGCGCCCGTGAGGCGAAAGCCGTGGAGAAGAAGGTTTTGTCTTCTGAGACGGCACGTGCCAAGCGGTATAAGCAGGAGGCGAAGGAGGATGCCCTGCTTCGCGAGATCTGGGCGGAGGTTGCGTGTGACGCGGCCCGCGAGGATGGCTGTCGCATGCGGGCGAATGGGATGACTGGGCCCTCGGCGGCCAAGCCGAGGCGCCGCACGGCGGCAGCGCGTGCGCGCCGCACGCCCGATCTCCCCCTGTCGGTCCATCGCTTGTGGTGTGTGGTGTTGGCACAGGCGGCGCAGATGGGCCGACAGACGCTGTCTTCAAAGGATTTCCTCGAGGGAGGCCGCATGTGGCGGCCATCTGGACAAACGTTTGGGGACCGCTCGTCTGGCTCCAGAACGGTGGCAGAGGGGAAGGAGAGAGCGTCCGTGACGGGCATTTGGGCGAACGTTTGGAGACCGCTCGTCTCGTTCCAACACGATCGCACAGGTGGACGGCGACAGCACGCGTGGCGGGCATTTGGACAACAGCTTGGGGGCCGCTCGTCTTGCTCGACCACAGCGGCAGAGGAGTGGGCGAGGGCGCGCGTGGCGGGCATGTGGAAACACCTTTGGGGGCCGCTTGTCGTGCTCCAGTGGCAGAGGCGGGGGCATGGCCGGAGAAGGGCTAACTATCTTGCGACCGGGCTGTACCAACAGCGAGGCCGAGCTGATGGGGGCGGCGAGGCCGGACACCAGAAAAGTTATCGGGGGGGTCCCTGGTCGCCCCTGAACGTGCATTGGGCCGGGGGGAGGCAAGGTGGAAGTGCAGGGGAGTGACAGAGGGCCAGAAAGGCGGGCGAGCGAGATGGCGGAAACGTGCCTGGGGCAATGACACAGCCAGGTGTGTTGCACCCGGCGAGATAGACGCTTCATGAGACTGTCCCGCTCGGTCAAACCCGACCCATGTGGCCGTCATCCGTCAATTACTTCTATAATCAATAAGTTTTTCTGACTAAAATGTGCGATTCCGAGCTGTTCTCATATGACAAATCATTGTGTCAAGAACTGCTGCAGACATTTCCTCGGGCGCATTTTCCAGTAGAAGAACGGAAGCGCCCCGGAAAATAACCGCCGAACCTGCAAGACTCTCCTGAGGCGAGCCATATTTGTATTTTCCGGTGGGGATAAGATTAAACCTTCATCAGAGGCCAGTTGCCAAGAATTGGTGTCGAACGGATAGATGCGATGACTCTCCCGACGAACCCCCCTAGCGCCACTATTGTCGTTCGGCCAAAAAGTGGAGAGTCCAGGCCTGTCAAAGAGGCGCTTTTGTGCATTTGATTGGCCCAAACGTTGATCCGCCTGTCTGGGACTGTCGAGATTTTGGCGCAACGACCATACTGATTGGTTGCGAGATGTCATCACAGCACCATCAATTCAAGGTGGTGAAAGTCAGAGTATTGCTGTGTTCCCTATTTAATATTTTGGCCGATCGTGTCGATGTCTAGAAGGATCAACAGAGGGAAACTGTGCGTCTCAGGCTCTATCTTGACGGCGCGTGCACGGCGTGCACAAGTGCGTTCTAGCCAATTGGAACGCGACGTTCCAATCACGCCCCAATCACTCCCCAATCGCGTCGACCAGTCTTGACGGTAATGGAGTGACAGGGTGACCCGCGCACGAAGGGACTCACCGTCCGAAACGGGCTCACTTTGCCGATTCGGGCCGATCCGGGCCGAGCACGTTCACGTGTGCGAAAGTTTTTAAGAATCTCGCACACGCGATCGTGCTCGGAAACGAACGATCTTGATGAGATGCCCTTCATCCGGCGCGCATGATTGGACGAGAGCTCTCCCCGGATCGTGTCGCGCGGATCAACGAAAGCAAGGACACTGGCTGCACTCCAACAGGATTGTGATATATTGCATCGTGTCGGGGCTGGGTTTGCCACGGTGGGCTACTGACTGCACCCTGACGGATCGTGTCGGGCGAGGCCCATCACTCCTTTATGAGCAGTGCTGAGGCGGTCCGACCTACCTGTAGCTATGCACATCAAGTGGCCACAGGACAGCAATGTGGCGGATCGTGTCCGGTGGGGCCCGCTCCTGCGAGTGTGGTTGCAGCAACGTAGCAGGCGTGCTGTGTCCGAAAATTTCCTTGCGATAGATGGGAGATGCGATCTGCCCACTCCAGTTGCTGCGTTTCAAACAATCTAATCACGACAGTTTTGGTGGCCCGTCAAGACAGCGGTGGTCAAATCACGCGTGCGCGACGGACTTATATCCATATTCGGACCCAATCACGTGCACGTGCACGCGCCGTCAAGACACAGCCTGATTGGCTTCTGATGCGTCTGTGAAAGAAATGCTCGAAGTAACATATAGAAAATGTCACCAAGGGTCCATTGGCACAGGGCCACCGTTGAGCAGCCCTTCTAACGGGGCTCCAGGCCCGGTTAACTCTGGCAGCACGGCCATCATGTGGTCGCGACACGCAGCGAAATACCCACGGCAATCTTGGGGAAACACAGACAAACACGCCGTGTGCAAAGCAAACCTGCTCTCTGCCTCCAGGTCATGCGGGGTAAAGATCTCGGCCAACTTGGCCTTCACCTTGGAGAACACCATCTCTACAGGGGCAAAGTCCGGGCTGTACGGAGGCAGCCGCACAACACGACGGCCATGGGCGCGTATGACTGCGTCGATGCGCGCAGTGTGTATTGGGGCATTGTCAATCAGAAGAATTGAGTTGATCAGTTGGTTGTGGTTGGCCGCCTGCGGGAAGGCCGGGTTGGTATTGGGCAGCAAAATGAGGATGAACATGAGCCAATCATACTCGGTCTGCCCGCTTCCACCTTCAGCGTGCTCGGTGATGTACTCGGCGAGCACCCCGCCCGTCGATGAGATGCCGACGGTCACCGTGAAGCGTGGCCGGTTGCGGGGGCTGCCCAGCAGTCGATGGGACCGCTGCCCCAGCGGGGCGCGACCGCTGCGCCGGTACTTCGATGAACCGTCCACATGCGACTCGTCGCACGAGACGAAGGCCGACATGAAAAAGGAGCATCAGGCGGGCCCACCGCACGCGCAGGTTGTCGTTGCGCTCCTTATAGTGGGTGATAACCCGCTTTTTCGTCCACCCGACCGCCCGCAGCACTCGATCGATGGTGGACGCCGAGCTGGTGAGCTGCCCCGGCCAGCCAGGGAGCTGCTGCAACGCCCGCAAAATGTCGTCCACCTCGCGCAAAAAGATCTCGGGACGTTCTTCGATTAATCTCAATGATGGCCGTCTTCAGCACGTCATCGTACAGAGTGTTGTCGTAGTGGGTGTTGCGCCGCGCCCCGTTCGGCCACAGGTCCCAGGTCGCCAGGAAGATCTCCTTGAACCTGGACACGGAGCTTGCATCACATCCAAACAGCCGCGCGGCGTCAGCGCAGGGCACGTTGTGGTGGACGACGAGCCACACGATGAGCACACGCACGTTCTCGGGCACAACCATTGTGGAGACCACGCGAGCGAGCGGCCAGTCTGCGCACGTTGTGAGTGGAGGGGGGACGTGTGTGCGCCTGGGTAAGCGCGGGGGGATGAGGGCAGATGACTCGCTCCTGCAGCGCGGCGCTGGCGGGGTGGCAGTTGAAGACAGACAGACACTCCCAGAGGCCGCTCCCATCCCAGAACAGTACGCTAACGAGTCCTGTTTCACTTTTTTGTGTACAGACTGGTGCGGGCCCGCGCGCGACGACAGCCCTGCGAGTTCCCAAAGGCCATCGAGAGACCTGTCGCGCGTGGCTGAGGTTGGTAGGCGAGCCCGGCATGGGCGGATGGTCGAACGTGCACTCACCAGGCGGTTGGCTGCATTTATCCACGAGATCGCATGTCCTGCTTGCATTGCGGTGAGTGTTCGTGTCAATATTTTAGCACTCTCCGGGATCTCTTGTGGCATGATCCTCGCACTGGGCCCAAATCTTTGCCACAGCCCCACGAAAGCACGTGGCGTAATCTGGAAGCAATCCCGGTCGCCCATCGGCTTGTCCCCTGTTCGCAACCGTCTCTTTGCTCCCCTCACAGCGCGTCACGAGCCGCACGTGCTCCTGCGTGATCACAAAAGAACACCCACCCCTCCCAAGATGGACTCTCTGGAGCAGTACAGCCCGCTCAACCCCCCCGCCCCCCCCCCACTCCCCCCGCCTCACAGGTGGTGTGTCGCTCTTGGCGATTGCCTCTCTAGCATTCACTCTTACAGAACATGGAGGGTTCTCCACCGCCGATTTTCTCGCGTCAGTCTTGGAGGTGGTCAACCCTCATATAGATAGCGGCAGAGTGTGCAGGGGGGGTCAGTCGATGGGGGAGTGCTCAAGAGCGGTCTCTGCGGGGCAAGAGACTGAGCGATGATCTCTTCCTGGGGAGAGGGAGCCGCAATCCCGCCCGATAGCTTCCTGCGGCGCTGTCAGATGCCCACTGCCGCTTCGGCGACTGCATGGAGCGCCACAGACGAGGCGGACACGCGCTCAGTCATAGGACGTGCGGGGGGTGCGAGGAGAGAGTGGAACCCGACCGCCGGTGCGCTCGGCTGCTCCCTTACCAGGGCGATCTGTGAACAATGCGCCGGGAAACGTCCCGCAGACCTTGCCGGGGTCTCCGCGTGCGCGCTGGCGACAGGTGGTAGTCGATTTGAAGTGGTGTTCGTCGGGACTTGGGGCAGTATGCGCAACGGCAGTCGGGAATGCGGGCGGGCCGCCAACCGAAGCCGGTGGCCGTGGTGTGAGAGTGCGGTACGCGGCATGCTGGCCGACGGTATGCGTCGCCGGGTGGGCGCGAGGACGGGCGCGAGAATGGGCGCGAGGACCACCGCCGCGGTGCTGTCCGGTTTACCTCGGGCACCAGACAGCGGGGGGCGCCCGGGATGGGCCGCCCCGCTGCGCTCTATAAGGACAGAGGCATGGATCGGATCAGCCCAGCCAAGCCCAGCAACACGACAACAAACTGTTATCGAATGGTGGGACCTCTGCCAAGTAAAAACAGACTGGGGCTGACGCGCTTTCCAGCAGCCAGCTACGATCTTGCAGGACCGTGCACGAGCATGTTGATCTTTGCCGATTTCTGGAAGATTGGATAACAACACGTGTCACCATTTGAATGGCCTGTGAGCGCTTCCCTCGTGATCCGTCTGGCTTCTTCAGGCATCCGTGGCGTATAGCCACAAGCGTTCTCTGCTGGTCAGGGCGCGCATCGGGTTTTCGTGAGGAGGACATGACACAGTGCCCCTCCCTCCCCCCCCGCCGCCCCTTCGTAGAGCTGCCCTGTTCTTAGTATCAGTACAGAGAAGAAGAGTGAGGCATTTACTAGATCAAATAAAAGACTTCATACGCGACAGGAAAAAAGACATAGCGGCATGCAGACCAATAGTTTTGAGCCCGGCCGTCGTCAGAGCATCATCGAAAAGCTTGACGATGGCGCTCAGATCGAGGCATGCAATGGCTGACCCGGACAAGTCGTTCTCCACTACGAAGCTCCGGAAGAGCGAGTTGACAGCGTCTCTGTCACAGCCAACGCTCCGCTGCAGCTGGCTAGCGACTTTGGCGACTGGCCAAGAGACGCAGTCGTCGAACACCGCGTCGGCCCGATAAGGAGTGCTCGCGGGGCTGGGGCGCTTCGGCGCGCGACTGGACCCTGCCGAGTCGCGCGTCGCTCGCTTCACGGAGGAGGCGATGCGCCCCATTAATTCAGCGTCCTTCTTCATTCGATTCTGGGGCAAGTGCAGCGCGAGGAGAGCATCGTTGGCATCCGTATGCAAGAAACAGAGCACAAAACGGGAGTCGATAGCAGAATGATATGTGGGCGAAGAGAGAGATCTGGCGGCACGAAAAAATTGCTCACAAGTGCACCACCTCACCGAGCCTGAGCGGCGAGCAGAATCCCGAAAACTGAAAATGAGGGGGCACATACCTTTGTCCGAGCCGCAAAAGTTTTACACGTGCGAGCGCCACCAGCTCGTGCCGGCCCGGCCTCGCCATTTTCGCTCGATTCCAGGTCGCCATCTGCTGCGACGACGATGCGGGCGTCGCGAGGGCTCATTCCAGCTCGCTTGGAGAACTCCATCGCGCGGTCGAAGTGCGAGCGATTGGCAGGCGCGAGGAGCCCGGCGGAGGCCTCCTCATCGGCTTCGAAGGCCGCCAGCAGGCCCTGCTGAGAGACACGCTGCTGCTCGTCCGTTTCCTGCGGCCCAACCTTTGCAAAGGGACCCTCCGTGCGGCCAGGAAGTTTGCTGATGCGCTCGATCTCGGCCGCCCTCAGCGAAGCAATGTGCTGGGCAATGCCGGTTGCGATGAAGGAGGATATAGAGCGCGCGGTGGCCTTCTTGTAAACGAGCACTGCGGCATGCGGCGTTACGCCCTTCATGGGGTTGATAGAGGTCTGATTGCCAGCCGTCCCGACGCGCGCGCGCCGTGAAACAGTCAGCTCGAGATGACCTTTGAGGCCACAATGATCGCATATGTTGCCGCAGCTCCCGTGACGTTCCTTTGAGCAGCGGGGTTTGCCCTGCTGACCTGGAAGGACTCGATCACATTCCACCGAACACGCCCAGCATGTTCCACTGCAAAACAAGAGAAAATAGAAAAGCCGCAGCAGTGCGTGGTTCAGTCTTTGTTTGCTCATGTCAAAAGGAAAATGGAAATGGACATGAACTCCCCACGCTCGCCCCCGTCGATCCCACTCTCCCAGATTTGGTGCTTCTGCGACTAGTCGGATGGGAGGCAATAAACGTACCGGTTGTGGGACTTAGGCCATCGGGGGCAGGGAAGGAACACCACGAACAGGTCTGCGGGCGCTTAGTAGCCGCGCGAGTCTCGCGCACAACGACTTCCAGCTGGCCCAGAGCGTGGGCTGGCCCATCGCCGGCCGACAGGGTGGCGCCCGGTCCCGAGGCGGCTGGCGTAGGAGCCGTCGGCTGGAAAGCGGTGGGCACAACGTCAGCAGGGGCAGAAAACAGAGGTGGGGCGTTGGCCGGCAGGCTGTCAGCTGGCGGGGCGGCACCTGGGGGCACCATGGTTGGTGGTGCTGCGGGAAGGGAAGTGGGCAGCTGCTGCTAGTGTGGGTCCTCACTGGCACCCTTGTTTTTTATGGTTTCTCGCTGCATTCAGATTCAGGCATGGACCCTTGGTCCTTCTGGTTGGGCCGGTTGGGGAGCTTTGATGGCAGCGGGCCCCCCCGAAACCCATCCAGCACTCGGCGCGCGGATTGCGCTATGAGTGGATCTTGTCGGTCATGAGTCACACCCTAATGCAAACTTCGCCGTTCCTTTTTGGCGACCGAAAGAAAGACGGTGTCCAGATTTCCAGGTACTGCCAGACGAAGCCCCTCAGGAATGCAGGGTGGCGTCCTCGTCTTGGTGTCTCGACCCATGGCGCTGCAGGTCGCACACTGCATGACTGAGCCCCCAGAGCCGCTGACGTGCATTAGACTGGGCACGCGTCAACCGGGCCATCGCTAAGCAAAAGCACGAATGGCACGAAGCATCTAGAACCGCACAGACAGTCCTCGGGTGGCGCATCATCGTTCAAGGGGCAGACCGATGCACCACCAGAGCTCCCATGCTGAGAGTGGAATATCAGGATGAGTACAGAAAGATTTCTGGCCCCATCCGCTCGGTGAGAAGGGCGCGGCATTGGACAACGCCTGTATGAGGGCAGGCTGAGAGGGGTGCTTCGGTCACTGCATACAGAATGGCGTCACAGATCCAGTTGCGTACCTAGTGCGTGGTCGAGGGGAGGGGGGAGTTTGGTCGCTGCTCGGTTGTGACGAGAGAACGGACAGAGGTCAGACGTGATGGAAGCGACATCGGGCGTCGACGGTAGGGGAGTGGGTCAGTTTGGTCCTCGTGGCTTTCAGGCGCAGGAGGGGTGCGAATATCCCATGGGCCAACGGCGCATCTGCAGCAGTCACGTGACACCGTTCAATGTTCACCATTGGGGTTGAAATCGATCCAATGACTTTTTCTCTGAATTTCCAGTCTGGGTTCCATGCTTTATTTTATTTGGGACCAGCAGCGGAGCGTGAGGCACCTGGAGGCAGAACAAGCATGGCGGCATTCGTAGCTGACCATCACTGGGAGTGCGAAATAGTAGGCAGCAGCGGCCGCCGCCAAGGCCGAGAGGCTGCGGCCACGCGCCACGAACGATCCAGTTCCCCTGCCCCCCTCTCTTGCCATGGCACCCAACACCATTGAGGCACCACCGCCCCGCTCCACACCTAGACAACAAAACCCCTCGAGGACCCCCCCCCCCCCCCCCCCCCCCCCCCCCCCCCCCCCCC
>ENA-ORXR01004214-ORXR01004214.1-marine-metagenome-genome-assembly--contig:-NODE-4214-length-12176-cov-27.130755_pt1 | contig 12176 bp, 8 predicted proteins | sample MGYA00237866_ERZ511479 | MGnify/ENA metagenome assembly ERZ511479 | reverse complement strand
TACCAAATCACTCTTAAAGCAACTGATTATGCTCTAAAGTTTAGAGAATTAATCCGAACAATCTCCCAAAAACACGGTAAAGTCGTCCTGCTAATTGATGAATACGACAAACCGATTATTGATTATTTGGGCGATGAAGTCGAACAAGCTATTGAAAACAGGGATATTATGAGGTCTTTTTATTCCGTCGTCAAAGGCAGCGACCCGTACATCGAATTTATGATAATTACGGGCGTATCAAAATTCAGTAAAGTCAGTCTTTTTTCAGAACTCAACAATTTGACAGACATTACTTTTCATCGGCGTTACCTGAAATTGACGGGCATCACGCAGGAAGAACTCGAAACGTATTTTAAAGAACCTATCGCAACGCTCGCTAAGGAAAGGGGATGTACCGATGAAGCACTCCTGTCCAAAATTAAGGATTGGTACAACGGATATAGTTGGAATGGAAAACAATTTCTGTACAATCCCTACTCCATATTGGCTTATTTTGATTATGGAGAATTTAAAAACTATTGGTTCGAAACCGGAACGCCGACTTTCCTTTTGAAGTTAATGAAGCATCAAGAGCTGATAAAAATCAATCAACTCCGCGTAGATGATAGCGTTTTCTCTGCTTACAATATTCGACAATTGGAAGTTATTCCGATACTTTTTCAGACAGGCTATCTGACCGTTAAACATAGAGAAGATGACGATATTTATATCATTGATTATCCGAACTTGGAAGTGCGGGATTCGATGATGCGGTCTTTAATCGGTAGTTTGAGTCATAGCCAAAAATCGTTTAGCCGACCCATGATACTGCAAGTCAGAGATGCTTGCGAAAACAAAGATTTGGAACATCTTATCCGCCTGATTAAAAGTATATTCAAAAATATACCCAACCAAATTTTTCAAGCTGAAGGCGAATTTTATTATCACAGTCTGATTTATCTGGTCTTCTTTTATTTGGCTGATTTTATTGAAAGTGAGGTCAATACAAATGACGGAAGATTGGATGCCGTTGTGAAAACTAAAAATTATATTTATATATTGGAATTTAAATTAAATGAAGATGCACAAACCGCATTGAAACAAATAAAAGATAAAGGATACGCCGAAAAATATTATGGCGATAGTCGGGAGAAAATATTAATTGGTATCAATTTCAATAGTAAATTGAAAACTGTGGAAGATTGGGAATACGAGGTATTTACGTAACACGGACGTTCTTGTCCGTGCCGCATATTACACGGAAAAACCGTATTTTTGTAAGAAATAAAACGAAAAATACATGCAAAAAATAGTCATAGAAAATTTCATGGCAATTCGTCACGCCGAAATAGAGGTCAATAAAGTATTGGTATTGATTGGTGAACAGGCGAGTGGGAAAAGTACGGTTGCGAAGTTGATTTATTTTTTTAAGTCGTTGAGGGATGAGGTATTCGACTTAACCTATGATGCTGATAATAGTTCTGATATTCAAGGAGACCTGGTAATTAATGTAAGTCTCTCAAAATTTCAAGAGTTCTTTGGTTCAATACGTCAGTTATCCGATTTCAAAATTACCTATTATTATGATGTCGAAAATAATAAACGTTTGATGCTTGAATGGAGTAATGGAAAAAACTTTTCGACCAAATTCACAGGTAGCATACTCACAGATGATTTTAAAAATGAAGTCTCCCGTCTAAAAAAAACATTTCAAATAGGAGCAAATAATGGAAATGTTCACGAACAACTTGGAAACAAACAATATATAAAAACATTATCCTCTTTTATTAATAACGTATTCGACTGTTATCATAATTCTTCTTTGTATGTTATCGCAGGAAGAAACGCTACGGTGAGTTTTTCTTACCTATTTGAAAAATATCTTTTTGCTAATATTCAAAGTAAGATTGAGCAAAATAAAAGAAATCCATTCGAAAAAAAAGAGCACACTATTGACGAATATTTGATGTTAGATTTTGTTGTGCATACTGATAAGATAAAAAGTATATTCAAAAAATACGGGGATTTCGAGGGCTTAATTGACTTCCATTCTAATTCAAACAATCAGATAGAAAACAGTATTTCTGTTGTCAATGAAACCATAAAAAAAATCCTGAAAGGCGATTATAAAGTTGATAATCAAGGTGAAAAAATTATCCTTTCTAATGGAAAACACATACACCTCAACAACGCCTCCTCCGGTCAGCAAGAATCCATCAGAATACTACAAGACATCTTTTTAGCATTAATCGAACAACAAAAAGTATTCAGAATCATAGAAGAACCCGAAGCGCATTTATTCCCCGAAGCGCAAAAACAGATGATAGAATTGTTGGCTATTTTGGTGAATGCCGACTCCGATAATCAAGTCATTATCACGACACACAGCCCTTATGTATTGACGGTTTTCAATAATTTATTATTTGCAAATCGTGTCATAGAAAAAAATCCTGACACGCGAGAGGAAGTTTCAAAACTCATTGATATTCAAAGCCTTATCTCCGCGAATGACTTTGCGGCGTACTCGCTCAATCCAAGTCAAGCCGATGAAAATGGAGAGGATTATTGCGTTAATTTAATCAATGAACGCACTCAAGTCATTGACCAAAATTATTTAGACACCGTTTCCGAAGAACTTAGCAACGATTTCAGAACCTTATACGACTTGCACACCAAATCATTCGCCCGAAAATGAAACCATCCGAAGCCTTATTAGAGGAGTTGAAAAATATTGACAAGGTTGAAGATTGTCACGACACTTCTTCCGCAAAATCCTTTTTTATTATAGAAGAACAAAAAAGCGGAACATCTGTGATTGTTGAGCAAGTTGATGAAAACGATGTGTTTTTCTCCGTTATCAACCCCAATAAAGAAGTCATAAACTTCATTCCTATCGATGGTAAAAACGGTATTCTTAGATACGACGGCTCATATTGTGATGCAGTTATTTTTGAAAATCGTTTTTTCACTTTTCTTGAATTTAAACTCAATGCGACGAGTTCGGCAGAACTATCAATTCGTAAAAATCGTCTAAAAGCAGTCAGGCAATTAGTTAATACAATAGAGTTTTTTGATGAAAAATTAGCGCGAAACTATCAAAAATTAGCATTGGAAGCTATCATCGCAACACCCGACACCTATCCAAGAAAAGATACCGCATGGGATAGTCTCGCCATTGAGTTTTTAGAAGATTATGGTGTTCCACTCTATGAAGACAATAAAAAAGAATATCTATAAAATACATTTTTGAGCTAAATGCAACTAACATTAAAAAAATGAAAAGACTACTAATCGCAACACTACTAACCGCCCTCAATTACCATCTACTCTTAGCCCAAAACACACCAATTGATACGACGGCGTTGGATGAAATCATTGTCACCTATCAGGCAGACAAGCGAACACCGTTTACCTACCAAAACCTCAGTGCCAAAACATTAAAAATAAAATCAACCGGACAAGAACCTTCCTTTTTATTGGCTGATACTCCGTCGATTACAAACTATTCGGATGCAGGTCATTCGCAAGGATATTCGTATTTCCGGCTGCGAGGAATAGACCAAACGAGGGTAAATATTACCCTGGACGGCGTGCCACTGAATGAACCCGAAGACCAGGGAGCGTACTTTTCAAATTATCCCGATATTTTCAATTCTGTCAGCAAAATTCAGATTCAACGAGGCGTGGGCGTTTCAAAAAATGGCGTAGCGAGTTATGCCGGAAGTATTCAGTTGTCTTCGCCAAATCTTTACGACGATGCTGGTACTACTTTTGGCGTGGGTTATGGTTCGTTTAATAGTTTGAGGGTATTTGGTGAATATAAAAGTGGCGTCAAAAATGGCAAGGCATTTTACGCGAGAGCTTCTCAGGTGTATTCCGATGGGTACAAGTACAATTCCTCCAACAATTCGCAATCCATATTTATGAGTGCTGGCGCATTTCAAGATAAATCTGCTTGGAAATTTAATGTCCTCATCGGACAACAAGCCAATGATATGGCTTGGCTCGGCGTGTCCGATTCGCTGATTCAGGTGGATAGAAGAACAAATGGCAATGCCACGCAAGAAGACGACAAGTTTTTGCAAGCACTGGCACAAGTCCAAAATACTTGGCAAATCAGCCCTTTTTCCGCTTTGCAATCAAGTGTTTATTATACTTTTTTGAAAGGAAATTACGACTTCGATTTCAATAATTTTTTGGGATTTCCACCTACAGAAGAATTGTACAATTATGCTTTCCAATCCAATCTTGCCGGATTTTTCAGCAATTATACCTTCTCAAAAAAGCAACTGAATTGGACCACAGGATTTCACGGAAATATCTACAATCGCACACACACGGGAAGCGAACGCACCTTCGGCGAATTGTATCAAAATACAGGTTACAAAAACGAAGTAAGCGTCTTTTCAAAAGCTGATTATAAGTTAAATCGGCTCTCATTATTTGCTGATATTCAGTATCGTTATGCCAATTTTGAATATGATGGTGTAGTGGGAATGTCAAATATTAATTGGCATTTTATCAACCCAAAAGCCGGGGCGAGTCTCGCACTCAATCCCAATTCAATAGTCTATTACAGCATCGGCAAAACAGGCAGAGAACCAACGAGAAATGACATGTTTGGCGGCAATGATGATTTGTTGGCAGATGATTTGGGTAATGCAATTTTATTCAATACAGATGCCGAATATGTACTTGACCACGAGTTGGGTTTCAGGTATCGGCAAGGGCAACTTACTGCCAATTTGAACCTATATTATATGGATTTTGAAAATGAAATTGTGTTGGATGGCAATTTTGGACCCAATGGACTGGTATTGACCAATAATGTTGAGCAGAGTTTCAGGACGGGCATTGAATTGAATGTCATGTATAAGGTTAATGAGTATTTTTCACTCATCAATAATTCATCTTTCAATTACAGCCGCATCAAAGAGCAATCAGAAACATTCAGTCCGATTCTCACACCGCCATTGATTGTCTATCAAGAAGTGGTGTACAAGCGAAATCATCTGACTTTGGCATTATCCGGACGTTATCAAGATAAATCGTACATCGACTTTGCGAATAGTTCGGTGGTGGACGGCTACTTTTTGGTGAATGGTCGAGCGAGTTATGACTTCAAAGGATTTCGATTTTCTTTGTTTCTCAATAACATCACCAATGCCAAATATTTCAATTACGGCTATGTGGATTTTGACGGCAGCAACAAGTATTTCGTTCAAGCTCCGACCAATTTTTACGTCGCCATTCAATATAATTTCTAATGCAGTTTTTCGACATAAATAATATCGCATTTGAACTGCTGAGTTACCCCATTAGTTACGTAGAATTGCTGGGAACGATATTCGGTTTAATCTCTGTATATTTTGCATCACGGGCAAATATTCTCACCTGGCCTACCGGAATTTTCAATGAGTTTTTTCTATTCATTTTGTTCTTTCAGGTACAGTTGTATGCGGATATGTTTCTTCAAGTTTACTTTTTTGTAGTTACGCTTTACGGTTGGTATAATTGGCGGAAAACATCGCAGGAAGGCAGCATCACTTCAATTAGTTTCCAATCAAAAATTTGGCTCATTGGTATCATCGCTATCGGGACATTAGCAGTTGGTTTCTTGATTAGCAAAATTCATTTGTACTTACCACAATACTTTGCAATTGAAGCAGCTTTTCCATACACCGACTCATTTGTGATGGTATTGAGTATCATTGCTACTGTATTGTTGGCTCGTAAGCACATAGAAACTTGGTATTTGTGGATACTCGTCGATGTAGTTTGTGTCGTGTTATTTTTTGAAAAAGGGATTATATTTCTTTCTCTCGAATACCTCATTTTTCTGGGATTGGCTACTTATGGATTGCTGAATTGGAGAAAACAATTGGTCGTTTGAAGGGTTTCATTTTTGTTAAAATTTTATAATGGTCAAAGCATTCGTTGTCGGTAAGTTCCTCCCTTTTCACAAGGGACATGAAGCAATGATACATTTTGCACTAACCAAATGCGATTTGCTCACCGTTTTAATTTGTTGTAGTGATAAAGAAAATATCTCTGATACTACGAGAAAAAAATGGATTGAAAAATCCTTTGAAGGTTATAAAAATATTGAAGTAAAAAGTTTTAATTATCTCGAAAACGAGCTACCCAATTCCTCCGAATCATCCACAGAAGTATCTAAAATTTGGTCAGTCGTATTCAAAAAAATGTTCCCGGATTACACACTCTTTGTATCATCAGAAAAATACGGCGATTTTGTCGCTGGGTACATGAATATACGACACATTTTTTTTGATGAATCAAGAGCATTGTTTCCCGTTTCAGCATCAGCTATTCGCAGTGATTTATTTGCCAATTGGAAATTTCTACCCGGTAGTGTCAAGCCTGATTTTGTCATCAAAGTGGTCTTATTAGGTACAGAAAGCACCGGAAAAAGTACATTAACACAGCAACTCGCTCAACATTATAATTGCAGCCTTGTAAGCGAGGCAGGGCGGGATATAATCGACGATTCTAATGAATTTTCCTTCAATGACCTTCACTTGGTTGCTACAGAACACGCCAAAAGAATTGATGAGGCTGTATTGGGAGAAAGCCCACTTATCATCATTGACACCGACATCCACATCACAAAATCATATGCTCAATTCATATTTGAAAAAGAACTTGATGTAGATGATGATATAATTAAATCCAATCAAGCAAATTTGTATCTTTACCTCGGCGATGATGCCCCATACATGCAGGATGGAACACGCCTCAACCAAATCGAACGAAACTTCTTAGATTTATCGCATCGGGAAATTTTGCAACGTCATAAAATTGATACGATAGAAATTTGGGGGAATTGGACGAACAGGTTTGACCGTGCCGTGAAGGAAATTGACAGTTTATTACTTAAAAGGGCAGTACCATAATCAATATATTCGCCAAATGAAAAATTGATAATTGTTTCATCAAAATATTTGTAAAAAACAGATTTTGTTCGCTTTATAAATAACAATTTTAAACTAATTATCAATTATACATTCTCAATTCTCAATTTGGCGAAGACATTGCATAATGGGTTATTAATGAGCATGTTGGAAGATGAATATAAGAATTACCAACAAGATTTTGGATAATTTAAAGGCATAACGTATTTTTATCCCATTGGTTTTCACCATAAAACACCTTTAACATTAACCTATCAATGCCTTCAAAATATTTACACTATGAAAACTCACCATTTCATTCTAATCGGAATTATGATTTCAGCAATTAACCTGTCTTATTCGCAAGACCGCAGAGAAATCGGGAATTTGATTTTGGAAGATATTCCCAAAATCCCCGAAGCCATCAAAATCCAAGTGCAGCAATATCAAAACACAAGAGCTGCATCTTTGGAAGATTGGCTGCCCAACGACGAAGGTATCCTTGTCTCTACTCGATTTGGAAATACCAACCAACTGCATACCGTCAGTCGTCCGGGAGCTTCGAGAAATCAAATTACATTTTTCAATGAACCCGTCACCAATGGCACGTTCTGCCCCTCTCCCGATTACGATGGCTTTCTTTTCACAAAAGATATTGGTGGTAACGAATTTGCACAGATATACTGGTACGATATGAATACCGGAAAATCTGAACTTTTGAGCGACGGCAGTTCCGTAAATTTCGGAATTTCTTGGTCAAATAAAGGCGATAAATTCGCCTTTACATCCACGCGAAAAAACACCATAGACTTCGATATTTACGTCTCGGATATGGCTACGCCAAAAAAAGCTGCGCTTAAAATAGACCGTGGAAACGGCTATTGGATGGTCAATGATTGGTCGCCTGACGACAGCAAATTGATTGTCTTGCAATATCTGTCCAGCACAAACTCTAATTCATTTATTTTGAATGTCAATACCAACGAATTAACACAAATGAACGCAGAGGGCGAAGAAGCCGTGTTCATTCCCTTGGTATGGGACAAGACAGGAAAGCACATCTATGTCACAACAGATGAGGCAACCGAGTTCAAGACTTTGGCGAAGTATAATGTTGAAAAAGGAAAATTGACCTATCTGACCAGTGATATCCTCTGGGATGTAGAAAACTTTGTCACCAACAAAGATAAAACTAAAGCAGCTTTTACAGTCAATGAAAATGGTTTTAGTCAACTGTACATGCTGGACTTGACATCCGATAAATATTCAAAAATTCCTAAGCTCCCGATTGGGCAAATATATGCGTTGAATTTCCACCCGACCAAAGACGAATTGGGCATGGTACTGAATACCACTCAAACTCCCGGAGATGTGTATTCGATAGACCTCAAAACCATGCAAAGCAAGCGATGGACGAGCAGCGAAGTCGGCGGGCTGAACACTGAAACATTCCCGAAGCCCGAATTAATCATGTACGAAACCTTCGATGAGGTCAACGGGAAAAAGAGAACAATACCTGCCTTTGTCTATAAGCCACAAACTGCTGAAAAAAATCTCCCCGTAATGATTACTATTCACGGCGGACCCGAAGGACAACATATCCCCTATTTTTCCTCTTTTTATGCTTTTTTGGCAAATGAAATGGGCATTGCAGTCATTGCACCAAATGTACGCGGTTCGGCAGGTTATGGCAAAAATTATCTCAAATTGGATAATGAATATAATCGCGAAAATTCGGTTAAAGACATTGGCAAACTCATCGAATGGATTGAAAAAAGTCCCGATTTCGATAAAGACCGCATTGCGGTATTTGGCGGTTCTTATGGCGGTTATATGGTACTGTCTTCCATGATCAATTATAATGACAAATTAAAATGCGGTATCGACATCGTGGGCATCAGCAATTTTGTCACCTTCCTTGAAAACACCGAAGAATACAGACGCGACCTGCGAAGAGCCGAATACGGCGACGAAAGAGACCCCAAAATGCGAAAGTTTCTCGAATCCATCTCCCCTACCAATCACACCAAAAAAATAAACAAACCACTATTCGTTATTCAAGGTGCCAACGACCCACGCGTTCCCGCTTCCGAATCCGAGCAAATGGTACAATCCATACGAGAGAATGGCGGCGCGGTATGGTACATGCTCGCAAAAGATGAAGGACACGGATTTAGAAAAAAAGAAAATCGCGATAGAATGAATGAGGCGATTGCGCTATTTTTGAAGGAAAATTTATTGAAATAAATGGAGTGCGTCACAAATAATTTTGGCTCATCTAGGAATTTAGTGGAACGTAAATTAATTTTGAGAATCGTCCTATCTCAAAATTGGAAGTTAAGCCTAAGTCGTCGGACATTTTCGAAATGTCAGACGACAACATTTTATTATTTATTTAAAATCAATTATTTACAAATAACAATAATAAAACATTTTTCATAAAATAATTGGGTGCAGGACAAATTTTTAGTCTGCCTCGTACCGACGACTTTAGCCGTCGCAGAACAACGAAGCTCTTGACGGCTAAAGTCGTCAGTACAGTGGCATTTTAAAATAAAATTAAAATTTGTCCTGCACCCAAATAATTTAAATTTAAAATGCAAATATATCTCGCCTGACATTTTGAAAATGTCCGTCGAGTAAGCTTTCCACTAAATTCCTATATGAGCCATATTTTTTTTACATTTCACCACCACACTATGAAAAAAATAAACTGGATTTTCTGCTTACTCTTTCCCCTTTTGCTCTCCCAACTTTATGCCCAAGACCAAAACCAAGATTGGCCCAACCTCAAACGCTTTCAAGAACAAAATGCCAAGCTGATGAGTGCTGTGCCCGACAAAGACCGCGTCGTTTTTATGGGCAATTCCATTACTGAAGGTTGGTTGGGTATGCGCCCCGAATTTTTCGAAGGTAAACCTTATGTAAACCGAGGCATCGGCGGACAAACCACCCCGCAAATGTTGGTGCGTTTCAGACAAGATGTGATTCAACTCCGCCCCAAAACCGTCGTCATATTAGCGGGCATCAATGACATTGCCGGCAATACCGGACCTTCCACCATCGAAATGATTTCGGACAATATCATGTCAATGGCAGAACTCGCAAGGGCGCATAATATCAAGGTAGTTTTATGCTCCGTGCTACCCGCTTTCGATTTCCCCTGGCGACCCGGACTCGAACCCGCCCAAAAGGTCGTCAAACTCAATGCCATCCTCAAAGCCTACGCAGATAAACACAACGACATCATATATGTAGATTATTTCACACCTATGGCAACCGCAGCCAATGGTTTAAAAGACGAGTTGGGCTACGATGGCGTACACCCAAATAAAGCAGGATATATGGTCATGGAACCTATTTTGGAAAAAGCAATCGCTTCACTGCAAGACCGCCGTAAGCGCAAGAAAAGAAAGTGGTCGAGGAAATGAAAATGTCAATGAAAATGAAAATAAAAAAACCATAATATCAACCGTCATTCCAAACCCCGATTTGGACCTGTCCCGCAACTTGATTCGGGAATCTGTTTCGTCTTGGCACGATGTCGGACGAGAACTTTAGCTCAATTATTTTCATTGACTTTTCATTCCTAATTTTTATTTTCATTGCTATTTTCATTTTCATTGATATTTAAAAACTCCAACAAGTCGCCCAATCCCCGCTTCAATCTTAGGACAACAAGCCTCCACAAATTCATCTTCCGAATCGTATTGCTCGTAATTTTCAAGGGCAAATGCACCATCAAAATCAACGTAAGAAAGCCTTGCTATCAACTCATCCGCAGATCTGCCGAAAGCAGTGCCGGGCAGGAGTGCCACGCCTGTTTCTGCCAGAATATATTCACACATCGCCTCGCTATCGTGTATATTTTTTTGCTGGAAAATATTTTTATGTGTATTAAAATTCGGAAAAAGATAAAAACCGCCTTCGGGTGAAGGCATCGTTATTTTATTGGCTATCAAGTGTTTGTGTACATATTTCCCTATCCAATGTAAAACCTGATTTGAGCCTTTTAGGTACATTTGAATGTCGTCATTTCCGGTGAATGCGGTGATAGCTGCATACTGAATCGGGGCTGATACTGCACTGAATGTTTCGCTTGCCACCGTAGCCATTGCATCCTGAATGTAGCGCAATTCCGGCGGAAATAAAAACGTACCCAATCGCCAACCGCCTGCGCCACACCATTTACTCAATCCGCCACTGACAATCGTGCCTTCCGAGTACATCTGCGCGAGTGAGGTGTGCGGGTGCGTGTGCGAGACTTCGCCATAAATCTCATCCGCCAAGACCATCACGCCATGTCGCCGCAAGACCTCCGCAAGCGCACCCAAGTCATTTTCAGAGTAAGCCGTACCTGTCGGATTATTCGGATAATTGAGGATGAGGAGCTTGTTGGGATTCGTCGTTTTTTGACAAATATCGTCGAGCGCGTCGGGCATTAGACGCCAGCCGTCGGCTTCGCGGGTGTCTATCCACTGCGTTTTTCTGCCCAATAGATTGGCTTGCGGCTCATACGATACCCAACTCGGCGATGGCAACAACAAATCCGCATCCAAGACCATCTGCAAGCTGAATATCAATTCTTTAGAACCCGGACCGACCATCACTTGCGCCGCTTCGCAGTCGATACCAAGCGTGCGGCGATAAAATCCGGCAACCGCCTCACGCAAGGCAGGCAGCCCCTTGACGGGCAGGTAATCCTTCTGATGGGCATGGGCTTGAAGTGCCTCGCGCACAGAGGCAGGCACAGGAAAGGGCGACTGCCCAAAACCCAAACGATAGACCGTCTGCCGCGCATCCACGAGTTGTTGTGAACGCTCATTGATGCGTAGCGTGGCGGAGGGCTTGACCGATTGTAGGTGCGGGTGGAGGCTGTTTTGGACTTGTGTTAAAGCATCTAACATATATTCGCCTTTGATATTTATAATGCGAATAAAGGTATTAACTTTTGTTTAGTGAGCAAATTTTTTGTCGGATTAATGATAAATACAAAATCCGTAGAGCAAATTCATGAATTTGCTCTACGGATTTTTTTAATGATTAATGGTAGGGTGTGTAATCTGTTACAATACTGACTCACCGCTATTTAGTTGTTTTTCAATTTGTTTTCGCTGCCCGATTGGTTGTGGCATTACGCCTTGTGGGCATTTTCCCTCTTTTTTCGGTGACTTATTTTTCTGACAGATTACACACCCTATGGTTAATGGTTAATGGTTAATGGTTAATGGTTAATGGTTAATAAATTTAATTTTTATTAATTAAAATTAAAGTATAATTTGTTTT
>ENA-ORXR01004211-ORXR01004211.1-marine-metagenome-genome-assembly--contig:-NODE-4211-length-12177-cov-3.538760_pt1 | contig 12177 bp, 10 predicted proteins | sample MGYA00237866_ERZ511479 | MGnify/ENA metagenome assembly ERZ511479 | reverse complement strand
AGGGCGTTGGCGAGACAAGGAGGTGTGTTGGTCGACTGCTGATCGGTCATGGCTCCATTCGATCACAGAGGGCCCCAAAATTGCTGGTTTAACCCCTGCAAGATGGGGTAACTCACACGTAGCCCGCCTTCAAACGAAAGGGATCCCATGCAGATCATCCAGTACCGCACCGCACGAAGCGAACTCAGAGAACGCCGCGCCGAAGCTCGCCGTGACCGCCGCCGTCGCCGCGCAGAATCGACCGACTAGCGACTGTGGCTGACCCACGTGGCGTTCATCGATGCGTAGTAGCCACCCTGCGACACGAGCTCGTCATGGGTGCCCAACTCCACGATTACGCCTGAATCGACCACCGCGATGCGGTCCGCCTTCATAGCGGTTGCAAGACGGTGGGCGATGATGATCGCTGTTCGGCCGTCGAGCAGCGCGTCGAGTGCTTGTTCGACCTTGGCCTCTGATTGCAGATCCAGGTTGGACGTGGCCTCGTCGAGGATCAGTACTCGTGGTCGAGCCAAGAAGGCACGGGCCAGAGCCAACAGCTGACGTTCACCAGCCGACAACGAAGTTCCTCGCTCATGGACTGGGGTGTCCAGCGACTGCGGCAACCCCGACACCAGGTCGTGTATCCCCGCAGCAGTCAGCGCCTCCCAGATCTCGTGATCGGTGGCATCGGGGCGGGCGAAGCTGACATTGTCTCGAACCGTTCCTGCGAACAGGAACGGTTCTTGTGGCACAACGCCGAGCTGGCGTCGAAGCGACTCGATGTTGACATGGCGCAGGTCATGCCCATCGATGCGAACCGCACCGTGCTGGGGGTCATAGAACCGGGTGATGAGCTTGGCGATGGTCGACTTGCCGGCACCGGTCGGCCCAACAACTGCGATGGACTCGCCTGGGGCAAGCGACAGGCTCACGTCGTGAAGAATCGGCACGGCGGGGTCATAGCCAAAGGTGACGTGCTCAAGCTCGATGCCCCCATCGACCGGGGGCAAGTCGATGGCGTCTACCGACTCTGGTACCGCGGGCGCGCTGGCGAGCAGCGTGCGCAACTTGGCGACGGCGGACTGGCCTTGCTGATAGCCGTTGTACAGCTGCGTGAGCGACTGAATCGGCGCAAAGAACGCCGCCAGGTACAACAGAAAGGCGGTCAGCTCACCGATCTCCAGGTCGCCGTTGATTACCCGGCGCCCGCCGATCAGCAGCACCAGTGCCTGTCCGAAGATTGCGATGCCTTCGGTGCCCGGGGTGTAGATCGATGCGGCGCGAATGGCGTTGAGGTTGGCGTCCTTGTGGTCGCCGACCACGTTCGTGTGGTTGATCACATTGTGGCGTCGGCGGTTGTGAGCGGTGATGACACGAATGCCGGCCAGGCTTTCTTGAAGATCCGACAGCACCCGGGCGATGTGGTCGCGTACCAGCCCGTAGGCGGCATCTGAGCGGCGGCGAAACCAGTTGCTCAGCACCAGCGTGATCGGAACCACGAAGAGCAGTGTCATCATTGCCAGGTAGGGGTCGAGGAAGAACAGCACCACGGTGATGACGAGCAGCGTCAGACCCTGAACGGCGAAGTTGACCAGACCTTCCTGGAACAGTTGGGAAAGCGCCTCGATATCGCTGGTCATGCGCGTCATCAGCACGCCGGCTTTTTCATTGGTGTAGAAGTTCAGTGACTGGCGCTGCAGATGGCTGAAAACCCGGATCCGCAGTGATCGAGTGAGGTCTTCGCCCAGGGTGCCGGTGTAGCGGATGCGTATACGGCTGTTCACCGCACCGACAAGGATGGAAACAGCATAGGCAACCGCCACCCATACGAGCACAGACTTGTCACCCGGTGTGACACCTTCGTCGATACCGATCTGGGTCAGCAGCGGCCCCGCCTGCAGCGCCAAGCTTTCGAGCACGACCAATAGCAGTGCGCCGCCCAACCGCCAACGATGAGGCCACAAGAACCCACGCAAGGTGAAAGGAGCTTGCGCCGGGTGGCGATGCGTGAAGCTCACATTCGGATCGGGATGATCCGGCTCGCGGTCGAGCACGGCATCGACTCGATCCTGGAGATGACCGGGAACACCGGCATGAGGCAGCCCAGCATCGCGTGAGGCCGTAACGGAGTTGGCGCCGCCAAAGCCAACCGGAGGTCCGAAGCTCATTGCTCGGCCTCGGGAGCGTCGGCCTCGGCCAAGATCTGTACGTAGCGCGGTTCCGATGCGAGCAGTTCGCTGTGGGTACCACTGGCGACGACTTGTCCACCTTCGAGCAAGACAACTCGGTCGGCCAGGGCGATGGTCGAGAGCCGGTGGGCGATCAAGATGGTGGTGCGATTGGCGAGTAGCCCGTGGAGCGCATCGTGAATGGCCGCTTCGACCGTGACATCGATGGCACTGGTTGCGTCGTCGAGGATCAAGATGGGCGGGTTCTCGAGCAACGTTCGGGCCATGGCAATACGTTGACGCTGACCGCCGGAAAGGGTGTAGCCCCGCTCGCCAACGACGGTGTCGTAGCCGTTCTGGAGTTCGGTGATGAAGCCGTGGGCTTGGGCGGCGGTTGCTGCTTGTTCGACCTGTTCGAGAGCAGCATTCGGCAGCCCATAGGCGATGTTGTCGCGAACCGTCGACGAGAACAGAAACGGCTCGTCGAACACCAGGCCGACATGGTGTCGAAGGCTGGCCAGGGTCACGGCGTCGATTGGTTGGCCATCGATCGTTATGGTGCCGCTGTGGGGCTCGTAGAACCGCGCCAGCAGCCGAGCGATGGTGGATTTGCCGCTGCCGGTGCGACCCACGATGGCAATGGTTTCTCCGGCAGCCACCGACAGGTCGAGACCGGTGAGCACCGGTAGGCGCTGCGGGGTGATGCCTTCGTCGTAGCTTACGGCGGCGTTCGGATAGGTGAAGTGCACGTCGCGAAACTCGATGGCACCGGCGGGGCGGCTCATGTCGGGCGCATCAGGGGCGTCGGCGATATCGGCTTGTTCGTCGAGGACCTCGTAGATGCGGGTGGCAGATGCGCTGGCTCGTTGGGCTTGCAACAAGATGAAGCCGAACATACGGAACGGCGCCTGCATCATGATGACGTAGGCGTTGAAGGCAAAGAGTGTTCCGATACTGACCTTGCCATCGATGGCGAGCAGGCCTCCGTAGAGCAGGACCAGCGCCATGCCGAGCCGGGGGAGAGCCTCGATGAATGGGTTGTACCTGGCGCGTGTCTTGATGGCCTCCACGTTGGCCCAACGCAGGTGATCGGCGGCTCGTGCCAGCAGGTTGACCTGGCGTTCTTCGGCTGCAAACGACTTGACGACGCGAGTGCCGTTGACGTTTTCGTCGACGATCGTTGCCAGTTCGGCCATCCGCGCCTGACTGACCCACGTCAGGGGGAACACGGTGGTGCGAAGCTTCTGGCCGAACACGTACACGAGCGGCAGGGTGGTCATTGCCACCAGTGTCAGCGGCACATGAATGGTCAACATGAAGCCGAAGGCAAGCACAAAGGCCAGCCCGGACATCATGATGAGCGGCCCGTAGGCAAGCAGAAGTTGAATCGAACGGATGTCACTGTTGGCGCGTGAAATCACCTGCCCCGATTGAGTGCGGTCGTAGTAGGAGAACGAAAGCGTGGTCAGGTGGTCATAGAGCAGGGCTCGAACATCGGTCTCGACGTTCCATGCCAATTGAAACAAGGCGTATCGATAGGTGAGACCGAACACGAACCGGCCAAGACCGAGACCAACGAGGATGACCACCCATTGGGTGAGGTCGTCCTGGTCACCTGCAATGGTGCTGTCGATTGCAGACCGGGCGGTGGCGGGAACGGCTACTTGAAGCACCAGTGCAATGAGCCCCGAGACTGCACCGATGACCAACGGTCGGCGGTGTTGCCGGATGAGCGGGAGAAGCCGGCGCAGCCACCCGAGCTCGCGGTCGGGGTCGATGGTGGCGCCGGGCGGTCGATGCCGAGCCTCGACCCCGACATGCTCGAATATCGTGGACGTCTCGCCGGAACCCAGATCGGGGCGAGAGTCTGTGGTCGTCATGAAGCAATCCATCTTCGCGCGACGCAGATGGTCTGGGCTACTTCACGTTCTCCCACCTGTGTAATAAAAAAATATAGAGAATGAGACAAAACTATTGGAAGCCGATGTGACGGCCATTAGAGTTGCCGGTTGAGCGGCCGGTCGCAGGTGAACTCGGATCGGCAGATCGTGAACCTTCTGGTGATCAATTTGTCGTACGCCTTCGTGACCGGCCGCTTGTATTCTGCCGCCGGCGACCGGGTGGGGGGATTCGTGACGGCAACTACGATGGATCCATGGCGGGGTCACCAGCGTCCAACCTGATCACGGCGGTCGAGGACAGCCGAAGATGGCGCAACGTGGTTCGTCGACCAGGCGACATCGTGATCAGCGCGCCACCGAAGTCTGGCGTCAGTTGGACCCAGGGTATCGTTGCGTCACTCTTGTGGCCCGAGGGCGATGCACCCGGGCCACGAGCCGAATTGAGTCCGTGGGTCGACTCCATGGTGCCGAGCATCGACGTGCTCGTCGAGCGGCTCGAAGCGCAGACCCACCGTCGGTTTCTGAAGACCCACAGCCCGGGGGATTGCATTCCGTTCGACGAGCGATGTCGCTACATCGTGGTGTACCGCAACGGCCGTGATGCATTGGTGTCGCACGAGTGGCAGGCGCTCGGCTCACCCACACGACATCTCGCCAGTTGGTGGCCTCGGCGTCATGCCGGCAACGTGTTGTTTCTGCACGTCAACGATATGGCGACCGACCTCGAAGGCGAGATGCGACGCATGGCTGCATTTCTCGAAATCGACATCGCAGACGATCTCTGGACCCAGGTTGTCGAGCGCTGTCGTGTCGACGCCGTGCGGCCGGCTGCGACTACCAATCGTGGCTATCTGGCTTCGGTCGCCCACGAACTTCCCGCAGACGCAGCAGCCTGGCTCGAGCAGGGAAGCCTCGAATTCGGTCACCGTCCCGATCGGACCGGCCAACCCGACAACCGTGTGCTCGACACCGGCGCCTGGCATCCGGTCTTCAGTCGCCTGGGCCATCAACGTCCTACGAACTCGATCGATGCGATTGCGGAGCGTCGCGTGACCGAAGCTCGCCAGGCTGGTCTGTTCGACGACCTGGCGCTGCACGGAAAGCCGATTCCGGATCTGGCTTACCAGCGCCCCGTTGGTTGGTGGGCGAATCAGTTTGTCGCCAAGGAACGAAACAAGGTCAGCGCGCTGCAACTCGAGCAGGAGCTGCGTGATGCCATGCCAGCTCTGTGGCGTCTCGAAACCGCCAGCAGCGTGACCACCCGGGTAGCAGAGCTCAACGGGCGAATCGATCGCTACAACCGAGCGACCACGCTCGAACCCATGGATCAGCTGGATATCGAGTCGGTGTTGGCGACATGGCGACGATTGCAGGGCATGCCGTAGCCCTCAGCCGGATAGTTCGGTCAGCATTGCTCCGGGTGCCTTGGCGGGGCCGAAAAGGTGGGATGAGTTTGCATCGAGAGCGATGCCGAGCAAGCGACGGTCATGACGTGAGCGCGGCGTCGATTCGGGCGTCGGTGACGCCAACCGATCTTGCAGCCGCCGCAATACTCTCCCAGAGATCGGCTGGCAGCTCGAGTCCGTTGGCTTCATGCTCGGCCCGTCGCTCGCGTTCCAGATCTCCCGGTAGCCGAACGGGATCGCCTTGGTCCAGAGGTGTGGCTGCGAGGAACCAGTCGATATAGGTGGTCACATCCCCGGCGAATGTGTCGTCTGGGTCGATGCGGGCAGGATCGATGTAGATCGAGAGCATGCCATTGGCGAATCGAATGTCGCCTGGTCCGGCCGTGCCCGTGCCGGTAAGTGCACCAGCGAGTAGCTCACACATCACTGCGAGCCCTGATCCCTTGTGTTCGCCCATCGAGCGGAGGGCACCGGGTCCGGCGTTGGGGTTCGGGCGTTCGCCTGGCCGAATGTCGTACAGCACCGAAGGGTCGCCGGTGATGCCATCTGGGCCGACCAAGGCATTGTCGGGAACGGCGGGTCCTCCATGCAACGCCACCATGGCTTTACCTTCGGCCACGATGGAAGTAGCGAAGTCGTGGATGACCGGCGGGGCTTCGGGGCGCGGCACGCCAAAGGCATAGGGATTGGTACCCATACGACGATCCTTGGAGCCGAATGGCGCCACCAGTTTGCTGTTGGCCACGTTCACGATGTGCATCGACACCAGCCCGGCAGCGGCGGCCTGTTCCGCGAAGGCGCCGATGCGGCCCAGGTGTCCCGCTTTTCGAAGGGCAATGATCGCCAGGCCGTGCTCGGTGGCCCGTTCGATGCCGAGCTCGACGGCCAGCGGCCCAACAGTCTGGCCCATGCCATAGCGCCCGTCGACCAGCATGAGCGTCGGTTCATCGATCAGTATCTCGAGTGTCTGGTCTGCGAGCTGCACACCTTGGGCCAGCCAATCGACATAACGTGCAACGCGAACCACTCCGTGGCTGTCATGGCCGGTCAGATTTGCTTCGACCAGGTTGCGAGCGATGCGGAGACTCTCTTCGCTGGAGCAGCTGGCGCGTTCGAAGATCTCGGTGACCAACTCGGTCAATATGTCTGCCGAGATCACCGCATGCTCGTTGGAGTCCATGTGCCGACACTAGTGACAAGTGCACCGGTAACGGTGGCCAGGGGCTATGCTCTCTGCTGGGTTGCGACACTCCCATTATTTTCGAACGAAATCGTCCGGGTCGCCCATACGGCCAACGGCACAGAGAAAGTGTGAGAGACCATGAACTCGATGACCAAGAATGCGACCTTCACGGCGCGTCTGGCGGCGATTGCCGCCGTTGTTCTACTCCTCGGAGTCTTGCTGGCGCCTGCTGCCACGGCCCAGGACGTCAACTCGACGGCGACGCTGGGGGCTTCTTTGACGGGCGATCCCGACGGCACGGGCACCATCGTTCTGACCTTCAACGCCTCTACCGGCCAGGTCTGTTACAACTTGAGCGTCGCCAACATCGACACACCTACGGCGGCTCACATCCACAGTGGGGTTGCGGGCAGCGAGGGCCCCGTGGTCGTCGACTTCGGCACGCCCGTGGTTCTCGGGTCGCTCACGTGCGTCATGGGCACGCCTCCGGCACAGGTCCAGGCCATCATGGACAATCCCGATGATTTCTATGTGAACGTGCACAATGCGGCGTTCCCGCGTGGTGCAATTCGGGCCCAAGTGGGGGCGCTGACACCGGGTATGGCTGCCAGTAGCACCACGATGCTGATGCCGACTGGTGATCCCGCAGCTTCGGGCTCGATTGCGGTTGACTTCAACCCCACGATCCCACAGGTCTGCTACACACTTACGACCAACGGTCTGTCGTCGGCCGTCAACGCGGCCCATATTCATGTCGGTGGTGCGGGTGTCAACGGTCCTGTGCTCATCAATCTCCGTCTGGTCGCAGGCCAGGCTGAACCGAAGTGCCTGACAACCGCAGACGACGCCTCGGTGACCCAAGCAAACATCAACGCGGTCTTGGCTGATCCGGACGGGCATTACATCAACGTGCACACCGTTGGCGCCCCTGCAGGAGCGATTCGGGGCCAAGTTGCCCCACCAACACCAACCACGGCGGGCACAAGCTTCATGCTCGATGGTCTGGGCTTCGGTGACCCCGACGGGTCAGGCTCGGCCATGTTCACCTTCTCTCCCGATGGCACCGTCTGCTTCACGCTCACCGTGGCGGACATCGATGCACCTACCGCTGCACACATCCATATCGGTGAAGTCGGAGTTCAGGGACCGATCCTGGTCAACCTAGGTGTTCCCGAGAACGGCTTCATGGCCTGTGTGCAGTCCACACCCGAGGCAGTGGACGCAATAATTGCTAATCCGGGAGGCTTCTACGTGAACGTGCACAACGCGGAGTTCGTACGAGGAGCCATTCGCGGCCAGCTCGAAGCAGCCAGCCCAGATCCAACGGTGACGCCAGATCCAACGGTGACGCCAGATCCAACGGTGACGCCAGATCCAACGGCGACCGCAGTCGCTGGTGAGCAACTCGCTGGACCGGGTGCCATCGCCAATGCACCGGCCGGTCCGACTTCGCCCTTTGCCCCGGTACAGGCAGTACCGGGTACGCAGGCCACTGCGGCCCCTGCGCCGGCCGCGCCAGTGGCCGCTCAGACCGGTCCTGGGCTCGCAGTCACGGGTTCCGAAACGACACTGGCCAGCGTTGCTCTCGCCATGATGGGTGCGGGCTGTGTGGCTGCAGGCGTGGGTTCGCTCCGCAGGCGCCGCCACGACGAATCCTGAGCCGCAACACACTTATTGTGGACATCGCACAGAGGCTCAGAGCGAGCGCGAACGGAACGCGTCTCGAGCTGCTTCTCGCGGAACGGTTCATGGGACATCCTTCGTGGGTGATTCTCATCGAGTTGTTCATCGGGCTGGGGTGGCTGCGAGCCGCGACCGAGAAGATCATCTCGCGCGATTGGTGGAATGGCTCCGAGATTCAAGAGTTCGCTGTGGCCAACGAGGATCTGACCATGCCGTGGTTCAGACCTGTGCTCGACGGATTGCTCGCCATCGATGTGGTCGTGGTGGTGGCCGTCGTGCTGGGACAGTTGATTGCCGGACTGGCTCTGGTCACCGGTATACGGATTCGCACCGGACTTTTCATCGGCATGACCATGAACCTGGTGTTCATCATGATCGGCGCCATCGACCCTTCGATCTTCTATCTGATTTTGCAGGCGGCGCTGTGGTTGTGGCTGTTCGAGCAACATGTCGAACACCGGGTGAGCGTGAAGTCACTCAACATCTTGATTGCAAGCTCGGTTGTACTGGTGATCATCAGTGCCCCCTTCGTTCGCTCGCTGGATCCCGGTAGTGTGGTAGAGGACCCGCCGATCATTTTGGTCACGTACGGCATGAGCATCGGCATGAGTTGCTGGGTCGCTCGTCAGCGGCTGTTGAACGGCTCGATCCAGGAACGACAGCCGCCCCGCGCAGGTTAGTGATTACCGGCCCCATGGGCTAGAACAGGGGCTACGCACGCACATCAGGGGGATGTCCAATGGCTGTTGACAATTTCGCCGTCGAGGCGAGTCACATAATGATGTTTGCTCGAGCGATCGGTGATCCAAACCCGATCTATTCCGACGCCGGTCATGCCGCCACGACCGAACCGGGTGGCATCATTGCCCCGCCTACGTTTGCTCAGGCGAGCGCGCAGTTCGACGAGGACTATCGCCTGCGACCAAAGCCGGGTGAGCCGTGGATGGGCTCGGGAAAAGAGGCGACCGGAATTCCGCCCAAGGCAGCGGGCGCAGCCGATGACGCGCCGGTGGGCATGGGCGCTCGTGGCCTGCACGCCGAGCAGCACTTCGAGTATCACCGCAACATGGGGCCTGGCGACGTGCTGACCGCAACGGTGAAACCGGGCGAGAGCTGGGAGAAGCACTCGAAACGAGCTGGCACGCTGAAGTTCAGCGAGACCGTCACCGAGTATCGCGATCAACACGGCGAGTTGGTGATCACCGCCCGCGGCGTGGGTGTGACCACCGAAAAAGCTGTCGAAGGGTAAGGGGCAAACCATGGCGCTGCGTGCAGCAGAACTCTCTGTCGGCGATACGTACTCCGAGGTGTTGGTCGAAGACCTGAAACGGACTCAGCTCGTGCAATACGCCGGGGCATCTGGCGACTACAACCCGGTTCACACCGATGAGAAGTTCGTGACCGAGATTGCTGGCTATCCCACCGTGTTCGCACACGGAATGTTGACCATGGGCATGACCGGCATGTTGCTCACCAACTATGTGGGCGATGGTCGGTTGACCAAGTACGGCGTGCGGTTCGTGAACCAGGTATGGCCGGGTGACACACTCACTGGCACCGCCGAGGTCGTCGAGGTCCGTGAGGAAGACGGCCAACAGCTCGTCGACCTGAAACTCACCACGGTGAACCAAGACGGCACGCCCGTGCTGACCGGCACCGCCACTGCCCGCATCGACAGCTAGATGAGCGAACTCGTCCTTGTCGAGCGGCCGTCCTCACGGGTGGCGCACGTGGTGCTGAACCGACCCGAGCGCCGTAATGCACTCACGGGTCCACTGGCAGATCAACTCGCCGAAGCACTCGAGCAACTTCATCAAGACGATGGCGTCACGGTGATCGTGTTACGTGGCGCCGGCGGTGCGTTCTGCTCCGGTCTCGATCTGAAGGAGTTCGGCAAGAACCCGCAGCCCGACTGGGTCGCTGAGTTCCCTGCCAAATGGCGGCGCGTGCATGCTCAGTTGTTCGACTCGGACCGCATCGTTGTCGGCGTGCTACAGCGGGCCGCAGTGAATGGGGGAGCGGCGCTGGCGTTGGCCTGTGATCTACTCGTGGCCGGCGATGGTTCGTTCCTGCAAGTGGGCGAGATCCAGCAGGGCATGGCGGCGCCCATGAACATGGCTTGGCTGCGACTGCGCTACGACGAAGCCCTGGCTGCGCGGCTGGTGCTGCTCGGCGACCGAGTTCCCGGCCCTGAACTGGTGCGCCTGGGGATTGCGTACCAGAGCGTTCCCGGTGACCAAGTGCTTGACGCAGTCGACGAGCTCACCGAGCGGCTTGCCACTCATGACCCCGGCGGCGTGCGGCGTATCAAGACGTCGCTGCGCAGAACGATCGTGACCGAGACCGCCGACGATTGGTTTGCCCGATCCCTGCGGGCTGATCCAATGCCAGGAACGGCCAGGCCCGTAGCGGCCACCGATAGCTGACCTGCCACCCAATGACACGTATTGCCTTCTATTACGATCCGAGCTGTCCGTGGTGCTGGATCACCAGTCGATGGTTGACCGAAGTGCAAGCGGCTCGCGACGTCGAGATCGATTGGTTGCCATTCAGCCTGGCGTTAAAGAACGGCGAACTCGATGGCGAAGACGTCACCGGGCATCTGGACACGCACACCATTGCGCACAGAACACTGCGCTTGATCGAAGCCGTTCACCAAGCCGAAGGCATCGACCGGGGAGAGCTGTTCACGCAGTTCGGCAAGTCGTACTTCATCGACCCCGAGCTCAACGACGACGACTTCATTCCGGCGGTACTGGCACGCATGAAGCTGTCAAGCAGCTACCTGGACGAACTGGAGAACACCGACCGTGACCAGGAACTGCGCCAGCATCTCGAGAACGCGGTGGAGATCGCAGGCGATGACGTGGGAGTGCCGCTGATCATCTTCGAAACCGACGACGGCCAGCGCGTCGGCTATTTCGGCCCGGTGATTCGTCGATTGCCCACCTTCAAACGGAGCCTGGAACTCTGGGACAGCATTCGGTGCATCGCTGAGGATTCGGATTTCTTTGAACTGAAGAGAGATGGCAGACGTCGTTCGAAGGTCAAGACCACCAAGCGCCTCTTCCCCGAACTGCTCTAGTTCTTGGGCAGCTCGTTGAACGGCGTGTTCTTGTCGACACCAGGTTCCCGGGGCAGACCCAGGGCTCGTTCGCCGAGGGTGTTGCGTTGAATTTCGTCGGTTCCGCCGCCTAGGCTCATGCCCCGACAATTCAGGAAGTGATAGTGGAAGTAGTCGTCGTCGAGGTTGCGCTCGATCTCGAGGTCGGTGCCCCAGGCGGCGCCACCGGGGAAGGCGAGTGCGGCGGCGAGTTCGGCGGCCGCCCGGCCTTGTTTGGTGCGCCAGAGTTTGCCGATCGACGGATGCAGACCCCGAGCTCCGATCCAACGCACGACCTGCTCGCCCGAGTAGAGCGTGGCAAGTTGTTGGCGCACGACTGGATCGTGCGTGCGACCGGCTCTGGCGGCCAGCTCTCGAAGCTGGGCCACGGGGATGGGGGAGCGGCCAGCCTTCGAACGTGATTCCGCCGTGCCGCTCATCGACTTGGTGCCGGTCTGCTGGCGTTCATGGCCCAGTAGAGCAACCGCGGTGGCCCAACCGCCGTTGACTTCGCCGATGACCCAGTCCTTGGGCACCCGGGCTTCGTCGATGAACACCTCGTTGAACTCACTCACGCCGGTCATCTGCACCAGGCCACGCACCTCGACACCAGGCTGCTCCATGGGCAAGATCAACATGGTGATGCCACGATGCTTGGGTGCATCCCAGTCCGTGCGGGCCAGCAAGATGGCGTATTGACTCTGTTGTGCGCCCGACGTCCATACCTTCTGGCCGCTGACGATCCATTCGT
>ENA-ORXR01004210-ORXR01004210.1-marine-metagenome-genome-assembly--contig:-NODE-4210-length-12177-cov-4.313636_pt1 | contig 12177 bp, 12 predicted proteins | sample MGYA00237866_ERZ511479 | MGnify/ENA metagenome assembly ERZ511479 | reverse complement strand
TCTGTTTGAATATTTCCTGTAACCGACTATCAACCTTTTTGCGAAAACTTGCTGTAGCTGACGGAGAAAAGTTAACATCACCAATAACCTGCTTTTGCGGCCGGTGCGTGGTTCTTAGGTACTCATGGTTCCGCGCCAGCCGCAAATGACAGGTTCATTGGCTCGTTAGGCTACACCGCTAGATCTTACGCCACAATATTCTCAGTACGCTCTCTTTGTTCTGCCTTGGCTATTCCCAATTCCAGACTATTTATCATTGCTTTGATCTTTAAACTTTCTGCAGCAGACGCTACTACCCCAATGTACAAACCAACTATTAATGCCATAGCAATTGTATCAATATTAAAGGGAAGTTCTTCTGACAAGATTTTGGTAAACGCAACATAAATTGCAGCTATTGCTGGAAACACACCCAGCTTCCTAGTTGCACCAACTATAAATTCCAAGCGTATATCCGTACCATCGATTTTTTGTGTCAAATACGCGGATACTCGCCTTAATGATGCGGCGGAGAAAGTTGAAAGTTTGCCCACAATCTCTAGCTCCTTATCGTATCCCTTTTTAAGAATTCCAATTAATCCATCCTTTCTTGACACAAATTCCCTTCGACATATGTTCCATAGGATAGAACACTCATATATTAAAAATGCAACCATCGTGAGCAATAGAATGTAGACACTGAAAACGCGCTCCTCATCAAAGAAAAACGATACAAACAGAACAGCCAGCAATATCAAGAAAGAAGATAAAGAATACTTCGCTACAACATTCGGTGAAACTTCGGCTTTCAGATCTCGCGTGATCGATTGACTACTATGATCTCCGCATAGTACTTCCAGTATTTTCAGATCCGCAATTGGGTCGTCATCCATCACTTCTTGTCTCTGGCATAAATACAAAGCAGTCACTGGACATCGTAACAGCGTTGGGAGTGAAGCCTAACTACTAAGCGTTTATCCGACGTGCGCAGCATGTTGTATAAACGCTGTTGGACTTAGCCGCCCTCGAGCGAGTCACTAGCGTCCCCCTTATGGGAATTGTATTATTGTCAGACGGGCACGGCAGTTGCTGTCAACTGATTCAACGTATTTTCGATCAAAAAAAATGAAAATATCGTGGTTCGAGGATTCACCTTCATGTCAGATTCACTCCTCTAGAGTATATACTTGGCACCGATCAGTCTGTCTTGGCCATACAATACCGTAGGCGGACTAGTTCTGTCATCAGCCTAGTTTGTAATCCAGTTTTCAGCCTAGCGGGACTTTGCCTCGTCAATTCTTTGTCAATCGATAGGGCTCAATTCGATAACGAGGATGCAAATAGCCCTTCTTACAGGCAGGGCAAAGTCGCTCTGGCACTGGTTGCGTTCGCGCCTCTGGATTCGTTGACTTGGCATCATCAGACTCACTGACAGTAGAGTCCTTGACGCTTAACGCTGATCGAATATCATACAACCGCTGTCGCCGACAACGATTCGCCAGAAACCCAAAGTGGCGTACACGCATCAGCCCCTTCGGCAACACATGCAATAGATAACGGCGGATGAACTCTTTTGTCTCGAGCGTCAATGTCCGTCGCGTACCTTCGTTAGCATAATCCTTCACACGAAAGCTCACGTTGAATGCATCAGCCTTCACAATCCGCTCATCACTGATAGCGATTCTATGGCTGTAGCGTGAAAGGTAGTCCACGACTTGCTCGGCGCGTCCAGGGCAGGCTTTTGAATAAACAACCCATTCCGATTGCATCAACTGATCAAGCACAGTATCTATCTCCCCATCTCGAGTAACACGATGTAACTGACCCTTTGCCGCTGCCACTCTTAGCGTCCCGACCAGTGATCCTCGAAAGCGACGAGACAACGCTCGCACTGGAAACAGATAATGACTTCGAGCGGCGTGCCACTGACCGTCTGCACCGAGTGCTCCACCGGGAACCAGGCAATGCAGATGTACATGGCGTGTCAGAGCCTCTCCCCAAGTATGTAACACACAGCTCATACCGATCTGCCCGTTGAGACGTTTGGGATCAGCACCGAATGCTGCCAACGTGCTCCAGACGCAGCTAAACAGTGTCCGATAGATCAGCTCCGGATGCAGGCCTACCCAACCATTGAGAGCACTGGGTAACGTGAATACGACGTGATGATAAGTCACCGGCAGAACGTGTGCACGTTGTCGCTCACGCCACTCAGCCGATTGCTTGCGCTGGCACTTTGGGCAATGCCGATCACGGCAACTGTGGAAGTGCGTCTCATGATGCTCGCAACGCTCGCATCCCCAGCGCATACCACCAAGCACCGCCGTCCGGCAGCTGGTCACATGTGACACAACCTGGCGCTGCCTCGGATTAAGTGCACCGATATCACTTCGTCCCAAAATGCTCTGCAGATCGCACCGCTGGCTGTTCATGTTTCCAGACTCAGTTCTGCAATCAGATCCACGTTAGTACTGGTGCCAGCCTGATGCTCTGACACATAGTGCACGTAGCGCATCGTCGACTCTAGACTGCGGTGCCCAAGTAAGCGCTGCAGCTTATGAACGGGCATGCCGGCCTCAAGCTGATGAGTGGCGTATGCGTGCCGTAGAGCATGAATACCACCACGCTTCTCGATACCTGCCGCCTGCTTGCACTGGATATACACCTTCTGCGGCGTACTGACGCTCAACGCTTTACCAGTATTGTCGTTGGGAAACAACCAATCTGTCGGACGGTACTGTGACCAGTAACGGCGCAATAAACCCAGTGTCGCTTCGGACAGATCAACATCCCTATCCTTGTTACCCTTGCCCTGCTCGACACGCAGTACACGCCGCTCACCATCAATATCCTTGACACGCAAGCTGACTAATTCACTGACACGCAGGCCACAGCCGTAGCACGTACAAAGCAACGAACGATGTTTAAGATTATCGGTTGCCGACACCAGCGAACTGACCTCTGTCGCACTTAATAGTCCCGGCAAACGCTGCCCTCGTTTTGGCAACACCACCTTGCGCATCGTGGTGGGCTGATCCAGAACCTTCTCATAAAGAAAACGCAGAGCACCCCAATACACGCGACAGGTCGATGCCGATAAATCACGCTCTCGGACGAGATACTCAAAATAGCGCGCAACATCCTCCTCATCCACTTGCACGAGCGAACGTTGATGAAATCGCGCAAAGCCCTTGACCGCTGCAAGGTAACTTTGATGAGTTCGGATGGAAAATCCACGCTGACGCATGGCGTCTATCATCTTCTGACGCAATGGGGACATAACTGCACTCCAGAGACAGACCGATACTGGCCTGTCTGGAAGCAGAAACCCTCAGCACAGCAAGTGTAAAGTCAGCATTGACAATGTTCGACGAAAGAACAGTCTGTGTCAGGCCCCGCGCAGCGGTTTAGTTCAACAAGTATTATATCGATTCTCCTATCACCTAATAATACAGAATCACCGATTCCTCCCAAATCCTATATCGCTACCCTCAATAATACGGAGTGTTTCTTATCGACAACGCACTGCTTTAAATGTCTCTGCCTCCCAATCGCCACAGACTCTACACATATAGAGTGAATGGACTGGAACCAACAGCCCATTCACGTCTATCGAATTACACATAGCCACAACGAATATAGAAACGGGTCTAATACACGGAAGATTTGATCAGGTACCACTCGCCTTCACTCTTATATAACGCGATTTCTATCAATGCATCGCGCTTCTCATAGATACCCTTCCAGACTGTCCTGAATATATCCAGACCATCTACGGAGGCGTTCCGCAAGGTGCCCATGAATTCATAACCGTTGTTCATGCCGTTTCTTTCGTGCATGCCCTTGATGTCCCTGGAAAATATCTCCTTGTTGAAATCACCCAGATATTTTGGTTCGAACCTCTTCGTGTAAAGCTCAAAATTTGCTGAATCATCTGCCTCCAGCATTTCTTTCAGATACATCTCTGCAGTTTCCATTACATCAGGCGCTGGAGTCATCATTTTTCTCTATTGAGTATTCTCTACGTATCGCAAAGTTCCAGCAAGGCGAGGATTCGAAGAATTGTCTTTGGGATGATTGACACCATCCAGCACCTTGACCTCTTCAAAATCAAATGGGCTCATACCCTCTATACACGCAACGTTAACACCGAACTCGTTCGGATTGGATCGACGTTGATGATGCGTGTAAATCCCGCAGGTTGAACAAAAATAGTGCCTGGCAGTGTTTGTATTGAATTGATAGAGCGTCAGTGTCTTTTCACCCCGGGTGAATTCCAAACCATCCAGATTAGCCGACACAGCGACTGCACCACGCATCCTGCAGTAGGAGCACGAGCAGCGTCTGATCGTATTAAACTCATCAGTCAACTGAACGTTGAATGTGACAGATCCGCAGTGGCAAGACGCCGCATGTTGCACTAACGATGCGCCCATTGCATTTTTCTCCTTACGCAAGTTAAGCAATCCCGTATTCGCCTGCATCAATCACTGACGGTGCGGAAGGTTTCCGACTCAGGCTGATGTGCCGCAAGTCGGAAACCCTTTCTAACACTCGTCAGCTATACAGGTAAGTGGCCAGCATTAATGGCCATAAGAGCCGAACTCGATCAGCGCTCAAGTGCACCCACACCGGAAAATCTGAAGGCTTCTTTTTCCAGTGCGTCCAGCTCTTCTGGCGCCATTCCATCGTGAGCAACTAGTATTCTTCCCAGGAATACTAATGGCAGCTCATCTTCTCGCCCTTCCAGGTGGTACTTGATAGCTTCTGCAGCAGCAGCACCCACGTCATCACCCATTCGCATAGGTGTGGCATCAAGCTCTTTACGGCGGATAGCATCTAGCTCCAGTCCGGTGCCACCCCAACCTGTCGAGAAGATGTCCTTGTCGCGACCAGCACCGATCAAGGCTTCAAGAGAGCCCATGGACATCGCCGTGTTGGCGTTGTGAATGACAGTCACTTCTGGATAAGCCTGAAGAATCAGGTTAGTGCCGTCATAGCCACCTTCTCGTGTGTAGTTACCGTAGTGCTCGTACGCCAAGGTCCAGTTTGCTTTCTCTTCAATACACTTCTGGAAGTCCCCGGAACGCTGGTTATCAGTAATGCCCGGTATACCGCGATTCATGGCGTAGACCACATCGTTACCCAGTGTCTCTGCCATGTAGTCGCAGATATTCAACGCACCGAGTGTGGATGAGAAATCAAACCAGCCAGCTGGCTGCACGTCAAATTGCTTTAATGGCGTAAAGAACGACCAGACAAACGTCTTGAAATCTTCGCTCTTCGATAGCCGGTCGATATTGTCAGCTTGCGTAGCAAGTTCAGATGGACCGAAGACCACAAAATCATACAAGTCACCATCCTGCAATATCTGTTCGGTATAAGTGCTTTGCAGGGAGTGCTCGATCTGGCGCGATGCGAATTCTGTTGTTTCGTACTCAATGCCAATCTCATCCATACGCTTGGTAAAGGCAAGGTATGCTCGAGCCCAGAAATCTGACACGTCTGCGGAAGGGTACACCAGACCAATCTTTACGGGTTCCTCCTGCTCGACAGCCAGTGGAACTGCTGCCGTCCCTACCACTTCCTGCAGCTTTTCAACAGACCCGGGCTGGTTGACCTCATCGGGTAACCAGTAGTCTCTTTCTCCCGCGTCTGGCAGTTCCATAAGCGGCAGTTTGTCTGCTGCCATTGCAGCAGTCGAGCCCAACAATATCGCCAGCGTCGTTGCGCTGATGATTGAACCTTTTCTTATCATGTGGTGATCTCTCCTTCCAGGTTAATAAGTAGATCGGCTCTTAACGAACCGCTGTTGTCTCGCCTGCGAACAGCAAGCCAAGTATGAAGAGCGTTCCGATAATCACGGCCATGATCAACAGAAAGCGCCCAAGATGACGGTTCTCAGGAGTTTTCAATGCTGCCATGAAGCCTCCCTGACCGTCGCGATCCTTCATTTGAATCCAGGTATAAAAAGCCACCGAGAAAATGATGACGGCACCAGAGGCAACGGATTGCCAGAAAAACTCGATACGCAAGGTGACCAGTGCATTGATCATCATGGCCAGTAACAGAACACCAGCCAGGGAACCGATCATGGAACCACGTCCGCCAAACAGAGAGGTTCCACCAACAACGACCGCCGCTATAACATGCAAATTAAAGAACGGTGCTGAAGTGGCCTGAATGGCATTGAGCTTGCCAGCCAGCATGACGCCTGCCAGCCCCGCCATGGCACCCATCAAAACGTAAACATACACCTTGTAACGATTGACTGGCACACCAGTGAGTTCGGCGGCTTCCGGGTTTGAGCCGATAGCTATCGCGTAGCGGCCTAGACGCGTACGGGTGTAAATAATATAACCCGCAATAATAGTGACCAGACCAATGACCACGGGTACCGGTAAAAAACCGGGTATGGAACCTCGTCCGATAGCCACGATTTCTTCAGGAAAGCGGGACAGTACGATACCTTTGGCCAACACGAGCGCAAAGCCTCGATAGGCAAGATCCATTGCCAGTGTGCCGATCAAATCGGGCACTTTTAACTTGGTGATAACCAGACCGTTAATGAGGCCACATAAAGCACCAAGTGATATGGCAATCGACACAGCTGCCCACCATGGAAAACCATATGACTTCACCATGTAGCCCATGACAATGGCCGTCAAGGCAGCTACCGAACCGATCGAAAGATCGATTCCCCGAGTGGTTATAACCAGAGTCATCGCCATGGCCATGGGCATATACAACGCTGCATCCTTGAGAATGATGTCGAAGTTGGACACACGAAAATACCGCGCAGGCTCAAGCAGTAACATCAGCAGCAACAATGCTGCGATCATGGCCATGGGGCCCAACAATGCCAGGTATTTGTCCAGCTTCTCGCGCCCGCTCAGGCCCTGCTCTGGTGTTGTCTCACTCATGATCTGCAGCTACCTGTTCTGTGGGTGCACCAACCATGATGCCAAGCACCTTTGTGCTATTACTCTCGGAGGTTTTAACCACATCGGCACGCCGCCCTCGACGCATGATCTGTATGCGATCGGATACCGCAAAGACATCATCCAGGCTATGTGAGATAACAATGACACCAAGACCCTGCTCGCGAACCGCTTCAATGAGTTTTAAGGTGCGTGCCGTTTCTCTGGGTCCTAATGCGGCGGTAGGCTCATCCATCACCAGTACCTTAAGGTCGGTGTGATAAACCGCTCGTGCTATGGCGACAGCCTGACGCTGACCACCCGAAAGACTATCCGTGGATACGTCCATGCTACGCAACGTCACACCCAGACGCTCCTGCAAAGTGCGTTCAGCCTCAGAACGCATCCGCTTGTTATCGAGAAATTCCAGACCCAGGAAACTCTTTGTCAGTTCGCTACCCAGAAACATGTTGGCTGCGGGTGTCAGGTGATCAGCAAGTGCCAGAGTCTGATACACCGCATCAATGCCATGATCGATGGCATCTGAATGGCTGTTCATAGCCAGCTCGTCGCCGTTCATGGAAATGGTTCCTTCTGTAGGACGAAACACGCCCGTCAGAATCTTGATCAGGGTGGACTTCCCGGCACCGTTATCGCCCACTATTGCCAGCACTTCGCCAGCGTATAAATCAAGGTCTACGCCTTCAAGCGCCGTGACACCCCCAAAGCGTTTGGTAATACCTCGCATACTGATCAACGGTTCAGTGCTATTTGTCATCGAGTTTTAGTTATCCGTTACGAGTGCGAATCGATGTTATCGGTAACGTAACATGGAATCAATCGGGAAACTACTTGAATCTCTGTTCACTGGCCACCCGACAGTCAGGCAGGGAAATTTGCCAGAACCTTGTGTCAACCGACGAGCCAAGGTGAAGCAGCCAAAAAGGGGTGCTCACCAGATTATCAGTTCATAGCGCCATCTCATGAGTAGCGCCGGTGCTCGGTAACACATTAAGATAGTGTGCATGCGCAGGCCAGATGCAGGCTGGCGCAGCAAACCAGAAACAGTCAACCAGTAACGCACATGAATCCTAGCACCCGCCCTGCCCAACCCTCATTGATGTTGCACGAATGGATAGATCTATCGCGCTATCCCATCGATGACGCATCATTTCGGGCGAGCTGCAAGACACAGCTGGATGCCCACGGTGTGCTTCTTATCCCAGAGTTCCTGAACAATTCGACCATAGAGACTATAGCCAGCGAAGGAGATGCCAATCGGGATCAGGCGTTTTACACTGTGAGTGATCACAACGTCTATCTGATGCCTGAGGACACCGATTATGCAAAAGATCATCCCCGTAATCGCCTTGTTTCTTCATCGAAGGGCTGTATTACCACCGATCAGATTGCTCCTCATTCACCGTTGCGAACGCTCTATAACAACGATGACTTCAAAGCGTTCCTGTGCAGTGTTCTCGATGAACAGGCCTTGTTCGAATACGCAGACCCACTGTCCTCCATCAACCTCCACTACGCCTCCGAAGGACAAGAGCTAGGCTGGCATTTCGATAATTCCTCATTCGCCATTACCCTACTCATACAAGAACCGGAGGCGGGAGGCTCCTTCGAATTCGTCAAGGATTTGCGTGATACTGCCGCGGGCAACATGAGCTACGAAAAAGCCGGCGAGGTACTTGACGACAAAGCGCAGACAGAAGCACTCGATATGAATGCTGGCTGCCTGGTCTTGTTCAGAGGCAGAGATTCCATGCACCGTGTTACACCCACTAAAGGGCACAAGACCAGAATGCTGGTAGTGCTCGCCTACAACACCGAACCTGATACTTCGCTATCAGAATCTGCGCGAATGACGTTTTATGGCAGGCTGGGCTGAGCAAACAGTTTTGTAACCTGAGTGATTTTTAGTGCTCTAGGGTTCGAATACTGACCAGCCTGTTCGCTGTACCAACATTTCCAGCGCCAAAGTGCCGAGCTGCGAATTTCCGCGATCGTTCAAGCCGGGTGACCACACTGCAATAGATGCCACTCGTGGCAGTATCGCCAGAATCCCCCCGCCCACACCCGACTTGCCAGGCAGGCCAACACGAAACGCGAACTCACCGGAGCCATCATAATGACCACATGTCATCATCAGGGCGAGAATACGTCGTGCACGGCGCGCGCTAACAACCGACTCACCCGTGTCAGGATTGATGCCTCCAGCCATCAGAAAACGACCCGCTAACGCGAGTTGGTGGCAGCTCATGGACAGAGAGCACTGATTAAAATAGATATCGAGCGTTTGTTCAATCGGATGTTGGATGTTCCCGAATGCACGCATGTAGCTGGCTAATGCGACATTTCGATGCCCTGTTACCTTTTCACTTTGTGCAACTGTCGCATCCAGCGCTACGCCTTGATCGCCCGACAACAAACGCATGAAGTCCAGAAACTTCGCTATAGCCTCACTTGGCTCATAACTGGACAACAACACATCTGACACAACGATCGCACCGGCATTGATAAAAGGATTGCGCGGAATGCCATGCTCCCATTCCAGTTGAACAATCGAATTGAAGGCACTGCCCGACGGCTCTCTACCTACCCGATCCCACAAGTCATCGCCGATAGCCGCCAGCGTCATGGTGAGCGCAAAGACCTTCGTGATGCTTTGAACCGAGAACTGCATGTCAGCATCACCCGCCAAATGACACTCACCATCGTTGCCAACAATAGCGATACCAAAATGACCGGGGGATACGGAAGCCAGTTCCGGGATATATCGGGCAACAGAGCCACGATCTATTGCGACCGCCAATTCTGCTGCGATTTCCTGAACAATCACGTTCAGCGGGTCATGTGTCATAAGGTTTGCACTTTTTCTAAGAACGGAGCAGTGGGTACGCTGATAACCCACTAACTTAGCAGCATCAGCGCTATTTAAACGCTCTTACTGCCCGCTATTATTGCTAACGTGCTGGCCGGTGGCGCAAAACCTGCAAAGCATGCAGCATGAGAACCTCAATCGCATTATGGACAGCAGGTTTGCTGGTTTCCGGATTATCCCATGCTAACGAATTGATCTACAAATCGATCGATTCGGATGGCAATGCTGTGTTTTCTGACCAGCCTGCGCCCGAGGCGACCATCGTAAAGTCGTCTCCGCTGAATATCATGGACTCCGGCGAATCCTTGTCAGCAGACGGGCCGGAAACCGCCCAGACAGTGCCTGCCTCCACGCCTGACACTGATACCGCTTCAAGCGCCGAAGCTGATAGCGACATCGCACCCGTTTCTTCAGTTTCACCGGTTAACGGCGATCCTGAAAATACTGAAAATACTGAAAATATTGAAATTCAGGCTACAGATACTTTGGCTTCTGAATCCGATCCGGCATTATTATCGGTTACCGAGGTCGTAATTGTGTCGCCCGCACATGAGGAGACTCTGATAGATCCGGCAGGGTCGATTAACGTCGACATACAAACATCTCCAGCGCCATCACTTCCCTTGGGCTTCATGGCGCAGATTCGTCTGGACGGCAAACTTGTGGCTTCAGGATGGAACTCCACGTTGCCCATTGATATTCCGGAACGTGGCACCCACCGGTTGCAAGTCATCATCGTGGATAGTGAAGGCACCCAACAAGCCGTTTCAACAGAGGCGGAAATCCATATCAAACATAGTACCGTGACTAGCAGCGTCAGCCAGTAACACCCGAGACCCGCGCGGAAGTTTATTACTGCACGCAGACTGCTTGAATCGTCTGACCGTTAGCCCACCCAAACTCCCATTAGCGCACTATTTATGTGCGCATGCAGATACATTGCACTACAATGGTGCTATATAACTTGGTGGCTATATTCTTGGACCTCTATATCTATCTGGTTTGAATAGCTTTTCTTCAAACTCTGCAAACTAAACACCTCGCCCTCGAGAGGTGCATAACTTGCAACCTGCGGTAGGTGACCAGATATCCCTTGCCCTCAACGGCCGACGACCTATCCCTGCTAGACGCACTCTCAACAGCCATCATCGCGATTGATGACGGCATGCGCATACGCTATGTAAACAGCTCAGCTGAGCAGCTGCTTGGCACCAGCGCCAGACGTGCTGTCGACCAACGCCTGACCCGTGCACTCACCATCCCCGATGACCTGTTCGCAAGGATTCGAGTCGCTCTGGATAATGGCCAGCCTTTCACTGACAGACAGGTATCTGTCGAGCCTCACGGCCAGGACCCCCAGGTGGTAGACCTGTACCTTTCACCGTATCCACTGGCGGATGCCAGAGGTGGGCTGATACTGGAAATCAACACCATTGACCGTCCCCTGCGAATAGCGCGGGACGAAGCCATGCTCACGCAGCAGGAGCATGCCCGATCCCTGTTACGCGGGCTCGCCCATGAGATCAAGAACCCTTTGGGTGGTCTGCGTGGCGCTGCTCAACTACTTGCCAGACAGTTACCTGACGAAGAACTCAGCGAGTACACCTCGATCATTATCCGTGAGGCAGATCGCCTCCAGAGCCTGATTGATCGCATGCTGGGACCCACCACAAGACCTCGACGTGACACGGTGAACCTGCACGAGGTCCTCGAGCATGTTCGGAAGATAGTCATCGCCGGCGCACCTGATGGCGTACAGATTCGATTTGATTATGATCCGAGTATTCCGGAATGCCTGACTGACAGAGACCGTCTTATACAGGTCATCCTCAATATTGCCGGCAATTCATTGCAAGCCCTGAACGGCTCTGGTCGCATTGTGTTCCATTCACGGGTTGTCAGCAACTTTACCATTGGCGGCACACGCCATCCGCTGGTTGCTTGCCTGTCAATCATAGACAACGGACCTGGCGTACCGGAGAATCTGACCGATCAGATTTTCTTTCCTATGGTCAGCGGCACTGATCATGGGACCGGGCTTGGCTTATCAATCGCACAATCAATAATGAACCAGTTGGGTGGCCTGATCGAATGTGCCAGCGAACCCGGCAATACCACTTTCACCGTACTGATTCCTCTGGAGATCGCATGAGCGACGAATACGTCTGGGTTATTGATGATGACCAATCGATCCGCTGGGTGCTCGAGAAGACGCTTCGGCAAGCGGGCATGCAGGTCAGCGCCTTCGAGTCGGCCGACGAGGCGCTCGACCTGGTGCGCGGCAACGCCCTCGCCCCCGACGCGATCATCAGCGACATCCACATGCCGGGCTCCGACGGACACTCGCTGCTCAGGCAGCTGAAGTCGAGCCACCCCGAGACGCCGGTG
>ENA-ORXR01004209-ORXR01004209.1-marine-metagenome-genome-assembly--contig:-NODE-4209-length-12180-cov-3.276378_pt1 | contig 12180 bp, 21 predicted proteins | sample MGYA00237866_ERZ511479 | MGnify/ENA metagenome assembly ERZ511479 | reverse complement strand
CAAGATGGTGAAATTTGTGTTTGGGCAGAGGTCGATACTGAGAATGATGATATTGGCTGCACGTTTTGGGTGCTAGGCACTGGCAGCCAGATGCCTGAAGATTGCGCAGCCAACGGAAACCATCTCGGCAGCGTGATTGACGGTTCGTTTGTTTGGCATGTGTTTAGTAACGCGTAAAGGTTTAACGCGCAACCCATAGCCATTAGCCGGTAGTGGGCTAAGTGGGTTGTGTCCCTTCGGGGCATAGTGCAAGGAGCGAGAACACCGGCAGCCGATAACGAGCAAAGGGAGAATACCAACGCCTTAACGGGCGGCTCAAGGTCGGCAACTTTTCAACCAGAAAAACTATTGAATGAATTGCAAAGCGCTAGAACCAACTGATCTAATCGACAAACTAACACCACGCGAGCTAGAGGTGCTCATTCACATAGCCAATGGCGAATCAACCCGAGTCATTGCGCGTGAATTGAATATCTCACGCTTTACGGTAATGACACACCGTAAGCGGATTAACAAAAAAACCGGCGTGCGTAATCCTGCTGATGCGGCTGTGTTGGCTGTGCGTAGTGGTGTTTATTGAGCTAAATCTGCGATGTAACACACGTTAACCTATTTATTATTCAATTGTCTGGACATAAGGACGATATATTGCTATAGTTATCTCACTGAAACAAAAAAGCACTTAACGGAGTCGGGAACATGGCCAAATCAGAATACGTACAGATCAACGCAGAAACAGCAGAGCAAGCGTGTGAGGCGTACAGAGAAGCGCATGGCCGTTACCCTGAATTGATCGTCAATGGCGGCAATGTTGAGCTGTACGGCGGCAACAAAGGCGAACGAGCAAAGGCTCGCGAATTTCTGACCAGCACTGTTATTGCAAAGCCGGTTGCCACCGAGGCAGTTGAAACTCCGGCATCAACAAAGCAAATCAATTATTTACGTTCGCTAGCTCAGCGCGACCCTGCCACAGCAATTGGCCTGAATATCACAACCGAGACGTTGGTAAGCTTAGCAAAATCAGAAGCCAGCGATTTGATCAACAAAATGAAAACACTTTAGAGGGTAAATCATGCATTACAACGTATCTATTTCACAAGTCGAATCAAAATCGGTAATCGCCAAAGAAAACACATTGACTGCCGAAGAAGTCCGTGAACTGCTGATCAAGCACGGGGCGGATGAAGACACTCTGCCAGAGCAAATATCTATCGGCTACCGGTATATATCAGATAAAAATGCCGCCACTGTCAGCAAAGCGTGAGCGAAGCTCACGGCATGACCGGCAAACGCAACGCCGCCAGAGCCAGTAAACCATCAAGCACGTCGATTGAATTTAGATGCACCGAGGTCGAGAAAAAGACCATAAAGAAACTGGCCAAATCGGCAGGGCTAACAGTTTCGGATTATTGCCGATCTAAGCTGCTGGGTTGAGTTTGTGCGGTCTGGGATATACTGAGATTTAAACAGACAGCCTGAGCAGAAACATGAAAGTAAAAATCAACAAAGTCACAAAAGAGCAAATCACTGTTGACGTTGATTTGCCAATATATCGACAGCAAGATTTGGATTCATGCACAAGCTACATGAAAGTCTTTGAATGTGAGAATGGCGAGCTGGTAGAGCACGATATAACAATCAGCCATTCTGGCGCAGAAGTAGAAATTGAAATTGACAGAAACTACAGTTTCGGCAATAGCGGCATGGACTATTCACTAGGCCAAGGTATTTACAAGTGCAGCGAGGCTGAATTTAATAAAGCTGCGCTGAATGCCAAAGCGATACTTGATGAGATAGCCACAAAGGGCGATATCAATTGAGCAGCGCCATTGCTAACCGGCAGTAACAATCAAAAATAGCCCCCTCAATATAACCACTTCAAGATAATTGGTATTTTGTGCATCAAAAGCAATATTTGGCTTGCTACATTTTATGAATGGCTTGTTATCAGGCTTGTAGAAAACAAAAACGCCGAATATCTTGAAGTGCCTAACCAACTATCAATCTGAATATACCCACTAGTAGCGATACCAATCCAGCTTTATACGTGCCACCCTTTGCGCCATAACATTTTTGCGCGCGCAACAGAAACACAAGGCACTGCATGAACGTCATAAAAGCACGGTCATACCTTATCGATAACCGAAATTGGCCGTTAGTTGCCGATAATAACGAAACGGTTTACTTCAACGGTGTTGATGTTGAAATACTACACCGCGACAAAAGCGTATCAGCCATTAGTCTTGAGAAATTTCGTGAGGCATTTGCTGGCGCTACGTTCAAAATCAAATCCACACAGCCTTGGTCAATGCTCGAATACTTCTCACAACCCTTCTACGGCAAAAAACTAGTGCAAATCAACGGCGGATGTGCAGGTCACTGGCGTGTGTCAATTGAGAATCTGGTCTAGCCCATGTGGTTCGCCATTCTATTTGCACAAAATCTAACGTTCTATCCGGTCCCGTTTGGGCTTGAGCATCCGCAAGGCTTTCAAACTGAAGCGCAATGCCAAGCACGACTGGATGAAATGGTGGCCGAATACGCACAAAATATACATCACAAGACGCTTTCGACCCGGTGTGAGTACAGAGGCGATAGCGCGTAAATTGTGAAACAGAGCAAGCACAGCCACAGCAAGCCGAACCACGCAACCAAGCCGCTTGTGCAGGGCAAACTGTCAAAAGGGCTGACGCTGTGGCTGATGCTGCACTGATAATGAAAAAATAAAGTGCAAAGGCATCCACTATCAGACGGCATTCTTTACTCAACATGGAAAGACATACCTAAATCACGAAATTGGTCATGGTTGAAATTTACGCCAAGAGAGTTCGCCAGTCGTCGTGATGGTGAATTTTACTGGCACCCAAGAACGTTTAACGCGATTCAGACAGCGAGAGAGATATTTGGGCAACCGTTAACGATTAACAGCGCACACCGGAGCTGGTTGCACAATGCGGCCATAGGTGGCGCACCACGCTCAGCGCATTTACATATTGCACTGGATGTATCAACACATGGTTACAGTCGAATGGAGGTGTATCAGGCATTAGTGGCGGCAGGGTTTAAATCGTTTGGCTATTACGTGAACTTTATTCACACAGATTTAAGACCTGGCAGACGTTGGTTTGGCTCACCACAGGCTAAGAAGCTATGGCAACCCTTGTTTGACATGGAACAGCCAGAGATTCGATTGTGAGCGTGCTCGGTACAGCGTTGGACGTTGCATCAAGCGGCTGGCTTTCAGGCGTTACCGCATTGATATCGGGCGGGATTGGCGCATACACAAAGATTCAAGAACTGAAAATCATTAACGAACATCGGAAGTTCGAAATGAAGTACGAAGTGAAAATGCACCAGATGCAGTTTCAATCGGACAAATTTATGGCTGAAAAAGCGCTGCTGATAACAAAGCAAGTCGGCGAGGATATGGCGTTCAAGGCTGCAATTGAGGCTGAGGGCAGACTAAGTGACGTTGATTTGCCGTGGCCTGTTCGCGCTATTCGAACATTGTTCAGGCCGTTTTTAACGATATTTATGTGGGCAGGCACGATTTATCTGGCGATGGCAGATTTGCCAGTCAACGCGATAACGCAAGGCGTGGCCATAACGTTTCAGCAAGGCGCCGGCATTGGTACGGGGTTCTGGTTTGGCTCGCGTGCAGTGGGCAGTAATCCGAATCGTTGAGATTTAATAACAGGCATACAGAAATCGGCGAGCGCTCAGATATTGATATCGAGCTTGATGCGCCATTGTTAACGAGGAAAGTAGACATGAACGATAAACAACCAAGTGATTACGTTGACGAAGCACGTGAGCGTGTCAGCCGTGCCGAGGATGAGTACAAGGCCAAAACGAACAAAAAGCAGCGACTTGCCATTGGCATAGCGGCCGCATTTGTTGCTGTGCTTCTACTTGCGTTCGTGGTGAAGTCGTGTGGCTCGTAAGCGTCTTATTAGTCGCGAGCGCGTTGCCCGGATGCGAAGGTGGTTGGGTAACAAGATCAGGGGAAGTGATAACCAATCCCGAGAAAGCACCTGTGGGCACGGTAGTGGAGTGCCGAGCGAAGCCGAAGCCGAAACTCAAGTCAAAAATAGCCTGATCTGGCAAGAAGGCTTTAGCGGTGATTTATCCGCATGGAATCAGAACGATTTCGTTGAAAGCTCAGATCACCGCACAGGTTACAAACACCTGCAGCTCGACGGCTCACACGACCCGACAATGACATGGCAAGTGGTGCCTGGTCGATGGGCTGCTCTGATGGATAAACACCGCGACAAGGTGCAATTCATTCGTGATGGGATGTTGGTCATGCGCCTGCACGTTGAAGCTCAAAAAAACATCTACCGCAAAAACTTCACCAGTCCTGATGGTAAACCGCAACCCTATGGCGACTACATAATCTATGCGCCATGGCTATCTATGCCACGCGACAACAAGGCGGCATGGATGAAGCCCGGAACGATCACCACATTTCGATGCAACCTTGAAAACATGGTCATGGGCGGTGTTCGGTTCTCTGCATGGGGAATGCCGGTCACCGGTAGCGCATACGACGACGATGTAAAAGACGTTGAGATTGATATTGAGCTCGAAAACCCGCAACGCTATGACAAGGGCTGGGGTCAGTCGGTATTGATGAAAATATTGGGCGGTGATGCAGGCGATACACCTAATGCGCTGGTCAACGTTCTCAAAAAACACAATATCGATATTCGAAAAGGCTGGCACGACTTCTCAATTAAATGGAATCACGATGGCTCGCTTGATTTTCAAGTGGACAAGACCACCGTTGTCTCTGACCCGCGCAAAGTCACCGTGCCTTGCTACCTGATTTTATCGGCTGAGGTATCCAGCGGTTGTAAAGACCCGGCGATCGATAACCCGCAGCCGCACGAAAACATCACTGATGGGCCATACCAGCCGCACAATCCTGGCTTAACCGCTCGCAGTGCAATCAGCGATATTGATTTGGTAGACCAGCATGAGGTTTTGATTGACTCGGTGCGTATTGAATCCCTGCCGCAAAGCTAGCTAAAAAAGAGCAATGGACGACGACATAAAAGAGAAGTTCAAGTCACACGCCTCTCGAATTGCAGATTTAGAACAATTTCAACGTCAGCAGCAAACAGCGCAGGCGGTAGAGGCTGAGAAACGAAAATATCTGGACGTGCGATTCAACAGCATTGAGCACAAGCTGGACACCAACATCCAAGCTATACAGGAAAGTCAGCAAAGCTCAATTGCAGAGATTAAAAAGGAGCAGGAAAAAATCGCAGGCTATTTTGCGAAATTGGCGTGGCTCTTGGCGATCACGATTATTGGCGCGGTCATGAAGTTCATTATCGCGGGAGGTGTTGCGCAATGACTAGTCGATTCAGGCCCGACACTTTCTTAAATGGGTTTTTATTCTACCTGCTCGTAATAGTGGCCTCGGTTCCGTTAATTAGCAGTGGCTACTATGCGTTAAAAATAATCCAGACAAGCTTTGTGCCTGTGGTGACTGATTTTCGGGTGACTAAAAAAATAGACTTGCCAGCCGGGGATATCAGTATCTCGGGGCGGTTCCATAAGCAATTTCCAGACTATATTTGCAAATTTGAGCGGCTGCGATGGCATGTGCTGTTTTCAGAAAGCATTGAGCGTATTGATTATGTGTTTGGCGATGTGGCAGATCGCATCGAGGACAACAACCGCGTCAAAGGTGATCAGAGCTTTTACAACTGGGAACTAGAGACAGGGCGCTATCCGCGAGCCCTACGTGCGCAGGCAACTGTTTATCACACCTGTTTAGGGTTCTGGCCTGCGGTGACGATCATGGACGAAATCGAGGTGCGCAAAGATTGGCAGGTTCGACAATACATGGATAACACGGTATTTGACATTGAGGAATAGGTTTCAAGTGGCTAAATTTGACGAATTAAAAATCGAAGTGGATAGCGGCAAGATCAAAGAAGCACTTGCGGCTCTTGAGCAAATGGAGGTGGTCGCAAAGCGGCTAATAGCGTTAGGAATCAAGATTGATCTGGATGGGTTTGGCGATGTGGTAAGCGTGGCCGGTGAATTAGATCCGGCAGGCATATGAAAAAAGACAACATTCACAGCTTGCCTAATGCTGAATTAACCAAGGCAGGCGTTGAAAAACTCAGGAGATTGATGCCAGAGCTTATTGATGAGTTCGCTATTTATGCCGAGTTGCGGAAGGCCAACTATGACGCACATATTGCACAAGGCTTTACATCAGAGCAGGCGCTAGTGATTTGTACGCAATTTGGGATTAAGTAATGGGCATATTCATAACAAACATACTGCTGATTATTCTGATTGCCGTGGTCATTCACTATGGCGACCGGGGATTGCGTCAGATGGGTGAGCAGAAGGCTTTGGATAAGGAGCTGCGCAGTGTGACAGCAAAGCAGGGTCAGAAAATTCACTGAATATGGCAGAGAGCATTTATAGGCAGCCAGGGATTTACCGCGATCTCGTGATATCAACCATACCCATCATTGAATCACTGGTGCCAACGCAGAAAGCAGATGACGTGGCACGTTCGATCGCTGAGCAGTTCTGCAAAAAATTCGAGGGCAATCGGTACATCGTGCCAAGCCTGAGCCGTGCTGAGAAACTAGCACGCGATGAGAAAATAATTATGCAAGCACAATCGAACACCACCAGCGTGAAGCAATTGGCCAAAGATCACGGATTGAGTGAGCGAACCATTAAAAGAACACTGAAAGAGAGTGATTTGCGGTTTGATTGGGATTTTAAGTGCTGGGTGAGGGATGGCGATGAGTGATGATGCTGAGAATGTAGAACGGCCTGATATTGCTACGCGGTTCCAGTTTGGCAACACGGCTTGGCGCGCACGTAGTTCTCATGGGCGAAAGCCGATATTCGCCAATCCCGATGAGTTGCAAGACGCATGTGAACAATATCTATCGTGGGTCGAATCCAATCCGCTAGTAGGTGTTGATACGGTGAAGTTTCAAGGTGAAGGCAAGATCATGTCAGTGCCAAAGATGCGTGCTATGACGATAAACGGACTGTGTAATTTTCTGGATATAAGCCAACCAACATGGGAGGACTACAGGAAAAAACCCGATTTTTCTTTGGTCTGTGACTGGGTAGAGTCGATTATCCGTCAACAGAAGATGGAAGGCGCGGCTGCTGACTTGTTGAACCCTGCCATTATTGCTAGAGAACTAGGGCTGGCTGATAAGCAAGAGGTTAAACACACTGCCGTCATCACGCACATCGAATCCGAATATGTCAACGCTAAAGATTAAGCATCCGGCATGGTCGCGTGAGGTGTTCCAGCCTATAACTGTGAACGATATGCCGGTGCGGTATCGCGTGATGAAAGGTGGGCGCGGATCAAGCAAATCTTGGGAAATCGCACGCCGGTTAATTATTCGTGCAGCCTGTGAGCCGTTGCTGATTCTGTGCACTCGTGAGCTCCAAAAATCAATCAAGGATTCTGTACACCGGTTGCTGGTGACACAAATCGAATTGCTTGGCCTGCAAGATTCGTTTGACTGGAACAAAACACAGCTCACCAGCAAGGCAGGCTCAGAGTTTCTGTTCTATGGGCTGCGATACAACCCTGATGAAATCAAGTCAACTGAAGGTGTGGATATTTGTTGGCTTGAAGAGGCGCGTGCAACCAGTAGCGACAGCCTTGAGATGCTTATCCCAACGATTCGTAAGCCTGGCTCGGAGATATGGGTCAGCTACAACCCGCTGCGAGCAACTGATCCGGTGCACGAGATGTTTGTCATTGAAGGCCGCGACAACGCGATAGTCCGACATGTGAACTGGGATGAAAATCCGTGGTTTCCGCAAGAGCTGCGCACCGAGATGGAACAACTACGCAAGATTAATCCAAAGCTTGCGCAACGTATCTGGGACGGCATGATTATCGACATCGGCGGTGGCGATTACTTCCCGTCTGATAAAGCCACGATAATCGATGACGTGCCTTTTACAAAAAAACAGGTGCGCGGCTGGGATTTAGCCGCAACTGAGCCGAGCGCGGATAACCCAGATCCAGACTGGACGGCAGGCGTGAAAATCGGCATTGATGAACAGAAGCGCGTGATTGTGTACCACGTTGAGCACGAGCGCTTTAATGCCAGCAAGGTGCGAACGCTAATCAAAGACACAGCAGATGCAGACAAATGCTCTGTGCGTTTGCCACAAGACCCAGGCCAAGCCGGAAAGGAGCAAGCCGAATCGTACAAGCGAATGCTGCAAGGTCATAAGGTTACTACCATGCGCGTCACTGGCGACAAAGAAGTGCGCAGCGAAGGCTTATCCGCTGAATGGCAAGCAGGCAACGTCTATCTTGTGCGCGGTGACTGGAACGATGATTTTTTAGAAGAGATGAACGCCTTTCCGACCAAGGGCATACACGACGATATGGTCGATGCCGCCAATGATTCGCACAGTGAATTATCCCACGGCGGCAACTACACACTGAGCAATTTATGAGTGATTTCAAAATAGACCCAAACGCTCGCGTCATTTACGACGGTTTGGAGAGCATGATTCACGGCGTGGGCGACCCGAACCGGGATAAGGCTGCGTCCGTTTATTTCGGACAAAAGGTCATACCAGATCAGCAGCTCGAAAATGCATATGAGTCTAATTGGATGGCCCGCAATCTTGTTGACATTCCCGTGATGGATAGCTTGCGTCGTGGCTGGCGTTGGGAAGGAGACGCGCACGAGATAATCGAGGATGAAGAACGCCGCTTGAACCTTGCTGGCAATCTAATGAAAGCATTCAAAAAAGGCCGCTTATTTGGTGGTGCTGCCTTGTACATCGGCACTGATCAAAAGCCAGAGACGCCATTGGACATAGACGCGATTGATGTTGGTGGTGTTAAGTACTTGAACATGATGACGCGCAAGCAATTAAATGCAGGCGAGATCGACACCGATCCACTGAGTGAGCACTACGGCTTACCAAAAGAGTACATAGTCAGCTCTACACAAAACGGCACGGTCACAATTCACCCATCAAGGCTTGCGCTGTTTTTCGGCGATGAACGCTCGGACAATGTTTATCGGCCTAGCTCAACTGGCTGGCCTGGTTCTAGCGTATTGCAGTCAACACACGATGCCATTGCCAATGCACAAGGCTCACACTCAAGCGTCGCATCACTAATTTATGAAGCCAATATTGACATGCTTGGCATACCTGATCTGATGGACAACATTGGACGGCAGGGCTACGAATCAGAGCTGATAAAACGTTTCCGCTTATTTGCTCAGGCTAAAGGCGTTACAGGCATGGGTGTGATGGATAGCAAGGAAACCCTTGACCGCAAAAGTGCGTCATTCGCTAACTTGTCACAACTGATGGAGACTTTCGCCATATTCGTTGCAGCGTCCGGCCAAATACCCGCAACACGCTTTCTTGCGCAATCGCCATCAGGCTTAGTTTCTACTGGTGAGTCGGATATGAAGAATTATTATGACCTGATTCAATCAAAGCAGAAGCTTGAAATTAACCCTGCAACAGCATTGCTATTTGCCTCTGTTAGAAAATCAGCCACTGGTGAAAGCAAGCCTATCTTGCGTGTATGGGAGCCATTGGAGCAAATGTCGGTGATTGAACTGGCGAAACTGGGTAAGGATACGGCAGAGACAGTCAAGGCAATGGTTGAGACTGGCGGATTTAATAGTGCAGATGCGCGAGCGCTGCTGACAGCAAAACTTGCAGAAAATGGCAGCTTCCCGCACATAGAAAATATTCTATCGGAAGTGTTAGGCCCGTTAGACATAGAGCCACCACCAGAATCAGCCTAATGAACCTGCCCGCGCTACTCGACAACACCAAAGACATAGAGCTTAGGCCCGTTGCCGAGCGCGAAGGGTCAATCATTGCGTATCGGCGGATATTGATTGCCGTGATTCGAGACATACAACGCGCAGTAAGTGAGCTTGTATTGCCTACCTACGCGCGTGGTCTATTGGATTCAGTGAATGATGAAAGAGGCACAACACGTCGACGCACGGCTTTCACAGTAGTTAATCAGCGCGTCGGCTTATCAGTCAACACCGCCAATCGGAAAATGGAAATCCTGTTTGACGATGAGCAGAAAAGCCACCTTGTGCGAATCTCTGCATCAATCAAAAAAGGCACCGGTCTTGACGTTGCGCCGTATCTAAACATGAACCGTGATGAAATTGATTTACTGGTCAAGCTCTACATTGAGCAGAATGCGACGTTGATTAAATCGTTGTCCGATGATCTGGTGAATAAGGTTGAGGCGGCTGTTTATCGGGCGAAAGTGGACCGCACGACTTATGTCGAGCTTACAAAAATACTTCAGCGTGAGTACGGATTGGCAAAGAGCAGAGCAGACTTAATTGCCTACAACGAATTAGCCTCGATCAACGCCGACTTCACAAGGTCGCGCCATGAAGCCCTGCAAATTTCTACCTATAAATGGCGTCAAAGATTCGACGGAAGGACTCGCCCATTACACGCTGCCATATCCGGCACTATTTATAAGTACGGCGAAAAAACCGGGAGCGAGAACGGATTAATGCCGGGCAAGGAAATCAGGTGTAGGTGTACAGCCGTAGGACAAATCCCAGCAAGCGCATCTGCAATAGCAGCACAAGAGAAGCTAAAAAGGGAGTTAACCGAATCAAACACAGCCGCAAGAGCTAAGGCAAAAGCCGAAGCAAAAGCAAGGCGGCAAGCATCCAATTAAGTTATAATAAGCAGGTATCCAGCGGCTGGCAGGCCACCGGATACCCTACCAAATCCAAACTAATAAGGAGTCTGGACATGGCGAGCGCCATTCTATCGAAAAGATCCACCCGTAGTAAAATAAAGTGCGCAAATTGCGAAACTCTATTCACATACGAGGTCGGCCGAAAAACCAAATATTGCTGCCGAGCCTGCTATTTTGAGGCAAAGCGGGCAGAGCCAACACCGCCAAAATTCCTATCTGGTCAATGCGCACATTGCAAAGAGAATGTCTATGGCCGCTACAGGAAAAGCAACACTGACGGAACGCCCAACAAGAATATATATTGCAATCGGCAATGTATGCTCGATCACCGCAAAGCAATAACACTGGCGACACGCCTACGACACTGTGCAGAGTGCGGCAAGGCTGTGATTAGAAGCAAGGGCTATATAAAGGTTTACTGCAATGAAATATGTCGAATCAGTTAGAGGTTGATGTTATCGATTGGACAGGGAGTCCGGCGTTTACTTATCAATGGACTCGTGACGGCGTTGATATCGTTGGTGAGACTGCCAGCACTTACACGACAGTCCCTGCCGATGATGGCGCTGCGATTATGTGCGTTGTTGAGGCTGGTGGTGTTGCGGTTGATTCGGACACAAAAACGATTACTGCTGTGTGATGGTGAGCTGGTATAATCTCGGAAACGGGAGAATGCTATGCCAGAGCAGTGGGATATCACAACAAGCGATATGGGTCATTTGGGACGCGCTCGGTGCGAAACGGCGCTTGATGGCACTCATGATGTAAAAATTAACGACATAGCGCTGGACGGCTCAACAGTCACTATCGCCAAGACGATTACTTACACAGCGGCAGAGCTTGGATTAAAGCCTGATAAAAATCAAGATATAAACCAGTCTCAAATGGTCAGCGCTATTAAGGCTGAATTAAGCAAAAATGAAACTGAATCCGTCGCTGTGAATCAGGCCGAAACCACGATTGTAATTCAGTCGCCTGACATGGTTCGTAGCGAAGAACGTCTGCGCGATGTTAAATTGAGCGGGATAAGCGGATATGATTGCGCTTTAGTGCGAGGATGGACTTAGTTTTTTAACGCTTTTGGCATGGGCACAAAGATTGAGCTTGATGTCAGCGCGTCAACGGTCACAGTGGATTCGTAAATGATTACCGTTACCCTGTATTTCGCTATCGGCCTGCCCGCCTTGCTATTCATTGCGCACTGGGCATTTCATTCTGAGTATATGAAAAACAAGACGGCTGCGTGGGCTGTTGATAGGATTGTTAAGCAAGTCACGGAGCCGTAGAAGATGACAAACCAAGAGCAAAAACTCTGCATTGATTGCAGGCACTACAAGGATGAGAAGTGTCACCATGAGCGCAATATAGGAAAACCTGACTTAGTAACAGGCCAGCCAAGACATATAAACACAGCTCAAAAGATGCGACAAGAT
>ENA-ORXR01004208-ORXR01004208.1-marine-metagenome-genome-assembly--contig:-NODE-4208-length-12180-cov-4.014129_pt1 | contig 12180 bp, 10 predicted proteins | sample MGYA00237866_ERZ511479 | MGnify/ENA metagenome assembly ERZ511479 | reverse complement strand
GGCTCGCTGGAACCTGGGCAGGCGGGCCACACGGCCACGGTGCGGCTTCGGCTGCTGCACGCCCGCGCCCGCCAGGCTGCGCGCCGGCACGGGCACGACGAGCACGCTCACGGCCCGGCGATCAATCAGGTCGATCTGGTGCGCACCTGGTTGGCGTTCACCCTGTCCAGCCTGCGCGCGCAGGACCGTCTGGGTTTCGCGCAGAGCGAGGCCTCGATCGCCGAGACCTACGCCTACTGGCAGCAGGTGGCCCACCTGCTGGGCATCTCGCCCACGCTGATCGAAGGCGTTCGCTCGCACGCCGATGCCGAGCGGCTGGAAACCATGGTGATGGCCACCTCGGGACCTTGCGTGGCGCCGTCGCAGCGGCTCACCGAGCGCACGCTGAGTACCGTGGCGCAGACGCTGGACGACATGGCGCCGATGCCCGAAGGCGCATCGCGTCACCTGCTCGATACCTTGGCGCGACGGTTCCACGGCCACGACCGGGCCGATGCGCTGGGACTGTCACGCAGCCGCTGCGCGGATACGCTGATGGAACCGGTGATCGCGCTGGCGCGCGGCTATCGGGGTGTTCGCAGGTGCCGCGCCGAGGCGCCGAGCGCGGTGGAAGCCGGCCGGTACACGGATGCACTGCGCGTGGCGATGGCCGAGCTGTTGGGTGTGCTGGCAGATGGATCCGAAATATGAGCAAGCCGTTTACCCTGACAATCGTGAACGGCAATACGGGCCGTCTGAAACCCGACACACCCGTCGAGACACCCAAAGCCGACAACACCTCGACGTTCGAGGACAAGCTGCGGGCGCGTGGTGCGCTTGTATCGACATACGCCGGCGTATTGGGGAGTGAGATTTCGCAGGCCGATCTGGCAGACGGGTTGGCCAAGCGGCTGACCCCCGACGCCACCGAACAGGACGAGGCGCAAATCATCGCCACGCTGCTGCGCCGCAACGGGCTGACAGCACAGCTGGTGCGGGCCAAGACACTGGAAGATCAGGAATTTCCCGCGCTGGTCTATATGACCTCGGGGCAGTTGTTGCTGGTCATGGGGCGCGATGGCGACAGTCTGATCGTCTATGACAAAACCTGCCCCGACAACCGTGCGCTGGTCCCTGCGAGCGATTTCAAACCGTTCTTTTCCGGCCTGACGCTGCGGGCCCAGATGCCGATCGAAAAAGTGGCAGAGGTTCACAAAACCGCCGAGAAGCCAAAGCACTGGTTCTGGGGGCAATTTGGCCAGTTCAAACGCCAGCTGGGCGAGGTGGCGCTGGGTTCGTTCATTGCGAACCTGCTGGCTGTGGCCGTGGCGCTGTTTTCCTTGCAGGTCTATGACCGCGTCATTCCGCACCAGTCCGAGGCGACATTGTGGGTGCTGGCCGCAGGTGCCGTGCTGGCCCTGTTGATGGAGGCCTTCATCAAGATCGCGCGCGCACAGCTGATGGACGGGGCAGGACGCCGCGTCGAGGTTTCGGTGCTCAAGCTGCTGATGAACCGCATCCTTGGCATGCGCAGCGACAAACGTCCGCAGGCCCCCTCTGATCTGTTTTCCTCGATGCGTGAATTCGGCTCGGTGCGCGAATTCTTCACCGCCTCCACCATCGGCACGATTGCCGACATTCCCTTCATCTTTGTCTTTCTCGCGCTTGTTGCCTCGATTGCGGGCAATGTGGTTTGGGTGCTGGTGCTGGGTGGCATCCTGATGGTTGTGCCGGGGTTCTTTTTGCAAAAGCGCATGATCCGTCTGACGCAGGAAACACAGGGCGCGACGGCCAAATCCTCGCGCTTGTTGCACGAGGCGATTTTCGAGCTGGACACCGTCAAAACCCAGCGCGGCGAAGACCGCGTGGAGCGTCTGTGGGCCGAGCTGACAACGCTTTCTGCCGTCAAATCCTCCGAGCAGCGCAAGCTGGCGTCGATCCTGACATTCTGGAGCCAGGGCGTCCAGCAAGGCACTTATGTGGCCGCCGTCATCATGGGTACCTATCTGGTGTTTGCGGGCCAGTTTACCGTGGGGTCGATCATCGCGACAGGCATCCTCACCTCGCGCACACTGGCGCCGCTGACACAACTGGCCGGCACGATGGCGCGCTGGGGCAACGTCAAATCCGCCCTCGACGGGCTGGAGCATATTGCCATGTCCGATCAGGACGCGACGGCAGGCCGGACCTATATGCGCCGCGACCATCTGGCGGGTAACTTCGAGCTGCGCGATGTCACCTTTCGCTACATCGAGGAAGGCGCGCCGACGCTGGATCTGCCGGGCATCAACATCCTGCCGGGCCAGCGCATCGCGATCCTCGGGGCCAATGGTTCGGGCAAGTCGTCGCTGCTGAAAATGCTCAGCGGTCTGTACGCACCCACCACCGGCCGCATCCTGATCGACGGGACCGAGATGACCCAGATCGAGCCGCGCGATCTGCGCCGCCTTATCGGGTATCTGGGGCAGGACGTGCGCCTGTTCAGTGGCACGTTGCGCGACAACCTCAACCTCACCATGCTGGAGCGCGACGACGCGCGCCTGATGGAAGCACTGGAGTTTGCGGGCCTTGGCGCCTTTGTGCGCAACCACCCCAAGGGGCTGGACCTTGAAATTCTCGATGCGGGCGCGGGGCTGTCCATCGGTCAGCGCCAGTCTATCGGCTGGGCGCGGCTGTGGCTGCAAGATCCCAAAATCTGTCTACTGGATGAGCCGACCGCCGCACTGGATCAAAAACTCGAGACGGAAATGGTCAAGCGGCTGGAGACATGGATGGCGGGCCGCACGGCCGTGATCGCGACGCACCGCGCGCCGATCCTGTCGCTGACCACCCGCACGATCATCCTGTCGAATGGCCGGATGAGCATCGACGGACCCAAGGACGAAGTTATGGCGCATCTGACCGCCATCAAAGGAGGTGCCGCATGAGCACGGCAATGGACGCCCACATCGACAAGCAGCTGCGCGGCCCCTCGATGGTGGTCTGGCTGAGCGCGGGCACGCTGGTCGTCTTTCTGGTCTGGGCCTTTTTCGCATGGGTGGATGAGATCGTGCGCGCCGAAGGCTCGATGATCTCAAGCTCGCGACCCCAGATCATTCAGAACCTCGAAGGCGGCATTCTGGCAGAGCTTTCCGTGGGCGAGGGGGATATCGTCGAGGCGGGCGATGTGCTGGCGCGTCTGCACAACACGCAATTCCAGTCCTCGGTTGACGATCTGCGCGACCAGATCAGCGCGTTCGAGATCCGCCGTCTGCGTCTTGAGGCCGAAATTGACGGCGCCTACACCTTTGAGGTGCCTGACGAATGGGGCACGCGCACGCCCGACATGCTGGTCTCGGAGGCGGCGCTGTTACAGGCGCGCCAGTCCGATTACGTCACCTCGATCGACGGGGCCAAACAGGTGCTGGTCGAGGCGCAGCGCGAACGCGACCTGATGAACAGCCTGCTCAAGAACAAGATTGTCTCGCTGATCGAAGCGACGCGCGCGCGCAAAGGCTATGCCGATGCCAAGATCAAATACGACGAGGTTGTGACCCGCACCGAACTGGACCGCGCACAGGAATATTCCGATGTTCTCAAGGAGCTGGCAACCCTGCGCCAGAACCTCAAGGCCAGCAGGGACCAGTTGGACCGGACCCTGTTGCGCAGCCCGATGCGCGGGATCGTCAACAACCTGAGTGTCACAACAATCGGCGGTGTCGTGCGACCGGGTGAGGAAATTTTGCAAATCATCCCGCTGGATGAAGAACTGTTTGTCGAGGCCCGTGTGAAGCCTGAGAACATTGCAGGCGTGCGCCGCGGTCAGGCCGCTACGGTCAAGCTGTCGGCCTATGATTACACGATCTACGGCACGCTCAAGGGGGAGGTCACGTTGATCTCGGCGGATACGTTCAAGGACGAGCGCGCGCGCGATCCCGATGGCGATCCGCACTATAAGGTCACGCTGGCCGTGGACACGGAAAACCTGACGCCGCGCCAGTCGGCGCTGGAAATCCGCCCCGGCATGCAGGCAAGCGTCGAGTTGCACACAGGCTCCAAGACCGTGCTGCAATACCTTCTCAAGCCGCTGTATAAATCCAAGGAAGCCTTCCGCGAGCCGTAGGCTCAGCCATCCGTGTCCAGCCAGATCGTCACCGGCTCGTCGTTGACCAGCGCCACGGACATATCCGCGCCAAAGCGCCCCGTGGCAACCGCGATCCCCAGATCGCGCAGGGCATGGGCGAATTGCAGGTACAGCGTTTCGGCCACATCCGGTTTCGCTGCATAGGAAAACCCCGGTCGCGTCCCGCGCCGTGTGTCCGCCGCAAGGGTGAACTGGCTCACGACCAGCGCGCTGCCGCCGGTTTGCGCAAGGCTCAGGTTCATTTTTCCCGCCTCGTCCTTGAACAGACGCAGCTTCGAGATTTTCAGCGCCAGTGCGCGGGCGGTGTCGGGACTGTCCTCGGGCATCGCACAGACAAGGATCAGCAGGCCTGCGTCGATCTCGCCCACGATGTCGCCGTCGACCCGCACGCTGGCCTGTGTGACCCGCTGCAACAGCGCCCTCATGTGCCGTGCCAGTGCACGATGTCGTCTACCGCCGCGCGTTCGGTGCGGAAACCGTTGGCGGGTGCATCCGTGTCGGCATACCCCAGCGAGATCGCGCAAAGGATCAGCCGGTCCGGCGCAATCGACAGATGTGATTTCAACAGCGGCGCATAGGCCGCCACCGCCGCCTGCGGGATCGTGGCCACCCCAAGGGCCGTGGCCGCCAGCGTGAACGCGGTGACAAAGCCGCCGGTGTCCATCGCGCCGTAAGGCCCCAACTCGGCGGGGGAGTGGATGATTGCCACATGCGGCGCGTCGAAAAACGCATAGTTGCGCAGCATTTGCGCAGCCCGCCCTGCGCGGTCCGACTTTTCGACCCCGACAGCATCATAGAGCTGGAAACCGCAGGTGCGCCGCCGCTCGGCGTACGCGCCGGTGTATTTCGCGGGCCAGTCCAGATCAGTGGCAGGGGCGGTGCCGGCCATCACGGCATCGCCCAGCGCTGTGCGCAGGGTGTCGGTGGCCGCACCGCATGTTACCTCCACCTGCCACGGCTGGGCATTGCACCATGAGGGGACATGCCGCGCGGCGTCGATGATCTGGCGCAGATCAGCCTGCGGCACAGGGTCCGGGCGAAAGGCGCGGCACGAAAACCGCGCGCGCAGAATATCCGAAAGGGCGTCGATGTCAGTCATGGCTCATCCGTTCAATGCGTAGAGATACCCGATCACGCCGGCAACGATCAGCCCGGCAAGAACGGCAAAGGTGATCTTGATCGCGGAATAGGGCCGCTCCCCCTGTACGCGGCCGGTGCGGCCGTTGACGACAAACCGGAAGGTCCGTCCGCGGTATTTATAGGCCGCCAGCCAGACCGGCAGCAGGATGTGCTTGAAGGTCGTATCGCTCAGCCGCACATCCATCGCATGAATGCGCTGCCGGTCCCCGCCGATGTCGAACTTGACGTCGCGCGCGATCATCGCGTCCATCTTTTGACGCGCTTCGGCAAATCCTTCGTCCAGCGTCACACTATAGCCTTCGGCGCGAAACCCCGCGAGGTACTCGGGCGCGTAAGGCTCCAGCGCAGACAGATCCCACGGCTCCAGCGCGTCGGTAAAACGCTTGGGCAAGGAGCGCGAGCCAAGCACCAGCACATCGTCGAAAAACCGCGCCACACGCCCGCTGACATTGCGCCAGCGTACCTTGGCCACGCGGACCTGCTGGCGCTTGCCGTCGCGCATCACGGTGCGGGTCTCGTAGTAGACGGTGCCGCGCTGGCCGGAATACCGCGTGTCGCTTTGCGCGTCATAGGTCCAGTAGGGGACATAAATCCCGTCCATCCGCCGCCCCTTGCGGGCATAGGCCTGCAGGCCGCCGGGCGCGAACCACAGACTGCCCAGCCAATCCTTCATCGCGTCCCGCGCGACCTGTTCACTCAGCCCGAAAGGCAGCACAGCGCGCGGTTTGATGTGGCGGTGGGTGCCGGTGTCGACCACAACCGGCGTGGCGCAAAACGGACATTCCGCCGCTTGGGTGAGGGCGTCGAACTCCACCTGTGCTGCGCAGTTGGGGCATTGGCTGACGCGGGTGACCTCCATCTCGGCGGTACCAAGCGTCTGGTTCAGGCCGCTGTTCAGATCCAGCTCTGCGATGGCGCGGTTGCGGGTCCAGACACTGCCGATGGGTTCGACATGACCGCAGTGGTCACACTTCAGATCGCGACTGGCTGGATCATAGCGCAAATCACTGCCGCAGGTGTCGCAGGGGAAACGGTGCTCTTGCAGAACGTGGGCAGGATCGGGGGCGGGGGCAGTGTCGGACAAGGGGGGGCGCCTTTGGGCTGGAAGGGATCAGCGCGACAGTCGGCGCTGCGGCGCACAGGGTCAAGAGCGGCTTACAGAAACCGGTGCAACGCCTTGGGCGCCATGATGCGCAACGCGTTGTCGCGCAGGGCGATGTGCCGCCAGATGTGGAATGCGGCATGGCCCGCAATCACCACCCCCAGCAGATAGAACTGATAGATGTGCAGCGTGCCGATGATCTCGTTCGCGCGGGTCCAGCCCATCGGCGGCGCGATCGGCAACCACAGCCCCGCCTTGAGCTGCACAACCGAGGTCAGCCCCAGCAAGAACCCGCCAAGGGCCACCAGAAACAACCCCCAGACAATTACCAGATGCAGCGGACGGTGGACCTTGCGCGCCCAGCCGCGCAGCTTTGGCCCCGGCCGCGAGGCCAGACCACGCCGCATGACATCCGCCGTCCACAACAGGCAGATCGACACGAATACCAGCGCCAGATTGCTGTGCAGCGCGAACCAGTGCCCGCCCAACGGCACGACCATGTCGGGCGTGACCAGCATGAACCACACAAACAGCGGGATCATCGCAGCATGGGTCACACGCAGCACAGTGCGGCGATGGGGGATAAACCGTTTCATACCCTTTTAACGTGGCGCATCGGGGCAGAGTTTCAAATGCTGTGCCGATCAGGCCGGCGGCGGGGGTGGGGGCAGCACGGTAAAGAGCTGCGCCAGCTCGCGCACATCCTCTGCCCGCTTCCAGCCATCCTGTCCTGCGGTCCAGACGAAAGTGTCGCGCGCGAGTTCGCCTTCGGTCGCCATGCGCCCCATCTTGGCCTTGGAAAACGGGCCTGTCGTCTCGCCGTTGCGCGCGATATGCCAGACATGTTCGACGGGCGGCGGCGGCGGCGCGATGGCCCCGGCAGGGCGCGGCCCCCACGGGCCACCCGCTGCGGCCTGCGCGCCGATCTGCATCCCAAGGCCCGCACCCACACCCGCCTGAATGGCCGCTGCACCCGCACCGTCCTGCCCCAGCCCTTCGGCGGCCTGAAACTGCATGTATTCGTTCAGCGTCCCGATCACCCCCATAGAGGAGCGTTTGTCCAGCACTTCCTCCACCGCGGGGGGGAGCGAGATATTCTCGACATAGAGTTCGGGCAGGGCGAGGCCGTACTCTGCCAGCTGGTCCGCGATCTGGGCGCCGATCAGCTTGCCCAGCTCGCGGTTATTGGCGGCCATGTCCAGCACAGGGATCTGCGCCCGCGCGATGGTACGCGAGAATTCCTGCACGATGATGTTGCGGATCTGATAGCTGATCTCGTCCATCGTGAACTCACCGTCGGTGCCCACGATCTCGCGCAGGAACACGGCAGGGTTCACCACCCGCACCGAATAGGTGCCAAAGGCGCGCAGGCGCACGGGGCCGAATTCGGGGTCGCGCACGATGACGGGGTTCTTGGTCCCCCATTTCAGATCGTTGAACCGCGTGGTGTTGACGAAATACACCTCGGATTTGAAGGGCGATTTGAACCCGTGGTCCCAATGCTGAAGCGAGGTCATCACCGGCATGTTGTTCGTCTCGAGCATATACAGACCGGGGGTAAAGACATCGGCCAGCTGGCCCTCGTGCACAAAAACCGCCGCTTGCCCCTCCCGCACGGTGAGTTTGGCACCGTATTTGATTTCATGGCCCTCACGCTCGAACCGCCAGACCATTGTGTCGCGGGTGTCGTCGGTCCAGTGGATCACGTCGATGAACTGGCCTGAGAGGAAATCGAAAATGCCCATGAAATATCCTTTGGAGTTGATTGCTACAGGTTAGGCGGCAGGCGGGCGTGCCGCAAGGGGGCGCTTAGACCGGGCCGCCGCCATCCAGTACTTCAGCCGCGATGCGCTGCACGGTGGGGCGCGCCTGATCGGCGCTCATGCCCGGACGCAGGCGCGGGTCATACAGCATCCGCAGCAGCAGCGCGTCATGGCGGGTGATCAGCGCGAATTCGTCGTCGTCGTTAAAGATCGAAGGCCGCGCGGCGGGACTGTCGTTGGCCAGCCCCATGCCCTGCGCCAGCTCCTCGTGGATACACGACAGGCGCAGCAGGGCGGGCGTCTCGGCGCGGATGACGGCGATGGCGGCGGTATAGGTATTGGCACCTGCCCCCGCCGCATAGGCGGCCACGATGCAATGGGTGTCGCGGCGCATATTGGCCAGCGGTACAAGGCTTTGGGCGGTGATGCCGTTAATGCGCGACGCGGCCTGCGCCAGCGTCTGCGCGCGGTCGTCCTCACCCGCAAAGATCACCAGAAAATTGGCCGCGCGCGCCATGCTGACGGGATGGCCCGTCATGCGCGACAGACGCGCAGCATAGCTGGCCACATTGGCGCGGTCGGTCTGGCGCTGCGAGGGGGGGACGCTGTCCCCGAAAATCACATCCATGCGCACTGGGGCTGCCCAGCGGCGCAGCGGGCTGGCGCCCCCCGGCCCCGAAAAGCTGCCGTCGTATTCGTTGAAAAAGGCGATCTGCTCGAAATTGCGCGCCAGCATCGTGTTGGTAAAGGGCGTGTCCACCCCGCCCCCGTCCCGGCGCAGCAAGCCGCGGCTCAGCTGGGCGGTCTGCACCTGATTGAAATAACGCCGCAATTGCGCACTGGCCTCGGAGGTGGGGGCGGCGACTTTGGGCGCGGCGGTGCGCAGGGGTTTGGCGGCAGGCGCATCGGGGCGCTGCACGGGTTTGAGCACTGGCGTCACGGGGGCTGCGACCTCGGTGCAGCCGGCAAGGGCCAGAGCCATCAGCCCCAGCCCCGCCGCCAGAAATCCCCGCGCGCGCGCCATGCTCAGGTGTTGACCGTATCGCCAAGGCCGGTTTTCGTGGCCTTTGCAGAGGCCAGTGTGTCGCGCAGCTTGGCCTCCATTTCCTTGAGGTCTTTTTCCGCCGAGGCGCGTTTTGCCTTGCCGGCATCCGCGATCTGCAGTGATTCCTCGATCGTGCCGATCAGGTCGGCGTTGGCCGCTTTCACCGCTTCGATGTCGAACACGCCGCGCTCCATTTCCTCGCGGATGATCTTGTTGCTTGACCGCAGGTTTTTGGCGTTGGAGGTCAGCAGCTCGTTGGTCAGATCGTTCGCCTCGCGCACGGCCTTTGCTGCCTCGACAGAGCGCTGGATCGTGACAGCCTGCGCCAGCTGCGTCTCCCACAGGGGCACGGTGTTCACGAGGGTCGAGTTGATTTTTGTGACCAGCGATTTGTCGTTTTCCTGCACCAACCGGATTGAGGGCAACGACTGCATCGTCACCTGACGGGTGAGTTTGAGGTCATGCACGCGGCGCTCCAGATCGTCACGCGCGGCACGCAGATCGCGCAACTCCTGTGCGACCATGACCTGATCGGCCTCGGCTGCGGCTTCCACATCGGCTTCCTTGGCGGGGATCACTGTCGCGTCCAGCTCTGCGATCTTGGCCTCGCCTGCGGCGATGTACAGCGCCAGCTCGTCGTAGAACTGCAGCGTCTTTTCATACAGCATATCGAGGGATTTGATGTCCTTGAGCAGCGTGTGTTCGTGGCCCAGCAGGTTGTCGGTGATCTTGTCGATCTGGCTTTGCACCTTTTCAAACTTGGCGGTGAATTTCGCGATGGGTGCTGCGCGACCGATCAGCTTTTCCCACCAGCTGCGTTCACGGCGCACGTCCAGCTCGGACACCGAGAACCCGCGAATGGTGGTGACGATCCCGCGCAGGCTGTCGCCCGCTGGGCCGACGTCCTTGTTGCGCACATCCTGCAGCATCGCCTGCGAAATTTCCTGCAACTCGGCCTGCGCGGCAGAGCCGAAGCTGATGATCGACTGCGTGTCGTCCATGTCCAGCTCGTCCATGCGGGCGCGGATTTCGGCGCCTTGCGTGCCGCTGGCTTGTTCCAGCGTGACGACGGCATTTGCATCCATCGGCTCGGGCAGGACCACGGCGGTCACTTCCTCGACCATGGCAAGGGATTGGGTGGCTTTTTCACGCACAGTATCAGACATTTCAGGTTCCTTGTAATAGGGGCGGCCGGATCAATCCAGCGAGACGCCCTCACGCGAGAGCCGCTCACGCAGCACATCAATTTCGACAGTCAGATCGCCACGGTCGTCCAGCAGCGATTTTTGGTTGCGGGCGGCAAAGTTCTTTTCGAGATCGTCGAGCAGTGCCAGATAATCGGTGCGCGCCTGCGGGTCTTGCGTGCGGGCATAGATGTCGGCGAATTTCGCCGTCGCATCGCGCGCGCCTTGCAGGTAGACGCCCAGATATTTACGCGCGGCGGTCAGGTCGCGGGGGTCTTCCTCGACCGTGCGGATCAGCGTGCGGGCGGTGTCGACGAAGTCCTCCAGCCGCGCGGTGCTTTGACGGTCGCGGGCGCGCAGGATCGTCTCGCGCATGGTGGTCAGGTGCTTTTCCGCCTCGTCGACCACGCGGGCCACGCGGTCCTGTTGAAAGGTGTCGATGCCATCCATGCCCTTGTTCTGCACGGGGTCGAGGCCGAAGGCGGCGATGTGCAGACCACTGGCCATGAGGCCAAAGATCACGGGCGCCAGCAGATCGAAGGTATTGAGGTGCGCCACCACGGCCAGTCCGGCGCCGATGCCGCTGAAAACAGCGGCGACAACCTTGCGCGGGAGGGCAGGGCGGCGGGCCACTTTGCGCGCGTCGAACGCGGCCTGCGCGCGCAGACCCCCGCGCAGCAACCATGCCGCCAACGTCAGCGCGGCGGCACCCAGAAGGGCGGCCATCAGCGACAGCGCACCTGCGTTGAAACTGGTCGCGACCAGCGGGATCGCGGGGATGAACAGGATGTTTGCGCGCCCCCCTGCGGGGTCGACCTCTGCGTGGCGCTTGCGCTTGGCCTCCGGCAGGGCAGGCGCGCCCGCGCCGTCGGGGCTGTATTTGCCGCCAAAACGCTTGGCCATCGCTATAACCCTCCCAGCCAGCCGGTGCTCACGCCGAACAGCACAACGATCAACGCGATATAGGCGCCTTTGCGAAACGGTGTTGGTCCCATCGATTCCCCCAGATGCGGCATACTATTTGCCGCTCGGTTAATATCATAAGCATGCAGGCCTGCGGTTTCTAGTGCCGCGTGCCCGTCCGGCGCTCTGCATTCAGTTTGCGGGTATAGCCGGACTGGATGATTTCAACCGCCACAAGCACCAGCACCGAGAAGTAGAATGTCGTCTTGGACATCGGGATGACCTCGTACCCGAAAAAGCGCAGGGCCAGATCGGGGTCATGCATCGCGTGGGCCGCTGCCTGACCGGCCTCGCCCAGCAAAACGATGCCGACGATCAGCAGGATGAACAGCCCCAGTACCTCGTACATGCGGTTGGCCTCAAGGAACTGCGTCACCCGCTCGGCCAGCAGCAACATTGCCAGACCGGACAGAATAATCGCAGTGGCAAGGATCGGGAACACATCGGTGATCGCCAGTGCCGACAGCACGGAATCAAACGAAAAGATGAGGTTCATCAGGACGATCAAGCCGACAACCTTTGCTGCGGATTTGCCCGACTTGCCCTCGACGTCCGTGCCCAGATGCTGAACCGACAGCATGTGGCCGATTTCCTTGACGGCTGTGTACATAATAAATGCACCGCCAATGATGAACACCAGCGTGGCAAAATTGACGCCGCCCGTGATCACGCCCTCCCAGTCCAGCACAAAGAACGGTGCCGCCATCGCGTCAATTGCCTTGATCATCACGAACAGAAGCACAATCCGCAGGGCAACGGCCAGAATGATTCCCCATTTGCGCACGGTTGCCTGTTGGGCCACGGGGGCGCGCTGGCTCTCGATCGAGATATAGAGCAGGTTGTCGAACCCCAGCACCGCCTGCAAAAAGCACAGCATGACG
>ENA-ORXR01004207-ORXR01004207.1-marine-metagenome-genome-assembly--contig:-NODE-4207-length-12183-cov-106.489509_pt1 | contig 12183 bp, 8 predicted proteins | sample MGYA00237866_ERZ511479 | MGnify/ENA metagenome assembly ERZ511479 | reverse complement strand
TTTTTTGGTGAAGAGTCATTTTAAAAGAAATACTCAAAAAAGTAAATAAATTTGTGAAACAGTGTACTAAGTGAAAGAACAATTTAAACGGGTAGGTTATTTTTTCGTCTTCTCTTAACAACCAGACTTTGGACATTGGGGAACTGGGTAGTGAGGTAAATCGCTCATTATCAATAATTTACGTTGGTTTGCATTTTATTTAAAATTAACTTTATTACAATTTTTATTATGCTGATAAATAGCGAATTATGCTTTCGTCTTTCCTTACCTAATTTCCCAGTTACTTAATGTTCAAAATCCAGTAACAAACATTCTTACCTATGAAATGGACACCATTAATGTTTTTCTATTTGCTCTGCGCCGTCGCGGGTATGATAGTGCCGTGGTATTATAACCTGCAATTTATGATGTACGGCGACGAGCCGTTTACTATCCGCAGATTTATAGCCGACGGTATGGCTACGCCGCTTTCGTCTTCGCTCACGATGGATTTTTTAATAGGTGCGTCGGCGGCATTTATGTGGATGATAGTCGAAGGTATTCGATTGAAAATGAAGCGATTGTGGCTGTATGTGATTGTGACGTTTTTGGTGGCTTTTGCCTTTTCGTTTCCTTTATTTTTATTTTTTCGCGAGCGGAGATTGCAGTCAAATATAAGATAATAGGCATTTTAAAAACGCCTGCTATCTTCTCATTCGCTGTTCCAGAAAACGCTGAATAGCATCGCGCACCGACTCATCCATACGAAATATTTCGTAGTGAATATTCATCCCCAACATCTTTTCACGAATGTTTTTCAAGTGATTTTGAAGGCGAATACCATAGTCGGCTTTCGCTTGTCGGGTGTGGACTTGGGTGGTTTTCCCTGTCTCCAAATCTTGAAAAGTGAGCGTTCCTTTAAAGTTAAAATCCAACTCATTGGCTGCCATCAAATGAAAAAGTAGCACCTCATTTCCCATCGAATTAAGCTGCTTCAGTGTGTCGAATAATTCATTATTCGACTGGTACATATCAGTCAGAAAAATAATTATTTCGCGGCGCGGACGAATATCAAATAAAGCGTGTATATTTTTATTTTCGGGAAATTTTCCCGTAGGGGAAATATTAATTAATTCGTGTAAAAAATATTGGTAAAATTGTCGGTGAGGTCGAGGTGTGCATTGATATAATTCGTTGTCATTCAGTGCGTAGAGTCCGATTTCGTCGCCTTGTCGCTGCGCCAGCCATGCTAATGTCGCGGCAATATATCGTGCAAATTGAATCTTAGAAATTTCCTCATCTTCATGCAGCATCGAAGCACTAGCGTCTATGATAAATCGCACTGTCACTTGCGTTTGTATCTCTGCTTGTCGCACGTAGAAGCGGTCTGTACGGGCGTAGAGTTTCCAATCTAAGAGGCGCAAATCATCTCCCGTTTCGTAGTTGCGATAATGGCTAAACTCTTGCCCGAAACCCGTTTTTCGGCTTTGGTGCAAGCCCAAGTGTAAGCCCTCTACCGCTTGGCGTGCGAGTAGTTCCAAACCTTCTACGGTGTCAATGCTTAAATGTTGAAATGCTTTAATGCCTAAATATTAAATGAGTGAATGAGTGAATTTTTACTGTATGTACTCCTATTAATTTGTCAGCCATCTCGCCCTAAAACTCACCTTGCATTTTGAAAATGCAAGGTGAGTTTTAGGGCATAACGTAACTCAGACGTTCCTGTCTGGGAGTCTATATGTTTTCGCCAGACAGGAATGTCTGGGTTACGATTATATCAATCATATCATCTGTCGTGATACGCTCGGCTTCGGCTTTGAAATTGAGTAAAATACGGTGGCGCAAGGTCGGATAAGTCATCGTGCGTGCATCATCATGCGTGACAGCGAAACGTCCATTCAATAAAGCAAAGGCTTTGGCAGCGAGGATGATACTTTGTCCGGCGCGAGGTCCTGCGCCCCATTGCACGTTCATTTTAATTTCCTCAATATCAGTTGTTTGTGGGCGTGTATTACGTATCAGTCGCGTTATCCAGTCGAGTGTATCGTCATTCAAATGAACATCGCGAACGAGGGTCTGAAGTTGCTTAATTTCGCTGGCACTGATGACGGGGTTTATTTTTTGTGTCATATTGGTTGTCGTACTTTTTAAGATGTTTTTTTCCTCATTTTCACTTGGATAATTAATTTTCACAAACAACATAAAACGGTCGGTTTGCGCCTCCGGCAAAGGGAAAGTTCCGGCTTGTTCGATGGGGTTTTGCGTAGCTAAAATAAAAAAAGGCGCGTCGAGCGGATAAGTCGTACCAGCATAACTGACCGAGCGTTCTTGCATAGCTTCGAGTAGGGCAGCTTGGGTCTTGGGTGGCGTGCGGTTGATTTCGTCGGCGAGTACGATATTGGCGAAAATCGGTCCTTTATTGAATCGAAATTGGCGTTGACCGTTAGGGTTTTCTTGCAAAATTTCGGTGCCGATGATGTCGGTGGGCATGAGGTCGGGCGTGAATTGGATGCGCTTAAATTCAAGGTCAGTGGCTTGCGCCAAAATACTGACCATGAGCGTCTTAGCAAGCCCCGGCACGCCTTCGAGTAGCGTATGACCACCCGCAATAAATGTCACCAGCAATTGGTCTATCACCTCTTCCTGACCAATGATGACCTTGCGAATCTCTTTTTTAAGTTCCTGTAATTTGGTGAGAAGCGGCTGGATTTCGTTCATTCGTTATTCGTTGATTCGTGTATTCGTTATTTGTTGACTCGTTATTCGTGTATTCGTTATTCGTTAACTCGTGTATTCGTTATTCGTGTGTATTTTGCTTGCGCAAAATATAAATATTTTTACAAAAAACGAGTACCAAATCAACGAATAACGAATATACGAATAACGAACAACGAATACACGAATAACGAACAACGAATACACGAATAACGAGTCAACGAATACACGAATAACGAACTCACAATTTCCGTACAGACCTCTCGAGTTGTTTTATTTTGTCGGTGAGCTTGAGGCTGGTGAGTTTTTGTTGTACGTCAAGGAGTCGTTTGGTGACGGGATTGTGGGGCGATTCGGCGGTTTTCATGCTGATGCGATTGTCTAAATCACGTATAAATTTATTGAGTTTTTTGCTGGATTGAAGGACTTTTGCGACAAATTCTTTGGCATCTACTTTGAGTGCGCGAAGTTTGTTGCTACTGGATTTATGTTCTATGGTGAGGCGGTTTTTCTTGTCGATTTCGAGGCGTGTGGCATCTTTATCCAACCAAGAAAAAGAGGTTTCATGTTCCTCATAATCAATGACTTCTGAAAGTGCGGTCAGCCATTGGGCGGTATGGTGAAGGTCATCGTAGAGGTAGGTTGCTTCTTTTTTCCGACGTGGTACGTTCCACGGTTTTTCGTTTTGGCTGATGGCAAAACCACCTCTAAATTCGGTGTATTCGTCGGCAGAGCGACGGGTAATCATGTTCAGCACTTGCGACGAATTAAGTTCGTCAAGAAAGACTTGCTTCTGTGTGCCATCTTTCTGTGCTTCATTGATAGTGGTAACAAATTTTACGTCAATCATAGTATAAGTGTTTGTTGTGTGTGTCACTTGTAAGTGAGTGGTCAGAAATTTATGGTAATTAAGTTCTGACTGCTCTATTATTTTCTTGTTTCGTGCTACCGTAATGACTGCTTTAGCCGTCAAGTGCACTTTTATCTTAATTTCTAAAAAAATAAAAACATTTTTCTGTTCCACTTGACAGCTAAAGCAGTCATTACGGAGTTCTCGTGGTCATTTAATTTCCTCCACAGCCATTCGTCAATATTTTAAAATCAATATTATCCGAGACTTCAAATCCTGCTCTTAACTCTACGCAATTTCCGGCGTCAAAGGTAATATTATTGCCGACAACTTTTCCCAAACCGTATATATTATTTTCTACCTTAAAGTGTCGGTTATTTTGAGTGACAGGTGTAATAAAATAACGACTTCCGGGGCAATTGCACCCCGCTTCTGTCAAGCTAATATCGTCAAAATACACTTTGTGTGCGAAGTATCGCCCGACATTCAAACTAAAATAAATGTTATGATCCGTCGCTTCGTCCACCGTAAATTCGTGGGTATAATAAGTGGGAACGGTGGTAATGTTTTGACCAAAATAAGCATATTGGGTACTACCGGTTCTATCGTTTACAATGACTGAAATAGGTCGGTCATCCTCGGCATAGGCTTTATAAGATATTTGGTATGTTTTCCCTGTTTTGAGGGTCAAGGTTTTGTGCCTGATATTGACATTCCACAGAGCAGTTCCCAATGTGTGAATGTCAATTTCTGCTTCGCCGTTTGTGGTGTTTAAGGTAGCGTCCGCCGGATTGTTTAGAAATAGAGACCAGGCTTTATTCTCTTCAGAAAAATCGCCGTTGACCAGCTTTTCACAATCATAACACGAGCCGTCTATCCACGAAAAAATGTCCATATGGTACATTTTCGGATTGTAATTGGGGTCGTTGATATTTCCTTCTTTGGAAATGAATATTTCGTGATTATTGATAAAACTCACGCCTTCGTATTGTCTATATTGCAGGTCAAAATATGAGTCTATTCCGCCAAAAAAATCATCTCCTTCAAAGCAAGAAAACACCCATGCTCTGCCATAGCACAATAAGATAACTTTTTGTTTATCCGGGCTAATATCGGCAGCCGCTACTCTGTACATGCCGGAATCTTCGCCAGCTGTTATTCGTGTTTCAAAACTTCCGACGAGTTCGGCAATATGGCTGACGCCAACAATCGAAGATGGTTCGTCCGGAATACGAAAACAATAGGTCATCCCTTCGACCAAATTCGGATTGGTGTTGATGCTAAAACTTTTGCTAAAAATGTACAATGAACCATCAAAGTGAAACATCGCTTCGGCATCACTAATCCCCGGAAAAGGGTACACAAATTCGATGATTTCTACGTTTGTAGGCGAACCGCTATACATATTCGGGTCAGGTATTTTGACGACTTGAAGTTCGTCAGGCGCGTTAAAATTTCCAAAATCGCCGATGTATATATTTCCGGCATCATCGGAGGTCATATCTTCCCAATCGACCCAATCTACATTAACGTCTATAATGCGTTTAATCGAACTCAAATCATCTACCTGAAAGCTGAAAATTGAATCCTGATTGCCTTTATCATTATGCGTCCACGCCTCAAAATGCCCGTTAGAAGTGTTGTAATGCAATGCCAAACCGGAGGGTTCGGAAACCACGTCAGTCAAAGTACCTACCTCGGTAGGATTTATTTGAGCGACTCCCTTAGCCAATAAAAAGAATGTACAAATAATGACCAAATATATTTTCATAGCACAACGTACTTTTGAATGTAAAATGTAAAAGTGCTAATAGTAAGCAAATTAAAAATATAAAATTTATAAATACGTAATCACCTAAAAAACAATCAAATAAATATTTTTTGTGCTGATTTTCACGTTACACAACTTTTACATTTTACAACTTGTCCCGACGAATGACGGGATTTATTATTTTACATTTTACATTTCATTAACCTAACTCATCGCATATACGATGATATTTATGGCAAATTGTGTGTTATCTTTTGCGAGCCAGCGTTTGTTTTTAAACTCATAATCCCATTCGCAACCGTAATCTTTATTACTGTACAAAACGCCGATTCTTCCGTTTATTTTGATGGCTTTGAGGTAGTCGTGTACGAGGTCGTCGCCCCAACCGTTTAGCTCGTAAGATGTGGTGGGTGGTCCGTCGTTAAATTCAAAAAAACTGCTGTATAATTCGTGGTCGTTCGGTATTTTTTCCAGCGCATCTGCGCCAAAAATCGTCGCCATCTGTTGTTCAAAGGATTTGGCAAATAAGCCGTCTATGTCGTGGTTGCAGTCGTCCGCGAAGACGAAACCACCATTCCTGACATACTTTTCAAAGTTGCTGCGTTCTTTATCGTCAAACTCTACCAGTTTGTGTCCGCTGATATAACAAAACGGGCAGTCAAATATCTCGTTGCTGCTCAATGCGACCACGCGCTCCTGCGTATCCACAGGTATAGTGGTGTATTCTACCAACGAATTGAGAATGTTGGAGGGCATTCGTTGGTCGGTATTCCAATCGCCGGAGCGATACTGTAAACGAGTAAAAAAAAACTTCTCCATAACTGAGGTAAAATTCTAAATGCCAAGATGATCGTCAACGGCACAAAGTCAATTCTTCGGTTTTTTCATTAGAATACTCAAATGTAGGTATTTTATTTCGGGTTAGAAGTCAGATAAATGTCATTTATTTGATACGAGGCTTAATATATTCACAAGTCAGCTTATACATCCGCGAAATATACTAAATTGAAATTTTTATTTTGCACCAAAGAATAACCTCAATATATTTTCTTAGTTTTATTACAAAATGCTTACATTTTTAATTTGAGTAAAATGATGTGGTGGGGCTTATTTGGTGGGGAATTTGATGGAGAAAAAACCTACACCCTCTGCTGATATACACTTCTTCCACCACCATAGTTTACGTATACTAAAAATTTGACATTAGTTATTTCTTTAACTTTCTACTGGTCTCAGTATCAGGAATTGGTAGTCCTATACATGTAATGCTGAAACCACTAAGCGCACTAAGAACATGAACTAAATTAGCGAAAAAAGAAAACTAAGTTAGTGTAAAATCCTCATTATTAATTACTTATATGAACTTCGTTTCCTCTACGTTTGTTTAGTTTTCGAGTCCTTGGTGTCCTTAGTGATTCAGTAGCATTACATTTGCAGCACCAATAAGCAAATTTATCCGTACAAACTATATGGGTTCTTTGACAAATCCAGTGAAGTGAATGAAAATTTGGGCGTATCCCCCTCCTTATCAGTCGGGGGTCGGGCTATCCGGCACTCTCTCCACTCCGCTATCGCTACGTTAGGGAAGAGGAAGAAAATAATCTACCCCAAATGAAGCCGTTATTTTTTTTATATGTTTGGCTAAATTTGACGCGCATAGCTGGGCTACGTAAGGAGAATTTAGTGAAACATATAAGAAAAAGAACAATTCAGACGGGTAGATTATTTTTTTCCTCTTCCCTTAAGTTCAAACAACACCTACTATCCCTTACGCAAGGGACGAACAATCGCGAGGCACAAAAACCAACAATCACCGGATTTGTCAAAGAACTACTATATGCAAGCTTGTGTGCAATGGCTTACGTTATCAATATTATTGCCTCAGAAAGTACATTCAAAAAAAATCTTTTGATATTGATAAATACTTGCCCCAAAGGACAATTAAAAGAGATGGGATTTCCGCAAAATTGGCAGTAAGAAAACTTTTGGCAGTTATAAATGAATTCGACTTTAAAGCCCTATCTTCTGATATGTCCAAAAATGCCCGACGATTCACCGCAAGCCAGCCCCACCCGGCGGACATTTCTAAATGTCAGGCGAGGAGGCAAGCCGCATAAAAAAAGCGCAACCCATTGATTAACAATGAATTGCGCTTGTAAGTACCCATGACTGGAGTCGAACCAGCACGTCCATAATCGGACACTAGGCCCTCAACCTAGCACGTCTACCAATTCCGTCACATGGGTAGAGAAGTTCAAGTTTAAGAACAAGTTTGAGTTTAAAAAAATAAACTCGCGCCTAAACCCTAATAACGGAACGCAAAGATACGCTTATTTATGAGAGTATAACAAATTTTGAGCGCAAAAAATTCACTTACATACAAAAATATTCTACCGCTTCTGTGTCTCGCGCCTGTTATTAACCGTTAACCATTATCAAACCTTTTCCTCCAACCACAAAACCGTCCAACAGACCAGCAAACCTATATAAAACCACCAAAGCGGTAGCCGTTGCACGACATTTTTTTGCAAAGTCGGTTTTCGGAAATTTTCGGGCGATTTTTGGGCTTGATGTGCGTGATTGGCACGGATGCCTTGAGCGATTTGTAGCGTTTGCCAGTCGTGAGTGTGATCGTGTACGTATAGCGTGTGCGTGTCGCGTGGGCGACTGCGTGTGTACAGTGTGTGCCAGCCCGTTTCTCGTAGGTGGGCGCGACCTTGCCACTGTTCGGGGTTGTACGGATGTTGGGCGAGGTAGAAAGTGGTGGACTGCTGGTTTGGGTCGGTGATTTCTCCGGTTGGGGGGGCGGTAGTCGTCGTCAATTCGAGGTCAATCGGCTGCGTAGTGAAGGCAAAACCACCGTCATTTGCCGTCCATGTATCGCCTGTTATTTTTGGGCGATTGGTGGTGCTTAAAATCTCTGTCCACAAGGCATCGTACAGTTCGTTTTTGCCATCCAAACGCATTTTATACGTCTGATTGGAACGTAAAAGCGCGACCCTGCCCTCGCCTTTTTGGGTGTATGCCGCTGCGCCTTCGGCGAACGTTTTTTCTTTTGAAGAAAATGAGAATTTTGATACGGGTAAATTGAATTTTTCGCTTGTAGTTTTTTGATTATCAATAAATTGCATTGTTTTTTCTTGACTTTTTATCAATGAAAAATTAAGAAAAAACCGCTTTTGACTACTTGTTAATTTGGAATAAAACACCGCATCATCGCCCCAAATAATGCAGCCCATTCCGCGTTTTATTTCGGCTTGAATGTCGTTGAGTTCCCTCGAATTCATTTTTTCTAATGCGGCTGTCGTGCTGATAAAAACGTTCGTTTTAGCGAGCAGTTCGCGGCTAATTTCCTTGAGATTTACGGCGTCTTGATTCACAAATTCTGTCCGAAACTTACCCCGTGTAACAGTAGAACGCACCGCCACCCGATGCCCTCGGTCTGACAAGGTATTTTTCAGATATTTTGATTCAAACGAAGGCGCGAGATTGATGATAACAAGGTTCAATTTCTCCTTCGGCAATACAAAAACAGGAAAATGTTCGCGCTGACGTTCGCGCCCGTTTGCGTCTTTTACGACCAAGTGAAACAGGTAGCGACCTTTCTTTTTTACAGTTTGGTTTAAATCGAAAAAATAGCTTTGTGCGGCATCTATTTTCAGAGAATCTGTTGCACCGCTTTGCCCTTCCAAGACCAGCCAAAATGTCGAGTCATTAGTGTGCTGATATTCGCCTTGAACGCTGAACACCTCATCCACAGACAGCGTTTTTCGATAGCCTATTTTCGTAATTCCTTCGGGAATTTCATTCAATAAAAAAGTTGTTTTCAAGCTATCGAAAGCCGCGAGTTCGTAGGGTGAAATACCATTCCCGACCACAAAAACCTCTTCCAATCGCGGCTCATTTCGTGTCAAATAATTCGCATCGGGAATCTGCCTCACTTGCTTATCAAAGCCAAGCACCGCAGTCGTCGAAAACAACTGAATATCAGGCATTTCCACCAACAAACTATCCACCACACCACGCTCAAAACCCGCCGTCAACAAAGTCGCTTTAAACGCCTTTTCACTCACCAATTGGTAGGGACGCAATCCGATTAAGAGAAAACACAAAATTGCCAAAATCGTCACAGGAATACGCAGCCACAGTCGCCGTTTATCTTGTCGTCGAATTGTAAAAAATAACAGCACCACACATAGCAATGCCGCCGCCGCGAGTATGGCATCTCGTTGTGCGGCGTTGGTCAGTAATGATATGTTGTCTAGTGTATTCATAATAAACCATAGGGTAATGCCTCCGGCTTGCGTCACCGTAATGTAAAGAAAATTTATGAATTTTCTCTACGTTACGGGTATTATGCAGACGCAAGCCAGAAGTGTTACGCTAGGGTCTACTTTGATTATCGAATTTGTTTTAGATACATTTTCGTGAGTTGATTTTTGGGATAAGTACGTTGGGTCGGTTCGCTTTTTGTGTCTGGCAATATTCGTAAAATTTTGCCTTGAATATCCGATAAATAGTTTTGCAAATACGCACTTTCGAGGTCATTTTCCGTCAATATTTTCAACGCTCGCAAGGTACGAAAATAACCCGTTTCGCCCGTCAGTGCCAGTGCAGCGATTTCATTACCGGCATCATTCAAAACGACTTTTTCGGAGCGATTCGGGCGGCGATTTTCTTGCTTCAATCGCTCTAAAATATCAACAGCTTGACGCATAGAAACAAAGGCATCTTTCGGCGCATTATCCCTTAATAGTGAAAGACTTATCGCATCATTAAGTTCGCCTGTCAGTCGCTTTTCTGCCACCTTTATTACTGGAGCATCGTAGCCTATGCGTTCCACGTATACACGCGAGGCTTGCTGCACTTCTTTTATCAATTTCAGGGCAGCGTACTCGTATGGCAATGCCTTTTCCGGTTCATTCAATCGCAAGTGCAATTCGGCATCCCACATCTTAGAGAGTGCCGCGCGCAATTTACCGCTTGTCGTGGCATCAAAAAAAGTAGCTTCCTCCATCTGGTCGTGCGCGTGGATGTAGGGTTCGAGTGGGTCTTCGGCTTCACCGTCCGCATGTTGCTGAGCGTGATCGTGTCCTTCGTGTCCCTCATGTCCTGACGTGCTGATGTGCTGATGTGCTGACGTTTCTTCATGCTGATGTTCGCAGTTTTCATCGTGTTCATGTTCTTTGCCTTCTTCGTGGTCGTGGGCTTCATGGTCATGACCTTCGTGGTTGTCATGCTTGCCTTCTTCGTGGTTTTCGTGGTCGTGTTCGTCTTCGTCTTCGAGTGTTGCGCTGGTGACTGCGCCGATTACGGTCTCAAATTCTTCGCCCAAAAATTTGCCGTAGCGTAGGCGCAAAATCTTTTGGTCGGCGGCTATTCCGTTGGATGTTTCGTTAAATTCTTTTTCGGATATTTTACCTTTTTGTGCGATGAGTTTTTCAGTGTCGATGATGATTTGTCGTTGGCTGCGAAAATAGGCGGGCATACGGTCTAATGCCAAGCTACCTTCCATTTCAAAATCGACTTCGGTCGTATCAGCAAAGGCGATGATGTATTTGAAGGTTTTGGCGGTTTGGGGCTTGGGTTGGCGGTTATCAGTGGCTTCGATGTGGAGATAGAGTTCGTCGCCGGGCTGCATGCCGACTTGGTGCAATTCGATTTTATGTGCTAATTGATATGTCGTATTTTTTTCGACAAAATTTTGATTGAAAAAGAGCGTATCATCGCGAAATTTGACGGCTTCACCCTCTCCTCTACTCAAGGTCGCTATCATTCGTGCGTCACTGATGCCGTAGTCGTCTTTTACATTGGCAGCGAATGAAATGGTTTGTAAGGTATCATACAAATATTGAGCGTAAGCCTCCAAGCCTTCTACCCGAATATCGGGCGGAAAATCGGGCGTAGCTTCGATTTTGTAGTAGTCGGTTGTTTTTACATTCCCCTGTCTATCAGCATATTCTATGTTATAAATTATGTTTTCTTTTAGGGTAAATGAAGCGGTATAATTGCGACGGTTTTGTTTTTCTAAAGGTATTTTTTTATCATTTTGAAAGCGAATAAAACCGGATTTTATTGAACCGGAAAAACGAAGCGACCATTTTATGTCGGAATCAACAGGGGCTTTGATGCTCGGTGATTCGCTGGTAAATGACGACGTTCGCGTGTATGGTGGGGGCGTTGCATGTAGTTTTATTTTTTGTAAAATAATTTCCTTGTAAACCGTTTTTTCTACGATAGTATCTTTTATAGATTCATTTTTATTTGTCGGAATATTTTCCGTAAAAAAATTATTATTTTCAATAAAATTATTTTTCAATAAAAAAATACTCAGGGCTGCTATACTGATTAAAATGAAACTAAAAAATGCTTTTTCTACTTGATGTGGCAGTTTGATTTGAGGTTCAATTTCGATTAGTGACAAGGCGACTTTTTGACGTTGAATTTGAGCAAGGTGAGGTAAATTATTTTCATTTAAAAGGAGTAAATCGGCACTGTTTTCTAATGTCGGATAATTGAAATTGAGATAAGAAGCAATATAGTTTTCATTTATTTTACCTAAAGCTTTTTTTTGTAAAAAAATCAATAAAGCAACAGTGAAAGTTCCGCCGAAAACGGTAGCGATAAATTGGGTGTTTTCCTCAAAAAGATATACAAATACTGCCGTCATTATTCCAAAGAATAAAGACCACAATACCGCCTCGAATACACGAAAAGCACGCAAATGTGTACACATTTCTGAGATAATTGAATGATTTTTTTTATTCATTAAAATATTTTGAAAAAATGTGGATTTAGTGAAAGAAATTAAATAAATTGTTCCATAATGCGCCGTAATTTTTTCTTCTAAAGAATTCAAAAAATCGTT
>ENA-ORXR01004205-ORXR01004205.1-marine-metagenome-genome-assembly--contig:-NODE-4205-length-12193-cov-3.451469_pt1 | contig 12193 bp, 9 predicted proteins | sample MGYA00237866_ERZ511479 | MGnify/ENA metagenome assembly ERZ511479 | reverse complement strand
CCGCCAAGGTCTCTTATGCTTTGAATGTTTAGGATGGTGCAGGAATGACTATCTGTGAAAGCGATTGTATTTGATTTTTTAAGCGAAGAAAAAGCGCGGCTTACCGTTTCAATTGTCAGGCCTAAAAAATCTGCAATATCCAGCCGAGTCATGGGCAGATCGATAAGTTCGCTTTTTTCACGCGGCCCTTCGGGCGCAAAACGGGCTTGGTTTGCCCGTAAATACAGCAGGAAAGAGGCGACCCGCTCAACGGCTGAACGTTGCCCGATCGTAAAAATATGATCGTGGGCGCTCTCTAATATTCTGGTGAGCACTCTTCGGAACTCCGAAGCCAGTCCCGGAGTTGTGTTCAGAGCTTTTTCCAATGCCGCGCGCGGATAACAAATAGCTCTAACATCGGTTAGCGCGGTGGCGAGATTGGGGTAACTCGGCGTAGATGATGCACCTAAAAATTGCCGCGCGCCCATGAAGGATAGAATTTGCCGCCGGCCGTCGCGCCCATTTCGCGCCAATGCAACAGTACCCGAAATAAGGTCGTAGAAATAATCGGTCGGCTGACCTTCAGTGATCAAATGTTCACCGGGTTTAAAGTGCCGCTCGCGGCCTTCCGAGAATAGAAACTTTATCTCGGGGCTGTCATAGCCCTTCGCCATTTCCGCTATATGTCCGCCATGTGCTGTCATAGCGCTGTTTTAATCAGGTTTTTTCGTGCCAGCAAGTTGAATTCTTCTAAACATCCATCAAAGCGAATGCGGCGTTCTCGCCCGCCTCCATTGCGCCTTCCAGCCCTGTATGCATCAGGCTGAGATGTTCGCCCGCAAAGGATAGCCGCCCTGCGCGTGCTCCCATAACGGACGCCCAGTTTCGAATCTGCGCGGGTTGCCAATGCATATAAGCACCGCCGCTATAGCTGTTTTGCGCTGTCCACCGCTTAACAGCCAAGAGCTCAATGTCGCCGGATTTAATGGCCCTTGAAGATGATAGCTCTGCGCGTAACAATTCCTGCAAATCAGTATCGCTAAGCTGCGCCAGCTTGGCCGCGGCGTCGCCATTTATCCATGCGCGCCCAAATGGCGTAGGGTTTCCGGACGCGTCATGATTGATGAAAATTCGCTCCAGAGGGCCGGCCATCCACATATCCGGCGGCAAACCATCCGTCTCCCAATAGGGCTGCCCAATTTTGAAATGAAGCTGCAGGATTTGCGTATAGGCCAAGCCTTTTATCGCGTCACGTTGCGGCGGCGACAGCGGCGCAGATATATCAATATTTCGAAGCGCGCCAAAGGGCAGGGCGCAAATACACTGCTCAGCTTTAAGGCGGCGTCCCGATTTGTCTACGATAGTTACCGCCTCATCTGTGACCTCAATTCGCGACACCATAAAATTCGTCATCACCTCGCGTGATAAGGATGCGGCCATAGCTTCGGGCAGGCGCTGCGCGCCGCCGGCAATTGACATGGACGGGCCGGCCTCTAGCGATTGAGTGTAAATTTGAAGCGAACGATACAGGTTCATCATGGAATATGTATCAAGATTGTTCCCATTAAGTGCGTGCCCAATAATGTCTTGTGCCGCAGTTTCAAATCCGTTCCGGCTTAGAAATTCCCGCGCGCTCATATCGAACGGCGTAAAACTCTCAAGCTGCCAATCATCAGCATTCTTCAGAGGATTGTTTCTCGCCGCAAGCCGAAACAGAGGAGATGTCGGCGATGCGCCTTTGAAGGGCGGAGAAAATGGATGATCCGTCAGCTTTGACCACGCCTCAGCGCTATATGTTTTTCCTTCAAAGGCGTAGCTCGTGCCGCGCCGCGCGGGCGAGTCTGCTGTGAGTTGGATATCTAATTGCTCTGCCGTATCGCGAAGCCTCGCATATGTTGCGCCGACCTGCTCGCCTCCGGCTTCGGTATATGCGCCGCCGGCGTGACGCAAAGTCTGCACGCGTCCGCCAATTCGGGTGGAGCCCTCAACGACAAGAACGTCGCGTCCCTCAGACTCAAGTAATCGCGCCGCATGGAGGCCGGATAACCCCGCGCCCAGAATAATAATTTGAGCATCAAAAGACTTGCCGCGCGGGGAACTGCAGGCGGATAGTGTGCCAAGCCCTAAGGCCGCTGCTCCGGTTACAAACTGCCTGCGATTAACATTTTTTATTTCCAGCTTTGTCATAGCGCAACTTCTCCCTCGCCATTTGTCTGGCACAACGCTAGAAATATACAAAAAAGGGGACGTCATGACTGAGATAACGCAAAGTGAGGCCATACAGGATAATGCGGCAGGCGAATGGGCCCGTGGGTGGCCGATTGTCCTCTCCGCACTCATCGGTATCGCGCTCTGTCTTAGTCCTCTGCCTTATTGGGCGTTGATCGTTATTGGCCCTGAGCTTGGCAAAGAATTTGACTGGTCGCGCCAAGTGATCACGGGCGGATTTCTTTATATGACAGCGGGCGTCTTAATCGGCGCTCCGGTTGCGGGGCAACTCGTTGACCGATTGGGCGCGCGAAAAGTGCTTCTTCCCGCAATCATAGCGCTGGCATTCGGCACGATGAGCTTTGCTTTGATGACGCCTAATCCCGTCGTATTTTACACGATATTTTTTGTTACAGCCTTTCTAGGCGCAGGGACATTACCCATCACGTGGTCAAAAGCGATTGTGAACAATTTCAATCACCATCGCGGCTTGGCTCTGGGTGTCGCTTTAACGGGTACGGGAATATATGGGTTTTTGGCGCCAACTTATGTTCAAACATTTATCAATCATTTTGGATGGCGCTGGGCTTATGTCGCTGTAGGCATTTTACCCATAATTTTATCTTTGCCATTGGCGTTCTATCTTTTTCGCGACGATAAAGAAGAAAAAGCGCTCGTTGCCGCGGCGCAAACGAGCTCGTGGCCACGTATGTTTGGGATTGGCGCACTGCTCGCGGTTGCTTTGTTCTTGGCGATGACATGGACAATTACTGCTTTTGGAGCCGTCTATGTTGTTGCGCTTCTTTTGGTTTTTTTAGCCATCTATCTCATTTACGCTTACCTGACGTCCAATAATAAACCGAATCTCGCCGGGGAATTGCCGGGCATTAGTTTCCGAAAGGCCTTCTTCGATTATCGATTTTGGACAATGTTTTTCTCCTTCATGATTTTGGGAGCAGTGATTTCAGGAATCATCGCGAATTCAAAGAACATTCTTTTGGACAAAGGATATACGGATGCCTTGTCTACAGGTTTCTTCACGGGCGTTGGTTTAATCGGTCTTTCAGTGCTCGGGGGGCGCTTGCTGGGCGGCTGGTTAGTTGATTTCATTTGGGCGCCGCTGGTCAGCTTTGTATTTATGACAGTTCCGATTTTCGGATGCATTATTTTAATGGGCGACCACAGTGTTGCAGTAAATGCGATTGCCTTGATTTTGGTTGGCGTCGCGGCCGGCGTAGAATTTGACATGATGGCCTATTTCACCTCCCGTTATTTCGGAATGAGATCCTATGGCTTGCTCTATGGTTTGATTTACTCGGGATATGGTCTCGGCGCAGGCACATCTCCGATTTTATTTAATATATTGCGCGGCACAGATGCTGATTATTCCGGCGTCCTTCTCTATGCTTCAATCGGATTCTTTATTGGTGCAGTTATGCTGCTCTTTATGGGACGCTACCGTAATTTCGAAGATGCCTGAGGGTAATTGTCCCTATCCGGGGCCTTGTTGAGTTGCCGTTTGATCAATGAGTGACGCGTGTTGGTCAGATTGTGCCACAGGGTAGTGGCGGAGACGAAGGGATTCGAACCCTCGATACCCTTTTGAGGTATACTCCCTTAGCAGGGGAGCGCCTTCGACCACTCGGCCACGTCTCCGCTGGCGGGTCTATGGGATTGCGGGGCGAGGGGCAAGTGTGAATTTGGCCTGCGCGGCGAAAATCACAGCCTGTAACGGGCTTTATTCGGCGGGGGCTAAGTCTCGGCGCCCGGCGCCCCGAATTGCATCTTGGCCAGCCGGGCATAGAGGCCGCTGGATTTGACGAGCTGGGCATGGGTTCCGGTTTCTACGATCTTTCCGTCTTCTAAAACGATGATGCGATCAGCCTTGCGAACTGTGGACAAGCGATGCGCGATCACAAGGGTGGTTTTGTGCTCAGAGATGGTTTCAAAGGCTTTCTGCACCGCCGTTTCGCTTTCACTATCCAGCGCGCTTGTTGCTTCATCGAGCAGCAATATCGGAGCGTCGCGTAGGATGGCGCGGGCAATCGCGATGCGTTGCCGCTGACCGCCGGAGAGCGAAGCTGCGGCTTCGCCTAAATCTGTGGCATATCCCTCGGGGAGGGCGGAAATAAAGTCATGCGCAAAGGCGGCTTTGGCGGCGGCGATGACCTGCTCATCGCTTGCTCCGTCGCGGCCATAGCGAATATTCTCCATCGCCGTGCCTGAAAAGAGCGGCGTATTTTGCTGCACAATGGCAAATTGCTCGCGCAGATCTTCGGGACGAAGCGATTTTACATTATGGCCGTCAATCGTAATCGCGCCGGATGTGGCATCGTAGAACCGAAGCAAAAGCTGAAACACAGTTGTTTTGCCTGCGCCGGACGGGCCGACAAGCGCAATGGTTTCGCCGGGCGTAACGTCAAAACTGACCTCATTCAGAGCCTGTTGATCGGGCCGCGTCGGGTAAGAAAAGGTGACGGCGTCAAAACGGATTTCGCCGCTGGCCACACCGATATCAACCGGGTGCTCAGGCGCTGTAATTTCGGGCTGCTCTGAGAGAAGCTCCATAATGCGCTCCGTTGCGCCGGCCGCGCGCAGGAAGTCGGCATAGGTATTGGTGAGAAACCCGACGCCGGATACGGCGGTAAAAGCGAGGAAGGAGAAGGCTCCGATATCTCCACCGGACAATCCGCCGGAGGCCACTTGCTGCGCGCCAAGCCAAAACACCCCGCCCATACCGGCCATGCCAAAGCCGAATATAACGAATGTCATAATGCTGCGTATCGCGATGCGTTTCTTATTTGAGACAAATGTCGCCTCGGTTGCATGGCCGAAATCTGCGCGCTCTTTGGCTTCGCGCGTAAAAGCCTGAACAGTTTGAATGGCGCTGAGGCTTTCGCCCGCGCGGACAGAAGCCGTGGCGAGATTATCTTGTCCCGTGCGCGACAGGCGCTGAACGCGGCGACCAAATAACATGGCTAAACCAATAATAATCGGGCCAATGCCGATGACGGCCAGCGTTAATTTCCAACTTAGGAAGAACATTATGATTATCGCGCCAATCGCCGTGATGAGCGTGCGAAGGGCGAAGCTGGCGGAGCTTCCGATAACGGTTTCAATCAATATCGTATCTGTTGTTAATCGGGATTGGACCTCACCTGTGTGCACTTTTTCAAAAAAACCGGCGGAGAGGCGGGTTAAATGGTCAAAAACGGCCCTGCGCAAATCAGCAATGACGCGTTGTCCCAAGACGGAAATATAATAAAATCTCAGCGCTCCGAATATGGCGACCAGTAGGGCAATGAGCATACCGAATTTGAAATAAGACCCCATCTCATTGGACTGTCCAATTGCGACTTGCGCGCAATAATCCGGGCGCCCTGCAGACTCCGCAAATCCGCAATCCATAATGACCTTAATCGCGCCCGACAAAGAAAGGTTAAGCGCGGCTGCGAGAATGAGGAAAATTAAAAATAAGGTCAGCATGACGGGATAACGCGTCACAAATGGGATGATACGGCGCAGCGGTTTGACGGACTTGGCGCGGTCGCGGGCTTGCTTATCTTGCTCGAGCTGCTCGGCAAAAGTCGAGGACTGCCTGACTGCGCTGCTCGGGCTAAGCGAAGAGCCTTGATTGCGGGGGGTGGACGACACTGCATTCTCCGAAGCGGGTTTCGCGCTCCCTAACATGAGCGCGCTCTAAATGTATGTGGCAAAAGTGCCACATCTCTATGCAATTCTGTGCATATGCCCGACCGTTAGCTTGTCATTAACCAAAAGTCGTAACAAACTAGGGCATAATAACAGAATGCCCCCACATCACATAAAGAGATACACATGAAAATCACAACATCATTAAAACTTAGCGCCTCAGCTATCGTGCTTACGGCCAGCTTATTTGGCGCGTCGGCTCAGGCCCAAGACTCACAACGTCAAAGCGCTGTCGACATTGTAACTGACGAAGTCATGGTCATTGGCACGAAGAAAACCGATGCGGAAAATGTACAAGATGTACCGATTGCGGTCACGGCGTTTAACGCCGCAAGCCTGGAGGCGCGCAAAGTTCGCACTTTGCAGGATTTGTCCTTCTCTGCGCCAAATGTGTCCCTTGATGAAATCGGGACGTCACGCGGGACGGCAAACTTCGCTATTCGTGGCCTTGGCGTTAACTCTTCTATTCCGTCAATTGATCCCGCGGTCGGCGTTGTTGTTGACGGTGTTTACATCGGAACAAATAACGGCGTTGTCTTCGACCTGTTCGATCTGGACAGCGTTGAAGTTATGCGCGGCCCGCAGGGCATTTTGTTTGGACGCAACACAACCGGCGGCGCGGTCCTGATTAATACCGGTAATCCAACGGATGATTTCCAGTACAAAGCGCGCCTCGCGATTGAAGGGCCGACTGATGATGATCGCGGCGGTAATAATACATTCGCGCAAGCCGTCGTCTCCGGCCCGATCGTTGACGGCGTTCTGAATGGCAAGGCCGGCATCTATTTCAACAATGATGACGGTTATTTCAAAAATCTGGCCACAGGCAATAATCACGGTAAAGCGGAGACGACTATTGCCCGTGTTGCGCTGGAATGGTTACCGACAGATCAGCTGTCATTCCTGGCGAAACTCGAGCATCTTGACTCAGAAGGCGATGGTCCTTCGGCGACAAATCGCGGCCTTTTTGAGCGTGACAGCTTTGATTTCTCCATTGATAATGAAGGCCTGTATGAGTCCAAAGGGACACAATTCAGCCTGAAGACGGATTATGACGTAAACTTTGGTGACGGCACAATCACAAATATCTTCGGTTACCGTAAGGGTGAGGGCAAAACAGATAGTGATATCGACTCGACGCCGTTCTTCCTCTTCCACTCAAATACAGAGCTAGAAAGTGAGCAAATCTCAAACGAGCTTCGCTATGCGGGTACTTTCGGGAATGCTGAGATTACGACAGGCTTCTTCTACTTTAACAATGATGTGGCATATACAGAAGTGCGTGATCTTCCGCCTTTATCACCGCTGACATTCTATGGCGGCGGCGCGCAGGATCACACAGTTCTGGGTCTCTTTGGTCAACTTGATTATGCCTTTAGTGATAACTTCATTGGTATCATCGGTGGTCGTTTCTCTAACGAGGAAAAAGATGCCAGCATAACTTATGTGCGCCCCAGAAATGAGTGCTCGGTCGTAGATGGGACGTGCCCAACGGATGGATTTAACGCCTTACTATCCGCCGTGACGGGCGGAGCTCTTCAAGAACCTAATGGGTTTGATGATAGTAACGACTGGTCCAATTTTGCGCCAAAAGTTGGTTTCCAATATTTCACGGATGCCGGAAATCAAATTTATGGTAATTACACCAAGGGCTTCCGCTCGGGTGGCTACAACTTCCGTATTACCAATGCGGCTCTGTCACTACAGCAGGTCGCGGCAAATGGCGGTCAGCAATCCTTTGATGAAGAAGAGGTCGACTCATTTGAACTCGGTTTCAAATATCGCCGTGATGATCGCAAGATTACGATAAATGGTAATGTGTTCTCTACGGCTATTTCGGATATGCAGCGCGAAGTAAATATCTCTTCACCGACGGCTGGTGTATCGCAATTTATCCTGAATACGGCTGATGCAGACATTGTCGGTGGTGAATTGGAAACTCAAATTCTTCTTACGGATAATTTGGTGGCTTCTGCGAATGTTGGTGTCATTAATGCGCAATATACGGATATCGATTTTGATATTTCTGGCGATGGTATTGTCAGCGCTGCTGACCTTGCACTTGATCTACCGCGTGTCCCTGAAGCGACATATGGCTTTGGATTTATCTATGATAAAGAAATCGGCAATGCCGGCGCGCTTGTCACGCGTCTGAACTTCCAACATCGTGATAAAATCGCTTATACAGATAGCAATTTTGGTTGGGTCCAGCCGGTTGATAATCTGTCAGCTAACCTCGCATGGGAAACTCCTGTTGATGGCGTAAGCCTGTCGCTCTACGGCACGAACCTTCTCGATGAAGTTCAGGTCGGCGGCGATACGCAGCTTCCATTCCCGGGCCCGCTTGGAAATGGTCTTAATCAGCCATTTGGTGACCGTCCGGCTCTCACAACATTCAGCCCGCTTAAAAAGGGCCGTGTTGTCGGTGTTGAGCTGACCATCAAAGGCTAGCCCTTTATACAACTTTTACGGAGAAGGCGGCGCATTGCGTCGCCTTTTTTCTTAGCTTTTGCCTATATCGCAGGGCAGGGCGAGCAGGGCGGGCGCGTCATCCATTACGACAATGGACAGGCTCGGCGTGATGGCTTCATCATGCGCGACAGTGAGGATTATCGCCTGACTTTCGGGGCTTCCGCGCCGGGCGGCCGTTTTATCTCTGGATGTGTAAATGCGGGTGGGCTGGCGCGATGTCGGCATTGCGCAAGCCTGGCTTTGGCCAACGCTTTGAGAATTCACCCCTGCGGTTTCGATGGAAATAGAAAACTCGCTGAGTTGACCCTGGCTCACGACTGCAAAAGGCGCGTTAGAGGCGACCTGAAATTTACGAAGGCCGGGCGCGCCGGGCAGCTCTTTGACCATTACAATCTGCGGGACATTCAGCTCTACGCGATCCGTCAAATTCGCCATAGCCGGCACAGCAATTGCGGCGCCGATAAGCTCGAAAGCGAGCCATCCCGATAAAATCTTCCAGCGATGTTGTTTCAGCGTTCTAAACTTAATCACAATTTGGCCTCTGTTTTACGACGCTACACTGCTGCGATTCGTTTCAAGTGCCGTGCCAAGATTACGCGCCGCCCGTTGCGAAACCCAATTATCGCGATTATAGGAGCGGCCATGAGCACGCAGAGCAAAGCCCTAATCCTATTCTCCGGCGGTCAAGACAGCGCGACCTGTCTGGCCTGGGCGCTTGAGCGGTTTGACTATGTCGAGACGGTCGGCTTCGATTACGGGCAACGTCACGACATTGAAATGAAATGCCGCATGGATGTGCTTGCTGCGGTCAAAACCGAGTTTCCGCATTGGGCAGATAAGATCGGCCCGGATCATATCGTTGATCTCTCTGCTCTGGGCGCAATCAGCGAAACCTCGCTGACGCGCGATCAGGAAATCAAACTCAATCAAGCCGGCCTGCCGGACACATTCGTTCCGGGCCGCAATCTCATCTTCCTTAATTTTGCCGCTGCGGTGGGATATCGCAGAGGTATTACGGCCTTAGTGGCGGGCATGTGCGAAGCTGATTTCTCGGGCTACCCCGATTGCCGCAAAGACACGCTGGACGCGCAGATGCAGGCCATTAGCCTGGGCATGGACAAGCCTTACACGCTGGATACGCCGCTGATGCATATCAGCAAAGCCGGCGCGTGGAAGCTTGCTGAAAGCCTTGGCGGCACGAAGCTCGTAGAGCTTATCCGCACGGTCACCCATACCTGCTATAAAGGCGAGCGCGGGGAGCTACGCGCATGGGGCTATGGCTGCGCGGCGTGTCCGGCCTGTGATCTGCGCGCCAAAGGCTGGAGCGAATATGCGGGTCTATAGCGTCAAAGAAACTTATCTGACGGTCCAAGGCGAGGGCGCGCAGACGGGCAGGCCAGCCGTGTTCCTGCGTTTTGCCGGATGCAACTTATGGACTGGCCGCGAGCAAGACCGCGCAAGCGCGGTATGCACATTCTGCGACACGCAATTCGTCGGAACAGACGGGGAGGGCGGCGGCAAATTTAACTCTCCAAAATCTCTGGCCGATCACGTCAAATCCTTCTGGCCAAAAGAGGGCGGCGGACAGCCTTGGGTCGTGTGCACGGGCGGAGAACCGCTCTTGCAGCTTGATGTGAACCTGATTGCAGCGCTCCATGAGGCCGGCTTTAAAATCGCCGTTGAGACTAATGGCACCATCCTTGCCCCTGACGGAATTGACTGGGTGACGGTGTCTCCAAAAGCGAGTGCAAAACTTGTGCAATTATCAGGGGACGAGCTAAAACTCGTTTACCCGCAAGATGAAAATCAGCCCGCAGATTTTGAGCATTTGGACTTTGACAATTTCTATCTACAGCCGCGCGACGATAGCTATCTGGGGGAAAAGAAAGACGCGGCCCATGCCCCTAAAAAGCATGAATTGGCCGCGTTTCGATATTGCCTTGCGCATCCGAAATGGAACCTGTCCATTCAAACGCATAAATTTATAGGCGTGCCGTAGACCGGTGGTTATTTGCCGATCGTCTTGGACGTTTTCTTGGCATAGCGGCTGAAACTGCGCTTGGCATCGCCCCATGTGCTCAGTCCGCTAAATTGATCCAGCGCATCTTCGTACCATCCATATTTCGACGTTCCGACAACGTTCCCGCTGGCGTCAATTAACTCAGATGTCATGCGCGCCCCGCCGCGGCCCACACTGTTATAGGACAGATTGGCCTGCATGCTCAGCTGTTTAAAGGTCGGGCGGTTCGGGCGGGCATCGTCAATTGTGACGCGAAGGGTATAGGCCCCGTTTTCAGAAACAGAATAGCCCGCTTTGGATAAATCCGTATTCATTTCATCGGCTAAATCTTCGCGCAGCATATCGAGATCTTTCATGCCGTAATAGCCATTTCCGGCAAAACCGGAGCGCAGGCCCCGCGCGCCGGAGCGGTCAGAGAGTTTCTTGGGCAGATTGTCTGCGCGGTGCATCATATCTTCGGACAGCACGACTTCGACATTTATCGATGCGCCCGCCGGCACGGTCATATCTTCGACGAATTTATTGTAACTTCCGGCAAATGCAGGCGCTGATGTTAAAGCGATGGCTGCGGTGGCAATGAATAAACGGCGCATATTGATCTCCAAATTGGGTCTAGCTAAGTTCTATTGTAAGTACACAATAACATACTTACCCCTATTTATCAATTCTGCCGCAGGTTTTGCACGGCAATGTGATGATAGCGCTGTCAGCCTTAGCCGCGAACGGCGTCGATAACGATAGAGATAACGCGGCCGGAGGCTTTGGCGGCTGCAATTTGGCTCTGCATTTCAGCGCGCTGAATAAGCTTGGTCAGCGTGACAACTTTGCCCGACAGATCGACAACTTGCGTGGTCACGCGCAGGACTTTGGACGTTGTATCCAGAGCGGCATTGGTAATTCTAACGGTTGTCTTGCCCGTCTCAACCAGGCCTTTTCCCGTATAATAAATGCCCTTGCCGGCTATTTTTGCGGTCCCAATCGCGCCTTTCCCGGCATATTTCCCGGTATAATAGACGCCTTTAACAGGCAGAGCCGCGACCTTACCCGTCGCTTTGGCCACGGCGCAGCTTGCCAGCGATGGCGCAATTAGCGACGCAATGATGAGTGTTTGAACAATACGCATTATGATCTCCCCGATGAGTTCTGATACTTATGTAACCGATTTGGCTTTCTAATCATTTAAAATTTGCAGTACGGGCACAGATAAAGTCCGGCGGCTCGGGGAAGGGGGATTATTTGTCGCATCTCCAATATAAACCGCTCGCCCTGTCCCCCATCGACCTCACTGCGTTCGCCCACTTCCCCCGCAGGCGGGAGAAGGGTGATCTTTTATTGAGGGGTCGAACTTTCCCCCTTACGGCTCAAGATCGATTATTCTTGATACGCTTAACCTTCTCCCGCTTGCGGGGGAAGTACCCTGAGCATAGCGAAGGGGGATGGGGGCTTTTCTGTCGCGAATTCAATTTCCAAACACACATCCGCAGCCCCCCTCCGTCTTTGCGCCGAAGGCGCAAATCCACCCGCTCCGGCGGCCCGGTCCCCCGTAAACAGGGGAGGAAACGCGCGGGGCTCTCCACCTTTTGCTCCCCTGCTTGCGGGGGATCGGACTGGCGCACCAGCTGGCATTTCGCCGCCAGGCGAAATGACTGAGGGGGTGTTTCTGAACTCTCAATTTGTTCTAATCTCTCATTTGCTTTCTGTTTGTTGTTAATGTCTCCGATGTTTCGTTTAAAAGTTGGGGCTGTCCGTGCGGGACTTAAGTAAACTGGAGTACCAAGCGTAAAAATGTGTTTCGTCTAAATA
>ENA-ORXR01004202-ORXR01004202.1-marine-metagenome-genome-assembly--contig:-NODE-4202-length-12196-cov-4.260583_pt1 | contig 12196 bp, 12 predicted proteins | sample MGYA00237866_ERZ511479 | MGnify/ENA metagenome assembly ERZ511479 | reverse complement strand
TTTCAAACATCGCGGACCTCAAGCAGCATGGCGCGCAGGCGTTTTTCCAGCCGTGCGATGTGTTTGACGCTTTGGCCCATTTCCACGCGCAGGGTGCGCATTTCCGACAGCAGATCGGCAGCCTCGGGCGGCAGCACACCGACCTCCTCGGTGCCGTCCAGCCCCTCGCCCTCTCCGTTGATCAGCCACATCATCGACACGTTCAAAAGCCCCGCAAGGATCGACAGCCGGTTCGCGCGCGGCTCGGACATGTCGTTTTCCCACGCGCGCAGCGTCGCCAGTTGCACCCCCAGGCGTCGCGCCAGCACGGCCTGGCTCATCCCTGCGGCTTCGCGCGCGGCGGCGACACGGTCCCCGAAGGTCGCTACATCCGGCGCGTACCAGTCTGTCGTCGCGGTATCCGGGTCGTGATCGGTCATTGAATGCTCCTGCAATCGGTGTGGCGCTTGAACGGCGCGGTCTGTGCGCCTATGAGGGGTGAGGACTGACATATAACGCAAAGAGGCCGAAATGGAACTGCTCTCCCGCACACTTGCCCGCGTCAAACCCTCCCCCACCATCGCGGTAACAACAAAAGCCCAGGAATTGAAGGCGGCGGGGCGCGACATCATCGGCCTTGGCGCCGGAGAGCCGGATTTCGACACGCCCCAGAACATCAAGGATGCGGCCGTCGCCGCGATTGCGGCAGGCAAGACGAAATACACGGCCGTCGACGGCATCGCCGAGCTGAAGCAGGCGATCTGTGCCAAGTTCAAGCGCGACAATGACCTGACCTACACCCCCGCGCAGGTCAGCGTGTCGGGCGGCGGCAAGCAGGTGCTTTACAACGCGCTGATGGCTACGTTGAACGAGGGCGACGAGGTCGTCATCCCCGCCCCCTACTGGGTGAGCTATCCCGATATGGTGCTGCTGGCCGGCGGCACGCCCGTCGTGGCCGAGGCCTCGCTCCAGACCGGTTTCAAACTGACTGCCGACCAGCTGGAGGCCGCCATCACGCCAAAGACAAAATGGCTGATCTTCAACTCCCCCTCGAACCCGACGGGCGCGGGGTATACCCGCGACGAGCTCAAGCAGCTGACGGATGTGCTGATGCGCCATCCGCATGTCTGGGTGATGACCGATGATATGTACGAACATCTCGTCTATGATGATTTTGAATTCTGCACCCCCGCACAGGTCGAGCCGCGGCTTTATGATCGCACGCTGACGGTGAACGGTGTCTCCAAGGCCTATTCGATGACCGGCTGGCGCATCGGCTATGCCGCGGGGCCGGAAACGCTGATCGCCGCGATGCGCAAGGTCCAGTCCCAGTCCACGTCGAACCCCTGCACCATCAGCCAGTGGGCGGCGGTCGAGGCGCTGAACGGCACGCAGGACTATATCGCCCCCAACAACGAGATGTTCGCGCGCCGCCGCAATCTGGTGGTCGAGGCGCTGAACAAGGCACCCGGCATCCGCTGTCCGGTGCCGGACGGGGCGTTCTATGTCTATCCTTCGATTGCGGGTTGCATCGGGAAAACCTCTGCCGCTGGCACGCTGATCGAAAACGACGAGGTGTTCGCCACAGCCCTGCTGGAGGAAACCGGCGTTGCGGTCGTATTTGGCGCGGCCTTTGGCCTTAGCCCCAACTTCCGCGTCAGCTATGCCACCTCTGACGAAAACCTTGTGGAGGCCTGCAAGCGGATCACGGATTTCTGCGCGGCGCTAAAGTAGAGCGCACAACGGGGTCTTGGCACAAATTTGTCGCACCCCGAAAACAGCTATAGTCAACGGCGCCCCTGCTGCCCTATCGTGTCGGGGCGCCGGTGGTGCAAGGGCAGACCACAAAGGCTGGCACATTATGCCGGTGTCGCATGGTCTGTTCCGACCCGGATGCTGAATTTAAGGACAACCAGATGGCTGACACCCTGCCAGAGTATTATTTTCGTGTGCGCGAAAACGGTGCCTTCGTGTTCCGGCTGGACACGGAAAACCGCCAGCGCCGGATCGAGATGGACCAGATCGCCGTCCTCAACATGCGCAACGGCGAGATCAAGGCACACGGCGATCGAACGCTGTCCGAGGGTGACATCGCCGCGATCAAGGACTGGATGGAGGAGCGCGCCCAGACCCTCGCCCACCGCGAGATCGACGACATCCTGCGCGCGGTCGACTACCTCAATACCACGGCGCATTGGGTGCAATCACGCGCCACGGACGAACAGCTGGAGGCAGTGACCGACCGGTTGTTGTTGTCCATGCACGATCTGCGCAGCACGCTGGTGCGCAAAAAGGCGGATCGCTTGATGCGCGACTAGGGCCAGGATTTGACTAGGCAGGGGTGGCGGCGCTGTCGCCCTCCGCCTGCTCTGCGCGGCCGATGCGCGGCAGCACGCGGCCCCAGAACCGCAGGTTCAGCAACAACGCCGCCACCCCCAACCCGATGCCAAGCCCGGCCCAGACGCCGATCCCTTCCAGCCCGAAGGTAAAGCCCAGCAGATACGACACGGGCACGCCAATCCCCCAATAGCTGACGGTGGCGAAAATCATCGGCACGCGCGTGTCCTGCACCCCGCGCAGCACGCCCAGCGCCACAGCCTGCGTGCCGTCAACCAGCTGGAACAGCCCCGCCATAAACAAGATGCCGACACCGATGCGCAGAATTTCGACCTTTGCGGGCTCGTCCTCCAGAATGAAAATGCCGATCAGGAATTCGGGAAAGGCAAAAAAGAATGCGACCGTGATTACCGAAAATACCAGCGACATCAGCGTCACAACCCATGCACCCCGCGCCAGATGCGGCGCGTCACGGCGACCATACGCATTGCCCGCCCGCACCGTTGCCGCATTGCTCAGCCCCAAATGTACCATGAACGTGAGCGACGCGAGCTGCACCGCCACACCGTGTGCAGCCAGCGGTACAGTGCCCAGCCAGCCCATCATCACCGCAGAGGCCGCAAACAGGCCAACCTCGCTGAGGGCGGTGATAGAGATCGGCCAGCCCAGTCGGAACACACGGCCCAGCATCTCGGTATCGGCGCGCCACAGACGGCGGAACAGGCTGTGTTCGGGGACAAAGAAAACGACATAGACCACGACCCCCACCAGCGAGACGATCTGCGTGCTGAGCGAGGCGATAGCGGCCCCCAGCACGCCCATCTCGGGGGCGCCCCAGTTGCCAAAGATCAGCGCGTAATTCACCAGCGCGTTGATCACCGCCGCCAGCACCGTGATCCACAACACCACCTGCGTGCGCTCCAGCGCGGCAAGGTAGGATTTGAGCACCATCACAAACAGCGCGGGCAAAATGCCCCAACCCGCCACCGACAGATAGGCAGCCCCCAGCACGACGACCTCTTCGCCCTGCCCCAGCAGGCGCAGGATAGGCGCGGCGAAAATCATCAGCGGCAGCGCCAGCACCGCAAACCCGAAGCTGAGCCACAGCCCCATGCGCGCAGCACGGCGCACCTGCGTCTGCTCCCCTTCCGCATGAAAGGAGGCGACCATCGGCACCACAGCCCAGGCAAAGCCGGAGCCAAAGATGAACAGCACAAAGAAATACGTCGAGGCCAGTGTGACTGCCGCCAGCGCCTCGACCCCGTACCAGCCCAGCATGACCGTGTCGGTCACACCGATGGCCATCTGCGCCAGATGCCCGCCAATCAGCGGCAGGCCAAGGACGGCAATGGCGCGTGCATGCGCGGGGGTGGTCATTGTTTTCAGCATGCCCCCTTCCTAGGACGGATTTGCGCGCGCGGAAAGACGCGATTTGCCCCGCCTGATGTTGTGTGATGTTGCGTCACTGCGCCCGCAGGGTGATTGAGTGCGCCGCCCTGTACGCGCTAGGCTGCGGGACCATTTGCTGCGGGGAGGATGCGCAATGACGGACCACTGGACCGAGACGACAGACCTCAATGGAAAGCCGTTTTTCGTGCGCCACTGGGGACGCAAGGATGCCCCGCGTCTGCTGATGCTGCACGGCTTTCCCGAATATTCCGGCGCATGGAACGATCTGGCCCCGCTGCTGGCCGAACGGTTCCATTGCATCGCCCCCGACCAGCGCGGATACGGCCAAAGCTGGCGACCGGCGGAGGTCGCGCAGTACAAAACCGCGCTGTTGGTGTCGGACCTCGCAGCACTGATCGGGGATGATCCCGTGATCGTGCTGGGCCACGACTGGGGTGCGTCCGTGGCGTATGCGCTGGCGATCGGGCGGCCCGAACTGGTGTCAAAGCTGATTATCATGAACGGCGTGCATCCTGCCCCCTTCCAGCGGGAACTGGCCAGGGGCGGGCCGCAAACCGATGCGTCGCAATACATCCACTTTTTGCGCCGCGAGGGCGCCGAGGACGTGCTGGCCGCCGATGATTTCGCAAAACTGATGGGGCTGTTCTCGGCCAACATGGACATGGGATGGCTGCACGGCGAGACGCTGGCGGGGTATAAGGCCGCATGGCGCGATGCGAGCGGTTTGCGCGGGATGCTCAACTGGTACCGCGCCTCGCCCTTAAAAATCGGCCAAAGCGGAGAGGCGATTGACGGCCTTGAATTCGACCCTGCGCGCCTGCAAATCCGCTGTCCGCATCTGCTGGTCTGGGGCACGGCAGATACGGCCCTGTTGCCCGAAACGCACGCGGGGCTAGAAGATTTTGCCCCCGACCTCACCCGCGTCGAGATTGCAGGCACCGACCACTGGCTGCACCACCAGAAACCGCAACAGGTCGCGGAGGCGATCCTGAACTGGCTCTAGCTGTGGTTCCAGTCGTCGGGGTCGGCGTTGTTGTTCGGGCTGAGGCCGATAACGTCACCCTCGGTGGAACACCCCAACCCCAGAACTGTGCGGTTGGCATAGGAGAAATAGGCCGTCACCTGATTGATCTCGAGGATTTCACCATCGCTCCACCCCGCCATGCGCAGCGCCTCGACGTCCATCTGCACCATGTCGGCAGGCGATTGCGTGAGCCGCTGGGCATAGCGCATGGCCGCATGCTGGGCTGCATCCAGCGGCATGGCGGGGATGTCGCCATCCATGATCGCCGTGCGCAAGGCATCGGCGCGCGGATCATCCCCCAACAGCCGCTTCATCCCCGCGAAATGGTGCTGCACGCAATAGTCACACCCGTTGAGGTGCGAGGTCCAGACGCCCAGCGCCTCCAGAAACCATTTGGGGATGGTGTTGGCGCTGTGGTGCAGCACATATTTATACACCGCCATATGCGCCTCCATCGTATGCGGGCGCAGGGAATGCATCATCATGATGTTATCGACGTTGTTGTCGGGTCCGGTGACACGGGCATAAAGCTGGCGCAGCTTGCCGGTGGCGGCGTCAAAGGGGATGGTTTTGATCCAGGCCATGTGGGGGCTTTCGGTGTTAGAGATGCGCAGCAAGTCTACGCAGAAGAAGTACGCAAGGGCGAGATGCGATTTATGAAAAGTCCGGTCAACATGCTCACTGCGGACCTCAGGGTGAGTTTGCTGCGGTCGCGCCGCTGCCAGCATCTGCGAGACCCATCAAGAACGGGTTGCTTTTGGCCCGCTCAGGCGATTTGAACAGACAACTCTGTCCAGCGAGAGCTGCCCAGCTTTCGATGGGCAGCCCCGGACCGCATATCGCGCGTTTCAGGCAGCGCCCTGGGCATTTGACGCCGCAGAAGAAAAGTAGGTGCTGATCTCGCGACCTTTGCCGTTGGCATAGTCCCGCCCCACCGCATTCCAATCGACTGATGCAGCTTGTGACCAGTCCACGCCTCTCGCTCCCCCGACTATTTCATCGCAGGTCGCCCCCGATACGGCGCCCTGCGTATAATCGACTATACGCTGACCTTCGGCAAATTCATGAAGTGTCTGGTTCCAGCGTTTGCCCATAATGGTTAAGCCCAGCGTCAACGCACGGGGATTATACTCGGCTGTAAACAAAGTGCCGAACCCTTGCGCATACCTGTCTTGCAGCAGGGGTGCTTTGAGAAATTGGCGGTTTAGCTTGCGAGGTTTGATGCGCAACTGCTCGAGGTGCGCGCGGCGCTCGAAGGTTCGTGTAAAGGTCGGCCGGTCCGCCGGTGTCCTGCCGCTCTGGTGATTGGTCGCAATCGCAGTAGGCATCACCGCCATCCCCCCGCCCGGCGCCAACTCAACGCTCGACGTCCGGCCAGAGGCATCCGCAAGGACGATGTTGTAAGCCATGTGAGACGGCACCCGTTTCAATGCCGACAATGCCTCGTCAACGGTATCGCATGTTTCCAGCACATACCGCACGATCGTGGTGATGCCAAACCCTTCGCCCCTTTCTGACCGGCCGCCGTAGGCGAGCGCGACGCTCAGCCCTGCGTCGTTGATCCCGTCTGATAAACCCCAAAGGAACTCGACCATGCCCATCACCGCACGCCCGGTCCATTCCGTTCGTAGTAAAAGGCCTTCGTTCAGGTCCGGCGACAGATCGTAGTTACGCACAAGCCGGACGTCCTTCTTGGTTGCGACAGCCGCAAGAGAACAGCCCCCCAGATAGGTGGGCGGGCACCATGTCGACAAAAAGCGCGCCGCGCGGTCCGTTCCACCAGCGACGGCGACCAAACGGTCATAGGTCGCGACCAGCTCTGGCATGTAGCGTTTCATTGCGTCCCTGCATTGGGCGCGTGATGGTCCCTGATCCCCGCCGCGTGCGACGAACCATGCCTCGTATGCCGGCCATGATCTGTTCCAGCGGGCACGCCATTTTGGCCCGGGGGTCGGTTCGGCAACTGCGTCAAACGTCAGTGTCATCTGTGTCATTTCAAAGGTCCTCGTCGATAGTGTTAAAGAAAAAGCGGACCATTTCAGCGCTGGCGTCGGGTCCTTTTGCATCGGTGTAGGAGCCGGTCGGCTGGCCGCCGGACCAGGCATGGCCCTGCCCCTCAATCCTCCAGTGTTCGACCACAGGTTCGCCCTGCTGATCGCTAAAGGTGATCCGTGTAAATCGACGCCCTGCTGTGTTGCCGCTTGATGTCGTCTGAATGCTTTGGCGCGCGTTCAGGTCTACTGCCTGCCGTGCAATCGCATCGCCGTTTGACGGATGCACAGTAGCGTCCGCAGTGCCGTGAAAAACGATTGTCCGGGGTGCCAGTGCCGAACCGGGCCTGATTTCTGTATCATGCGCGTTGCCTGCCATTGCGGCGAACGCGGACGCCACGTCGTTTGCCGCACCGGCGGGCAAGCCAGAGTGAGCCCCGACAGCGGCAAATACATCGCCGTAAGTCCCCCCTAAAATAACCGCCATCGCCGCACCCGCGGATAGTCCGGCAACGAAAGTATGGTCGCGTGTAATACCGTGATCTTTGGCAATCGACGACGCGATCCCGGCCAGAATCGCCGGTTCACCCTTACCGCGGCGCTGGTCACCCTTGCTGAACCAGTTCCAGCATGACTGCGCATTCTCACCGCGCGATTGCGCCGGATACACCACGACGAACCGATGTTGCTCGGCCAGTGCGTTCATGCCGGTCCCTGCCGCAAAATCCTCGGGCGTCTGGGTGCAGCCATGCAGCATCATAATCACCCCCGTCACCCCCCCTGTCGCTGAGGCGGGGATGTAGGTCCGGTATGTGCGGCTGCCTGCCGGACAGGTAAAGGTGTCTTGCCTGAATTGCGCACCCTCTGGCACCGCTCTGTTATTTGTACCCGCATTGCCGACTGGACCGGCAAATTGATCCAGAATGCTGTTGAGCGATCGCAGACCGTGCATATTCTGCTGTACCGCTTGTCCAGATTTCGGAACGAGGCCGTGTTGGGCAAGTGTGCGTTGAACAAGATCATTGGCAGCCGACAGCCGTGCGCTGCCGGTCGCCGGGCGCAGTGCGCCGACGTTAAAGAGTTTCATCTGTTTTCCTATTCAGGTTGCGCGCATCCTATTTGATGCGGTCGGCAAGTGCCTTTTTGAGGTCGGCGCCGGCTTGCAAAGCACCCAGCACAGTAATGGACGCGATTGTCTCAAGCGCCAGCTCGGGTGTGACGTCGGCATCGAACCGGGCAAGCCCGACGACCTTGATGTGTAAAACCTCACCTGCGTCCCGCACCGCCTCGAGATCAGTGACCGAATAATCGCGCAACCCCAGCTCCATCGTGTGCCGCTCCAGCGACTTGCTCACGACCTCCCCGTGGCTTTCAAGCTGGTTGCGGATCGCTGTTCGGATCAGATCGCTCCGGTTCGAGTAAAAGCCTTCCTGCACCAGCAGGTCGATACGACCCAGATCGACAAAGCCAAGATTGATCGTAATTTTTTCGTTCTCGGGTTGCTTGTCCCGAAGCTGCCTCACGTTACTCATATCAATTCTCCATCCACATGGATGGTATATGGCTTATTTACTGCTTCGTGCAAGCCCTGAGTGTGAAAAACATCCGGACTGTCTAAAACAGCCGCCTGTTGCAACCGTGCTACCGACGCACTCCTCAAGCTAGACTATCGGGGACTGGAAAAGCCGCTGGTTGCGAAGAGTATGAGAGACGCCAGTGTCGCGATCCCTTCCACCTGCCCCCCCAAATTTCCGCGCAGGGCGTTCGGCCGTCAAAGCCAATTCCGCGAAAAGCTCCTGTGTGACCCGCGACAGCATAACCGCCCATTCAAGGCCTGATCTGTTGTATGGGTTTCGGGTGTCTCCACCGGATCACGGACATGCAGGCAAACTGTAGCACCGGCCAAAGTAAGCCGACTTTCGCTGCAACACAGCGCACGCTCTATTTTCGCGTGCGTGTAAACACCATCTTTTGCGCGTGCAGGTCTTCGGGCGCGCCGATCCACGCATAGGCCAGCAACGCAGGCTCCCTGTCGCCCACGGTGATGCGGTGCAAATGGTCCGGCGGGTTAAAGATCATGGAGCCGGGGACATAGACGCCCTGATGGTTCTCGCTCACGGCGCCCGACAGGCAGACATAGCTTTCGGTGATGCCTTTGTGCGCGTGTGCAGGATAGGTGCAGCCGGGGGCGAACAGCACCACCCCAAGGATCAGATCATCACAGACGACGGGGCCGTTCTGCCCTGCCAGCTCTGCGTAGGCATACGAATTTGCCAGCCCTTTTGGCACTTTCTCATAGCCGTATTGCCAGCTGAGCTGGCTGTCCAGCGCATCGAACGCCCGCACAACGGGGGCCAACACGCCTGTGCGCCCTTCGTCCAGTGCGCGGCGCAAATGGGCGGTCACGGGCTTCTCGGCGCGCTCTTGCAGGCGAACATCTGCGTTGCGTTTCAACAGGCGGCTGATCGCCTCGCGGACCTTGCGCTGGTGGCCCCGAATGCGGTCGCTGCCGCCTGCGGGCAGATAGCGGTACAGCTCGTCGTATTCTTGCAGCAAGTAGCGCCAGTTGGGCAGATCGCGCAGGGTTGGCGCGGCAGGATGCGGGGATGCGGGCGTGTCGTACATTGCGGTGCTCCGGTGGCGGTGCCCCGAATTAGCGCGCACGGCCACAGGCGAAAAGGGTAAATCGGCGCGCGGCTGCGCATTTGCGGTGGATAAGGCGCGCATGATGATTGCCCCTGACGCCCGCGCCTGTCAAAATACCCCATAACAAAAAACAAACAGCAGGCCGCACCCCATGTCCGATCTTCTCGCAGGTACCACCCCCGAGCCTACCGACTATGACGCCTCCTCCATCGAGGTGCTGGAGGGGCTGGAACCTGTGCGCAAACGGCCCGGCATGTACATCGGCGGCACGGACGAGCGGGCGTTGCATCATCTGGTGGCCGAAGTTCTCGACAATTCGATGGACGAGGCGGTCGCGGGTCACGCCAACCGGATCGAGGTGGAGCTGCACGAGGATTATTCGTTCACCGTGCGCGACAACGGGCGCGGCATCCCCGTTGATCCACATCCCAAATTCCCCGACAAATCCGCGCTGGAGGTGATCCTGTGCACCCTGCACGCGGGCGGCAAATTTTCGGGCAAGGCGTATCAGACATCAGGCGGTTTGCACGGGGTCGGGGCGTCTGTCGTGAACGCGCTGTCGGATTCGATGGTGGTGCAGGTCGCGCGCAACAAGGAGCTGTACGAGCAGCGGTTTTCGCGCGGCATCCCGCTGGGCCCCGTCGAGAAGGTCGGCGCTGCGCCCAACCGGCGCGGCACCACCGTCACCTTCCACCCCGACGCCGAGATTTTCGGCACCCACAAGTTCAAACCCGCGCGGCTGTTCAACTCCATCCGCTCCAAGGCGTATCTGTTCTCGGGCGTGGAAATCCGCTGGAAATCCGCGATCAGCGACGGTGACACCCCGCAAGAGGCGACATTCCACTTCCCCGGCGGGCTGTCGGACTACCTGTCCGAGACACTCGGCACGTCCACCACCTACGCCGAGGCGGCATTTGCAGGCACCGTGGATTTCGGTGAGAAGTTCGGCGAGGCGGGCAAGGTCGAGTGGGCGATCAACTGGACCCCTGCGCGCGACGGGTTCATCCAGTCCTATTGTAACACCGTCCCCACGCCCGAAGGGGGCACCCATGTCGCCGGTTTCTGGGCCGCGATCCTCAAGGGGATCAAAGCCTACGGCGAGCTGAGCAACAACAAAAAAGCCGCGCAGATCACGCGTGAGGACCTGATGTCGGGCGGCTGCGCGCTGGTGTCGTGCTTTATCGCGGAGCCTGCCTTTGTCGGTCAGACCAAGGACCGGCTGAGCAGCGAGATCGCCCATAAAATGACCGAAGGTGCCGTGCGCGACCACTTTGACAACTGGCTGGCGGCGGATACCAAATCAGCGGGCGCGATCCTCGATTTTCTGGTCCTGCGCGCAGAGGAGCGTCTGCGCCGGCGGCAGGAAAAAGAAACCGCGCGCAAATCGGCCACCAAAAAGCTGCGCCTGCCCGGCAAGCTCACGGATTGTACGTCCAAGACCCGCGAGGGCACGGAGCTGTTCATCGTGGAGGGGGACAGCGCCGGCGGCTCCGGCAAGGGCGCGCGCAACCGTGTCAATCAGGCGCTGCTGCCGCTCAAGGGCAAGATCCTGAACGTGCTGGGTGCGGCCTCCGGCAAGCTCAACACCAACGCAGAGATCAACGATCTGTGCGAGGCGCTGGGTGTGGGGATGGGCACGCGCTTCAACCTCGACGATCTGCGCTATGACAAGATCATCATCATGACCGACGCGGATGTGGACGGCGCGCATATCGCAGCACTGCTGATGACGTTCTTCTACACGCAAATGCGGCCCATGATCGACGCAGGCCATCTGTACCTCGCCTGCCCGCCCCTCTACCGCCTGACGCAGGGCGCGCGGCGGGTCTATGTGGCCGATGACGCGGAAAAAGACATGTGGATGGAGAAAGGTCTGGGCGGCAAGGGCAAGATTGATCTGCAACGCTTCAAGGGTCTGGGCGAAATGGACGCGAAGGATTTGAAAGAGACCACAATGGACCCCGCCACGCGCAAGCTGATCCGCGTGACAGTAGACGAGGACGTGCCGGGCGAGACGTCCGATCTGGTGGAACGGCTGATGGGGAAGAAGCCGGAGCTGCGGTTCCAGTACATTCAGGATAATGCGCAGTTTGTGGAGGAGTTGGATGTTTAACCGTGCTCTTTTAAGAACTCGCTTGGCCTGCCAAGTGCCATCCAAACAACCATCTCGTCAAGACGCTCTTGTGTAGGCAATTCGGTAGCTTCATCTTCCGTATGTCCTTCCCATATTTTCTTTTCTGTCATCCACCCCTGAAAAGTGAAATATTCTCCTTCAAGTGCCGCAGCGCCCGGAAGGTTTGCTCCAGCTTGAACTCGCAAGAAGTTTCTAAGCTTCCTTATCACCTGCTGAAAATTGTTCCTGTGAAACTCAACATCGACACCGGCCAAATCAGAAAGACACCGCTTCAATTCGTATGGTTCATTCTCGAAAATTAAAAATTGCTTGTCGTCAGTATCGACATCTGGTGCTCTTCTCCGCCCTAGATCCAGCCCAAGTTCAAATGGCATGTTCATTCTGAAAAGCTCACCAGCTTTAGATGCTTTCGCTAAACTAAGATCGTGAATTGAGAACCGACAGGATGCTATGAGTATCAGGATTTTCTCTAGCCTGCTTTCACCGCCCTCAAGCGATTCCGACGCCAAGCGAGGAGTAAGTCCTGAACGGATCACACAAAATATCATTGCCTCCAAAAGAGGCGCGAAAGAAGCGTCAAACGGACAGTTGATAAATACGCTACGTTCGTAGTTCTCAGGCGGCAAAAAGCTATCCTTTGGACTTCACTGGATCATTACCGTAAGATCTACGGTC
>ENA-ORXR01004201-ORXR01004201.1-marine-metagenome-genome-assembly--contig:-NODE-4201-length-12198-cov-2.554245_pt1 | contig 12198 bp, 10 predicted proteins | sample MGYA00237866_ERZ511479 | MGnify/ENA metagenome assembly ERZ511479 | reverse complement strand
TTTTATGTTATGCACCTACAAAGTTTCGTTTTGCATTACTAATTGTAATATGAACCCATTTTAAGGAAAGGGATAACTATACATATTATAAAAAAAATTTAAAATTTTGATTTTAAAATGTTAAAATTAATTTTCAAAACAGTAATTTTATAACTTAAATTAATTTAAAATTAAAAACCAATGAAAAAATTATTATTAAGCGCTGCTTTAGTATTTGCATTAAGCGCTACGTTTACTTCTTGTAGAGAAGTTAAAGATGGAGCAGAATCTGTTGGAGATGCTCTAGAAAATGCTGCAGATGAAACTGGTAATGCTGTAGGAGATGCTGTAGATGCAACTGGCGACGCACTTGAAAACGCTGGAGAATCTGTAGGAGATGCTGTAGATGCAACCGGAAATGCAATTAAGGATGGAGCTAACGCTGTAAAAGACGGTGCAAAAAATGCTGTAGATGCAACCGGAAATGCAATTAAGGATGGAGCTAACGCTGTAAAGGATGGTGCTAAAGATGCTGCCAACAAACTAGAGGAAGGTGCTAAAAAAGTTTCTGATGATTATAAAAAAGAAAGAGATAAATTATAATTTTTATAAATAAAATTTTTAAAAACCGTCTAAATTTTTTTAGACGGTTTTTTGTATTTTAAAAATAAATATTTTGTCTTATCCAAAATAAAAAACAGTAAGATTTTTTAATGGTTTTTAGTTACCATACTCTAATTTAATTTTTTTGCTAAATTAGTTTCTTTTATAATCTGTTATAAAAAATATCTACCAATACCTACACAATTACTTTTATAGATGTTATTTAAATATAATAACTCCCATGAATTCATCTTTTTTCAAATCAAATATATCTTTTTTTTTAATCCTGCTTTTTTTTGGCTGTAAGGACAAAACAAAAAATTTGGAGCTAAATAAAATAGAAACTGAAACTACAAATTTGCAAGAAGGAATGGTTTGGGTTGAAAATAAAGTTTTTTTACAAGGCGCAAAAGAAAGAGACATATATGCTATGCATAGAGAAATGCCTGCTCACAAGGTAAAAACAGATGGTTTTTTTATTGATGAAACCGAAGTAACAAATAAACAATTTAAAGTTTTTGTTGATGCCACTAACTATAAAACAGTAGCTGAAAGAGAGATAGATTGGGAAAAAATGAAAAAAAACCTTCCTCCCAATACTCCAAAACCTCACGATTCCATATTACAGCCAGGTAGTTTGATTTTTAATGAAAATATAGATGTTATTCCAAATATGAAAAATTACGGTTTATGGTGGACATGGAAAATTGGAGCTAACTGGAAGCACCCTGAAGGGTTTAATAGCTCAATCGAAGAAAAAGATAATTTTCCAGTAGTTCATATTGCTCTTGAAGATGCACTTGCATATTGTAAGTGGGCAAACCGAAGATTACCTACCGAAGCAGAATGGGAGGCTGCTGCTTTAGGCAAAAATGCTAATACCATATATACTTGGGGAAATGACTTTAATAAACTTAATATAAATGCAAATACTTGGCAAGGAATTTTCCCGGTGTTAAATAGTTCTGAAGATGGGTTTTCTTATATTGCTCCAGTAAAATCTTATCCATCAAACAGTATAGGTTTGTACGATATGATTGGAAATGTTTGGGAGTTAACTAGCGACTTGTTTAACTCAAATTATTACAAAGAACTTAATACTTCTAATATTATAAATAATCCAAAAGGTGCAGACAAATCGTTTAGCCCAAATAATACTTTTGGCGCAGAAAATGTTATGAAAGGTGGTTCATTTTTATGTCACGCCTCTTATTGTGCGAGTTTTAGAATTTCAGCTAAAATGGGTGTTTCTCAAGATTCGGGTTCAGATCACATGGGATTTAGAACTGTTGTTACAAAAGAGATGTTAGCATATAAAAAAGAAAATACTATACATAATAGAGAGCTTTAGAAGGTATATTTATATTAAATTCTCTAAATTTAGCTCGTTTTCAAAAACTCTATAGAGTGCTTTATATTAGTTTTACCACCTAAACTTAATAGGCTCGTTAATTAGTTAAAAACCTAAGGTTTTATATCTTTAAAAAATAATAATTCTAACATTAATCTCTTACAAATTCTAAACCTTTAAAATAAATGCATCGCTGAGTTCAACTCTTAATTTTAAGAACATTTAATTAATTAAATGTTTTAATCTTTCTACTGCTTGTTCTGCTGTTATGTCTCTTTGAGGCGAACCAAACATTTCGTAACCGACCATAAATTTCTTTACTGTTGCGCTTCTTAATAATGGAGGATAAAAACTCATGTGCCAATGCCAATGGTTATTAGCTTCTCCATTGGTTGGAGATTGATGGATGCCGCTTGAGTATGGAAAGGAACACTCAAATAACTTATCGTAAGCTTTCGTAATTTTAGAAATGGCATCAGAAAAATTTAAGCTTTCTTTTTCTGAAATTTCAGTAATATTTGCAAATTGTTTTTTAGGAACAATCATAGTCTCAAAAGGCCAAATCGCCCAAAATGGTGTAAGTACTACAAAATCGTCGTTTTGGTAAATAATGCGTTCATTTACTTCTAATTCTTGCTTTAAATAATCTCCTAATAAGCTACTTTTATTTTTATTGAAATATAATATTTGCTGTTTATTTTTTTTAGCTACTTCGTTTGGTAATGTAGATTGGCTCCATATTTGACCGTGAGGATGCGGATTACTACAACCCATTACTGCGCCCTTGTTTTCGAAAATTTGAACATAATTAATCATTTTGTTTGCACCCAACTCGGTATATTCATTTTGCCAAGCTTTAACTACTTTATTAATATCTTTAACTTTCATATCTGCCAAACTTTTTGAGTGGTCTGGACTAAAACAAATAACTTTACAAATGCCTTGTTCGCTTTTAGCTTCAAATAAACCTTGGGTTACAGAAAATTTTGGAGATGTAGTTTGTAAGGCCGCAAAATCGTTTGTAAATACAAAAATATCTTTGTATTCCGGATTTTTTTCACCATTTATGCGCGTATTCCCTGAGCATAAATAACAACTTGAATCGTGTTTTGGTCTTTGCTCATTAGATACTGCTTCGTTTTGACCTTGCCAAGGTCTTTTAGCCCGATGTGGCGACACTAAAACCCATTCACGAGTTAAAATATTTAAACGTTTATGTGAGTAATCTTGTAGATTAGAATTCATTTTATTATTTATTATATAATATGTGTTCCTTGAGAGAGTTTAACTTTATACACTGTACATGCTCTTCCAAACTTTTTTTGAAATTTATTCGAAACCTCTTTTTTAAATTTTTTAAATTCACTTTTTAGCACCAAATTGATTGTGCATCCGCCAAAGCCTCCACCCATCATTCTTGCGCCTAAAACATTTGGATTATCTCTTGCAAGAGTTGCTAAAAAATCTAACTCCTCGCAACTTACCTTGTATTTTTTGCTTAAACCATGGTGAGATTGGTTTAGCAGCTTTCCTAACATTTCTAAATTACCTTTATCTGTATGTTTAGCAAATTCGTGAACTCTTTGATTCTCTTCGATAACATATAATGCCTTTTGGTAGTTTTCTTCTTTAAGCTGCTCTTTAATATTATTTAAATCTTCGACAGTTGCCTCTCTTAATGCGCTAATATTTAGTTTTTTTGAAACAGCTTCACAGACTACTCGTCTATCGTTATAAGCGCTTTCGGACAAATCATGCTTAACATTAGTGTTAATTAGCATTAATTTATAGTCTTTAAAATTTATTTTAAATGGTGTTGAGGAAACCGTTTTACAATCTAAAAGTAATGCACTTTTTTTTAAACCAAACATACTTGCGTATTGATCCATAATTCCACATTTAACTCCAGCAAAATCGTGTTCTGCTTTTTGAGAAATAAATATCATTTGCTTTTTAGTTAGATTTAAATTAAATAACTCATTTAAAGCAAAAACAACACTGTTTTCTAAAGCTGCAGAAGAGGATAAACCTGCTCCACCAGGAACATTACCAGCAAAGGCGACATCAAAATTTTCTAATTTATAGCCTAAATCTAAAATTCCAGAAATAACACCTAAAATATAGTTACGCCAACCTCCATTTTTAATAGGTTTAATATTTTTTAATTCAAACTCATAAAAATCATTTTTATTTATAGCAAATACTGTACTTAGATTTCTATCATTTTTTTGAATAGCCAATACAATACCTTTATTTATTGCTGCTGGAAATACATAACCATCATTGTAATCTGTATGTTCTCCAATTAGGTTTATTCTTCCTGGTGCAAAAACCATTAATGGTTTATTTTTAAAATGTTCTTTAAAACTTTTCTTAACTTCTTTAACTAGGCTTTTACTCATTATACTTAGATTTTAGTCTTTAAAGTAATTATTATAATTTTTCGACATTAAGTAAATATTTAACTTTATACGTTTGGTTTGGTTTTAATATTTTTAATCCTATTTTATTATTAAAACTATCTGAAACTCCTGTTGTTGGCTCTATAGCAATAAGGTTAGAAATATCTGGAGTGTAAAGCTGTAAATAGTTATTTTTTTCTGTAGATGTTATGTTTAATTTATACTCTGGTGTTTTAAATAAAATTTTATCATCTTCTAACTTATATGCATTATCTAATGTATCGTTTTTTATTTGAAATGGCATTGGTGTTTTAAATTGCGATGTTCTTGTTGTTATCATTTTTAAATTACTTTCAACTTGAACTTTACTATTAAAATTTATAGAACTTTTAGATAAATCTTTAGATAAAAAATAAGGATGCCAACCCAAGGTAAATGGAAACGATTTGCTATCTATATTTTCTACCTTTATTAAAAGACTTAAACTTGTTTGCATAAGTTTATAAGTAATACTTATGCTATATTTAAAAGGAAAACCTAAAGTATTACGATTGCCTTTATACTGCACTTCTAGTTTTGCGAAAGCTGGAGTTATTTCTTTTTTTACAGTTTTAAAAGTTTTATTGTATACTAAGCCATGCAATGCATTGTTTCTATTAACTTCATTGCATTTTAAATTATAGGTTTTACCTTCAAAAGAATATTTGCCATCGTTTATTCTATTAGCAAATGGAAATAAAATTGCAGAAGCGTACGAATTTTTATAGTTAAAAATTGGATTTTTAGTAATTAACTGCGTTTTATTTAAATTTAAAACGTCCAATCTACCTCCTTCGTTTAGACATATTCTACCAAACGCATTGCCTTTTTTGCTATACATTTCTATATAGTTTTTATTTTCTATAATTTTAGTTTCTATTTGGTACATTTTACAAAGATTTTCTAATTGTTAAACGACTAGGATTTTCTTCCTTTAATTTTTCGTTTTTCAATATCATTTCTGCTAAACGCATTCCCATTGCATTAAAATCTGTGGAAATTGTAGTTATACCATTTTCCACCACATCTTTTAATATTGTATCATTATAAGATATTATACCTATATTATGACCTAATTTTAGTTTTTGGTTTTTTATTTTTTTTATAATTCTAATTAAATTTTTATCATCTAAAACAAAATAAATTTCTCCAATTTTTGGTGTTCTATTCTCTAATGTAGAAACAACTTCGCTCTCTATTTTGTGATCTTTACAAAAGTTAAGAAAACCATTCATAATACCTGTTGGTTGTTTTATTTTATCGAACAATAAAACAATTTTAGTGTATTTTTTTATTAAATCTACGCCTTCTGTTAGAGATTTATGAATGTTATTTTCGAAATTTTGAAAAACGGAAGGGTAATGGTTTAAATCTGGATGTGTTTGGTCTAAAATATAAACTTTGTCTTCTGGTAAGTATTGTATTGTATCATTCGAATTTTCAAAATTAGCAGGCATAATAACATAATAATTATAACTACCTATATTATCTCCTATTAACTTGTTGAACATATTTTGATCAAAATGATGAAAAAAAATATCTACTTGAATTTTATCTCCTAAACTACCTATAAAAGAATTATGTAAATCTTCTTTAAACGAGTTTAACTCATCGAAAAGTAAAAAAATTTTTAAAGAAACATCAATGTTTTCGCTTAGCACATAATAGCCTTTACCAACAATAGATTGTATAACACCTCTACTTTTTAAATCGTTATAAGCAATTAAAACAGTATCTCTAGATACAGAATGACTATTCTTTATATTATTTAAAGAGGGTAGTTTATCTCCTTTAATTAAAGCTCCACTATGTATAGCTTGCTCAATAGAATTAACTATTTGCTTATATCTTGGTACACTTGATTTTTTAGAAACTTTTATAGGATTCATTCTACAAATATAAATAAAAAACAACTAGTAGGTACTAGTAGGTATAATTAACTAGTTTTTGTATATTAGCAGTGTTAAAAATTTAATTTAATATGAAAAAAAAAATAATTGTAACTGGAGGTTGTGGTTATATAGGCTCGCACACGGTAATTGAGTTAATTAATAACAATTTTGAAGTTATAATACTCGATGATTTATCGAATTCTTCAGAAAAAACTATAGATAGAATTTATAAAATTACTGGCATAAAACCAGATTTTATTCAAGTAGATTTAAAAAATAATTTAGAAACAATTAAAGCATTTACAAAACATAAAAGGGCAGATGTTGTTATTCATTTCGCCGCACACAAAGCAGTTGGAGAATCTGTAAAAGAGCCACTAAAATATTATAAAAACAATTTTTATTCTTTATTAAACACACTCGATGCACAAATTGAAAATGGAATAAACAATTTTATTTTTTCATCATCTGCTACTGTTTATGGCTTACCAGAAACACTTCCTATTACAGAAAAAACAAAAACACAAAGACCATTTTCTCCTTATGGGAATACTAAAAAAGTAGCTGAAGAAATTTTAGACGATGTGTCTAAATCACAATCGCAATTCTCTGCAATATCATTACGTTATTTTAATCCAATTGGTGCACATGATTCTGGACTAATTGGAGAATTACCATCTGGCACACCTAATAATCTAATGCCATATATAACGCAAACTGCTGCTGGAGAAAGAGATAAATTAATGGTATATGGTAAAGATTACCCAACTAAAGATGGGACACCCATTAGAGATTATATTCATGTTGTAGATTTGGCAAAAGCACACGTAATTGCAGTAAAGAGGCTACTAGATAAAAAACAAGAACAGCCTTTAGAGTATTTTAATTTAGGTACTGGAAATGGTTATTCGGTTATGGATGTTATAAAATCTTTTGAAAAAGTCACTAATTCAAAACTTAATTACGAATTTACTAACCGAAGAGATGGCGATGTCCCTTTTTTATATGCAGCAACTAATCTTGCAAAAGATAAATTAGGATGGATAGCAGAAAAAGAACTTGATGAAATGGTTGATTCTGCATGGAAATGGGAACAAAATTATAGAAAAATCTAAAAACCTGTATTTGGTCTTATTGAAATTACACTATAATTATGAAAAAAACCACATTAAAAGATATTGCAAAGCATTTAAAAGTATCTATTTCTACTGTATCTAAAGCATTAAATGATAATGAAGAAATTAGCAAGCCTACTACAGATTTAATAAAGGCGTATGCTAAAGAGAAAAATTACACGCCTAATTTTAATGCTTTAAGTCTAAAAAATCAACGCACAAAAACTATTGGTGTAATTATCCCGAATATGCTTAATTATTATTTTGCTCAAATTTTAAAAGGAATAGAAAAAACAGCAACATTAAATAACTATAAAGTTATTACTTGTATTTCTAATGAATCGCTTCAAAAAGAAATAGAAACTATTGATATGCTTTCTACTGGTGTAGTTGATGGATTTATATTATCTACCTCCAAAGAAACCCAAGTACGTAAAGAATATAAGCATTTAAAATCCTGTGTAGACAAAGAAATACCTTTAGTCTTGTTTGATCGTGTTGTCGATGATATAAAATGCGACAAAGTTATTACTAATGATTTTAAGGCTGCTTTAGATGCTGTAACTTATTTAAAAGAGAAAGGCTGCAAAAAGATAGCGTTTGTATCTACAAACATAGAATTAAATGTAGAAAGACTTAGGCATCAAGGCTATTTAGCTGGTTTAGAACAAAATAATATTAAAAAAAATGAATCTCTAATAATCACTACTCATGAAACGTATTACAAAAATCATGAGAAAATTGTAAAACCACTATTTAATAATTATTTTGATGCACTAATTGCATCAAGTGAATCTGTTGCAATAGCTTCAATGAAAATTGCACAACAAAAAAATATTAAAATACCCAAAGATTTATCTGTTCTCGCATTTTCCAATGGTATTCTCGCAAGACATTCTAATCCTAGACTTACAACAATAAGCAGGCATGGAGAGGTTATTGGGGAAAAAGCAGCAAGTATACTAATAAATAAGCTTGAAAATAATATTGAAACTATAATTTCTGAAACTGTAGATACAGATATTGTTTTAAGGGATTCTTCAAAATAATTACTATATTATAATATTCACAGAATAATTACAAATATTAGTGTACCTAAAAAAAGAGTTAAAGACCTAAATATTTAACCAGTATTTTACTAGTATCTAAATGTGTGTTGTAAGATTTCTTATACATTTGGTTTTAGAAAAAAAGTTATAAAGATCAGTAGTTAATTGCTTATAATCTGATTGTGATATACTTTTTCCTTGTTGCCACCTTTTTTACTAGATTTTTAAATATTGTAGCCTTAATCTCTTAAGGTTATTTACGGTTGGTATGAGAGAAATACTTGGTTTCCCTAGTTAAAAAATTAATGGATAGTCTTTTGGTGAGTGACAAATCAAAATTGTATTTTTGTAATTATTTAAGTTAAACTAATTTCCGCGAAAGCGAAATATAAAAAATAATATGAGTCAATACGATGTAGCCATAATTGGTTCAGGACCTGGAGGATATGTAGCAGCAATACGTTGTGCACAACTAGGCATGAAAACAGCAATTATAGAAAAATATTCAACATTGGGAGGCACTTGTTTAAATGTAGGTTGTATTCCAAGTAAAGCATTATTAAGCTCTTCTCACCATTACGAAGAAGCGACAAAACATTTTGAAGATCATGGAATTGAAATACCTGGAGAAATAAAGGTAAATCTTGAAAAAATGATTGGTCGTAAGCAAGCGGTTGTAGACCAAACAACGGGTGGAATAGATTTTTTGATGAAAAAAAACAATATCGATGTTTATCAAGGTGTTGGTAGTTTTAAAGATGCTACACATATAAAAATTGATGGTGAAAAGGCAACAGAAATTGAAGCAAAATACAGCATCATTGCTACAGGTTCAAAGCCGTCTAATTTACCATTTATTACATTAGATAAAGAGCGTGTTATTACTTCTACTGAAGCTTTAAAACTCAAAGAAATCCCTAAGCATTTAATTATTATTGGAGGCGGCGTAATTGGTTTAGAGTTAGGCCAAGTCTATCGTCGTTTGGGAGCAGAAGTAACTGTTGTAGAGTATATGGACCGCATAATCCCAACAATGGATGCCAGCCTATCTAAGGAATTAAATAAGGTTTTTAAGAAAGCAAAATGCAAGATGATGCTATCTCACAAAGTAGAATCTGTAGAACGTAAAGGCGATGAAGTTGTTGTAAAAGCAAAAAATAAAAAAGGTGAAGACGTAGAATTTAAAGGTGACTACTGTTTAGTTTCTGTGGGGCGCCGTCCTTATACAGATGGTTTAAATCTTGACGCTGTTGGTATTAAATTAACAGATCGCGGACAAGTAGAAACAAACCATCATTTACAAACTAATGTATCTAACATTTATGCTATTGGAGATGTTGTAAAAGGAGCAATGTTGGCTCACAAAGCTGAAGAAGAAGGTGTATTTGTAGCAGAAACGTTAGCAAAACAAAAACCACATATAGATTATAACTTAATTCCTGGCGTGGTTTATACATGGCCAGAAGTTGCTGCAGTTGGTAAAACTGAAGAAGAATTAAAAGAAGCTGGCATTGCTTATAAAGCAGGACAATTTCCTTTTAGAGCTTTAGGAAGAGCAAGAGCAAGTGGAGATATCGACGGATTTGTAAAAATATTAGCCGATGAAAAAACCGACGAAGTTTTAGGTGTACACATGATTGGTGCACGTTGTGCAGATTTAATTGCAGAAGCGGTAGTTGCTATGGAATTTAGAGCAAGTGCAGAAGATATATCGCGTATGTCTCACGCACACCCAACTTTTGCAGAAGCAGTAAAAGAAGCTGCTTTAGCTGCAACACAAGATCGTGCTTTGCATGTTTAAATAAATCGCTGTAATGCGTAAAGTACTATAATATTAAAAAAGCGAATCTAAATTTAGATTCGCTTTTAGTTTTGCTAAAAATGTTTGCTATTCTAGCTTATACTATAGAACTTTTTCTAACAAAAACTTTTAATCTTTTAGTTTAATTAATAATTGAATAATTATGCTTATTTTTAATAAAATCTAAGCTATTAATATTTTTAGTTTTACATTGCATTTCCACTTTAAACAGGTGTTTTTTGCCACTTTACATATAGCTCCACTTAATGTTTGTCTTAAAACAGGCATTGGCAGCTTGGCTTTTATTGTGTTCACCAACATATAGCTATAATTATAGGAATGCGACCTTATGTTTTAAAAATATTTTGCGCCACGATGTAAGCTCCTGTCCACGCATTTTGAAAATTAAAACCGCCGGTAATTGCATCTATATTTAAAACTTCGCCAATAAAAAATAAATTTTCGTGTAATTTACTTTTAAAATTTTTAAAATTAACCTCTTTTAAATTTACTCCTCCTGCAGTTACGAATTCTTCTTTAAAAGTACTTTTCCCATTTACATTAAAAATAGCTTTAGTGAGCTGGTTTGCTAAATTTTCTATTTGAATTTTTGTGCAATCTACCCAGCGTGTTTCTAAATCTATATTTGATGCTAATACTAATTGATGCCATAAACGTTTTGGCAAATAAAATTGTGTGTAATTAATAATTTTTTTCTTGTTAAGTTCTTTTTTCAATTCATATAATTGCGACATTGCGATATTATATTCCATATCAATAAAATTAACTTCAATTGAAAAAACATACGATCGCTTAGCTAATTCTAAAGCACCAAAAGCAGAGAGTTTTAATATTGAAGGCGCGCTCATTCCCCAATGGGTAATTAATAATGGTCCATTACATTCTAAATTTGAATCGACTATCTTGATATTAACATTTTTTGCCACAACTCCAGGAATACCCTTAATGCGATCGTCTTTTATATTAAATGTAAAGAGTGATGGAACAGGTGGAGAGACAGTATGACCTATATTTTCTAGCACTTTCCATATTTTAGGATTACTTCCTGTTGCAATTATTAGTTTTTTACATGTAAGAGTTTCGGTTTTTGTGTTAACTAACCATTTGCTTCCTTTGTGTTCTATGTTTATTACTGGTTTGTTTTTTAACACCGTAACATTGTGTTTATTAGCTTCGTTTAAAAAACAATTTATTATGGTTTGAGAGTTATTAGAGACAGGAAAAATGCGCCCGTCTTCTTCTATCTTAAGTTCAACTCCACGATTTTCGAACCATGCAATAGTATCACCTGTCATAAACGTGTGGAAAGGTCCTAATAATTCTTTTTCTCCTCTTGGATAATTAGTAACTAAATCTTGTGGAATAAACTCTGCATGTGTAACATTGCATCGTCCTCCACCAGAAACTTTTACTTTAGTTAAAACGTCTTTTCCGCGTTCTATAATAGCAACTTTTACTTCTGGATTTTGTTCGGCAATATTTATTGCTGCAAAAAATCCTGAAGCTCCTCCACCTACAACTATTACATCGTTCTCAATCATAATCTATCTGGAAAATCGCTAATTATTGCATTTACATTATACGATTTTACTCTTTTAATGTCTTCAATAGTATTTACCGTCCAAGTATATATTTTAAATCCCTGCGCTTGCATATATTCTACATTCTCTTTTGTTAATATTTTATAATCTGGATGGATTGCAAAAGCATTAATATTTTTTGCAAAGGCTATAGTTTTGTAAAGGTTTGATTCTATTAGCAAACCTAATTGAATGTCTTTATTTAATTTAAAAACTATTGATAGTTCTTTTCTTTTAAAACTGGAGACTATAAAATGGTTATAATTATAATGTTGATTTTTAATATAATCCTCTATTATTAATACTGTTTGTACGGCTGTATTTTTGCCTTTTAATTCGATATTAATAATACATTTTCTATCGATT
>ENA-ORXR01004200-ORXR01004200.1-marine-metagenome-genome-assembly--contig:-NODE-4200-length-12200-cov-11.110864_pt1 | contig 12200 bp, 17 predicted proteins | sample MGYA00237866_ERZ511479 | MGnify/ENA metagenome assembly ERZ511479 | reverse complement strand
GGGGGGGGGGGGGGTGGGGTTTTATAGGTGGGGTTCTCGGGGGCTGTCGGGCCACTGGGTCTCCCGGACCGGCGGTGACGGGGCGTCGACGCCACGCGGCAGCGCCACGACGGCCCACACGCACCCTCGGGGCACAAGGAGAAGGCCCGCGGCTTTACGACAAGGCAGCGACGGCCTAACGCCACCCAAGAAAGCGCGGCATCTACGGGGCTAGCGCGATGCCCATAGTGGCGGCCGCGGTACTCCCGAACGTGAACTGGGCGACCCGCCCTACGGAGTACACGGCGCAGGGCAGCATGGAACCGCTTCGCCCGAGTCCGAAGGGTCTCGAGGCAGGGCGGCAGGACGCCGGCGAGCCCGATGCGGGCGTACTCTACCAAGGCGGCGGTGAGTTCCGGGGGACCCACCTCGGTCCAGTTCACGGCCCCGTCATGCTCAAACAGGGCTGCGACCTTACCGGACGTGAGCGAGACCCGCAACGCCGTGTCTGGCATAGGAGCGGGGGGCTTTAACAGAGAGGACAGCCACTAGTCGTAGGCGACGTCGGGCTGCCCCGGGACGGGGGTTGCGACGGGCCCCACAATCCCAAGCTCCAGCAGCGACGCCGCCGGGCCGTCGATGTCGGGACCGGCGTCCCAGCGCGCGGATCGCGGACCCCCAGTGGCCGTCCCGACGGCGTCGGAGGGGTACTCCCCGCCGTCCCGGCGGGACTCCGACCCGCAATGGCGGCCGTCGCGGGTGTCGCGCTGCGACGAGGGCCTTTCAGAATGCAGGCTTTTCCGCAGAATCTGGGATATATCCAGATATATCCGGATATATCCGTTGGAATCTTCTCACCATCCAATGTGAGAGCAAAACGGAACACACTGCTGGAAAGCTCACCTCATGCTCAGGGTCTTCGTGGAAAGACTGATGACCATAAGATGTTGCTGCGAGCAGGATGCCGCTGCTTACAGAACGTTGCTTTATCCGAATCATTATTCCGAAGCCCCTGGCTGCGACCCGGCGGCCGCCCCGGCGCCGCCGGTGGGGTATCCCCCGCCGCCCCGCTGGGGCTCCGCGTCCTAGTGGCGGCCGCTGTGGGCGTCGCGCTGCGACCCGGAGGCCGCCCCGGTGCCGCCGGTCGGGTGTCCTCCGCCGTCACGCTGGGGCTCCACATCCCAGTGGCGGCCCGCGTAGGCGTCGCGCTGCGACCCGGTGGCCGCCCCAGCGCCGCCGGTGGGGTATCCCCCGCCGTCACGCTGGGGCTCCGCGTCCCAGTGACGGCCGCCATGGGTGTCGCGCTCACAGACCGGGCCGCCGTCGGTGCGCCTCATGGGGCCGTCGCGGCCGGCAGCAGCACGGCTGCAACCGTCGGCCTGACTGGCCGCCGGCCACGCGCGGTCATCCCACGCCCCGGCACAGCGGCCCACTCCTCCGTCCATACGGTCCCGGGGGTCTTGACGGGCGCCTCCGGCGCCGCCGCCGGCCTCGGCCGGCCACCCGTCACCGAATTCAGCACCGGCCGTGTCGGGGTAGTCGTCATCTGGGGCTTATGAATCTGCCGATTTTCGGCCCACTCCGATATACTCAACATTGGCATTTTTTGGATCAGATAAGAGTTTTGATGCAATTTCTTGAGTACGGATACGGTATATATCCAACCTTAAAAAATGTAGGATATGAATAAGAATAGGGATTCTATTCAGAAAATATCAGATGCTGCAACAACTACGTGAGATAAAGAGTACTTGCGATGCTGATTGCCAAGAAATAACGAAGAGCGGGTTGTGGTGGAACATGTGAACGCGATCCATGCGAGACCATGACACGCTCGCGACAGCGATTGCCAGGCAAGATGCTCAAGCTTCGTTGCCCATCTCGCTGCCTTGCTTAACCTTTATGGATGAGAAGTGTTCTGAGACTTACTGGCCGCCCGTCAGCTGCCAGGCGCCTTCGCCGTCGACGATGTGCCCTGAGTTGGCTCACTGCTATCCAGTATGTGTCGAACATATTACTGCGTGTCTCGTGCCGGCTTCGAGTGTTCGGAGCTGCTGGGCGAGTCACGTTACCTGAGGCAGTGGGTTGCCTTCGTTTGAAGACTAGTAAGTCGTTGTACTTTCGTTTATCGCTTCAGAGCCATTAAAGGCGCTGTGCCATTCATATAAGAGTACGCATATTCGGGGTTGTTCTTCCGGAATCTGAGTCTATCCGAGTATATCTATCCAGTATATCAGAGTGCCATTTATTCACGTCAGCCCCTGGTCGGCACCCAAGCACTACTATTTAAACACCTTCGTCTACACCAAGCTGCGGCACGAGGGCGAGTACTCCTACCACGTGGTGCAGCGGTGGACCAAGAACGTTGACGTGCTCGCGATGGACACGATCTTCATGCCGGTGAACATCTCGACGACGCACTGGAGCTTGGTGGTGGTGGAGAAGGGGCCTGGTACCGTCCGCGTCTACGACTCATTCGCGGCAGAGTACCTGGTCGTGACGGACAGAATCGAAAGGTGGCTCATCGACGAGGCCGACTTCTACGGCTCCGAGACGCAACCGTAGACGGTTGAGCACCCTAAGTGCCGCTTGCAAGAAAACTGTGACGATTTTGGGGTCTTCACGATCAAGAACATGGACTATGTCTCCCGGGGTTTGGACGTCAACACCATGACGAGGAGCACCGCGTACTACCGTCGCCGCATTGCGGCTGAGCTTCTTTCGGTAACCATTGGCGGAACTGGCTGATGGGCGAGGCCGAGAGCAAGCGTGCAGGGGGGGGGTCAGCTTCTCTTTTTGTGTTTCTCTTTCCTTTTTGTGCTCATAGTCTTCTCTACATAACGGCTTTTGTCCAGGTGGTCGTTGGAGGACGCTGTCGAGTCCTTTGTTTTTCCGTTCACATACCGTGGGTCCCGCCATCGCGGTGGGGCTTTACTGGCGAGAGGCACGCGGTTTGGTGATTTTGCCCTACCTCTTGCGGGTCACCGCGGCACGCCTTCTTCGCGGTTCTTGCTACTTTCCGTGTTGGGGGAGGTTGAACACAAAGTGCATACCCTTGCGCTCGGGCCAGTGCATGTAATCAGTTGGCTTGCTCGGCCATAGCGCAGGTTCTTTGACTTACACGGATCGCGGATGGCCGTCTTGCTCGCGCTCGCAGCACGCCGCAACAATGCCAAGACTGCCAAGGATTCACAAGGGGGCAACATTTTATCACTGTTGAAGACAGTAGATGCCTTTTGCGTAACTGCGTTGCGCTCGTGTGTACAGCGCATGATGCCTGCCTGGCGTGACACACGTGCAGGCGTAGGGAGGTCTCAACATGGCACATTTACTGCATACTGCATGATCGAATCCCGATACAATACAAAGGTAGCGCGCCAGAATTTCGAGTTATTCGAGTATATCTGCCGCTGCTCGTCCAGCTCTGCTGCTCCCGGACGCCTGAATCGGGCTCCTGGAACATCCGAGGGAAGCGCCTCCAGCAGGCACCTGCGGAACAGGACCTGACAGACAGCAACGCCAAATGCCGATCTCCCGCTCACGGCGGGCAGCCAAGCGACGTGGCCCTCCAATTTCCCGCCCCCTCTTGTGTCCGACCCGTTCGTGACACTCCCTTCCAGCCTCTACCGACGCTCATGGCCGTCGTCCGTCGACCGGCTCCGCCATCATGGTCGAACCGGCACGGCGCGACAGCCCGCCACTCCCTGTCTGCCCGTGTCTGTGGGCCGCCCTCGAGTGCTGCGCTTGCGTGCGACTGTCAATAGCGCAGGGCACACGAGTGCGGGTCATGACTGCCTGTGTGCCCCCCTCTGTGAACGCTTCCATGGGGGGGGTTCTCCCCGCCCCGCGCGCTTTTGCCGTTTGTGCTGCCCACCTTTCTCCAACCGTCATCCACCGCGCACCTGTTGAGCAGTAGTGTTGCGGCGTCCGTCGCAACGTGAGCCCGCCACCATCGTTTCTGCACCAGCACCCCCCCCCGTACGTTCTCGACCGTGGAAGCCCGCCTCCCTGGTGCCCTCCGTCGGCTCCTTGATGGGTGCCCCTTCTCGAGCACGAGCCGTGGACGCCTCGGCCGCCGCCAGAACCAAAGACATGGCGGCGATCGACGGCGGCTCTTTTGCTGAAGGCGTGTCGCTCCCCGAGGCCTCGGCGATTCTCGCGGCCGCGCCGCTCGTCGCCGTCGCTGGCTCGTCAACCGTCGCGGCGGTGGCGGGCGCGGCTGTTTTCTCGGCCCAGCTCATGACCGTGACGGGACCAGCCGGTTCCAACGAAGCGGACGGCGCTGTGGGATCGACGGGCAGCACTGAGCGTGTGGAAGTGCTGCAGGAGGGCAACACGGCGGCAGAAGAGACGCAGACGACTGCCAAGGTGCTTCTTCCTCCCAGAAGGCCGGACGTGCTGCAAGACTCGGCGGTCGGAGATGTGCCGTGCGTGACGGACGTGCCATGAGTCGGGTCCGCCCACCTGGTAGAGGACGGGGGAGCTGCGCCGGTTGATGACACTGTGTCGGTGTTGGCTCTTGCTTCGGTTTGCGGCGCCGGACCGTCGGCCTGCTTTTCGCAGGACTACGAGCGCGAGCCGACGCCGGCGGACCGGGCGGCGACGCAAGAGCTGCGCGACTCGGACGAGGCGGCGGCGTACGTGGAGTCGGTCGTCGGCGCCGAGATTGCGCGAGCCGTGGGGCCCCACAACGAGCACGAGCTGCCGCCCGCTGACGAGGCGGCCGCCAACAGGCTGCTCCACTCGGAAGAGGCAGCGGCGTACGGGGACTTGGTCGTCCGCGCCGAGTTCGCGCCCGCCTTGGAGGCCAAATACAACCACGAGCCGCGGCATGCGCACGAGGCGGAGGCGAAAACCCTGCCCGGCTCGGAAGAGGCGGCGGCGTACGTGCAGTCGGTCGTCGGCGCCGAGATTGCGCAAGCCGTGCGGCCCCGCAACGTGCACGAGTTGCCTCTTGCGCATGAGGCGGCGGTCAACGCGCTTCCCTACTCGGACCAGGCGGCGGCGTACGGGGACTTGGTCTTCGGCGCCGAGTTCGCGCCCGCCTTTGAGTCCAACTACCAGCGCGAGCCGTTGCCTGCCGCGCACGAGGCGGCGGCGAGCACCCTGCCAGACTCGGACGAGGCGGTGGCATACGTGCAGTCGGTCGTCGGCGCCGAGCTTGCGGGAGCCTTGAGGCCTCAGAACGAGCACGAGCCGCCGCCCGCGGACGAGGCCGGCGGCGATCGCGCTGCCTGACTTGAACGAAGCGGCCGCGTACGGGGAGTTGAGTTTCGGCGCCAAGTTAGCGCCCACCTTCGAGCCTGGGTACGAGCGCGAGGCGCCGCCCGCTGACCAGACCGCGGCGCATGAGCTGCCCCCCCCGGAGGAGTCGAATGAGGTGTTGTGTTTGTGCGAGGACATTTTCCCTGAGACTGACGACAAAGACGTGGACAAGGACGGCTGGATGACCTTGCGGACGTTCGTGGCTGCCATGCTGGCCGAGCCAGTGCTCAAAATCGTCGGCGGCTGCGACCTCATCGACGTCGAGGTGCTGGCGCGGTCGCTCATCGCTCGGGAGCCCAGCACCGAGTGGATCCAGCTCGCGCCGTGCGTGACGCCCGCGGTGTTCTTGTGGCAGTTTCTTTTTTTGTCCGCAAGTACATGGATGCGCAGCCCGATCTGTGCCAAGCCGTAAGCGAGCTGATCCTGTTCTGCGTCTTGGCGGAGGAGGAGACAATGGCGCGGTGGGAAGCCAAGGCCAAGCCAGCTGCCAAAGCGTACCGAGACAAGTGGGAGCCCGGGGACGCGGCCGTCTACCAGGAGTGGCTGCAGTCCATTGGCGTCAGGCCGGCCGTCACCCATGTCGTCTCCGGGCCGGCGTCGAAGGACCGCGTCGTGGAGCAAGCGAACGAGCTGCGGACGGGCCAGTCGCGGCCGGGCTGGCCCCTGCTTCGCGCTTTTCCTGAGGATTCGACGGCGGAGCGGCAGCGGCTCAAGGCCGTGGACAAGCGGGAGGGCAAGAAAGAAGACAAGGCCAAGAAAAAGGAGGTCAAGGCGTGGGACGGGGACGACTGCCGGCATGACTTTCCCGTCAGCGTGCTGAGGGCGCCGGGTGTTGTGACGTTTGTCTGTGGGTGTGACTATATCATTGGTCTTGAGCTGCTACGCGAAACAGAGCGCCCCGCGCATGTCGTCGCGGCTCTCGTGCAGCGTTTCAAAAAGCTCCCTCGGGTCGTATACTTTGTCACTGCTTGTCAAGCTCAGCGGAATGCCCTGCGGCGTATGCCTTGGCTGATGGACGGGGCGTGCACGGCATGGTTCATCGATCGTTCCCATAGATGCAATCACACCTGCTCGCCGGTCTTCAACGCGGACCAATATCCCAACCTCACTCGTGGCCACGACACCTCCGTGGCGGAATGGCAGCACTCGATCAAGAAACAGTCCAGGAACAGCCTGTCCTACATGATACCGCGGCGTTTCATCGTGTGCTCTCGCTACATTGCCGCCCATAACAACGTCCGGGTGTCCCAGCGGCGGGACGCGACAACGTCAGCGGCGGCGGCGCGCCCCGCCGGGGAACCCAAGACCGCGACTGAGATTTAACACAAGCCGGTGGAGACGTACTACCACAACAACATTGTGGAGCATTGCGAAATGGGTAAGGAGTGTTCGTGAAGAGACGACGTTAGGATCGAAGGGTCAGTTGGGTTGGAGAGGAAGGTGTGAAGAGGGGGTGCGCAGCAAGAAGAAAATGCAACGCGTAAGAATACAAAGACGAAGAAAGACGCGCGACCTTCACGCACACCGCCAACTGAGACGGACGGAGAGTAGACAGGAAAGGTGCCGCATGACGCACCTGCTCGAAAGCACTAACGTCGAGATGGCAGCTCTGTCGACGTGCAGTCGGCTCTCTTTGCACTCCTGTATTGCATGCAGATGCCGGTACGGCGTGTTGCCCGGGACTCACAACTGCAATCAAACAGAGCGTCAGACCACAGACACCGGGAAAGAGGAAGCGTAGTAGGTAGTGAGTGAGTGGGCTGCACTGACTAGCGGTTCCCTGCTCAGTGCGGCGGTCAAAGGCAGTTTCAAGCCCAACATTGGAACAAGGGACAAAGAATCATACACGCAACGATCCTGCGGAGCCCCGTGTGCAGCAAGACTCTTCTGTACACAGCAGCTATGGGTCGCGGCCTGCGGGAAACAACAGGCAACGTACATTCTCAGTGTCCACACTTGCACGGCACTCGGAGGAATGGAGGCACTGCCTAAGCGGGGCGGGCGGGGCGGTCGCGCCGGGAAAACGCCCGGAGCAGCCATGGTTGTTGTGAAAAAACCGGTCCCAGTGCCACCACGCCCGCGAGAAGGTAAACGTAAAGGGGCCGCGACCGAGCCCCCACCACATTTAGCAGCTGGCACCTGGCTCTCCCACCGTCTGGCCCCTTAAAGCAGCGGCGCCCATGGTGTCCATGGAGCACCAGCAGTCGACCCGCGCCAGTGCCGTGGTGGCGTCGTCAAGGAAGCGGCGGACGGATGAGCGACGGAGGCGGGAGCCAGCTTGGCAGGCCTGGGCGGCACAAGCCACCGGAGGCGAGAGCCTGGATGGTGTGCCTGGCGGGCACGCGCCGACACCGGTGGTGCAAGTGCCACGGCGGACACAATATGGCCAGGCAATCTCGCCTCCGATTATAGTCATGTTGCCTGACGACACGGGTCCTGCGGAGTCCATGGCAGATAGCTCCTAGGCTCCCGACCACTCGCTTCCATCCTCGTATGTGTCGAGAACCGACACTCAGACTCCAGATCGAACATCTAAAGACCTTCAAGTTCTTTCAGGCAGCTCATCACTTCGCTTAAGGCATAATGTAGCCCCCACTGTCACACAAAGACAGAGAAAGGTTCGTATATTGGCCATTGGTCAGCCGATCACATGTCCTGGCCATATTGAGGGGGTTTCCGAGTGAGGGGATCGCAACGGCTTCTAGGGGGTCAGGAAGAGGGCTGTCTCAGCCGCCTCTGGCGTCTAAGAAAGGGGGATGTCTCAACCGCAGCTGGGAAGTCACGGAGGGGAATGTTTCAACCGCGTCTGGGGGGTCCACGACGGGAATGAGTGCACCGCCTCTCGAGGGTCCAGGCGGGGGGTGCTTCAACCACCTGAGAATGACCATGCTGGCTCTCCGGTGGGTGGTGCTGGAAGTGCTGACCTCCACCGCCCGCACGTTGTTCTCAGCGTCATGCTCTTCTTTGCATGCTAGTTTGTCAGGCCGCTGCTAGATTGTTCCTCGAGTCGACCGCGATGCCCATAGTCTTGTTCTTTTCCGGAGAAGCAGCGCCACCGGTCCCCCTCAGTTGATTGCTACTTTTTCGACAGGGAAGCACCGCGGGGTGACTTTTTGCCCTTCAGTGAAGGCGGGGAGTGCAGCTCTGATCCAGCTACTGCCATTCTTGTAGCAGAGCTGTTCTCAGATAACCGCATGGGGTGTATTCGCAGACAGCAGCCGAGATAACTACACGCGGGCATGCTGTCCTCTTAGTTACCCAGCCAACACCCCTGTTCTGTTCATAACATCAACCACGTCAAAAACGATGACGGGGCCAAGTCTCCGGCGCGGGCGCATGCCCCGTGAAACAAGAGCCGAACAACCCTGTCTCGAGGACCAGCCTCCCACTACCCGCCTCCTACCAGACAGGGACAGCCTCAGCAGGCCGGAAGACTCAAAACTGTCAACATCCCTACCGCTTCACCCGTCGCACCGGGCGCCGACACGCCCCCTACGAGCCGCCTCGGCCCTGGGTCGCTCCTCCCCTCCACCACCAGTCAAACAGCAGGCCCCAACCCCCACTAATTTCCACTGGCCGCCACCAACGCCGGGCTGCTGCCACCGCTGCGACCACTGTCACCATGCTCGCCTGAATGGCGCGGCCGTGCACGCCGAGATGCACACCTGATCCCACCACTCACCTCACTGGCACCCATCTCGCTCAGCCGCCATGACACAGTCCAAGCAAAGAACTGTAGCGCTTTCGCGCGGCCACCCCTACATCGAGTGGCTTTGCCTGTGTCGCGCGGCCGTCCCGGAATACCACCTTCAGCGCACTGCATGCGGCACGCGTGACCGCCCGCCAAGCGGTCACGCATATGCATGAATGATGGGTGGCTTGGCGCCACCCGTCGAGCAGTCGTACTACAGCTGCGAAACCGAACAATCTCTTGTCCCAATCTCTGAGCCAGTTTTGTTTCGTTCACTGGCATGCACTTATCTGACTCGACGTTCAGTAGCCCCGTTTCCGCACAAGCGACAGGCACGACGCACTCCCAATGGCGCGTTTCCCCCTCCCCCACCTGCCTTGCCACCCCCGCATGGCAAATCAGCTCGAGCCAGCAATCATGCTACTTCTCTGTCGTAGGCGGTGCCGCGTCCTGGTGTCACTGCTGCTGGTGTCGTCGCCACAAGGACAATACTGGTCACCTGGAACGTCGTGCCAAAGCCACACTGCCCACGTTCTTGGAGCACACCAGAACAAGCGCCTAGAGCTGTTATGCAAGCGCTGCCGCGTGTCCCGGCGGATGCACTGGACGGTGAGCATAGAGACAAGGTGCTACATAGATAAAGTGAAGTGCCATGTATTCAATGTGCAATGACGGACCCACTCGTATGTGGTCACGCGCCTCATGCGGACAACCGACCTGAATTCTCTTTTCGTCTGCTCCCGTCCCCCTAAAAGTCCTCACCCTTGTACTAGCGAGTACCGTACATTTCGGCCGTGAAGAGGTCGTAGATGTACGCGGACACTGTCTTGGAGATGCGGCAACCCCCCTGTGGCGGAGACAAACCTGACAGAAGCATCCTGCCCTCCTCCTCCGTCGTGACGCGGCCGTACGCCGACGACAACGCGGCGGGCGTTCTGAATTCGGCCGCCATGATATAGCCGATGCGGACTGGGCCGATGCCGGGCACAATGCTGAGCTGCAGAGCCCACAGCTGCTGCAGCTTCATCTCGCCGCGCATCTCCTTGATGTCCTTCTCCCACAGGGAGTAGGTGAGGACACCACGCGCTTCCGGGACGGCGCTGTCCTTCAGGCGGTTCTGGTCCACCCAGCCGGCCGAGCCGGTAGCAGTGCCCATCCGGCGGCAACAGTGGCGGACGAGCGAGGAGTAGTAGTCAATCGTGCCCCCGACGTCGTCGGTCGTCGTGACGAAGATGTCAGTGCTGACCGACAGCGACGCGAGGAAGTCTTTCACCTCCGCGTGGGTTCCTGCATCACAGACAGTAGCATCGTCCACGCTGCCCTCAATGACGAACGTCTGCGACCGGCGGCCCGACGCCGACATCCATTCCGCCTGGTCGTCAAGCCTCCCGTCGCGCAGCGAAGCCACGAGGTCGTCAGCCGTCTTGCGCTCGACCACGTGGTCGAGAAGAACCTCGGCTCCCGCCGGGGGCGCGCCCGGAAATGCCGCCCCGCCGGCAGCCGTGCCCCGTGCGACCAGGATGGCGTCACCAGTCGGGATTCGGCGCGTAACGACCCGGTTAGCCAAGCCGGGGCTAAGGCGGAGCCTTCTCAGGAATGCGCGGCGCGACGGGCCGCTGCCGGCCGTCTCCCTGTCATCAGCGAGAAGGAAGACCTCCGCAGACATCGGGCCGGAGGACGTCGGGGGAAGAGGGTAGGTCAGCGCCACCGGCGCCGTGGCAAGCGCCATACCGCCACGAGTTGAACCGGCAACGGCGACGAGGGGAGAGGCGCTCAGCACGTCGGCCGCCGTCTGCAGGTGCGTGCCGATATGGACCACCACCGGGGGATGGACGTCTGCAGGAACCAGGGCGCCAGCACTGACGCCGGCACGGCTCTCCACCGAGGGTTCCACGTCCAAAGCGACCGATGCGGCGGCACCGGCGCAGCGAGCGAGTCGGAAGAGCTTAGGCTTTCCTGCCGGCTGACCTTATCAGCGCCTGTGGTGCAGGAGAAGGCCGCGGCGGGCGCGTCGCTGTCTTCGTTCACGACGACGACATCGGCAGTGGCACCGACGGCGGCCGCCCGCAGCGCCGGACTGCGCTCTTGGCCCTCGGCCAGTCCCCGTTCACCTCCCCCCTCCTCGCACTCCACCGTTGCTCATTCTCGGCGCCGCTTGCCGCCGAAATGCCGGCCGCCGCCAGCCAGCCCAACGTCGCCGTCATTGGCGGCCAAGGCGCGCTCGAGCACGTCCTCCTCAAACTCTGAAACGGGGCGATCGGACGGGTCATGGAAGAACGCGGCCTCGAAGGCCGCCGCAACCGTGGCGGCGTGGATCCCCAGGCCGACGAGCCGCTGCACGAGTTGAGCGGAATCAACAGGGGGGGGAGCGACCGACGGGGCACCAGCTCCTGGAGAAGATGTTGTGGGCAGCGGGGGAGAGGTGCCGGCCGCGCCGGCGCCGCTTGCATGGCCGACTGGCAGCGCCGGCGCGGGAGGATGGGATAGAGGAAGAGAGGATGGCGGAGGACCAGGAGATGGCCTACCGGGCGAGACGGCTTGACTACCAACGGCCGCACGCCCGGGCATCGCCGCGACGGCGCGGCACGGAACCGAAAAAGACAGCGGTCCCAACAGGGCGGGGGGCGGGGTGGGTGGCAGCGTGGAAGAACGAAGAGGTGGTGGTGCGCGAGACGTCCGCGGTGATTTGCAAAAGCGGGCGGGCGGGGCAAGGAACCACGGAAGGCAGCGGGTCCACCGGAGCGGGGGGTTGGGGGGGAAAACGCGGTAGAACGAAGAGGTGGTGATGCGCGGTGGTGGTGGGCGAGGCGGGTTCCGGTGGTGTTCGGAAGCGGGCGGTAAAGGATGGAGGTGGGCATCTCGCCGGTTGGCGGGAACGCAGTGTCAAGCGGCGGTGGCGTGACCGCAACACCCCAAAAGGCTACTGCTGCGGGGGGGTGCTTTCGGCGCCCTCCGAAACGCTTCCATCCGGGCCTGTGGGAACCCGCCTCTGGGACCGGCTGTCGCCACGGCAGGACCGAGATCGATGCCGCATCGTATCTTTGCTCTGCACAGCAAGGGGGGCCTCGAACGAAGCTAAGAACATCAGGAGGCAATGAAGCAGGAATGCCGGTTTTCTAATTGCGATATGACTTAATACATCTGCCTCCAGAGATCTGTGAGCAACTCGGACGCGGGACCCTTGCGCCCATGGAGTAACTGACCACGCCGACTCGACGAATGTCGAGTCCTTCCTCCGCCAATGGCGGGCCGTCATCAGATCAAT
>ENA-ORXR01004199-ORXR01004199.1-marine-metagenome-genome-assembly--contig:-NODE-4199-length-12201-cov-109.960162_pt1 | contig 12201 bp, 6 predicted proteins | sample MGYA00237866_ERZ511479 | MGnify/ENA metagenome assembly ERZ511479 | reverse complement strand
GGTCATCACCCAGAACGGCCGTTTGTACAGCGGGGTGCCGCCAGTGAAATCAAACAGCAGATTCAGCAGCATGAGCAAAAAGAAGAAGCTGCCAATCGCACCGAAGAAGGCGCCGATCTTGCCGAAGATCTGCATCGGCCCCATGGCGTAGCGCAGCAGAAATTTCACGGTGATCAGATCGAGAACCACCCGGAAGGTCCGACCGAGTCCGAACTTGCCGTATTTGGCTTCGCCGGCATGGCGCGCGCGGTGCGCCACCGGCACTTCCACCACGTTGCCGCCAACCCAGCTCGCGAGGGCCGGAATGAAGCGGTGCATCTCGCCGTACAGTTTGACATTATCGAAGATGTCGCGCCGGTAGGCTTTGAGCGAACAGCCGTAGTCGTGGAGTTTCACCCCGGTGATCTTGCTGATCAGCCCGTTGGCGAGCTGCGAGGGCAGGCGGCGCACGATGTTGTCCTTGCGATCCTTACGCCAGCCGGAGACCACGTCGACGCCGTCTTTCATCTCGGCCAGCAACTTGGGAATCTCCGCCGGCGGATTTTGCAGGTCGGCGTCGAGCGGGATGACAATCTCGCCGCGGGCGGTGTGAAAGCCGGCGCTCATTGCAGCGGTCTGGCGGAAATTGCGGCGGAAGCGGATGAGCACAAAATGCGGATAGCGTTCGGCCGCGGCGCAAAGACGCGCCCAAGAGTGGTCGGTGCTACCGTCGTCGATGAAAATGGCCTCGTAGGTTAACGGCAACTGGGTAAGCGCTTCGTGAACCTCCTTTGCGAGCAAATCGATATTGGGTTCCTCGTTATAGACGGGAACAACCACAGATAAGTCCAATTCGCTCATACGGGCGGGATGCCACGACCGCCGCGAAACTGCAACCCCATGATGCGGGTTTCGTGATGCGGGGTTCGGGTTGCGGGTTGCGGGATGCGGGGTTCGGGTTGCGGGTTGTGGCATACGGGATTCGCGGTTGCGGTTGTGAACTGGCAGCTTGCGATTTGTTTGGTGGAATCTTCGAACGCAGCCGAATCGGCTCGGGAGGCCCCTCGCCCTCCAGGGAATTAGGAGTCAGAATCGATGCCGGCAGATTTTAGTTCGCCTTGCAGCGCGGCCAGATCCTCGCTGGTGTCGAGATCGCGCAGGCGCGCAAGCTGGGCGACACGGAGTCCGGCGGCGGCGGCGCGGGCGAGCGTTTCGGCCAGGACCTGTTCGGTGCTCCACGGCATATCCTCGAACAACTGCGGAAAGGGTTCGCGTGCGCCGAGCAGATAGTACCCGCCATCGGCGGTCGGACCGAGAACGAGGTCGGCGCTGTGCAGGGCTGTAAAGGCTTGGTCGAGATGGGCCGACGCGAGTCCGGGGCAGTCGGTGCCGATCACGACCGTGCTGGTGCCGCGTCCGGGGTCGGCGAACGCGTCGAGCAAGCGGGCGCCGAGGTCACCTGGTACTTGCGGGCGGAATTCGCGCGCGGATCCTGGGGTGGGTTCGAGCCAGCCCTCGAACACGGCTCGAGCCTCGGGCGGATCGAAGTGGACCACCGTCTCGGCCGAACTTGCGTCCACCTGCGCGACCGTATATTCGACCAGCTTACTGTACAGGCGGACTGCGCGTTCAGGCCCGATGCCCGGAATCCCTTCCGCACCGTCGCGTCCTTCGACACCGTTTGCCAGCCGGGTCTTCACCTTTCCAGCCACTGGGCGTTTGCAGAACACGCAGACGCGCCGGCGTTCGTCGAGATAGTAGGGGAGCAGTTCCTCGGGCGTCGCCCCGGCGGCGTAGCGGCGGTAGGTTTCACGGTTGCGACGCGAGCGGCGCAGCGCCCCGTCCCGGGAAAAGCGATCGGCCGAGGTGGTCGCGATTTTGTTGATCAACCTGGCCGGGCCGTGGCGGCGAACGAGTTCGACGTCCTCCATGATCGGAATGTCGGGATAGCCTTCGAAGTCGTCGCGGCGAACAAACAGGGCTTGATCGCCGTAGGGTCCATGCCGGTAGCGGCAGCGCAGCGAGACGCCGAACTCGATCAGGCGATACGCGAGACCCCGCCGCGCCAGACGCAGCTTGAACGCGCCGAGTTGGAAGCCCGGTGCAGCTGCCGCACGCGTGACGGCCACCGGCCAATCCGCTTCGAGAACCGTGTCGGCGTGAAGGAACAACAGGATCTGGCCGCTGGCGCGTTCGGCGCCGGCGTTCATTTGGCGGGCGCGTCCGCGTGGCGCGTCGACCCAGATCGTACCCGCTTCGGCACTGATTTCCCGGGTTCGGTCGCGGCTGCCGCCATCGGCAACAATCACTTCACAGGGGTTCTGGCCCGACTCGCCGTAGACCGAAGCCAAACACGCGGCAAGCCGCGCCTCGGCGTTCAGGGTCGGAATGATCACGGATATCACGCGGTTATCTTGTCCATGATTTGCATGGAAGGAAACCGAATTTTCACTCGGGGATTGGTCATGACTAAAACCTGAAAAAACCTAGAGGGCGAGCGGCCTCGCGAGCCGTGTCTCCGATCTGAAGCGAAGAAAAAACCACGGATGCCGAGGCCGGCATCCCTCCAGTTGAATTTGCGGGCAACGACTCAGGCATCATTGGATTTAAACTCCCGGCAACCAAACCCCGTCCATGCCCCAGTGCGCGACGCCTTCAACGAACAGACCAAACAGAAACGCTTGGCTGATCCGCGAGACCGGACTCGAAAAGCGGGCGAAGGGCACCAGAAGGCCGGCCCAGGTATAGTGGTGCAAATGAAAATGATGACTGTCGCGCAGAACGAAACTGATGCCGGCGAGCACCACGATCACCAAGACCGCCGCGCCCAGATACCGTCCGAGAATGCCGTTCCGCCAGGCTTCGCGCAGGTGGAGTCCGGACAAGGCCAGAAAGATCAACACGCCCGAACCCAGCGCCACCCAGCTCGACATCGACAAGGATCCGAGACTCTTTTTTGTCAGGGAAAAATGTGCACCGAGCAGATTGCCGGCGAATTGCCAGTGCAGGGCGAGCACGAAGGCCACGGCCGTCAGGATCACAAGCCAGGGGCGATGACGAACCCGCTCGTTCGGCGAACGCAGCACGCGCAACCCGAACCCCCAGAGCAGCAAGGTTCCGAGCAGCACTTTCCCGAGCTCCCATTGGTTTCCTGGAGCGGATTGCCACGGGGCGCGGCGGCACAGTACCCAGGCGACGTAGGCAAATCCTACGGTGGCCAAAGTCAGCGCGAGCAGCAGGTCACGCGCTTGCGTTCGGTCCAGCCACTTCAATCGGGGTCGGCTACGGTGAAGGTGAAGCTGTCGCTGTGTCCCCGAACTTCGGTCTCGTACATCAACTCAGACCAGGCCGGCGGCACGACGAACGACCCAGTGAGTTCGGGGTGGAGGAAGGCGGTGTCGGTGATCTGGTTGTAGCCTTCCTCGTGGTGCCAGAACACGGTCGAGGTCCGGTCTTCGCGCAGGGCGTAGTTCGCGGTGCGCGACGACCCAAAGCGAACATCGTTTTCCGGCAAGGTCTCGTGGCCGCATGGTTTTGGCGCGGCCACTAGGCAGTAGCGAAGGCGCGGATGATCCTTCGCCTGCACCTTTACCACCATTCTCAGATAGTGGCCGAGCGGCACGGTCGCACCGCTGTCCAATCGGGTCATTTTCTTGGTCTTTGGGTCCACGAGGTCGAACGTGCGTGTGACCTTCAAGCCATGTTCAGACGCGTGGATCTTGGTGCCGGTTTTCCAGTGCCGCAGGGTCGCGCGGAACAGCACGGGGCCGGCGGGATCGGCCGCCCCATCCTCGGCCACGAATCGGATCGGGTTGTCGCCATGTTTCAAATTGCGAACCGGGATGGAGACCAGATGAGTGAAAGCGTTGGTGAAGGTGATCGTGTGCTTTTTGCTTCGTTTGCCGTTATCGCTCACCTGAAAACTCACGGACGCGGCCCCGTCGGCGGCATCTTGCTTGCCGATGAAATCACAGAGCGCGTAGACGATCATGGCGGTGTCTTTGGTCGAGTTCCAGCGGTTGCCGCGCTTGCGACTGTGCAGCCAGGCCAGCGCTTCGCCGAGCAGCGGATCACTTGCATCGTAAGCCACCAAGGCCTTGAACGCGGCGGCCGTAATCTCATTGGGATCGTTGCCCCAACGGCTGAAGTTGGCGGTCGTCCAGTGTGTTTTGCCGGCGACCCGACGTGCTCCAGCGCGCAGCTGCTTGGCCGCGTCCTTGGCCATTTTATCGCGACCGCGCAGAACGGCCATCTCCAAGGTCAGGGCGAGGGCGTAATCGGACATCTCGTTGCTTTCGAGGCGCTGTTCGAGCCAGGTCCAGTGGTCCTTCTCCAGTTCCCGAACCATGTTGTACACGTGCATGCAGTACACCCGGTCGGCGTGCTGGTTGGACCCGCTTAACTGGTGGCGGATGTACGAACGCAGCCGTTGCGTACCGCGTTCAATCGCGTTCTGCTGGTCGAAATCATAGCCGAGCCGCTGCGCCTCGATCAGACCGATCATGGCGTAAGGGGTCATCAGTTCGTGGGTGTTGCCGTTGCCAATCCAACCCCAGCCGCCGTCGGACTTTTGCAGTTCGATCAGGCGCTTCACCCCGGCTTCGGCGTAGCTGGGAATTTTCTCGGTCAGCTGCGGACGCGACAAGCCTTGGTGTTCGATCAGTTCGGCCACGCGCAGGGTCGGCAGGAAGCGGCTCATGGTTTGCTCCACGCAGCCGTGCGGATATTGCAGCAGGAAGTTGAGGGTGTCGTCGAGGTCGCCGACCAGCGAGGGAGAGAACTTCAGTTCGAGTTCGGCATGGCGCAGGTCGACATCTTTAGGAATCACCAAGACATGTTCGCCGGACGCGAGTCCGGATAGGCTGATCGCCTCCTCGGCGCGGTTGTCGTTCACTGGGATCACCTTGAGCGAAGCGTCCGAACCCGCGTCGCAGGCGGTCGACATTAGTACCTCGGTCATGCCCGGAAAAGCCGGCGCGTAGCGCCAGGCCACCCGCGTCGAACCGCCGGGTTCGAGCTCGACCGTGTGTTCCGTCGCGCCCTTTATCTCGCCATTGTTGACATCGCACTTCACCGCCATGCTCTGCGCCTTGTCGCTGCGGTTGTGGACAATCGCAAAAATATCCACCTCGTCGCCGACCGTGAACGCGCGCGCCGGCATTGGCCAGACCATGATTGGCTTGACCGTTTTGAAGCTCGCTTCGTGGCGGCCAACATGGAGTCCGGGAGTAATACCCACGACTGCGACGCGCCAGTGGGTGAGCGAGTCTGGCAGCTCGAACGACACCGTAGCGCGGCCGTTTTCGTCGGTCCGAACGTCGCCCTTGAAGAACGCCGAGTCGGAAAAGTCGCGCCGGATCGAGGCGAGTCCGTCCTCGGTGCTTCCGCCAGCAAGGTCGATGGCGCCGGGCATCGGCGAAGCGCCTGGCATGACACCCGAATAGGACATCAGCGACTGGCCGGACACGGGCATGGCCGAGTTCATACTCATCAGGCCGTTGCCGCCGGCGAAGAAGGAGTTGCCGGAGACATCCATGTTGCCGCCGAGCGCGAAGGTTCCGCCATTGACGATCCCGCCGCCGCTGAAGCCGGACCACTGGTTACCGCCCCATTGGTTTCCCCAGCCGCCATAGCCATAGCCGTAGTGTGAAGGGTTCCAGACTTGGTCGCCGTACACTGCCGCCATGACAATCACGTCGTCGAGCAAGCCGAACTGCAACCGATAGCGGTTGTGATGATTGCGCAGCAGTACATCCGCCAGTCGTTCGTCTTTGTCAAAGCGCTCGCGCCAACTGTGATACGACACGGTCGTGATCACGGGCAAGCCGTTCGCCTGCAACAGGGAAGGAACCATCCAGGCGGAGAGGTGTTGGTTTTTGACCTCGCTCTCCCACGTGGTGCGCCACCGCTTGGGCAGTGTCTGGTTGGCGCCATTCCACTTTAGGACATCGGCGCCGTTTAAGGGATCGATGTCCTTCGTTTGTACCGCCAGCAGCGCCTCGCCAACCGTGAGATCGCCGAGGGCGGCGCGAACGATGGCGTTGCCGGTGTCCGCGAACGCGCGTTCGTCGGCGAGAAAGAAGTTCATCGGGTTGCGGCTGTGGTCGGTGGCGACCGCGTGCAACGAATGATCGTACACCGAAACGACGAGGTCGACCGCTTCCTTGCGGTTCACTTCGAACGCGAGTTCGACATCTTCGCCCGGTCCCTTACTCTCGGGCACGCTGCTGGTGATGGTAAGTTCACGTTCGGACTGCACGACATGCACGCGCCGGCTGGACACATGATGGCGATCCTCCCCGTCCACCATTCGCGCCGTCACCACCGCCCCGTAGGACACGTCCTTCGGCAAGGGGATGTGCAGTTCCGCCACCCCGCCTAGCGTCGTCACTTGGTGATGATATTTCACACCGCTCGCTCCTTCCAGCGTGACCAAGACCCGCGCGTCTTCGAACCGACTCTGCAGCACGCCGGTGAGGGTCGCGCCGGGTTCCCAGACGAGGCGGTCGAGGCGCAAATCGAGGGCGAGCAGGGCGGCGTCGATACTGATGGTTTCCTGACGACGCGTTTCGCGGCCGGTTTGTTGATTTCGGAACACCGCGTTAAGCTGGTAGACACCGGGGTCGGGCAAGGTGAACCGCGTCGGTCCATCGGCTTGGATTGGTATCGCGGTGTGAAGTTCGCGAATCAGTTGTCCTGAGATTTGTTGCGGCCAGTTTGCATGCGGGTTGAGGTTGCCGTACGGGCGCGAGGCGAGTGATTTACCTGCGGCGAGCTGGGTGACAACCAAGACGCCGGAGTGGCCTGCGGGAATGGGCAGCTCGAACTCGACCGTCTCGCCGGGCGCGTACACCGAACGGCTTAAAGGGATGCCGCTCTGGTCGGCTTGTTCGGTCGTTTTCGCGGCCGTGACGGGGTCGTCACTCGGGGTCTCCTCTGCGATCGAGACCGAGGCCGAACCGCGTTGTTCGCGCCCGTTGCCATCGATCACCACGCCGCTGATCCGCGCCTCCACATTCGCGAGATGCCGCCATGCCGGTTTGAGTTCGAGCGTCCATTCGGCTTCACCCTCCGCGCCGAGTTCGAGGCTGGCGCTTTGGTTGTGCAGCACCCGGCTACCACTCTGGCCGCTGAAAACGCCGTGTTTGAGTAGCAAACGCTGCTCGGTTGACATCGCGTTCAACGACGAACCGATGTCCGTTTTTTTGGCGGCGAACTCCGACGCATCCAATCCGCCGCCGCTCGTTGTTGCGTTTTGGGCTGCCACGATCTGCACGGAGAAGGTGCAGGCGCCGGCGGCCACCTTCTCCTTGCTGAAATCTTTGGTGCGGAACGCGACCTTGAGCGTGTCGCCTTCCCGTCGGGCGTCGATCTCGAGCCGCACTTTGGGTTTGCGGAACTCGCCGAGTCGGAAGCGCGCATCGCCTTGCAGGCCCGGCGCGGTGAGAATGTAGTCGTCGAGCGCATCGCCCTCAGTGAACTGGTAGCGAGCGACGAAGCGGCCGACCGGATCGGTGTGCACCTCGAACGAGGCGGCGAGATTGCCTTTGGTCGCGGTGCGCAGTTCGACGGTGAGATTGGTGGCGGCTACGGGTTCGAAGCGGGCGCCGTCGCCTTGTTCGGGTCCGAGCTTGCGCACGAAGCCGGCGAACTGCATTTCCTGTTGCGGTCGGTAGAGGTTGCGGTCGACGACAAAGTACACGCAGGTGTTCAGGCTATCGTGAACGCGCGGGGTGATCTGTTCGCGCAAGTCGCCGACGACCACCTTGATCAGATTTGTTCCCGGCGGGTGCTGCCAGATGAAGGTATTGTCGGCGGCGATTTTCACCTTCTTGGTTTGGTCGCCCTGTTCGATCCGCGCGCGTTTGCCCGCCATATCCGCGCCGGTAATCCAGCCGATGGTCTGGGTTCCGTCATCGAGTAGATGCAGCGCCTTCGCCTGATCGGCTTCGATCGTTTCGTTATAGACCGGATTGCGGTCAGCGCGGTTCGCGGGCTCTGCCGGTTGCAGTTCGCGTCCGATGAGAACCACGGTGAACGCGCTAAACAGGAAGAGGATGAGATGGGCACCAAACTTTTTCATGTCACCATTGTACACCATCCGGCGGTTCGATTGTGTCAGAGCGGTGTAAAAACTCTATGGCAACGGTTCGCCATAGAGTGGCAAGCGTTCGCCACACTATGGCAAGGGCCTGCCATACTATCGTGGCGGTTGGGGCCGTTTGAAATTCGACATTATTTTGATCCAAAGCGAACATGGTGAACCCCGAACAACGTCCGAGACAACCTCGGTCGTCCGTTCATCGCAACCGGCTCGGGAGGCCCCTCGTCCTGCAGAATTTGAATTTGAATGATCCAGAAATCTTAAACTGACGCAGGACTGCCGGCTTGGAAGCCAGCGGTCCAGACTCCGCCTTGGAAGGCAGAGCTACCTGCGAAATGTCCTCTGGGGCGCAGCGCCCGCAGGGCGTCACCCACTGATGACTGATGACTGAACACTGATTACTCCTCGCGCGCCGAACCCACTTCATCCGCGATAATATACCGCGGACGCTGCCGTGCTTCGATGTAGGTTCGGGCGAGGTACTCGCCGATGATGCCGATTTGAATGAACAGCAAGCCGAACAGGAAGGTGATGTAGACGCCGAGGGTCGCCCAGTCGGGTAGTAGGTACTTTTTGAGCTCGGGGAAAAACCAGGTGATGAGAAGGCCGGCGACCAGCATCACCACCGACAGAGCGGTGACGCTGAAGCCGAGCCAGAGTCCGAAGCGGATCGGGAAATTGGAAAACATGAACGCGCCGTCCAAGGCCAGTCGCAGCATCTTTTTGATCGAGAATTTGGTCTCGCCGGAATGGCGCACGCCGACATCGTAGGGCAGGACGACGTTGTCGAAGCCGAGCCAGGCGACCAGTCCGCGCAAAAACACCGAGTCTTCTTTGTAGGAGTTGATCGCGTCGACCACTTTACGGTCGTGAAGACGGAAGTCGGCATGGCCGGGTTCGATCGGGATCTTGGTCAGCCAGCGGAACACTTTGTAGTACCCCCAAGACGTGAGTCGTTTGAACGCGCCGATTTTGGCGTCGTCGCGGCGCTCGGTGATGACCAAGGGCGTTCCCTTCTCCCAGTGTTCCACCATGGTCGGAATCAGACTCGGGGGGTGTTGCAGGTCGGCGTCCATGGTGATCACCGCGTCGCCGGTGGCCTCGCGAATACCGGCCAGTTGGGCGGTCTGGTAGCCGCAGTTGCGCGAGAAGCGAATGCCGCGCACCGCCGGGTCGGACTTGGCCACTTCTTGGATCAGTTTCCAAGTGGTGTCGTGGGACCCGTCGTCGACGAACACGATCTCCAGCGTATAGCGTTCGGCCCCGCGTTCTGAATCTTGATTAAACAGCGGTACGTTGCGCAGGGCCTCCACCATCACGACGATGTTGCCCTCCTCGTTGTAACAAGGAATCACGATAGAAATGGTCTTCACGTGGCAAAGCTCTACCCAAGGTTCTGGAAAAGGATAACCAAAAGGGCGGGAATTGTGCCTGCCATTTCTGCCGGTTCCCCGACTTGATGATTGTGGTCTTTCCTGTAATTCGATGGAAAAGAACCGTCGCGTCGAACCGGCCTGCGCCTTGAAGTACCCCATCCACCGTGATCTACATCGTCAGCCAATATTACCAACCCATCTCGAACCCGCCGGGCATTCGCATGGGCCACCTCGGACGGATGCTGGTCGAGACCTACGGCGCTGAGAACGTGCGTATTGTCACGGGGCGGCCAAACTATCCCGAAGGCAAACTGCAGCCAGGGTTCCGCTTCCGTTTGTTCAAACGCCGAACCGGCGAGCACGGCGAGATCGTCCACCACCTCTACGAAATCCCCGCCCCGTTCCAAGGCTTGTACCGCAAGGCCTTGGGCCTGGTGAGCTTTGCCGTCAGCGTCAGCTTCTACTTTCTGTTCCGGCGCATCCGCAAAGACGACATCGTGTTTCTCACCACCGGACCCACTTTTCCGATGTACGCGCTGCACCTGCTGCGGATCGTCAAACGCAACCTGCGCTTGGTGATCGATGTGCGTGACCTTTGGCCGCAAGGGGTCGAGGCGATGGGCCACATCCAGTCCAAGTCGCTGTCGTACCGCATGATGCTGCGCCTGTCCGAAGGCAGCTACCGCGAGGCGCGTGCGCTGGTCGGCAACTCCGACGGCATCGTTTATTATCTGAACTCCCTCGACCCGGCTGCCGCCCCCGAACTTATCTACAACCCGGTCGATACCGCGCGCGTCCGGCCCTTACCCGAGTCCGAACGGGCGGCATTCCGGCGCGAGCGTCCGGCGCTCTTTCCCGAAGGCAAAACCGTCTTCGTGTTCACCGGGATCTTTTCCAACTACGTCGGCTTGCCGGTGCTCATCGACGCGATTGCGCTGGTGGCCGAAGCCCGCCGTGATTTTCTGTTCATCCTGATCGGCGAAGGCGAGGAGAAGGCCTTGCTCGAAGACAAGATCGCCGGGCACAAGATCGACGACCTGGTTGTCCTGCATCCGTTCGTGAAAGAGAAGACCACCTTGGTCGGCTTCATCAACGCTGCTCATTATTGTTTCGCATCGCTCAAAGACTCGCCGAATCTCGAGTATGCGATCCCGACCAAGATCCTCGAATATCTCGGCTGCGACCAGCGGGTACTAGCCGCCCTGCGCGGTCCTTTTGCAGACAAACTCACCGCTGCGGAGGTCGCGATCATCTGCGAACCCGGTTCGGCCGAGGGACTGCGCGACGCTATTGTGCGCTGTATTGATGCCGCTCCGAACCAGCAGTCCGGGGAGTCGTCGGGGCCGCGTGCGTTTATCGAAGAGCACTTTGCTCTGACCAAGTTCGAGGAGCGCTATCAGGCCTTCTTCGCCAAGCTGACGGACGAATCTTAGATCGGTTTGCGAGGGGTGCGATTCCGGACCTCTTGACGTTCGGGTTGATGCTCTTTACACTATTCACATGCCTCCTACTCAGACAGTGGATATTCTTACGGAATGGGCAGCCCTCTGTGCTGACCCCCGATTCCATGACACACCTCATAAAGTGGAACTAACGGGACGCGGGAAAATTATCATGTCGCCGACAAACAATCAGCATAGTCAGGCGCAAACCGCCGTGCTCGCCCTGTTCCTCAGCCTGCAAGATGAGGGTTCGGCATTTGTTGAGTATGCGCTCGAGACCGATGACGGAATCCGCTCGCCTGATGTGGTTTGGTGCTCGCCGAAATGGTTGGCCGAGCACCGCGACGAGCCGGTGGCTTCGAGCGCGCCAGAAATTTGTGTCGAGGTAATGAGTCCCTCAAACACCTTGGCTGAAATGGAGCAAAAGCGGGACCTTTATTTCCGCCGCGGGTGCCGGGAGTTCATTTTGGTGGATCGAAAACATCTGGTCACATTTTTTTCGCCGGAAGGCCAATTGGATGAATCACAAGTCGCGCCCGGATTTCCGGTAAAGCTCGCGATGCCTTGACCGGTTAGCCCACGCTTTGATCGAGGAAGTCCACGATCCGCTGCGCCGCCTTGCCGTCCCACTTGTCGATCACCGGCGCCGGAGCGCGTTCCTTGGCCATCTCCGAACGCGCGACCGCCGCGAGGCCGTCCGCCCCCGGCATGAACAATTGGTTCGTTCCTTCGGTGATGGTGACCGGGCGTTCGGTGTTTTCGCGCACGGTAATGCACGGAATACCGAGATAGCTGGTTTCCTCTTGGATGCCACCAGAGTCGGTGATGACCAAGCGGGCGTTGACGGTGAGTCCGAGGAAGTCGAGGTAGCCCATCGGGCCGAGTAGGTGAAACTGGTCGCCGAGATCGAGATCAGGGAGTTGTTCGGCGATGCGTTTGCGGGTGCGCGGATGGGCGGGAAACACGACGGGGACCTCGCGTGAAATCGCGACCAGATCGGTGAGAAGTTTTTCGAGATTTTTTGGATCATCGACGTTCGAGGGGCGGTGCAGGGTAACGGCAATGTAGTTGCCGGGGTCCACTCCGAGTTCGGCGATGGCGTTCGGGAAGGTGGCTTTCGGCAACATGTCGGCCAGGCTGTCGATCATCACATTGCCGACGCAGTGGATCCGTTCGGCGGGAATGCCCTCGGCGATCAGATTGTCGTCGCCGTCGGGGGAGGGGGTGAGCAGGAAATCGCAGATGGCATCGGTGATCAGCCGGTTGATCTCCTCGGGCATGCGTCGGTCGCGGCTACGCA
>ENA-ORXR01004198-ORXR01004198.1-marine-metagenome-genome-assembly--contig:-NODE-4198-length-12202-cov-3.503093_pt1 | contig 12202 bp, 3 predicted proteins | sample MGYA00237866_ERZ511479 | MGnify/ENA metagenome assembly ERZ511479 | reverse complement strand
TTTAGAAGCTGTTTTAAGTTTTGTGGCGAGCTTGGTTGTAAGTGCTTGGAAATCAAGGCGAAGCTCATTTATTTTTTCGTAGCCATAGTTACGGAAAACATAAATAGCTGAAGCCTGCCTGAAAGGCCTTAGTCCTTTCATGGTATTGATTTTCAATGACTTGCAAACAGGCCGTCAGAATAACTTTAAACAACTTCTTTAAACGGGAACTACACATATGCCCAAAATAGCTAAAAAGAAGGGAACAAACGAGGTGGTTGAAAATACGCACATTGAGGTGATTGGAGCACGCGTACATAACCTCAAGAATATCGACGTTAAAATTCCAAGAAATAAATTTGTCGTTATTACTGGCATTAGTGGTAGTGGCAAATCATCGCTGGCTTTTGATACTATATATGCGGAAGGTCAACGGCGATATATGGAAACGTTTACTGCCTATGCAAGACAGTTTATTGGGGAAATGGAACGTCCTGATGTTGAACAAATTTCTGGCCTTAGCCCCGTTATTTCCATAGAACAAAAGACGACAAGTAAAAACCCTCGTTCCACCGTAGGTACCGTTACCGAAATTTATGATTTTCTCCGTTTGCTTTTTGCCAGAGCAGGAGAAGCCTATTCTTACAATACAGGAAAGAAGATGGTTCGCTATAGTGAAGACCAAATGGTCGACCACATTTTTGATCACTTCTCCAAGAAAAAAGTTTTTCTCTTATCTCCTCTCATCCGTGCCCGAAAAGGCCACTATCGAGAGCTATTCGAACAAGTCCGTAAACAAGGTTATACCAAAGTTAGGGTAGATGGGGTCGTACTCGACATCACCCCTGGTTTGCAGTTGGATCGTTATAAAACACATGACATCGAAGTCGTTATTGATCGACTAAGTGTTGAGTCGAAAAACAGAGAACGAATTGCAGCTTCTATCCAAACGGCCCTGAGGATGGGCAATGGTTTACTGTTTCTGATGGATTTTAAAACAGAGAAATTTCATCCTTATAGCAAGCACTTAATGGATGCCGATACAGGTATCTCTTACGAAGAACCTTCTCCTAATGCCTTTTCATTTAATTCACCATATGGTGCATGTCCAAAATGCAAAGGCCTTGGAAATATCCTGACAGTTGACATGGAGAAAGTGGTGCCTGACGACAGCAAAAGCATCAACGATGTTGGGATCGTTCCATTTGGAGAAGTGCGCGACAATATGACTTTCAAGCAACTTCGAGCTATTGCCAAAAAGTATAAGTTTACTTTCTCTACTCCTATTAAAGAGATTCCAGAAGAGGCACTTGAAAGTATTCTCAATGGAGGTAATGATAAATTTGATGTTAGCCTGAGATACAGCAAACATGACTTTTCATATAATCTGGCTTATGAGGGTTTGACCAATATGTTGATCCGATGGTACAAAGAATCTTCTTCTGATAAAATAAGACGTTGGGCTGAAGATTTCATGACCGTTGACACCTGTCCTGACTGCGATGGCCTGCGCTTAAAGAAGGAATCATTGCACTTCAAAATTCATGGAAAAAATATTTCTGAATTAGCAAAGATGGATATCGCTCAACTATCTGACTGGATGCACAAATTGGATAAGCATTTATCAAAACGGCAGGCAGCAATAGCAAAAGATATTCTAAAAGAATTAAAACTTCGTCTCGGATTCCTCCTGCACGTTGGATTAGATTACCTCGATTTATTTCGACCAGCCCGAACTTTATCTGGCGGTGAATCTCAACGGATTCGATTGGCTACCCAGATTGGTTCTCAACTAACAGGCATCACCTATATCCTGGACGAACCCAGCATTGGCCTGCACCAACGAGATAACCAAAAACTAATTGAATCGCTTCGCAACCTATCGGACATTGGTAATACGGTACTCGTTGTCGAACATGACAAAGATATTATGTTGGCTTCTGACTATTTGATTGACCTTGGCCCTGGCGCTGGCAAACACGGGGGGCTACTCGTAGGAGAAGGAGTGCCTTCTACTTTTTTGAAAAAAAACACGCTCACTTCTAAATACCTAAGAGACAAAGAACAGATTGCTGTTCCTTCCAAACGACGAAAAGGAAATGGTAAGTTCCTGGAGCTCAAAGGAGCAAGCGGTAATAATCTTAAAAATGTCAGTATCAAAATCCCGTTAGGCACTTTTTGTTGTGTAACCGGAGTTTCGGGAAGTGGTAAATCCACTTTGATAAATCAAACCTTGTATCCAATCCTACGGAACCATTTTTACAGAAGTAGCCAAAGGCCAATGGCACATAAAAAAATTGTGGGTCTTGAACACCTTGACAAGGTAATCGAGATCAATCAATCTCCTATAGGTCGAACGCCTCGTTCCAACCCTGCTACTTACACTGGTGTATTTACAGATATCAGAAAAATATTTTCGGATTTACCGGAAGCTAAAATACGAGGTTATAAACCCGGACGATTTTCTTTTAATGTAAAGGGAGGTCGTTGTGAAACCTGCCAGGGTGCAGGCAAGCGAGTTATTGAAATGAATTTTTTACCTGATGTTCAAGTTGATTGTGAAACTTGCATGGGGCGGCGTTATAATAGAGAGACAACGGATATTCTTTTTAAAGGTAAATCGATCAGTGATGTTTTGAATCTGACGGTTAATGAAGCTTACGAATTTTTTGAAAACATTCCTTCTATTTTTCGAAGAATAAAAACCCTGAAGGAAGTTGGCCTTGGCTATATTACTCTTGGGCAACAAGCAACGACACTTTCCGGCGGAGAAGCACAGCGTGTAAAGCTGGCAGAAGAGCTCTCCAAACGAGACACAGGAAAAACGCTTTACATCCTCGACGAGCCAACGACAGGACTGCACTTTGAAGATATTCGCCAATTACTTCAGGTACTCAATCGGTTGGTGGACAAAGGCAATACCATTATCATTATTGAACACAACATGGATGTAATCAAAGTTGCGGATCATATTATAGATATGGGGCCTGAAGGTGGATATCGGGGTGGCGAAGTCCTTTGTACGGGTACTCCTGAGAAAGTGGCAACCATCAAAAAAAGCTTTACGGGTCAGTTCTTAAAAAAAGAATTAGAAGGGGTTAATGGAGCAATGAAGCTTTAGTTATAGAACATAAGGTCTATGAAGTTTTAACCTGCTAATTAGGTATATTTGCTATGTAAATAAGGAAGGTTTAAGCCTACTTTATTGTTGTTTTCACGGCATTAACGGAAAGCTTATTCTCGATTCATAATATCTCGATTAAGATCCTCGTTCGCTTTTCAGAGAAAAATCACAATCATTTTACCCAATTAGTCATTAAAATAGGCAGATATTCCTTATTTTAGTTGTTATTGCGTGCTATTAATCAATATCCTAATAAACGAGCTGTAAAACATGAGAGGTCTGGTAAATTCTGTTTTTCAAACTTATTGCTCCTACCGCTTCAAGCAAATCGAGTACTTTATGAATAATCCTCATGAAGTGCAGCACAATGTATTTACTAATCTTATTGAGTCTGGTAAGTATACAAAATGGGGGAGAGAACATAATTTTAGTGTTATTCGAACCGCCCAAGATTTTGCCAAACAAGTTCCTATTCAAGAGTACGATACGCTAAAACCCTACATCAAGCGAATGATGGATGGAGAGAAAGATGTCTTATGGCCAGGAGTTGTAACTCATTTTTCAAAATCTTCAGGAACAACTAGTGATAAAAGTAAATTCTTACCTGTTTCTCCTCAAAATTTTAAGGGCTGTCATATAAAAGGGAGTTGGGATACGATGGCTATGCTTTATCATAATCGCCCTGATTGCACTATTTTCTCAGGTAAGAACTTTGTAATGGCTGGTAGCCATTCCAGATATAAACCAAACCTTAATACCATATATGGTGACGTCTCCGCTTTGATGGTGAAAGACATGCCCAAAGTAGCGCGTCCATTTTTTGAACCCAATATAGATGTTTGCCTTCTTGATGATTGGGAATCCAAGATAGAAATCATGGCAGACGTTGCTATTAGGGAAGCCAAACATATTCGTATGGTTGGTGGCGTCCCAACATGGATTATTGTATTTTTTCGAAAAGTCTTGGAAATCAGTGGTAAGGAACACATGCTTGAGGTGTGGCCAGATTTTGAAGCCTATATTCATGGCGGTGTAGGAATTGCACCTTACCGTGAACAGCTTTATCGCTTTTTGCCTTCTAGTGATATCACTTTTATGGAAGTCTATAATGCGTCGGAAGGATACTTTGCCTCACAGCTCGACCTTGATCAAGATGACATGCTGCTTCTACTTGACAACGGCGTTTTCTATGAGTTCATCCCAATGGAAGAATGGAACAATGAAAATCCAAAAACGGTAACATTAGAAGATATAGAAATCGGTAAAAATTATGCAATTATTATTTCTACAAATTCAGGTTTGTGGCGATACAAAATTGGTGATACGGTTTGTTTTACATCCACTACACCTTATAAAATAAAAATCACTGGTCGGACCAAACAATTTGTCAACGCTTTTGGAGAGGAAGTAATGGTATCTAATACAGACAAAGCAATAGAGCTAACTTGTAAAGAAATATCTGCAGTTGTTGCTGAATACACAGTAGCTCCTGTTTTTTTCAAAGGCTCTGGTAAAGGAGGACACGAATGGTTGATCGAGTTTGATACTCCCCCCGTAGATATTACAGCCTTCAATAAACTCCTAGATAAAAACCTTCAAAAAGTAAACTCCGATTACGAAGCTAAACGATATAAAGATATGGCCTTGGAGCAACTTTTACTCCGTACACTTCCCAAAGGCACTTTTCTTGGCTGGATGAAATCAAAAGGAAAACTAGGCAACCAAAACAAAGTTCCACGACTCGCGAATGATCGACAATATGTGGAAGATATTTTGGATTTTGTAAAGTAAAATAATCTTCGAACTTTTTCTATATAGCTCTTTTCAACAAACCCCTTAACTTGCTTTTGGTTTTTTATTATCAATGAAGTTCTCGATAATAAAAAGTCCCCCTCTTCTCATTACAAGAGAGGGGGTACATCCCAAAAACAGATTCAAGAAAAGCTCGTTGTTGTTCAGTTAGCATTACCGCGTTCAAGCGGCAGCTCTTAGCAATACTAAAAGCCAATTCATGAGATTACAAACGAGCTTTGCTACAATCGTAAAAGGTGAATCTGTATTTTGTCATTCTTAGATTCAATATATTCATAAGACTCTAGGCATCACAACACAGTGTTCTATGCCTCAATAGATTTACTTTCTATGAAATTAACCGTTTAATATAGTATGTGAAACTTTTTAGCTTATGGGTAAGCAAGAACTGTTTACTATGATTTCTACTTGATCTAATTATATCAAGCGAAAGCATAATATTCAGAAAGGTGAACGGTTTGTGAGAAGTATTGTAAGGTTTTGGGTAGTAATTTACGTTTTTGGCCCTCCATAAAACGCATGGCAAATATATGCTATATATTTTTATTATCTATACCTTAAACTAGGTATTTTTTTTTGATCTAAACGTTTAACCTTTTTTTTCGTTAATTTTGTAAAGACAGATTCTTGAAAATTATAATTCCACACACATGAGAAAAAGTATACTCATTCCTCTGACTCTAACATTGCTATCTATTTCCTTCTCACCTTTAAAAGCACAGTTGTTCATCAATGAATGGATGGCAGTCAACAATGATGTCATCGCTGACAACTTTGGTGAATACGATGATTGGATTGAAATTTATAATGCCGGTATTGCTGATGTTGACTTGGCTAATTACTTTATAACTGATGATCTCGGCGATCCAATGCTTTGGCAAATACCAGACACGGCCCCAGCACTTACTACGGTACCTGCTGGCGGTTTTTTGATCTTATGGGCCGATAAAGATGAGGATCAGGGAGCCAATCATATCGATCTTAAGCTAAGTTCCAACGGAGAAGCAGTTGCCCTTTATCTACCTGACGGCAGCACCGTCGTTGATCAGGTTTTATTTGGTCCACAAAACAGTAACATCTCTTTTGGAAGAGCTACAGATGGTAACCCTATATTCCAACTTTTTACAGCTCCAACTCCTGGTGCTTCTAATAATTCATCAAGTGGATCAACCTCCTATACAGGAGTTCTCTCTATCCATGTGATACAAAGTAGTGATGATGCTGAGGAACCAGTTGATCAACCATTTACTTCCATCAATGAAAATATTCTCAACATCGTAAACGATTGGAGTGGTGATCAAACAGTTGGAATTCGTTTTCAAAACATTGGGCTCGCACCAGGAGCATCTGTTAATAATGCTTATATCCAATTTACAACCGGCTTTCCCGGAATAAGTATTGGAGATTGTAACCTTACCATTAATGGAGAAGGAAGTATTAATTCTCTAACCTTCGGAGAGGGAGCACAGAATATAAGCTCCAGACCAAGTACAGCCGCCTCTGTCAATTGGATACCTGAAGAATGGACTAGTATTAATGAAGCAGGGCTGAATCAGCAAAGCCCTGACCTTTCAGCTATTATCGAAGAAATTATTAACCTTCCGGGGTGGACCTCTAATAACGCACTTTCATTTGTTTTTACTGGTACAGGAGTAAGAGTTCCATGGTCCTATGACGGGAACCCGGATTTTGCACCAAAATTATTCATAGAAGCAGAATTTCCAACACCAACGAGCGCTGTTCAAAATTTATTTATCAACGAAATTGCAGCTCGAGGTACTAGTTTTGCCGATGAGGCTGGTGACTGTGATGACTGGCTCGAACTTTATAACGGGGGCGTCCAGCCTGTTGACATAGGAGGTTTATACCTGACTGATGATTTAGATGATCTCACCAAATGGCAAATTAGTCAACCTCTCACGATCGCTCCTGGAGATTATACTACCCTATGGGTTGATGACGATGAGGAGCAAGGTGGGCTTCATGCTAGTTTTAGTTTGAGTGGCGCCGGTGAATCTATTGCACTTGTTCAGATTTTAAATAATGAAATTGTAATTCTGGATTCTATCACTTTTACTGACATGCCATTTATGGCAAGTTTTGGACGATCTTCGGATGGCGGTTCCTCCTGGCAAAACTTTGGAGAAATTACACCCAATGCATCTAACAATACTGCCGCAGATTGGTTAAGTAGCCCTGAGGCTTCATTAGCAACAGGAGCTTATTCGGGTATACAAGAAGTAACGCTCAGCCATCAAGATCCTACAGCGATGATCTATTATTCAACAGATGGTTCAGAACCAGACCAATCCTCAACTTTATATAGTGTCCCTATCATGGTTAGTCAAAACACAAGTTTAACAGCCAAAGCTTTTAAGAGTGGTTCTAGTCCAAGTCTAAGTTTGAGAGCATCTTACTTAATCGATATGGATCTTTCTATTCCTGCTGTTTTTATTAATACTGATCCGGATAATTTTTTCGATGACTCTATTGGGATTTATGTGGAAGGTACCAATGGAATACCTGGTTTCTGTTCGTCCTTTCCTGCCAACTGGAACCAGGAATGGGAGCGTCCAATCAACCTTAGTATGATGAAAAATACTGGCGATGCTGCGTTTAGTGTCAATGCTGGAATAAGTATTGGTGGTGGTTGCTCACGAACCTATGCATTGAAAAGTCTTAACATAGCTACTCGTGAAAAAAAGTACGGTGACAAGCAAATCAACTATCCGATTTATGAAGGTAGAGATCATGACAATTATCAGCGACTCAAATTACGAAATAGTGGTCAGGATTACCTTCGAATGGCTTATCGGGATGGTTTACTACATACTCTTTTGTGGGATAAGATTGATATCGAATTACAAGCCTTTCAACCATCTGTCGTTTATTTGAACGGCGAATTCTGGGGTCTTCAAAATATCAGAGAGCTATACGTAGACGAATATTTCGAAGCGATATACGACATCAATCCTAACGAAATTGATATCATCAAAAACCCAAATCTTCCCTGGCAAGAAGTTAAAAAAGGAACAGATACTGAATATACTGAACTCTACAGCTTTTTAGAAAACAATGATTTTACCATTCCGGCTAACTATCAACATATTGATTCATTAATTGATCTAAATGAATTTACTAACTATTGGGCTTCTATGGTCTACATGGCAAATGCTGATTGGCCTGCCAACAATATCACCATTTGGAAGGAACAAAAAGTAGGTGAAAAATGGAGGTACTGCGTAATGGATACAGATGGTAGTACCAGCAATGGGTTTGATACCAACACTGAAGCTGGCTTCAATACCCTTGAATTTATTAACACCGCTACAAGCCAAAGTTGGCCCAACCACAGTAATAGTACTCTAGCCTTCCGTCGAATGCTGGATAATCCAGATTTTAGAAATGAATATGTTCAACGTACTTGTAGCTTCATCCACCTAATCTACGACCCTTCTAGAGTAAACCCCTACTCGGATAGCATCCAATCTATGATTGAACCATTTATGCCTCAACACATTGAAAAATATGGCTTTGATAATGCAGCTGGTGGAAATCTATTTTCATGGAATGCGTGGATCGATAACTTTAAGCAATTCTTTGTTGATCGACCTGATAATATGAGAAATTTTATGAACACTGAATTTGGATTGAATGGAACATACGAACTGTTTTTAAATTACAATTCAAATACTGGCGGTACCGTTGTCGTCAATACTAATGAAATGGAAACACCTTTTAATTATACTGGTATTTACTTTAAAGATGTGCCTTTGCAGGTAAAAGCGATTCCTAAACCTAATTACGAATTTCTTTATTGGTTAGAAACTGGCGAAACAAACCCGGTCATTAATTTTTTCTCTAATAGTGATGCTGTTCTAACCCCCATATTTCAAATTGATATCAATCTTGGGGTTGACACTTTTGTCTGTGCGGGTAGCTCTATTATTATTGATGCCAGTATTCCTGACTGTAATTGTTCATATTCCTGGTCAGATGGTTCAACCAATCCAATGCTGGCAATAAGTCCATCAGCAACTACAACTTATTCTGTTTCTATTACCGATGCTTCAGGTATACCTAGCTCGGACTCTATCACTGTTTCTATTTATCCAAGTCCGGAAGCGATTGCAACTCCTAATGATGCCGATTGCCCTGGTGGCGCAGGTGGAAGTATTGATTTGAATGTAACTGGCGGTACAATACCATATACCTATCAGTGGAATAATGGCGACGAAATTGAAGATCCGATAGACCTATCTGAAGGTATTTATGCGGTGACCATTGCTGATGCAAATGGTTGTTCTTTTGTACTTCAAAATATATCAATTAATGTTCCTGAAAATTTTGACATTTCTACAGCCTCCACCAATGCTGATTGTCCCGGTGGCAATGAAGGTAGTATCGACCTAACGGTAAGTGGTGGCACCTCGCCTTATAGTTATCTATGGAGCAATAATAGTACAACTCAGGATATCAATAATGTGCCTGCTGGTAATTACGGAGTCACCATTACAGATAATAACAACTGTTTCACGACGACATTTGTAGAAGTCCAAGACCCTATTGATCTCGGTGCTACCATCACCCCTACACTTCCTGGGGCTGGTACCAATGACGGAATGATCGTAATCGATCCATTTGGAGGTACTGCACCTTATACTATTGTATGGTTTAATGGTACTACGGGGCCAGTTATTTCAAACCTTCCTTATGGCATTTATTCAGTCACGATTACAGATGATAATGGATGTACTTATCAAGAGGTGATAGACTTCTTTCCTGTGGGAGTTAACGAATTAGAAAATTTGGAATCCTTTAAGTTAAAACCAAACCCTACTTCGGATATCTTTACTATTAGTCTTCAATTTGCGCAACAGGAAACTTTCAAAATCCAAATTTATAACACTATTGGACAGCTTATCGTAAGCCAACCTCACAGCGGAACAGAGCTGAACCTTGAAATAAGGCTCAACCAGTACTCCAATGGCTTATATTTTGTTGAAATTAACACCGACAAGGGAAGTGCCATGCAAAAGCTAATGTTTATCAAATAAGGTTAACTCCTTAGTTTTAGCTCTATCCTGCCAAAAAGAATGCATTATTAAGTTAAAATGTCATTTAGATAACTCAAACTTAATATGCATTCTTTTTTTATTGCTTATCTTTGCCCGTAGTCCAGCCTGATTTATAGTCATCTATTTAGATCGTTTTCAATTCCTTTGGGAATACTCCTTCTTTTGGAGTAGCTTTTGCATTTATTTTTTTTACACAAACTTCTAATCCTTCGCACCTTATTGAGATCAATTATGAATACCTATATCAGGCTAAAAACAATCAAAACATTGACCAGCCTTCTTGTCATTGTTTTTCTTTTAAACCAACCGCTTTACTCCCAATTATTTATCAATGAATGGATGGCCTCAAATGACGATGTCATTGCCGACAATTATGATGAATATGATGACTGGATAGAAGTCTATAATGCCGGCGCCTCTTCAGTTGACCTTGCGGGTTATTATATGTCTGATGGGTCCGACTCCTGGCAAATTCCTTCTGGCAATGCTAGCTTGACTACAGTTCCTGCGGGAGGTTTTTTATTATTGTGGGCTGACGATGATACGGATCAGGGAGAACATCACCTTGGTTTTAAACTCAGTGCTAATGGTGAACAAATTATACTTTTCCAGCCAGACGGTTCTACCATTATCGATGAAGTAACCTTTGGACCACAAAATACTAACACATCTTCAGGAAGGGCACCAGACGGAAGTGCTACAATCGAAATTTTCATAAATGCTACTCCTGGCATTTCAAATGACAATTCAAGTGGAGACATTACCTACAACTCTATAATAGAATTTCCAATCATTGATGCAAATGATGATGCCAAGCAATTTGAATCGTCTCAAGGATGGATGAACACAGACGGTGTTGTTATATACATGACACAATCTCCTACATCCGAATTTGTTGGTTTGCGTTTTCAGGAAATAAATATCCCACAGGGTGCAACCATCAACAATGCCTATATTCAATTCAACAATGCATCGAGTAACGAAAGTATGGGGATTTGTGATTTAACTATCCATGGTGAAGATGTTGGTAATGCAACCGCTTATACTTTTTCGGCAAACGATATTTTTGATCGTGCTCCTACAAGTGAATCCGTTGATTGGACACCACCTGACTGGGGCGTTCAAGACCTTGCAGGTCTACATCAAAGAACACCTTCTCTTCAGGGGGTCGTTCAGGAGATCGTCGATCGTTCTGATTGGTCTGATGGTAATGCTATGTCTTTTGTCATAAGTGGTAGTGGTACACGAGTTTTCTGGACCTATGATAGCGCTCCTGAAAAAGCACCTAAACTAATTATCGAACTAGAAAGTCCTGCCCCGACTGAACAGATCAACAATCTAGTGATCAACGAAATAGCGGCTCGCGGAACCAGCTACACCGATGCATTTGGTGATCGGGACGATTGGATTGAATTTTATAATAATGGTAGCGAAACCGTTAACCTTGGTGGCTTGTTCCTTACAGACGACCTATCTAATCTGACGAAGTGGCAAATTAGTTCTCCTTTAGAAATTGCTCCAAATGATTACGGTATCATATGGGCTGACAAGGACCTCTTTCAAGGAGGCTTGCACGCTGACTTTAATCTGAGTGGTGCAGGTGAAGACCTTGCATTAGTTCAAATCGTAAATGGTGCTTTTCAAATTATTGACCAGGTCTCTTTTGGTGAAATTCCTTTTGAAGCTACTTATGGTCGTGAAACGGATGGAGCGAACACCTGGGTAACTTTTGGTAATATTACTCCCGATGCTTCCAACAATGGAGCGGCATTATGGCTGGCTCCCCCTGTGATTGCGCTTGATCATGGACTTTACAGTTCAACACAAACGACTAGTATTTCGCATATCGACGCAAGTGTCGACATCAGATATACAACAGATGGTTCAGAACCAACGGCAGGCTCACCTCTTTATAGTAGCGAACTAACGATTAGTTCAACTCAAAGTCTAAGAGCTAAAGCTTTCAAAGCAGGTAACTTTACAGAAAGTCCTTCGGCAATTAAAACTTATTTATTTGTTGAAGATCCCAACCTTCCTGTTTTGTATATCAATACCGATCCAGATAATTTCTTTGACGATCAGATCGGAATTTATGTTGTTGGCACCAACGGTATCCCCGGATATTGTGACCCTGCTCCACGTAACTATTGTCAGGAATGGACACGCCCGGTCAACATTACTCTTTTCGAGCCAGACGGGGCTGTAGGTT
>ENA-ORXR01004196-ORXR01004196.1-marine-metagenome-genome-assembly--contig:-NODE-4196-length-12210-cov-20.020687_pt1 | contig 12210 bp, 8 predicted proteins | sample MGYA00237866_ERZ511479 | MGnify/ENA metagenome assembly ERZ511479 | reverse complement strand
GAATACTTTCCCGAATCAAGTACGGGACAGGCTGTTGCTACATCAGTTATGTAACTTGGCTACATGCCTTCTTTGCGCCTCGTCTTCCAACAAAATAATTCGCCTGAAATCGAAATCTTATTATTTTATCGTTCCTTAGAAATTTACATATGAAAATATAACACACATTGCAAATTATGATTTTTTTGCATATATTTAAACAAAACTAATTCTAAAAAGTCGCTACAAGTTAGAGTTTTTTTATGTTTTCCTGTGATTTCTCGTAAAATCAAATCATTCGAAGTTGACTTTTTAGTTATTTGTTGGATTTACCAACGGGAAAATAATCACCCTAACAATAAAAGAGTAATTATGAGTTTGAGTACAGCTTACAAGACCACGCGCATCATTGAGACATTAGAAAATTATGCCCAAAGCGATGGTTTCGCAGGAATGGCTGCCAGCGACGTCGGTACGCCTCCTGATTCGGATAGTTTTCATCCATACAGCGATAGAAATTTTTGGGGAGAAATTTTCTATAAGCCCGATGAAGCATGGAGCAAAACATTTTCTTTTCAGGATGTCGGGCTATCCGAATGGGTCGCCCGTGTGCCGGGTTTGTTTTTTGGAAAAGGTAGTCGCGCGCTTCGCAAAGCATCCGAAAGCAGGGTTGAGTTTGTCTCCAATGGTAGATGGCGGCACTTTACACCTCGCGGCAAATCTGAGCGCGTCATGGGTGGCGTCGGCACGATTAGTCTGCCCAATGAAGGCGGGTACTACCTCACCAGTATCAGCAAGTCAAATAATGCTTCTACGGGGATTCCCGTTTTGATAAAAGAAGAAATTTGGGAACATCATAATCTACAGGAAGGTTCGTTTTTTGAATCTATAAAAGGTAAATGGACGAAGATGTCCGGCACTTGGTCGGGGCGTTTTCCGTCTGTGGCTGACATTCCGAAAGGTTACCTCAAAATTGAACACCCGGAAGACATTATTATTGACAGTCATACACCAACCGCCCCTACCCTATTTCATCCCTTTTCTATCATGCAATATGAGAAAAACGGTGGCGTATTTTACGATTATGTATATGTCACGGTGGATTCAACGGAGGAAGGCTACCGCGATAAAATTCGTGCGTTTTTTGGTGAATATGAATATTATGAAAACAGAAATGGCAGATATTTAATTGAGCCTTTTGTCAATAATCCTTTATTGAATAATGTTATTTATCAAAGTCCGAAAGAATTAAGAGCCAGTTCGCCTACGGCAAATGCTCACTTAGAATTATTGGTTAACCGAATCAGAAATGAGTCATTTGACGATCAGACGCTTGACTTGCTCAAAATTTCTATCGACAATCATTCCACAATAGACCAACTCAAACGTCTTTCTGATAAGATAGGTATCAACCCAAATCGCTGGTTCAGAAATGGTGTAATAGTCGATGAATCCGCTGCTTTGTTGGATTACTGTTTGCAAAGAAATAAAATCGAAGAACTGATAGACGCTTTAAGCATCGAACAATCAAATATTTTCACCAACAATTAATTTGACGTGATTAGTTGATTGGTTAATTAGTTATTAGTTCTACTTTGGCACTTTAAATATTTGGGTGTATCTCAAATTGTCGCATTTTTATTTTTATCAAATGAAAAATTAGACAAGGATTGAGTTGATGAAATAGGTATTAAAGTCTTGGAAATCAATCCTATAAGGTTTTCGAAAACCTTATAGGATTTGGGTGAAAGACCAACCTCACATCAAAAAACAATACTTTACACTTTTCTATATGCGACAATTTGAGATGCGCCCAAATATTTTCTTCATCTTTTGTATCGTCCAAGTGGGTTTTAACCCCTTGCTATTCACAGAGGCAACGGGCTAAAGCCGCGTTGGAAACTAAAGTGCCAAAGTAGAATTAGTCAATTACTAACAAATTAATCCATTTTTTCATTTTCATTTTCATTGACATTGTTTTTCATTTTCATTTTCATTGACATTGTTTTTCATTTTCATTTTCATTGACATTGTTTTTCATTTTCATTGATATTGACATTTCCATTGTTTTTTCATTTCCATTGTTTTTTTGCAAAAAAAATATTCGTACTTTTACCAATACAAAAAAAACTACACATGGCTTGGAACAACCAACTTACAAAACTCAACAGCATTTTAGCTGAACTTTATCCCATCAAAGACCAATCTTATCGCATCGTTGACATGGCAGGTATTCCCGGAGGACATGTTGCTTTCAAAGATTCGGCAATGGACAATTGGTACTACATTCTCAAAGAAGCTAACAAACGCAACAAAACGGAGGACTTGGTACAAGTCGTTCTAAATCAGTATCCTGACCGCGAAGATTTGAAAAATATCTTTGTGGAAGCTACCGAGCGTAAGCCGCTTCAACCCGTCGAAAACACGTATTTATATACCTTAAAAGCGATGCTCAAAAAAGGAGACACCGTGAAGGCGGTTGATGAATTTGAGAAAATAGCACAAGAGATTTCCGACGATTTGCACAATAGTGCCATCATGCAATCTGCACGCCTCAATCGCGCGAGAAATGACCGACGTGATGGTCTGATTAGCGCGGAAAATTATAATTTAACCGTCAATCAGGTCAATCACGCCTTGTTACAATTAATAGACAGCGTACCCGAAGAAGAACAACTTAATGCCAGCCGCAGCATCATCCACAACACAGAGAATAATCTCGCCACACCACCTATCGAAGACCTCGAAAAAATTATTGGTCGGGACGAATTGATGGATATTAATTGGCTGCAAAAAGCGATACAAGCATCGCGTAGCGTTTGCAAAGTAATGGTTTCTAATGGTCATGTTGGTACAGGATTTATGTTGCGTGGCGGTTATTTATTGACCAATAATCACGTTATTGAAACGGCAGACCAAGCGGTAAATTCCAAGATTGTTTTTAATTTTCAACGTGGTGTAGATGGGCAGGTACAACCTGTGACGGAGTATTGTCTTGACGGTTCATTCTTCGTCACCAGCTCCTTCCGCGAATTCGATTATGCCTTATTGAAAGTTGATGACCACGACGGACAGCTCGCCACATGGGGACATCTTGACATCGAAAAATTCATGGATCCGCAAACAGATGAACGGGTCAATATCATCCAACACCCGGAAGGTAAAAGCATGAAAATTGCCCTGCCCGATAAAATTATCAGTAAGTGGAAGCAATACCTATTTTATCTTGCCGATACGAAAGGCGGTTCGAGTGGTTCGCCCGTTTTTAATCAAGACTGGAAAGTCATTGCACTGCATCATGCAGGTAAAAATGAGAAAAGTTCAGGCGGTGGAATGCAAATTAATGAGGCAGGTGATATTCGCCCGACTAATCGTGGGATTTTGATTAAAAATATATTGGAAGACATCAAATCTAAAGGGGATTATGCGACAATTGTGGATGGATTTTAGCATCTACTCACGAACTCTTGCACAAACCTGAAATAGTAGTGGCTTCACCATGTTAGCATAGAAATTGTACAAAATGAAATTCACTTCACTTCACTTCATTGAAAATCAATATTTTAGGTTTTATTTTGGATAATTTTAAATCTTTTGTAGCTTTGCACAAACCTATAAAAAACACGCTTGCCTAAATCACAGCCAACCATAAAAATCAGATTTTTAAAACGTACTTTTTAACATTAAAAAAATTATTAACATGAAAAAATTTATTTACTTAACCGTCAGTTTACTACTACTTATTCTACAACAAACAACCGCGCAAAACGGCAAAGCCAACATCAAAATGGAAATCCATGAGCTTGATTATGAAAATATGACAGTAAGCATGGATATTTTCATAAAAGCCCGCGATGCCTCTTCTACATTTAACTTAGCCGAACAAAATTACCGGATGTCTTTTGAAAGAGAGGTGGTTGGTAATCCCGTCATTATCGAAGAATTTTTATCGGGAGATATTTTGCTTCCTGACAGCACATATGCTTTGTACAATCCACACACACTTGGAGGGTCTATTGATACGATAATATCGTATAATATTGAATTAGCGGAAGGAGCCGGTGTATTAGTCACGGAAGATGAATGGCTGCCTATCGGAAGACTTGGTTTTGATATTTTAGATAGCAATGAATGTATTCGCATATTTTTCCATGATGAATCAATTTATCCATCGACTTATATTGTTGAATTTTATGAAGGAATCCTGTATGGGTTGGACGATATTAATTCTACAGGACTTGTATGCTCCGGATCACTGCCTCTAATCGCCGCAAATGACCACGTCAATATGACTTCCAATCAAGTCATTAGCTATAATATACTCGATAACGACTACGTGATAGAAAACGATGCCATTGCAGAAATCGGACCCCACTTTGGTAGTTTTCAGTTGCTTAGTAGCCCACCCGTCTCACAAATAACCATAACCGAAACCACCAATCCGGGAGAACTTAATCTACAAGCCACACAAGGATTTGTGGGCAACGTGATGCCTTTTGAGTATGAAGTGTGTAACACCGCAGACCAATGCGCTACAGCCGAAGTATTTGTTACGGTAAACATGGCTACCAATACAACAAGTCCGTATCACCAAAGCAATATTCGCCTTTTCCCCACTGCTGCAAGGAATTACATCAATGTAGAATATCTCAATATTTCCCCAAATCCTACAAGCCCGATTATTATCACAGATACCAATGGATGCATGGTATTTCAAATAAATGAACTGACGACGGAAACTCCCGTACATCAATTTGACATCAGCACTTTACCGCAAGGTATTTACTTTTTCAATACCGCAATACAACAAAAATGGGTAACTAAGAAATTCATTAAAATGTAAGTCCAATGAAGCGCGATTTTGCAAATTGCTACGTATTATCAGGCAATTCTAAAATCGCGCTTTTTTATGTTCACTCCGCAGTCGTCGGGTCAATTATCGTCTTGACCTCACTGACCGAATTAGCCGGAAAACCGCCCTGACTCGCGTGTTCGCGTACCATATCTTCATTTGGTGCGATATAAACGCAGTAGATTTTATCGCCCGTAACGTAGCTTTGCAGCCACTGGATTTGCGGACCTAATTTTCCTAATACTCCGCAGGAAGTTTGCGAGATTCCTTTGAGTTGTTCAGGGCTGAAATCGCCTGCGCCGGGGATTTCTCTTTCGATAACGTACTTTGGCATAGTGTGTAATTTTCGTAACACGGACATTCCTGTCCGTATATTTTATTGTTTAAAAATATTTATAATATATAAAATTTATAATTTATCGAATGTAGAGAAAATTCATGAATTTTCTCTACATTCGGAACGATTTACAAAATCGTTTTACGTTGGGTGTTCAGCATAATCAATCCAAATACCGGACCTGCCGCAAGCACCAAATACAAATAAATCGGTTGCCACATTCCAGTCAAATAATTCAACAATTGAATACTAAAAATCGTAACCGCAAAACCGATGCAAGTCACTATCGTCAATGCCGTACCTTTGTATTCGACGGGCGCATTTTGAGCTACTAAGGTAGAAAATAAAGGCGAATCCGCTATCACGACCATTCCCCAAAAAATGAGAAATGTAAGGAACAAGGCTTTTATCCCTAACATAAACACTAAGGGCGACAGTAAACAACAAATGCCCGACATCAGCAATGACCGAAATGCTACACGCTTCGTTCCCATACTCTCCGACAGATAACCGCCTATGACACAAGAGATTCCACCGATTCCAATGATGATAAACGACCAAATCGGAACGTTGATTTGCACGCCTTCATGTAGTGAAACATAGGTCTGAAGTATCACCGGAACAAACGCCCAAAACGCATACAATTCCCACATATGACCGAAATATCCGAAGGCTGCCCCACGAAAATCAGGATTTTTGAAGACCTTAAATGATGCCGATAAATTGATTTTTTGACTTGCTTTTCTATACGGTCCGTTGGGTACAAAAACGGCGATTAACACCCCGCCCAAGACCGCCAAACCCGACGTAATTTGCAAGACTGCCTTCCACGGCAGTGCCTCTGTCAAGCCTTTGAGCAAATGCGGAAATGCCGTTCCCACGACCAATGCACCGACCAAAAAACCCAATGATTTCCCCAGCCCTTTTTGAAAATAATCCGATGCAATTTTCATCCCCACAGGATAAATTCCCGCCAAACAAAAGCCTGTCATAAAGCGCAAAGTCAAGTGACTCGTCAGCGTATTTTGTTCCCAAATCGTTCCCAAATTAAACAATGCACCCAATAAAGCACAGCCCAAAAACACATACGAAGGCGAAAATCTATCGGCAATCGTCAGCAAGGCAAAAATGAGCGTTCCGGTGATAAAACCAAATTGTACGGCAGAGGTCAAATGCCCCAAAGCACTTTCCGGCAAACCAAAATTGGCGACCAAATCCGTCATCACGCCATTCCCGGCAAACCATAATGACGTGCAGCAAAATTGTGCCGTTACGATGACAGCGAGGATGAAATTTAAGTTGTGTTGTTTGCTCATAACCCGTACCGACAACTTTAACCGTCGCGTATTTTTTATATTTAACTAATTAAAAAACAATTACTTACAAAGATATTTTCGATTTCCTGACGGCTAAAGTCGTCAGTACCGGAAACGAATACCCCCATAAAAATTAATCCCTGCCGCCGGTTCGTAATACCTGCCGCCGAAGGCATTGATGCGTACATTATCGCTATATTTGGTATTAAAAATATTATTAATGCCTAAAAAGGGCGTAAAAATCATATCCTTCACTTCAAGGCGATAACCTGCACTCAAATCTGTCACTTGATACGTGGGTTCGGTAGCGTCATTGGCATCATTGGCGTAAAATTCGGCGGTGTAACGGTGTTGCAATCTGACATTCCAACCTTTGCGGTCTTCATAAGCCAATTGTAGCGTCAAAAAATGCGGTGGAATGGCAGGTAATACATTTCCACCAAAATCGTCATTATCAATTAAGTAATCTTTATATTTGAAATTTGAATAAGCATAACTCGCTCGCGCCTGCAAAGCGGATGTGATGCGATAACGCCCCCACAATTCAAGTCCGTTGCGGGTCGTGCTACCTGCATTTCGATAGAAAGTACGGTCAGGAAAATCCTCTAATTCGTAGGGAACGAGGTCGTTTTTTGTATTGATAAAAAAATAGGTGACATCAAAATCAAAGTTGTCGCCGACCACGCCTTTCGCGCCGATTTCATAATTATTGGCTTGTTGCGATTTCAGGTTTTCGTTGAATCCTGCCTCGTCTGTTGGGTTGGCAGAAAGTTCGCTTAAAGCGGGTGTCTCGAAGCCCGAACGGTAGTTGGCGTAGGCGTGGAGGTTTTCAGAAAATTCATAATTGACACCAATACTCGGATTAAATGCCGCGAGATTTTGTTTGCCGGATTGGTCGCCGTCATCCATTAGTTTATCGTTTACGCCTAAGTTGTTGAGGTCGTATCGCAGCCCTAAAGCTACCAAAAGCGGTCCTCTTTGATAGTGATTTAAAACATAAATTCCGGCGGATGAAAAACGCTCAATTTGGTCGAGTACCAAGTCACCTTTTATCCCCTCTTCATTCATAAAACGCTGACGTGCATCGCGTTGTACCGCTAACTCGTAACCGACCTGCAAGGTGTTTTTTCCATCAAATGCGTCTTTTTCTAATTTATAACTTCCGCCTTGTCCCATGTAATTTCGCCCCAAATCAATCCAACCATTTGACGGAATCGGAATCCTGCCTTCAAAGCCGCGATTGCTGTAAAAGCCATATAATTGTACGCTTTTTCCTTCGTCTAATGCCAATTGATATTGACCGCCAAGTTTAAATTGACTAATCGTTTCCCCTGTCCGAAACAATAAATTTCTATCCCGCGCCTGCCGACGATTTTCGGCAACAGACATCGAATCAATACCGCCGGGGTCGTCACCAACCGGACTAATCGTATAATTCACCTGAAAATTCAGCTTCGATTTCTCCGATAAATCGTGAAACACTCGCGCATTGAAATTCGTGTTGACGAGTCGGCTTTGGTCGCGGTAGCCGTTGGTGAGCGTGTGTGTAGCTTGTACAACCGCACGGGTTTTATCATACACCAAACCACGACCAAGCTGATATTGCTGCATTCCAAACGAACCAAGTGTCAAGGCAGCATACTGAAAATTTTCGTCAAAATCCGCCTTTGAATAGACCTGAATCACGCCGCCGGAAGCATTGCCATAGAGCGCGGCAGAAGGTCCTTTTAGCACTTCGATTCTCTCGACGATGCCTATATTAAGGTTGTCGATTTGCCCTTGTCCGTCGGGTGTCGTTTCGGGGATACCGTCCACGACAATCTTTACACCGCGTATTCCGAAGGCAGCCCGTGCCCCAAATCCGCGTATCGAAATCCGCAAATCTTGTGCGTAATTATTGGCATTCAAACTGAATAATCCCGGAACTTGGTATAGGTATTCTTGGAGGGAAAGTTGTTGGCGGGTCTCTTGGAGCGTACCTGCATTATAGGTCGTCAGCGAGTAGGGTTGTTGCAAAGGTAACGTACTTATTCGGGTCGCGCGGACTTCGATTTCGTCTATCAGTGTGTTGAGGGTGTCCTCTTGTGCAAAGAGATGACTCCCAACACACATTATTATTATGAAGGCAAATGTGGTATTTCTCATTCGTGTGATGTGTAATCACGTTAATTTTGTAGTCGCATAGCGACGGCACTCTTTGTAACACAAATGTTCCTCCCAACCGAAAAAGGCGCATCGCGCCGACACCCTTAACATCCTCAATTTTACAGTTTTAAGAGTGCCGCCGCTATGCGGCTAAAGAGGTTGAGGCTTAGTTTTTTGGTTACAAAGAGCGCCGTCGCTATGCGACTGCAAAATCAGCGTAAACAAATTTATTTATAAATAATAATTTAAATATTTTATAATATTAATTTTTAATACCATAAAAAACGCTGTCGCTTGACATTTTAAAAATCTATCAATACCCCACTTTTTTGAATTGCAAACCTTTATCTCGGAGTCCCGATAGCTATCGGGAAAACGTGAATAACCCCGAATCAAAATTCGGGGAGACTTGCTGACAACCTGCCCACAACTACGAAGTAGTTGAATTACGTGAGCAAAGCACGTTCAACTACTTCGTAGTTGGGAGATTTATTCTGGTCTTTTCCCCCTGCATTTCATACAGGGTTATTCACGTTTAACCTCTTCGAGGTAGTAGGATAAACTTATGGGGTATCGTTAGGTTTTTAAAATATCAGGCGGCAATTTTTTTTATTTTATATATTATTAAAATTTTAAATAAAAAAATAAAATAAGTAATCCCGTTTGCTAAACTTTTCAAGTTTAGCAAACGGGATTTTTAAATATTATTTTTTATTTTAAAAGGTCGCACTGAAATATGGACGTTTTTTAATTAATTAAAATAATTTACAATTTGTTTTTTATTAAATAATAATAATTTATAAATTTAATTTATTTTAAAATAATAAAAAAACACGTCTATTTCAGTAGAACCTTAAAATGAAAACAAAAAGTGTAAACTACTTTTTTGCGGAAATTAAACATCCCTTTTATTTTATGACACTTTTTTCAACAATAATCGTACGTTCTACGGTATAAAACTCACCTTGCATTTTGAAAATGCAAGGTGAGTTTTATACGGCGACGGCTAAAGTCGTCGGTACGGTGGTGTCAAAATTTTATATTAAATCCAAGCTCCATATAACGCGGTGCGGCGGGTCCTGCAAATATATTATTTTCCAGTTCTTGTTCTAATAATTCTCCCGCTTCATCTGCCTCGCCCAATAAGCCGAAAGTTTCGTATCGGGCATTGGTGAGGTTGTTGCTTTTTAGCCAAAGGGATATTTTTTCGTTGAGTGAATATCGAATCACAGCATCGTGGCGTATATAACCACTTACGGGGTCGAGTTCATTGGCTTCATCGCCTCTTACGTATTGGGATGAATTGTATCGTATATTCCACTGCAATTCAAGATTTTTTATAGGTTGATAATTTATCTTTCCGCCTAAATTATGGGCAGGAATGAGCGCGATTCGGTCTCCTTTTTCTATGCTGATTTCTTCCTCAATTTCGTTGGGATGATTGGGGGAAGAAATTGTAAATTCATCCTGAAATGTGGCATGAAGATAGGTATAATTTAATTCAATGTTCAATTTTTCGGCGGCTTCTATCTGCAAAGTATTTTCCCAACCTGCGCGACGAGTTGTACCGATATTATCAAAATAACCCGAACCACGTAGTGGTCCTGCGCTCACAAAATAAATATCATCCAACACATTGGTAATAAATAAAGTAGAAGCCAATTTGAAGCCTTGATTTTGATAAGCTGTGCCTACCTGTGCGGTCACTGCACGAACTACGTCAAGCGGCGGATCGGCAAGGAAAGCATTGGGCAAACGGCAAGGCGCGTCGGGGTCGGCACAACTGACTTCTACCGCCGTCGGGTTGCGAGTGGAGGTGCTGAGTGCGGCTTGTAGCATCCAATTTTTACGCAATAAGTAATAGCCATTAAGCGCACCGGAGAGGTTGCCGAAGCGGTGATTGCCGTTGAGTTCGGTGCCGATTTGGTCTTTGAGAATGAGGGAAGAAAGGTTGTAGGCAGCCGAGACTTGAATGGCTAAGTCATTATTAATAAAGGCATTAAGCCCCGTTGTCGCATGTAGATTTGTGACATTCGTAATGACATCGGTATCGAAATTTGTGGGTCGTGTGCCTACGCCTGTCACGCTGCGTGTGTCGTCGAAAAAGCCCAATTCGCCTCCGGCTGTGTAGTGCGCCTGACCCCTGCGTAGCGCGATACCCGATTGCGATTCCCATGCGACGGGGTCGGTTTGCCACTGCGTAGTGACCGAATATGCGGCTGAAAATGAGGATTGACGCACTTGATTGGTATTGAGAATCGCCTCGCTGTTGTCTTCGGTGGCGAGGATGTAATTGCCGTCTGTGTCAAGGGCAAATTCTAATTCGTCTTCGTCTATTTCGTCGTCATCATCATCTCCGATTGCAAGGACTTCTTCGCCGTCAATTTCAAATTCTTCAAAGGGCGATTCATCGCCGTTTAATATGTCTGTTTGAATATTTTTAAATGCTAAAATAAGGCGACTTTTTGTGTTGTCAGAAAAACGATGCGCCCAACTCGCGTTTGCTTCAACTAATTGATTTTCAGTTTTATCGGGATGTGTAAATACTTGGTTGCGCCATTCATTTTCTCTTAATAATTCAATAGGAAGCGCACCATTTCCGAGTAAATTTGACTTGGCATATTGAAGGCTGACATCAAGTTTATCATTGGTTTGGTGTCGGCTGATTTTTCCGAAAATATTGGTCACATTAGAAGGGGAATATTCGCGCCAACCTTGCTCGCGCCAATGATTCACGCCTGCATACCAGCCGATTTTTTCATTATTTCCACCATATTCCAACACCGTATTGAGCCGTTGAAATGAACCGTAACTGACCCGCGCCGCGCCATGCGGATGCGTGAAGCCGGATTTGGTAGTATAGTTAATCGTACCGCCGAGCGCATTGAGTCCAAAAAGTGGTTGCGAACCAACAAAAATCTGCGCCTGTTGCATCGCAAATGTGGGCATCAATTCCCAAAAAACGGCATCGCCGAGCAAGTCGTTTTTTTTCACGCCGTCGGCATAGACCGCAATTTCCTGCGATAGACCATATAAAGGCGAGGTGTGAAAACCGCGAATCTGAATGTCTTGTGCTACGGGGTTTGTCGTCGCATCATTGACGTGAACAGACGGCGCATTGAGGAGAGATTCGTTGAGAAAAGCGGAGGATTTGCTGACATCTTCGGTGCTGAAGTGGAGACTTCCGAAAGCATTATCGTTGTATAAATAATTGGAAAAAGGTGAGGGAATGACCAGTATATTTTCCAATAGAATCGTATCGTTCACTTCCTGTGACTTTCCAACATTCCCGCAAATAATTAATACACAAATGAGTGTAGATATTTTTTTCATTGATAAATTTAATCCTATTAAGTTAATTTGCTTTGGTCAGATAGTTTCAAAGTAAATATAAGCATTTAGAGACAATTATTTTAAAAAATTAAAGTCCCAAATAAAATGACTTGAGTGTGGAAAACATTAGTGAACAAACGAGAATAATTCACTATGCAACTTTTAAGTGGCTAAGGAACGTTCAAATAATAAGTTTACCATTTCGACGAGATTATTTTGTGCTTTCCCGATAGCTATCGGGATTCTCT